>Ga0070696_100001764_pt1 | contig 14189 bp, 12 predicted proteins | sample KBSK1253metaG_FD_65474 | JGI IMG/M metagenome (GOLD analysis project Ga0070696, IMG submission 65474) | Corn, switchgrass and miscanthus rhizosphere microbial communities from Kellogg Biological Station, Michigan, USA - KBS K1-25-3 metaG | ecosystem: Host-associated > Plants > Roots >... | reverse complement strand
GCCGGGGCTGCCCCGCGCGAGAGCTCGTGGGCCAGGGCCGTCAGCTCGCTGCCACCGGCCATCTCCGTGGTCAGCCGATCGACGGTGATCTCGTCGCGCCGCGCATTGAGGCTCATCCGGCCGAGGCTCAGCACGACGAACCGGTCGCCGATGAGGTAGGCGTGGTGCGGGTTGTGCGTGATGAACACGACGGCCACGCCTGATTCGCGCGCCCGCGCGACGTAGCGCAGCACGATCCCCGACTGCTTGACGCCGAGGGCGGCCGTCGGCTCGTCGAGGATCAGGACCTTGGCGCCGAAGTACACCGCGCGGGCGATGGCGACGCTCTGCCGCTCGCCGCCGGACAGTGTCCCCAGCGGTTGGTCGACGCTGCCGAGGTGGATGCCCAGCTTGCCCAGCTCGTCGGAGGTGATCCTGCGCATCTGGGCGATGTCGAGGGGTCGCAGGACCGGGACCGGTTTCCGGATCTCCGAGCCCAGGAAGAAGTTGCGCCACGTCTCCATCAGGTCGACGACGGCCAGGTCCTGATACACCGTGGCGATTCCGGCCTGGAGGGCGTCCCGCGGCGAGTCGAACCGCGTCTCGACGCCGTTGACCTTCATGGTCCCGGAGTCGGCCCGGTGCAGGCCGCTCATGATCTTGATCAGCGTCGACTTGCCGGCGCCGTTGTCGCCCAGGACGCAGGTGACCTCGCCGGAGCGCACAGTCAGGCTCACGCCCTCGAGGGCCCGGATGTGCCCGTAGTCCTTAGCGATATTGATCATCTCGATGATCGGCGGCTGTTCCATGGCGGTCATCACATCTTCGCCGTGACGCGCTTGACGTTGAGGTTGAGCAGCACGGCCAGGAGCAGCATCAGGCCCAGGAAGAAGCGGAACCAGTTCGGATCCCAGCCTGCGTAGACGATGCCCTGGACGGTCATGCCGTAGATCAGCGCGCCGATCGCCGAGCCGATCGCGGACCCGGCGCCGCCCGTCAAGGCGCAACCGCCGACGACCGCGGCGATGATGTACAGGAACTCCCCGCCGAGTCCCGAGCCTGCCTGCACGGTGTTATAGCCCGTCAGCTGGTGCATCGAGTAGAACCACGCCGAGAACCCGACGAAGGCGAACAGTCCGATCTTGACCCGCTTCGTGGGCACGCCGACCGCCCGGGCGCTGGCCGCGTTGCCGCCGGAGGCGAGGATCCAGTTGCCAAGGCGCGTCCGCAGCAGCACGTAGGTGGCGACCACCACGAACACGAGCCACCACAGGATCAAGATGCTGAACTGCGCGCCGCCCGCGATGCCGAACTCGAACCGGTAGGCGAAGATCGTCTTGAGGAGGTCGAAGCCGGCCACGGTGCTGAGGTTCGGCGTCGCGACCGCACCGGTCACGAACTTGGTCACGCCGAGGTTGATGCCGAAGAGCATGAACAGGGCGCTGAGCGTGATCAGGAAGCTCGGGATCCCGGTCTTGGTGACGAGCCAGCCGTTGAACATGCCGATGGAGATGCTCACGCCCAGCGCGAGCGCCATGGCAACGAAGACGTTGAGTCCGACCGTCACCGCCAGCGTCGAGGTCACCATCGCGGCGGTGACCACGGCCACGCCGGACGACAGGTCGAACTCGCCGCCGATCATCAGCAGCGACACGGCCACTGCCATCAGGCCGATCGTGGCGCTCTGGTACAGGATCGTCGACATCGCCGCCCAGGACCGGAACGGCTCGGCGATCGCCCAGAACAGGACGAAGATGGCAACCGCGGCGACGAGCGCGCTGAGCTCCCGGCGGAGGAGGAGCCTCACCAGGAGCCCGCGCGCGGACAAGCGAGTGGAAGCGCGGGCGGCCGTCTCCGACCGCCCGCCTTCTGCAATCACGGCGTTGTGCCGCCCTGGCGCTAGCGCGTGTGGTTCTTCGCGAACGGCAGGATGACGTCGATGTTCGAGGCGTCAACCATCGCCGGGCCGGTCAGCGTCGACAGGCCGCCGCCGATGATGTTCCCGTTGGTCTTGAACAGCCACAGGGAGCTGACCGCCAGGTAGCCCTGGAGGTACGGCTGGGCGTCCACCGCGAGAGCGATCTTGCCCTCCTTGATGGCGTTCGCCGCGTCGAGGTTCAGGTCGAACGTGGCGACCTTGGCCTTGCTGCTCGCCGTCGCGATGGACTGCAGCGCGACGAGGCCCACGGGTGCGCCCATGGTCACGATCCAGTCGATCGACGGATCCTGCTGCAACTTGGCCGCGATCGAGGCGTTCATCGACGCATCGTCCGTGCCGTTGACCTGCATGTTCTCCGTCTGGAGGCCTTCGCCGACGCCCTTGCACCGCGCCTCGAGCGCCGTGGAGCCCTCCTGGTGGATCACGCAGATGGCGTGCTTGCCGCCCTCCTGCGCGATGCGCTTGCCGAGGGCCTGGCCGGCGATGTACTCGTCCGATCCGAAGTACATCATCGCGCCCATCCGCTGCCAGTCCTCGATGCCCGAGTCGAACATCACGACGGGCACGCCGGCTGCGTTTGCGTTCTTCACGACATTCTCGAGGGCCGATGGGCCTGCCGCGGTCATCGCGATGCCGTCGACCTTCGAGTCGATCGCGTTCTGGACGAGCGTGGCCTGCTTCGTGAAGTCAGGGTCGGCCGAGTACTTCAGGTTGACGTTGAGATGTCCCGCGGCGGCGTTCGCGCCGGCCCGGATGATGTCCCAGTAGGTGTCACCGGGCACTTCGTGGGTGATCATGGCGATCGTCAGCTGGGGGCCGGCGCCGGTGACGGCCGTGCCGCCCGGACCGCCGCTGCCCTGTGGTGTCTGGCTCTGGCATGCGGCGACAACCAGGGCGAGCGCGACTCCCAGAATCGCGAAGCGCGTAGGTGTTGGACGCGTGGACACGGGTCTCCCTCCTCCTGCCACTCCGACCCCGCCGAGTCTGGTAAGGCGGTTCGCGGGTGTCAATACGAGCCGATCACGGTCGGCGATCGCAGCGTTTGGTTCATGGCCCTCCCGGAGATTCGGTGATCTCACGCACGCTGACCCAGCGCCTTTCGGCGGCCGATACCTCGATCGCCTCACACACCGCCTGGACGGCGAGCCCATCGACGAAGCTCGGCGTCCACGATCCGCTTGCCCAGTCGCGCACGAGGTCGACGGCCTGGTACACGAACGTCTCGCCGTAGCCGATCCCCTGCCCGATCGGCCAGCCGAGGGAGGCGTAGGGATGGCCGGGGTGCTCGGCGCGGATCCGGCGCATGCCGTACAGGCCGGGATCGTCCGCCGCGTCGCCATAGAGCAGCTCGTTGAGACGTGGGTAGTCGAAGACCAGCGTCCCCTTCGTGCCGTTCACCTCGATGCTGAAGTCGCACGGCCGGCGGACCGCCAGCCTCGCCATCTCGACGATCCCGCGCGCGCCGTTCGCGAACCGGAGGAGCGCCGATGAGGCGTCATCGATCGTCACCGGGCGCTCGCCGCCCGCGCTCGGCCGGGAGCGAATGAACGTCGCCGACTGGGCGGTCACCTCCTCGATCGGGCCGACCATCCACAGCGCCATGTCCAGCATGTGGCTGCCGAGATCGGCGATCGTCGTGCCACCCATGTCCCGATCGAAACGCCAGTCGAACGGCGTCGCCGGGTCGGTGAACTCGTCAGACAGCCAGATCCCGCGCCACAGCCGCACCTCGCCGATCGCGCCGTCCGCGATCATCCGCCGCATCAGCGAGACGGCCGGGAGCCGCCGGTAGTTGAACCCGATCGCGTTGCGGACGCCTGCGCGGGTCACGGCGGCCGCGGCCTCGCTGGCCCGGCGGTACGACGTCGCAAGGGGCTTCTCGGAGAGCACCGCCTTGCCGGCGGCCGCGGCCGCCACGGCGATCTCGGCGTGGGTACCGGGTGGCGTGCAGATGTCGACGACGTCGACGTCGGGGCTCGAGACGAGGTCGCGCCAATCGCTCGTCCAGCGCTCCGCGCCGTACGCGGACGCGGCGGCGGCGACCGCGTCCTCGTTGCGGCCGGAGAGCAGCGTGACGGTCGGACGCATCGGCAGGGCGGCCACGTTCGGTGCGGCTCGATAGCCGTAGCTGTGCGCCCGGCCCATCGCGCCGTAGCCGACGATCCCGATGCGGAGATCCGGGACCTCGGTCACGTGCCTGCACCCGCGGCGGCGGGCTCGCGCAGGATCGCGGCCGCGGCGCGTTCGGCCGCGTGCAGGGCCGCGACCGCGTCGTCGACCGATGCGCCCGTGAGCGGCCCACCCCGCACGTGCGCCGCGAAGCCCTCCGCCTGGCGGGCCAGCGCATCGAGCTGGGCCCGCTCGCCGTCCTTCGGGTCCAGGAAGTCGCGGCGGACTGCGTCGCGCGTCCCGAAGACCTCGACCCTGGCCATGTCCCCGACGGGGTAGTAGCGACCGAGCGAGACGAACGCGCTGGCGCCCCCAGACAGCCGCGCGATGGCCTGCGCGCTGTCCGGGTCGTCGCCTGCTTCGGCATCCGGGCTCGGCGGGCCGGCGATCGCGTCGAGCTCCGCGAACTCCTCGCCGCTCAGCCAGCGAACCTGGTCGAACTCGTGGACCCCCATGTCCCGGAAGATGCCCCCGCTGCGGGCGCGAAACTGCGGGCTCGGTGGCTGCCCGTCCCACTGGGAGCTGGCGTAGAGATGGATCTCCCCGAGGTCGCCCCGCTCGATGCGCTGCCGCAGCTCCTGAAGCGCCGGCACGTACCGGCGCCAATACGCGACCTGGAACGGAACGCCGCGGGCTCGGATCGTTGCCGCGGTCTCGTGCAGGTCCGCGCTCGAGTACCCGCACGGCTTCTCGCACAGGATCGGCAGGCCGGCAGCGAGCACCTGCGAGACCAGCTCGAGGTGGCGATCGGTGGGCGCGGCGATGAGCACACCGTCAACGTTGCCGGCGGCGAGCAGCTCGTCGACCTCGGCATACACCGCGCGGCCGCCCTCGGCGATCTCGGCTCGCGCGGCCTCGACGGGCTCGGCGACGGCGGTCACGGTGACGGTGCTGGAGCCCGCGAGGGCTCGCAGATGGGTCCGGCCCATCCGGCCCGCACCGATCAGCCCGAGTCGGAACGCCGGCCCGGTCACAGGCCGCGCCGCTCGAGGAACTCGCGGTTCGCGCGCTGATCGGCGGCCGCCCGGTCGAACTCCGCCCTGGTCCGGGGCAGCGTGTCCTGCTCGACCACGAGCCAGCCCGCGTAGCCGATTCGCCGCAGCTCGGCGATGACGCCGTCGGCATCGAGGTCGCCGCCGCCCAGCGCCGGGAATGCGTCGCGGTCCCAGATCGCCGACGCCGGCGCGTCGTCCGCGATGATGCCGGCCATCACCGAACGCGTTGCGTCCTTCAGGTGGACATGGTTGATGCGCGTCGCCCAGGCACGGATGGCGGCGACCGGATCGCCGCCGGCGAGCAGGAAGTGGCCCGTGTCCATGCACAGGCCGACGTCGGAGACCTCGAGGACCCGCTCGATCTCCGCGGGCATGGCGACGTGGGTGCCCGTCTCGAAGTGGAACGTCGGTTCGTGGCCCCGATCGCGGCAGCGGCCGACGACGTCGATGAGGCCCGCGCCGAACCGCCGCCACGCTTCCGCGTCCATGCCGTTGTCGCCGCCGGGTCGCGCGCGGCGGGCTGCACTGCCGGCATCCGCGAGCGTGGGTCGGGCCGGCGGTGTGCCCTCGTTGCGGCCGGCCTCGTCGAGCGCATCGAGCAGCTCGTCCAGGGCCGGCATGGCGCCGCGCAACGCGGCAGGATCCGCGTAGGGCAGCTCGATGTAGGCACCGGCAAGGCCGAGGCTCCGGGCCGCGAGCCGGTCCCGAAGCTCCGCGCCACGCCCGAGGTAGCCGACCGGTCCGAGGTCGATCCCGGCGTAGCCCGCTGCCGCGACCTCGTCGAGAACGTGGATGTCCGTCGGCGCGTTCGGGTCGATCCCGACGGTCACCTCGAAAGCGCCATAGCTGACCGGGGCGTTCGCGACGACGATTCCCTGTGATGTCGTGACGCCCGGCGCCGTCATGCCGCGCCTGTCGGCTGATCGATCGCCTGGCCGGTCCGGGCGCACCGGATGATCGCCTCGCAGAAGGCGATGTCGCGGGCAGCGTCGCTTCCGGGCGTGGCGATCGGCGCGCCGTTCACGACGGCGTCATGGAACGCGACGAGCTCCCGCTTGAAGCTGCTCTCGTACGAGGTGACTTCCTCGGCGACGATCGATCGGGCGGTGCCGGACTCGCCATCCTCGGTCGCGATGATCGTCGGGGCGCTGCGCAGGAACGGCGACGGGAAGGTCAGGCTGATCCGCCGCTCGGGCGAGTAGAGCGCGAACTCCATCGAGTAGCGGGCGATCCCCGGCAGGTCGATCCAGTTGATCGCGACCGGCAGGTCGCCGAAGCGCAGGAAGAGGCTGACCGTGGTCTCGCGGAGGTCCACGTAGTCGAGCCGGTCCGGCTCGCCGAGCAGTCCCCGAACGGCGTTGAGCTCGTGGACGAGCGTGTCCAGCAGCACCGCGTGGTAGATCCGGCGGTAGACGGGTTCGACGTCGCCGATCGCGGCCTGGACGCTCGCCTCGGACTCCGCGCGTAGTCGTTCCAGGACGGCGTCGGCCGGGCGGGCGATCGGGCTGAGCGGGTAATGGGCGGCGTACGGGGGGATCGGCGATTCGAGCGTCGTGATGCGCACGAAGCGCCGATCGGGAAGGTTCGCCACCTCCTCGCGGAAGCGGAGGTAGGCCGGGTCGTAGCGCTTGTTGTAGGCGACCATGAGCGTGACGCGCGAGTCGGCCGCCGCCTGGACCATCGCCGCGGCCTCGCTCGACGAGAAGCACATCGGCTTCTCCACGAGCACATGGATCCCGGCCTTGGCCGCTTCGATGGCCATCGGCGCGTGGCTGCCGCCCGTCAGGACCAGGACCGCATCGATCGGCTCGCGCAGCAGCTCCCGCCAGTCGGTCGTCGTCCGCTTGACCCCGTACCGCTCCGCGCTCGCGGCTGCGTTGTCGGCGGCCACGTCGCAGATCGCCGAGATCTCGAAAAGGTCGGACAGCTCCTGCAGGTAGTGCAGGTGCATGACCTGGGCGATCAGGCCGGCGCCGATCACGCCGACGCGCAACCGGTTGGGGGTGGTCCGCGGAGTCGCGCCCGTGCGCTCGGGCAGGGTCGACACGTCGATGGGATGCCCTCCGTTGTCCCGGCCCGCCCTCCTGGGGTCCGCTGACCGGCCTACGGTAGCATTCGCTTGCAACGATACAAGCGCAGTCTGCGAGGGCTCGGGTGCGGCTCGCTCTGGTCACCGAGGCAATGATCCACCGGTCCCTGGACGACCTGATGGACTGGCTGGATGGGCACGTCCCCGAGATTCGCGACCTCGAGGTGGGCACCGGCGGGTACTCCCCTCTGGGGCACTCGCCGCTCGCGCTTTCGTCCGGCAGGCGTGGAGCCTGGCACGCCCGTTTGACCGCGCGGGGCTTCCGGGTCGCCGCCTTCAACGTGTCGGGCAATCCACTCCACCCGGACCCGTCGATCGCGGGTCGACACGACCGGGACCTGCGCCAGACCATCGAGGTCGCGGCGGAGCTCGGGGTGGACCGGATCGTGGCGATGTCCGGCTGTCCGGCCGCGGGGCCCGGCCCCAGTGCCGCGCCCCACTTCCCGGCGAACGCGTGGCTTCCGGACTATGCCGGCGTGGCCGCCTGGCAGTTCGACGCCCGCGTTCGGCCGTACTGGGAAGAGATTCACGCACTGGCCGCCGGGGCGAGCGAGCGGCTGCGGATCTGTCTCGAGCTGCATCCGGGGGCGCACGTCTTCAACGTCGAGAGCTATCTCCGGCTCAGCGCCGTCGCACCCGGCATCGCCGTGAACCTCGATCCAAGCCATCTCTTCTGGCAGCGCATGGATCCCCTTGCGGTGATCGAACACCTCGGTCCGCGGATCGGCTATGCGCACGCGAAGGACGTTCGCTACGACGCCGACGAGCTCGCCCTCAACGGGTTGCTCGACAGCCGCTGGCCGGGCGACCCGGCGCACACCCCGTGGGACTTCGCCGCCGTGGGTCACGGCATGCACGACGCTGCCTGGTGGTCGTCCTTCGGAGCAGCGCTGGCGGCAGGCACAAGCGCGCCCTTTCTCAGCGTCGAGCACGAGGATCGGCTCGTGGCGCCCGAGGCCGGCATCGCCCGCTCGGCCGCGGTCCTCGCACCGGCCCTGGCAGCGTGATGGAGCGAGGCAGCCGCCCCGCCACGCTCACGGATGTGGCGCTCGTCGCGGGCGTCTCCCCCTCGACGGTGTCCAACGTGGTCCGGGGGTCCGACGTCGTCGCGGCGCGCACGAGACGGCGCGTGCTCAACGCCATCGCCGAGCTGGGCTACCGGCCGAATGCCCTCGCCCGACACCTGCTCCGGGGTCGCGCGACGACGGTCGGGATCATCGCCCGAGATCTGCGCAACCCGTTCTTCGCCGAGATGGCATCGCTCGTGGAGCGCGAGGTCGCCGGCTTTGGATTCGCCACGATGTTCTGCGCGACGGATGGCGACCCGGGCCGTGAGGAGCAGGCCGTCGACCTGCTGCTCGAGCATCGCGTGACGGGCCTCGTGATCCTGTCCTTCCTGAGCCGGCCGGAGCTGATCGCAACGCGCATCAACGATCAGATCCCGGTGGTGTTCATCGCGGCCGAGGAGGCCTGGGCGGACTCGGTGACGATCGACGAACATCGCGGTGGCGAGATCGTGGCCCGGCACCTGATCGAGCTCGGACATCGCCGGCTCGCCTTCGTGGGTCCCCGGATGCCGGACCGCGCGGATGCGCGCCGCCTCGAAGGCTTCCTGCGAGCGGCAGCGGACACGGGCCTCCAGCCGCGGGTCATCGCCTGGGATCCACCGGACGGTCCGCCATCGGTCGACGGGGTCAGGGTGGACTGGCGCGCGATCCTTGGCGGCGACGAGCCGACCACGGCGGTGTTCGCGGCGAACGACTACGCCGCGATCGACCTGCTCGACGTCGCCGACTCGATCGGCGTGCGGGTCCCAGAGCAGCTGTCGGTCGTCGGCTTCGACGACGTCGAGATGGCCGGGCTCCGGCGCATCAACCTGACGACCGTCAACCAGCCGCGAGATGCGCTCGTCCGGCTCGGCGTAGGCGAGCTGCTGGGCCGGATCGAGGGCCGCATCACCGGCGATCCACACGCCACCATGGCCAGCGTGGCGCTGACCATCCGCGGCTCGACCGCCCCGCCGCCCTAGAAAAATTGGAACCTTGCAACCGCGGGTACGCCTACCTATAGTGGCCCGCGGGCGATGGCGGCTGCCCATCGCGGAGGGTCGATCGCTGACGAGTCCATCGGCGACGGAGCACGACGCGTTCGATGCCGTGCGCGGCTGGGCCGACGCTGTCATCGGCCTTGCGGCCGACCCGGCGACGGGCACCCACGGCACCCGAAAAGGCGACGTGTTCGACTTCGTCACGCCTGCGGACGGATTGATCGAGCGCTACCTGCGAGAGCAGGTCCAGGCGCGCTTCCCGAACCACTCGTTTCTCGGTGAAGAGGAAGGCGGTGCGAATGGAGCTCACGGCTGGCAATGGATCGTCGACCCCATCGACGGGACGCTGAACTACTCCACCCACCTGGCCGGCGCAACGTGTTCGATCGCGCTGCGGAAGGATGACCAGCTGGTCATGGGAGCAATCGCCGACCTGACGACCCGATCCGTGTATCGGGCCCTGGCGGACAGCGGCCAGATCCATGCCACGACCGGGGACGAGGAACGCATCTGCCAGCCCACGACATCGCCGGCCGGTTCCGCCCGGATCTTCCTCGAATTCGGGTGGGAGGACCTCGACCCGGTGATGGTCGGCACGATCGAGGAGCTCGCCCGATCCCGGCCGAGGGTCATCCGGATGGTTGGTGGCGCTGCGTACGCACTGCTCAACGTCGCACTGCATGGAGGCTGCTTCCTCGGGATCGGCCTTCGAATCTGGGATGTGGCAGCCGGCATCGTCATTGCTCGTGAGGCTGGACGCGGCGTCCGGCTCTGGAGCACGGGGACGATGGTCCACCTGGTCGTCGGTGGCGCTGACGACCTCGGCGAGCTCGCCCCGTTGGTCGAGCAATACGGATCGAGGCGAGTGGCGCCGGCAGTCTGAGGGCGTCACCGGAGGACAAACTGGAGGGACTCGTGAACAAGCGTCTCGCGGCGCTCCTGTCGGTCATGGTGATCGTCGGCAGCGCATGTACCCCGGCGGCGTCGGAAGCGCCGCCAGCGTCCGGCGGAGCAACACAGCCAGCCGGCACCCAGGCGGCCCCGGCCAGCGGAAAGCTGGTTGTCTGGGGACGCAACTACACGGTCGAGGAGGGCAAGGCCCAGCCCTGGGCGCCCGATCCCAAGGCGAAGTTCGAAGCGGCGCACCCGGGCTTCACCGTCGAGCTGTCCGGGGCCACCTCGGGCGACCAGTTCAACCGGATCGAGCTCAGCCAGGCCGGCGCCGTGGAGGACAAGCCGGACATCTTCCAGCTCGACAACATCTGGCTCGGCCAGTTTGTCGACGAGGGCATCACTGCCAATCTCGACAGCTACTACGCGAACTGGGCCGATAAGAGCGACATCGTGCCGGCCTATGCCGAATCGACGAAGGTCAAGGGCAGCCAGTACGCGGTCTGGTTCTACAGCGACATCCGGATGATGATCTGGAGCAAGGACGTCTTCAAGAAGGCCGGCCTTGATCCCGAGAAGGGGCCGACGACCTGGGATGAGCTCTTCGCGGACGCGAAGGCGATCAAGGACAAGGTGCCCGGCGTCAACCCGGTCGAGTTCCCCGCCTCCTCGGAGGAGAGCACGGTCGACCGGTTCTACTCCTACCTGTACATGACCGGGTCGAACATCCTGAACGCGGACAACACCAAGGCCGTCTTCAACGACGCCGGTGGCCAGAAGGCCCTCCAGCTGTACGTCGATCTCGTCAATCAGAAGCTCGCGCCGAAGGCCGTGCTCAGCGAGACGGCAGATGACATCTACCCGCACGTCTTCAGCGGTGCCACCGGCATCATGCTGGCGACGGTGGGCGATGGGCTCGGCTCGCTGCCCGACGGCTTCGACGTCTCCAAGTTCCAGAGCACGATCGGCGCTGCATTGCCGCCCCTGTGCACTGGCTGTCAGCCCGCAACCACGGCTGGTGGCTGGATGCTCGCGATCAACTCCGCGAGCGACAACAAGGACCTGGCGTTCGAGTACATCTCGTCCGTCACGGACGGGAACAACATGGTCCCGTTCGAGGTCGAACGCACACGCATTCCGGTGCGGACGTCCGGCCTGGCCCAGGCCGACGCCTTCAAGTCCGACCCGTACTTCGCACAGGAGGCGGAAGCGGCGAAGGTCGCCCACTTCCCGCCGTTCATCCCGAAGTACACGGCCATGATCGAGATCCTGTGGACCGGCATGCAGAAGGCGATCAACGGCGATCTCCCGGTCAAGGACGCGCTTGACCAGGCCGCCGCCGACGTCGACACCCTGCTCGCGCCCTAGGCCGAGCCGGTAGCAGGCGCGGGGAGTCGCACGGCCGATGGGTCAACGAGCCCTTGGCCGGGCGACTCCCTGGCTGCTTCTCGCGCTGCCCCTGCTGCTCCTGTTCCTCTTCCTGTTGCTGCCGTACCTGCTGACGTTCTACTACTCGACGACGTCGGCGACGATCGGGCGTCTCCTGAACGTGCAGGAGGTCGGTCTGAAGAACTTCCAGGCGGTGCTGTCGTCGAACGCGCCGCCGTTTTTCAGTGTCGTGACGATCACGGCGATCTTCACCACGGGGACACTGCTCGGCTCCCTCGGGCTCGGGACCGGGCTCGCGCTCGCGCTGCACTCCGTGTCGGCCGGCGTCCGGTCGACGCTCCTCGCAATTTTCCTGATCCCCTGGGTCATCGCGGCCGTGATCATCGGCTACACGTGGCGGCTGATCTACGACCCGGCCATCGGGCTCGCCAACAGCGTTCTCGGCGCGGTCGGCATCGGACCGATCGACTGGCTCACCGAGCAGAGCCTCGCGATCGCGGCGCTGATCGTGGCCAACGTCTGGGCCGGCTACGGGATCGTGTTGCTGGTCGTGAGCGGAGCGCTGGCGAACGTACCGCCGAACATCATCCTCGCCGGGCAGGTCGACGGCGCCTCGTATGGCCGCATCGTCCGGCGCGTCATCCTGCCCGCGATCCGCCCGACGTTTCTCCTCGCCGCCCTGGTCGCGCTCGTGAGCGGCCTCAACACCTTCGACCTCATCTACGCCATGACTCGCGGCGGGCCGCTGTATCACACGGAGACGATGGCGCTCGAGATGTATCGCCTCGCCGCGCTGAAGGGCAACGTGGGCCAGGGCGCCTCGGTGACCGTGATCCTGTTCACCATCAGCCTGGCGCTGGCCATCGCCTACGTCCTGATCTGGCGACGCGAGGCGCGCAAGTGGAGCTAGTCCGCTTCTCGCTTGCCCAGCGCATCGTCCGGGCGACAGTGGTCGCGATCGCCCTGGCCTTTGCGCTGTTGCCGCTGCTCTGGGTCGTCTCGATCGCGATCCGCCCCGGCTCGCAGTCCGTCTATCCGATCTCGATCATTCCCACGAGCCTGACGCTCGACAACATCACGGGCGTCTTGTTCGGAAAGACGGGCATCGGACTGGGCCCGTATCGAAACGCCGCCTTCTACGGAATCTCGGCAGCGGTGATCACCGCCGTGGCGTCAACGCTCGGTGGCTACGCGTTGGCTCGCTACAACATGCGTTCGGGCGAGGCGCTGCTGATCGTGATCCTGGCCCTGAGCTTCCTGCCGTCGGCATCACGAATCGTGCCGCTGTTCATCCTGCTGTCGGCTTCCGGCCAGTACGGGACGGCACAGGGCGTCATTCTCGCCTACGCGGCCGGAGCGACGCCGCTCGGAATCTGGCTGATGGCCGGGACGTTCCGGCAGATACCGATCCGGCTGGAGCAGGCGGCGCGAATCGACGGCGCGAGCGCCTTCCTCACGATGCGCAGGATCGTGCTGCCCCTGGCCGTGCCCGGCATCCTCGTGGTGGCGACGCTGGCGTTCATCGATGGCTGGAACTCGTTCTCGCTGCCGCTCATCCTCATCCCGAAGGACACCGCCCAGCCGTACACCGTGGCGCTCCAGCGTTACATCCAGGAGATCGGATATGGCATCAACTGGCCGCTCTTGTCCGCCGGCAGCCTGGTCGCGCTCGTGCCGGTCCTGACCGCTTTCGCGCTCCTGCAACGACGCCTCGTCCGGGTCGGCGGACTCGGTGGCGCGATCCGAGGTTGAGGCCGTCATGAAGCTCGACATCGAAGGGCTGACAGTCGAGTACGGCCAGGTGGCGGCCGTGCACGGGCTCAACCTGACGGTTGGCCATGGCGAGCTCGTCGCCCTCGTCGGCCCGTCGGGCTGCGGCAAGACCACCACCCTCGGGTTCATCACCGGCTTCATCCGCGCGAAGGCCGGCCGTGTCCTGTTCGACGGCGTCGACGTGACCGGCCTCGCGCCGCAGCGTCGCGGTATCGGCTACGTCTTCCAGGACTACGCGATCTACCCCCACATGACGGTTCGCGAGAACATCCGCTTCCCGCTCGACGCGGCGAAGAAGGAACGCAAGCAGGCGGAGCGTGATGTCGACGAGATCGCCGGGCTCATGGGCGTGGGTCCCCTGCTCAACCGTCGTCCCCACCAGCTCTCAGGTGGCCAACGCCAGCGCGTCGCGCTCGCGCGTGCGCTCGTGAAGAAGCCTGTGATCCTATTGCTCGATGAACCCCTCTCGAACCTCGATGCCCACCTCCGGGTCGAGGTGCGAGCAGAGATACGCAGGCTCCAGCTCGACCTCAAGATGACCACGGTGTTCGTGACCCATGATCAATCGGAGGCGATGGCAATCGCCGACCGCGTCGCGGTGATGTCCAACGGGAACATCGTCGCGCTCACGGAGCCGGCGACGCTGTACGTCCGGCCGCCGTCGCTCTTCTCCGCGCAGTTCATCGGTTCGCCCCAGATCAACGTGTGGGCGACGGACGGCCCTGATGCGATCCTGGCGCGCGAGCTCGCGAAGCCCCTCGTCGGCGAAGCCGGCAGCGGTCTCCTCGTCGGCGCTCGGCCGGAGCACGTCGAGGTTGGCGTCGGTGACCTGCACGCCATCGTCACGCTGACGGAACCGCTCGGGCGGGACTTCCTTGTCCACCTCGACGTCGGCCCAACCTCCGTTCGAGCGCTCGT
>Ga0070696_100001763_pt1 | contig 14195 bp, 16 predicted proteins | sample KBSK1253metaG_FD_65474 | JGI IMG/M metagenome (GOLD analysis project Ga0070696, IMG submission 65474) | Corn, switchgrass and miscanthus rhizosphere microbial communities from Kellogg Biological Station, Michigan, USA - KBS K1-25-3 metaG | ecosystem: Host-associated > Plants > Roots >... | reverse complement strand
GCGGCAGGCACTGCTCATCGCATCGCATCGCGCGTGAAACGCGCGAGTTACACGCGATCGATCATGTGACGGAAGAATTTACGACGCGGCGGACGCGGATCTCATGACTGTCACGGGATTGGACAGCGATACGAGCGGCGGGAGCGTGAAGTCGGGTCGCGTCACAGGAGCGAACGCGTGCGGACACGCGCGCTGTTAAGGAACGCGACATCCCAAGAAAGACGACAGCGGAAGTTACAGCGAGAGCGCGCCGCGCGCGGTGGCGATGCGCTTCAAGCGTTCGATCAAACTCTGGCGGGAGATTCCGAGGATTCGCGCGGCATGCGAACGATTGCCTTCGGTGTGCTCGAGAACTTTCAGGATGTGCTCTTGCTCCACTTCGGCGAGCGTCGGCATCTCGCCGCCGCCTTCGCCGCGCAGCGACAGCGCGTCACGAAGCACGCGGGGCAGGGACTCCACCTGCGCGACCAGTTCCGCCGGCAGATGATCCTCGCGCAACACCTCATCGTCCTCGAGCAGGACGATCCGCTCGAGAAGGTTCTTCAGCTCGCGCACGTTGCCCGGCCATCTATAGCCGCGCAGGATCACTTCCACTTCCGGGGCGATCGAGTGGAAGCGCTTCCGGAACTTCTCGTTGTAGAAGGAGAGGTAGTGCCGCGTCAGGAGGAGGACGTCGTCGCCCCGCTCGCGGAGCGGCGGGAGGAGGATCGAGACCACCTTGAGCCGGTAGAAGAGGTCCTGCCGGAACCGGCCGTCCTTGACCGAAGCGTCGAGCTCGCGATTGGTCGCGGCCACGATGCGGAGATCGACGGTCAGGTCCGCGGAGCCCCCGACCCGCTTGAACGTGCGATCCTCGATGAAGCGAAGGAGCTTGGCCTGCGTGGGCGCCGGCATGTCGCCGATCTCGTCCAGGAAGAGCGTCCCCTCGTCCGCCAGCTCCACGAGTCCCCGCTTCGGCTCCCGGGCGTCGGTGAAGGCCCCGCGCTCGTGTCCGAAGAGCTCGTTCTCCAACAATTGTTCCTGGAAGGACGAGCAGTTCAGCGCCAGGAACGGCGCGTCGCGCCGGACGCTGTCGAAGTGGATGGCGCGGGCGACCAACTCCTTCCCCGTTCCGCTCTCGCCTTCGATCAGCACCGTCGTCGTCTCGCTCTGGGCCGCCTTCGACGTCACGTCCCAGATCCGCGCCATCGCGGGCGACTCGCCGACGATCTTGGTCTTGAGGAAGGTCTCGAGCTCCCCCCGACGGAACGCGTCGAGCTGGGTCTCCCGGACGAGGCCGGCCCGGAGCCGCTCGACGGCCAGGAGCACCTCGTCCATCTCGTAGGGCTTCTTCAGGAAGTCCGTCGCTCCCTGGCGCATCGCCTCGACGGCGGTCGGCAGGTCGCCGAAGGCGGTGATGACGATGACTTTGAGATCCGGCGCGAGGGTCTTGAGGCGGGGCAGCAGGTCGAGGCCGCTCCCATCCGGAAGGCGAAGGTCCAGGATCAGGGCGTGCGGCGGGTCGCGGCGGACCGACTCCAGCACCTGGGCCGCCGTCCCGACGGAGTCGACTTCGTATCCCTCCGCCCGGAGGAGCTTCGTCAGGGACTTTCGGATCAGCTCCTCGTCGTCTGCGACGCGCACCCGAAGCTTCACGTCAGCTCTTCTCCTCTTTTGGCTCCTCGGCCTCGACCGTCGTCATCGAGGGCAGGCTGAACCGGAACGCCGCGCCCTGCGTCAGATTCCGCGCGGTCAGGTTACCGCCGTGCTCGCGCGCGATCTGAAGCGAGATCGAAAGCCCGAGACCCGTCCCCATCGAGCGGGTGGTGAAGAACGGGTCGAAGATCTTCTCCTTCACCTCGTCCGGAATGCCCGGGCCGGAATCGATCACCGAAACGTCCACGTACGCCTTCTTGTATCGCGTCCGCCGGAGTCCCGAGCTGACCCGGATCGTGCCGCCCTCGGGCATCGCCTGGATCGCGTTGATGAGCAGGTTCAGCACGACTTGCTGCGCCATGTCGGGATCGACCGAGACCTGGGGCAGGCTCTCCTCGGGATCGAAGTCGCGCTCCACCTCGATGCCCGCGTCGTTCAGCCGGCGGTCCACGTTGTCGAGAACCTTCTCGACGACCTCTCGCATGTCGGTCGGCACGGGCTTCCCGGCCTGGGGTCGCGCGAAGAGGAGGAGATCGGTGATGATCTGCTCGATCCGGTCGAGCTCCTTGAGGACGTCGTTCAGATCGTCGCGGCGGGAATCTCCGCCCCGAAGCTTGGAGGCGACGAACTGGACGGTCGTGCGAACCCCGGTCAGCGGGTTCCGGATCTCGTGGGCGACTCGCGCCGAGAGCTCGCCCAGAGAAATGAGGCGTTCCGTGTTTCGGAAGACCTCCTCTTCCGTGTCGGCGTCGACGAGATCCTCGACGCGGATCAACACGGCGCCGCCGTCCCCGAGGGACGTGGCGCTGTACCGCATCAGGACCTCCCGCTCGGCGACCGTGCCGCGAACGTCGCGCGTCGCCCGACCCGACTCCCCCCGCGCGCCCCGCTCGGGGAGATACCATCGTTCGGTCTCGGACTCGAACACGTCGGAAAGGGGCTGGCCCGTCGCCTCCGCGCGGTCCACGCCCCAGCCGCGCGCCAGGGTCTCGTTCATCGCGACGATGCGGCGGTCTTCGTCCAGCGCGAGAAGGCCCGTGTCGAGCGCGTCGAGCACGTTCAAGAGCAGTTCACGATCGACTTCCGGTGCTTCCACGCGCGCCATCGTTCGCCCTCCCCCGTCGCTTCACATCCGATTCCGTCACGTTGCCTCGCGCCATCCGGAAGGTCAACTCAAAACAGGCGTTCCGGCGCGCGCCGAGGCCGGAACGCGGGCTTGCGCGGGCCGCACGCCGTTGATAGCCTTATGGACTGATCGAGTCTTCCTGCGGCGCCTCGGTGTGTGGGGCGCCGTCTTTGTCACCTCGGCCTTGAGGATCTCGGACCATGATGCAGGCGCTGCGCGACAACATGAAGATAATCATCTGGATCACGGCCATCATCTTCCTGGTCGGGTTCGGAATTCTGGAGCTGGGCGGCGTGCTGGACTCGCAGCGAGGGGGCCAGGCGCCGGCCGGCGTCATCGCCGAGATCAACGGCGAGCCCATCCGGATGGACGCCTTCTCGAACACCTACAACGGAATGCTGCGGAAGTTGGAGGAGTCGCGCCAGCTGCAGCCGGGCGAGGACGCGTACGTTCGCGAGCAGGCCTGGCAGATGCTCGTGCGAAACACGCTCATGGCTCAGGAGGCGCGCCGCCGTGGCATCGGCGCGACGCCCGAAGAGATCAAGATGGCCCTCCGGGTCGCGCCGCCCGAGATCATCACGGAAGCCGAGGGGTTCAAGACGAACGGCCAGTTCGACTATCGGAAGTACCTGGCCGAGCTGGACAACCCCAATTCGCAGGTTCCGTGGGCCCAGGTCGAGGCGCTGGTCGCGGAGACCTTGCCCATTCAGAAGCTCCAGGAAGTCGTCATCGCGGCCGCCAAGGTTTCCGACGGCGACGTTCGCGAGCGCTACACCCTGTCGTACGAGCGGCTCAAGGTGCGCCTGCTCCAGTTCCCGCCCGACTCGTTCTCCGTGGACACGACCCGGATCGGCGACGCCGAGCTTCAGGCGTACTACAAGAGCCACTCCGAGGAATTCAGCGGCCCCCGAGAGGTCAAGGTGGGCGTGCTCCTGGTTCCCCGGAAGCCCGACGAGAGCGACTTTGCCGCCGTGAGAGAGCGCCTTCGCGGCGTGCTCGAGCAGGCTCGCGCCACGCCCGACTCGTTTCCGAGTCTGGCCCGGACCTACTCGGATCTCCCGAGCGCGAACTTCGCGACCGATCCCGGAACCGAGCGATTCGTGGACGACATGACCCCGGCCGCACGGAACGGGCTTCGGAACGTGGGCGCGGGGCAACTCTCGGACATCGTTCAGGACGAGCGGGCGCTCCACATCTACTTGGTGGAGAAGCGTGAAATCGATCCCGCTTCGAAGCGCGAGAAGGTGAAGTATCGCGAGATCGCCATGAACGTGAATCCCGGTCCGAACGCCGTCCGCGCCATCCGCGAGCTGGCCGCCAAGGCTCGCAAGGAGGCCGAGCGCGAGGGGTTCGGCCCGGTCGCCACGCGGCACGGGTTCCGGACGTTCGAGTCCCTCTTCTTTGCCATGGGACAGAGCGGCAACCAGATGCTGGAGCGATTCCCCGAGGTGGAGGCCTGGATGTTCCAGGCGAAGATCGGTTCGATCTCGCGCGCGGTCCCAAGCGAGAACGGTTGGTTCTTTTACAAGATCAACGATCGCCGGGACGAGGGCGTCCGCCCGTTCGACAAGATCAAGGCCGACGTGAAGGTGGCCGTGATCCGCTCGATGAAACTGGACCAGGCGCGTGGCGCCGCCGAGCAGGCGCGGGCCGCGTTGGCCAGCGGCGCTTCGGAGGAGGCCGCGGCCCGGGCGCACCGAGGGATCGTGCAGAACGCCGATGCCGTGCAGCGGAACGGTTTCCTCGGCTCGGTGGGGGTCCGGGAGGCGCGCGTCACCGGGGCGCTCTTCGCGATGCCGCAGGGAGTCTGGTCCAAACCCCTGACCGGGGACGGCGGCGTGTACGTGGCGATGGTCGAGACGCGTACGACCCCGACCGAGGAAGAGTTCCGGGGCAAGGAGCAGCAGATCCGGGAGGCCCTCCTCAACGAGCGTCGCCAGGCGCTCTACACGGAGTGGCTTCTGGACGTGAGACGGCGCGCGAAGATCAAGGACTACCGGGAGAGCTATTTCGACGCGTAAGCGCGCGGAGGGGGCGCGCCCGACGCGCCGCGAAGAAACGAAGAAGCCGGATCGGCCCGATCGCCGACCCGGCTTCTCGTTTTCGGTTGGGGCGCGGTGCTAGGACTTGCGGTCTTCGGTCGTGCCCTCGCGCGTCGCCGGCTTGTCCGTCACGTTGAGCTCGGTCTCGACGTCCCGCATCCCCTTCTTGAACTCCTGGATCCCCCGCCCGATCCCGCGGCCAATTTCTGGAATCCGCTTCGCTCCGAAAATGAGGAGCACGATCAGGAAGAGCCAGAACAGCTCCTGGGGTCCGATGTTGAACATGTCTTCGTTCCGCCTCTCCGAGCCCTCGTGGGGGCTCCGTGGATGGTTACGGCGCCTGAGTCCAGCGCCGCGCGTCCCGGCCCACGATAACCGTGACGTCGATCATCTCCTGGGACGAAATCTGCTGGATCACGTGGCTCGTTCCCAGATACTCGGCCACGGCCTTGCTCGGTTCCGGCGCTTCCGTCCGACCCACGACGAGCGTGGTGCGATAGTCCGCGCGATCCGCGTTGCTCACTTCCAGAACGTCGAAACCGCCGTCGCGCAGGTACGACGCCAATTCGCCCGCGAGCCCCGCGCGCCCGCTCCCGTTCAGCAATTCGATCCGGATCGGCTGCTTCGGCCGTCCCGCGACGCTCGGCCCGACGCGAAGCGCGATGGACACCGCGCACGCCGCGATCACGATGAAGAAGACGGCGATCGCCGCGTCGAGCGCCGATGAGCCGGCCCGCGCCTTCTTGGCCATGATCCCCCCGGCGCCGTCAGCGAGCGCGTCGCGACGGGGTTCCGTCGAGCGCGCGTTTCAGCCGCCGGTACGTCCGGTCGAGCGACTCGGGAAGCACCTTCGTCCCGCCGGTCACGGGCATGAAATTCGTGTCCCCGTTCCACCGCGGCACGACGTGCCAGTGAAGGTGTCCCAGCACGCCCGCTCCCGCCGGACGGCCGACGTTCACGCCAAGATTGAAGCCGTGCGGCCGGTACTCCTTCCGGAGAGCCCGCTCCACCCGGCCCAGCCACGTCGTCAGGTCCACGGCTTCCTCGGAAGTGATCGCCGAGATCCACGCGACGTGGCGCCGGGGCGCCACCATGACGTGCCCTACATTGTAAGGGTAGAGGTTCAACATGACGAGCGAGAGCGGCGACTCGGCCAGAAGCAGGTTCCCGGCGGCCGGCCTCCTTCGGCCGAAGGCGCAGAAAAGGCATGGCGGCTTGGGCTTGGCGGTCCGGCGGCCCTTCGAGGGCTTCGAAGCCGAAGCGACGTAGCTCATCCTCCACGCGGCCCAGATCCGCTCCACCTCAGCCCTCTCCCCAGGCCTGAAGGGTCTCCTCGACCATCCGGAGCTGCTCGGGCGTGTTGACGCCGAAGCACTCGCGGGAGTCGGCGGCCAACTCCACCCCCACCCGCATTCCCTTCTCCTTCATCAGCGCGAGCGTGTCGGTCAGGTAGTACTCGCCCTGGCTGTTCTCGGAACTCAGCCGGGCCAGCGCGTCGTGGAGCGCGTCCTTCCCGAAGCAGTAGATTCCGGAGTTCACCTCCGAGACCTTCCGCTCGGCCGGCGTCGCGTCCTTTTCCTCCACGATCTTCACGAATTCACCCCGATGGGACTTGATCACCCGGCCGTACCCCTTCGGGTCATCGAGCAGGGCGGAGAGGAAGGTCGCGCCGTTCAGCTCCCCGGCGTGCCGCTCGAGGAGGCGCTTCAGCGAGACCGTGCGGACGAGCGGCATGTCGCCCGCCAGGACCATCAGAATGGGAGCGCCGGGCTGGACCTCGCTCCACGCCACCTGCACCGCGTGTCCGGTGCCGAGCTGCGGGGACTGGGTGACGAAGGTAACCTGTCGATCCTTGAGCGCGACGCGAACCATCTCCTCCTTGTGCCCCACGACCACCACGACCCGATCGGGACGGAGCGGCTTCAACTGGTCGAGCACGTGGCCGACCAGCGGCTTTCCGAGCGCCGGATGCAGCACTTTCGGAAGATCGGAGTTCATGCGCTTCCCCATCCCCGCGGCGAGAATGAGCGCGGTGAAGGGGGGCGTGGCGTTCGGTGCGATCAGGTGCGGCCTCCGGGGTTCAAGAATCGGTTGTCGATGAGCCGCGTCCGGCCGATCCGGATCGCCGCGATGAGAAGGCTTCGGCGGTCGAGGCGGCGAACCGGCGCGAACGTCCTCGGATCGACGAGCGCCAAGTAGTCTACCGCGTCGGGACGCGCTTCGCGGCGGAGCGTGCTTCGGGCGGCAGCCGTGACCCGCGCCGCCGAGCGCTCCCCCGCCCGCGCCGCCGCCGCGGCCGCTCGAAGCGCGCGGGCGAACCCCGCGGCCCGCCGGCGCTGGCCCGAGTCCAGGTACGCGTTCCGCGACGACATCGCCACACCGTCGCGCTCGCGAACGGTCGGCGCCACGTCGAGGCGCGCGTCCAGGTCCAGGTCCCGCATCATCGCGCGCACCAACTCCGCCTGCTGCGCGTCCTTCTGCCCCAGGATCAACGTGTCGGGCTCCACAATGTGGAGCAGCTTCAAGACCACGGTCAAGACGCCGGCGAAGTGGCCCGGACGGACCGCGCCTTCCCAGCGCGAACCGAGCGGGCCGGGATTCACCGTCGTCGCGAACCCAGCCGGGTAGAGCGACCGGGCGCGCGGAAGAAACAGCCAGTCGCAGCCGGCCGAGCGGCAGAGCCCGGCGTCGCGGCGTGGGTTTCGCGGATAGCGGCGAAAGTCCTCGCGCGGCCCGAACTGAAGTGGGTTCACGAACACGCTCACCGCGAGCCGCTCGTGTCCGGCGCCTCCGCGGCGCATCAGGGCAAGGTGTCCGTCGTGGAGCGCGCCCATCGTCGGCACGAACGCGACGCGCTCGCCGCGAGCCCGCGCGCGGCGCGACAAGGCGCGCATCGCCGCGGGGTCCGTCACGACCCTCACGCGGATCGCTCCGGGACCTTGGTGGCGCGCGCCTTCTCCGGGGCTTTGGCGGACGCCGACGCCGGCGCCGCCTCGGGAGCGGCCGCGTAGCTCTCGGCGGCGTTGGGATAGCGGCCGGCGCGCACGTCCTCCCCGAACGAGCGGACCGCGCTCCGGATCGTGTCTCCAACGTTCGCGTATCGCCGAACGAACTTCGCGGGTTTCCCGAACGACAATCCGATCAGGTCGTGGAGCACCAGGACCTGGCCGTCGCACGCGGGTCCGGCGCCGATGCCGATCGTGGGAATCCGGAGCGCGCGCGAAACCTCCTCGCCCAGCTCGCTCGGGATCCCTTCGAGCACGATCGAGAAGGCGCCCGCGCGCTCGAGCGCGAGGGCGTCCTCGAGGAGCGCGTCGGCGGCCTCCCGTCCTCGCGCCTGCACCCGGTAGCCGCCGAACGCGTGCACGGACTGCGGCGTGAGGCCGAGGTGACCGAGCACCGGGATGTCGGCGGCGACGATCGCTTCGATCTGTCGAAGCACGCGGCGGCCGCCCTCCAACTTGACTCCTTCCGCGCCGCGCTTCACGAAGCGCGCGCTGTTCCGGACCGCGTCCTCCGGGCCGGCCTGGAACGACGCGAACGGAAGGTCCGCGACGACCAACGCGCGCGGCCGCGCACGAACCACCGCGCGAACGTGGTGCATCATCTCCGCCATCGTGACCGGGATCGTCGACTCGTAGCCGAGCACGACCATTCCGAGCGAGTCACCCACGAGGATCAGGTCGACGTCGGCTTCGTCGGCGAGCCGGGCCGTCGGGTAGTCGTACGCGGTGACGGAGACGATCCGCTCTCCGCGCTCCTTCCGCTCGCGAATGGAGCGGACCGTGATCTTGCCGCGCGCTTCTTGCTCGCTACCCGCGCTCACTCGCTCTCCTTCGCGCTCACGGCGTTCCCCCGGCGCTTCCGCTGGGACTCAGGTAGGCGACCCCCTCGCGGTGGCTCTGGATTCGGGCGACCAGCTCCTCCAGGTCCGCCCGGCGATCCACGAAGTTCATCTCGTTCGTGTTGACCACGAGAAGGGGCGCCTCTCGATAGTGAAAGAAGAAGTAATTGTACGCCTCCGTCAGCGTCGCGGTGTAGTTCGGATCCATCGACTTCTCGTAGTGGCGCCCGCGCTTCAGGATGCGGTTTCGGATCACTTCGGGGCTCGATTGCAGATAGACGACCAGGTCGGGCGCCGGGATCTCCTGCTCGAGGAGCGGAGCCACCGTATCGTAGAGGCGCAGTTCCCGGTCGCTCAGGTTGATGTTCGCGAAGATCCTGTCCTTCTGGAACAGGTAGTCGCTCACGACGGCGTCGTGGAAGAGATCCGGCTGGCGCAATTCTTTGAGTTCCTGGTAGCGGCTGACCAGAAAGAACATCTGCGTCTGAAACGCGTAGCGGCGGGGATCCTTGTAGAAGTCTTCGAGGAATGGATTGGAGTCCGGCTCCTCGAGGAGCAGCCGCGCGTTCAGCCGTTCGGCGAGGAGGCGGGCGAGCGAGGTCTTGCCGACGCCGATCACGCCCTCGATCGCGATGTAGCGGCCGGGCACCGGTGCTCCGCCCCCGCTCAGTACCAGAAGCGCCCGCCCTTGCGCACCGGAGGATTCGGCGGCAGCTTCTGGATCATCCGCTTCACCGTCTCGCCGGTCACCGGATGGACGAAATCGGGATCGAGCTCCTGAAGCGGAAGAAGAACGAACGCCCGGTTCGCGGCCTCCGGATGCGGTACGGTCAGGTCGGGCTCCTCGATGGATTCGTCGCCGTAGAAGAGGAGGTCGAGGTCGATCGGACGGGGTCCCCACCGTTGCGAGCGGACGCGGCCCATCCGCTTCTCGATCAGGAGCATCTGCCAGAGGAGCTCGCGCGCGGTCATCTCGGTCTCGAGCCAGACGACCGCGTTCAGGAACGCGGGCTGCTCGACCTCGCCCACCGGATCGGTGTCGTAGAGCGAAGAGACCCGGACGACCGTGGCGCGTGGAAGGTCGCGGAGCGACTCCACTGCCTTTCGAATGAGGAATTCGCGCTCGCCCAGATTGGAGCCGAGCCCGACGAAGACGCGGGTCATGATCGGGCTCGCTCCACGACGATCTCGGGAAGTCCCGAGAAGTCGGCCACCGGTACGTGCAGCTTCCGGAGCCGGACCCGAACGCGCGGCGGATCGAATTCCGCGAGGAGCGCCAACGCGAGTTCCTCGGCCAGCGTCTCCGCGAGGCGGCATCGGGCCTGGCCCACGTGCTCCCGAATGAGCCGGCTCACTTCCTCGTAGTCGTAACAGGAATCGAGGGCGTCCGGGCGCCGCTCGGGGCCCGCCGCGTAGGCCAACTCCACGTCCACGTCGATCCTCTGTCCCAGCTCGCGCTCTTGGAGCGTGACGCCCAGGTGACCGTACGCCTGGATCCCGAGCAGACGAAGCCAGTCGAGCACCGGCGCCGGGGCGGCACCACGGCCGCGGGCCTTAGCGGGAGTACGACGGCGCGGAGGCATGGGGCGCCTTCCAGGGCGCCAGTGATTCGAGGGCACGCACGGCGCGCTCTAACGAGGAGACCGGCGCGGTAAGCGCGATGCGGAAATACCCTTCGCCGCCGTCGCCGAACCCGGTGCCCGGCGTGAGCAGAACGCCCGTCTTGTCGAAGACGCGCGCGACGAAGTCCATGGACGTGCTGCCCTCCGGAACCCGGCCCCAGAGGTAGAACGCGCCGCCGGGGGCCTTGATGGGGCACCCGAGACGCTTCAGTCCCTCGAGCGCGATGTCGCGACGTTCGCGGTAGAGGCCGCGGAGCGCCGGGCCGTGACTCGGAAGGACCGTCGAGAGCCCCCACGCGGCGGCAATCTGGATCGCCTGCGGGGCGCCGGAATCGACGTTGGCCTTGAGACGGACGAGCGCGTCGATCAGGTGCGCCGCGCCGACCGCGAAGCCAAGACGCCAACCGGTCATGTTGAACGTCTTCGAGAAGGAGTGGAACTCGATGGAGCGCTCGCGCGCCCCGGGGATCTGGAGGACGCTCGGCGGCGGCGCGTCGTAATAGAGTTCCGAGTAGGCCGCGTCGCTCGCGATCACGAGCCCGCGCTTCCCGGCCCACGCGTCGAGTTCCTCGTAGAAGCGAAGGGGCGCCGTGGCACCGGTCGGGTTGTTCGGATAGTTGACCCACACGACCCGCGTCCGCGAGGTGGCCAGGCGGTCGAGCGCCGGGATCTCGGGCACGAACCCGGTCTCCTCGCGCAGCGCGAAGCGCACGGGCGTCGCCCCGGCAAACGTGGTGCCGGCGGCGTAGACCGGGTAGCCGGGATCGGGCATCAGCACTTCATCGCCCGGATTCACGACCGCGAGCGGAAAGTGACCGATCCCCTCCTTCGATCCGATCAGGATCGCCACCTCGCGCCTTGGATCGAGGGTGACGCTGTAGCGGGTCGCGAACCACTCCGCGATCTGGGTCCGCACCGAGAGCAACCCCGCGCTCGATGGGTAGCGGTGGTTCGCCGGATCGGAGGCGGCCTCGGCCAGCCGGTCGAGGATCGGACGGGGCGTCGGGAGGTCGGGGTCGCCGATCGAAAGATCGGTCACCTCGCGCCCGGCGGCCTCCGCCTCGGCACGCTTACGTTCCAGTTCCTGAAAGAGATAGCGCGGCAGCGCCGAAAGCCTGGCGCTGGGCTCGGGGATCGCCATAGCACCTGACGGTATCGGGGTTTTCCCGGGGGGTCAAGGACGACCGCGTCTCGTCTCAGGGGACCAAACACGGGCCCATGTGAAGGGGTCGGGGAATAGATTCTCCCGCTGGCGCCTCGTTACACTTTAAGGCCACAAAATTTCGAAAACGGTGATTTTGTGGCCTAAAACTGTAACTACCCCATGGAATCAAGATGACCCCCATCGACCTGACGCCGTTCTGCGCACGGAGGGCGACGGGTCGGGTATTCTCCGGGTTCATGGAGACTCGTTTCGAGGGACCGGCCGCCCCCGATCCGGCACCGGACGGCGCACCCGACCCACCCCGCGACCCGCTCCGGATGCGAACGTTTTGGGCGCTCGTGGCGCTCGCGTTCGTGGCCGACCTGGCGACGCTGCCGTACATCGACTCGATCCGCCGCGCCCTCCCGAACGGCCACGCCCTTCCCGAAATCGGATGGCGGGTCGCGCTCTTCACCGCCGCGTTCGACACCCTGATCGTGGCGCTTCCGATCGCATGGTTCGGGCTCGCGCTCCTCCCGAAGACGGGCCTACCCGGGGCCCCTCAACTCCGGGCGCTCTTCGCGCGAGAGCCGGCGAGCCTGCGCGCGGTGGCGCGCGGATTCGTCCAGGGCACCGCGATCGGCGTGGCCGTCGCGCTGACGATGGCCGGCCTCGAGGCGGTGGGTCCCGAGATCAAGGCAATCGTCGAGGTGGATGCGCCCTCCTGGTGGCGCGGCCTCCTCGCGTCGTTCGGGGCGGGGGTGCGCGAAGAGATCTGGTTCCGGCTGGGCGTGATGACGATCGTGCTGCGGACGCTGGTAGAGATCGGCAAGCGGAACGCGCCAACGACGTGGATGTTCTGGACCGCGAACGCGATCGCGGCGGTCCTGTTCGGGGCGATCCACCTTCCGCAGGCGAAAATGCTCGTCGAGGTGACGCCGGCGGTGGTGGCGATGGTGGTGGGCGGAAACGCGGTCGCCGGATTGGGATTCGGCTGGGTCTATCGGAGGAGCGGAATCGAAGCCGCGATGGCGGCCCACATGGCGACCGACGTGGTGCTGCACGTGGTCGTCCCCGCCGTCGCGCCCGGGCCGTGAAGGCGCGGGCCGCCCGGCTCGGCTATACCTTGCCCGGCGCCGGGGGATCCATCACGACCATCACCTCTTCCTCGAGCGTGATGCCGTTCGCCTCTTCGACGCGTCGCTTCATCTCCCGGGCCACGCGGAGGATCTGATCGGCGGTGGCGCCGTTCTTGTTCACGATGTAGTTGGCGTGGAAGGCGTGGACGCCCGCGCCTCCCTCCTTGATTTCCTTCGCACCGGCCGCTTCGAGCAGTTGGCCGGCCGCGATCTTGGTGCCGTCCGGGAGCACGGGATTCTTGAAGAAGCAGCCCGCCGTGTGGAGGCCCTTCTCCTTCCGGCGCGCCCGCTGCGCGGCGTGCTGCCCCATGATCCGGTCCATCTCGGCGCGATCGCCGGGCGTGAGCGAGAATTCCGCCTCGACCACGATGTGCGGGGTCTCCTTGAGGCGGCTGTGGCGGTAGGCGAAGCCCAGCTCGGAGGGCTTCCGATCGACGAGCTCGGTTCCCTCGAGCAGGCGAATCCGCGTGAGGACGTCCGCGACGGAGCGACCGAACGCGCCCGCGTTCCCGCGGATCGCGCCGCCGACCGTCCCGGGGATGTCGATCGCGAATTCGAGACCCGAGAGGGACCGTTGCCGCGCGGCCTCCACCACCTCGCCGAAGTCCGCGCCGGCGCCGACCGTGATTCGCGTGTCCTCTACGATGAGGTGCTCGATCATGTTCACGATCACGAGTCCGCGGAAGCCGGTGTCGCCGACCAGGAGATTCGAGCCGCCTCCGATCAGGAGCCAGCGCATCCCGTTCGCCGCCGCCTCGCGCGCGACCTGCTGGAGCGCGGCCTCGTTGTAGACCTCGGCGAGGACGTCGGCGGGACCGCCGATCCCGAAGGTCGTATAGGGGGCGATCGGGGCGTTCTTCTTGAGGACGAGCGTATCGGGTGCGGTCGCCAGCGTGTCGAAGCTCAAAGGATCTCCTGAGGTTACGCCGAATCCCTGACTCGGGCCGAGGATACGACCCATTCATCGGCAGGTCCACGCCGGTTCTACACCGGAATCCCGCCTCTGGTGTATCGTACCCGGATCGGCAACGTATTATTCCATTCCACGCGGAGAGGAGGGCCGACCGATGGCCGATGTGAAGCGCCCCTTGCGAAAATCCCGGAGTCGGATGATCGCCGGGGTCTGCGGCGGGATCGCGGAGTGGCTCGGGTGGGACGCGACGCTGGTCCGGGTCCTCTACGTCCTGGTTTCCATCCTCAGCGTCGCGTTCCCGGGGATCCTCGTCTACATCGTCCTCTGGATCGTGATGCCGGGCCCGGACTCGTCCCCGGCGGCCTGACGGGAGGGATCGCGTGCGATTCGGAACCCCCCTCACGCCGGGCGCCATCAAGGTGATGCTCCTCGGCGCGGGCGAGCTGGGCAAGGAGGTCATCATTGCCCTCCAGCGCCTCGGGGTCGAGGTGGTCGCCGTGGACCGGTACGCCCACGCCCCCGGACACCAGGTCGCGCACCGGTTCCACGTGGTCGACATGACCGACGCCGCCGCGCTCCGGGCCGTCGTCGAGCGGGAGCGGCCGCACTTCATCGTCCCGGAAATCGAGGCGATCGCCACCGACGAGCTGAAGCGGATCGAGGAGGCGGGTCTCGCGACCGTGATCCCGACCGCGCGCGCCACGCAGCTCACGATGAATCGGGAGGGCAT
>Ga0070696_100001761_pt1 | contig 14205 bp, 13 predicted proteins | sample KBSK1253metaG_FD_65474 | JGI IMG/M metagenome (GOLD analysis project Ga0070696, IMG submission 65474) | Corn, switchgrass and miscanthus rhizosphere microbial communities from Kellogg Biological Station, Michigan, USA - KBS K1-25-3 metaG | ecosystem: Host-associated > Plants > Roots >... | reverse complement strand
CGACCTGGGCCGGGAACCCGGCGACCGTACCGTCGGCGATGGCGTAGTAGCGCAGCGCATCGAGATCGACGTCGGTCAACGGCTTCAGCGCCTCGACCGAGCGAGGACCCTGGATCGCGACGAGACCCGTGGCGAATGACTGGTCGTCCAGGACGGCCTTGGCGCCTTCCAGGCGCTCCGCCAGGGTGTCCGACACGACCTGCGCGTTGCCCGCGTTGGCCACCACCATGAATCGGTCCTCGGCGAGCCGGTACACGATCAGGTCGTCGATGATGCCGCCGTCCGGGGCGCAGATCATCGAGTAGTGGGCTCGCCCGACGGCGAGCGCGGGCGGATCGGTGACGACCGCGCCGGCCAGCGCCGGGCCCGCCTCGGGACCTTCCACCAACAGTTCGCCCATGTGCGAGAGGTCGAACAAGCCGACCCCCTCCCGGACCGCCCGGTGCTCCTCGAGGATCGAGGTGTACTGGACTGGCATCCGCCACCCCGAGAACTCGATCATCCGCGCGCCAAGCGCGGCGTGCCGGTCCGCCAGCGGTGTGTCGTGGATGACCTGGGACTTGACTGCCGCGTCGGTCACGAGGCGGCGTCCGCCGTCGTGCGCTCTTCGGCTGCGAGCTGCGCAGGGGGCCTCGCGTTGGCGAGCACGTTCGCGGCGTGGGCGACGAGCGCGCGCTCCGTCTCGAAGGTCAGGATCGACGCCGCCTCGTCGAAGTCGATCCAGCGGACCTGGTCGAACTCGTGATCGTGCCGCTCGAGGTCGCCGCCGGTCGGCTCCATGAGGAAGTAATGCACGGTCTTGTGGATGCGCGTTCCCGACTGCACGAAGCGGTATTCGATGGCGTGCAGGACGCCGGTGATCCTGACCTCCAGGCCCGTCTCCTCGCCGACCTCACGCAGTGCGGTCTCTGCGGTGGTCTCGTCGCGCTTGGGGGTCCCCTTCGGCAGCGTCCAGGTACGACCGTCGCGGTCCCGCCGGCGACTACCGATGACGAGTTGTGGTCGACCGGCCTCGTACCGGACGACGATGCCGCCAGCTGAGGTGGCGGTCGTGGTCCTCAGGCGTGCCACGGCGCCGTGGCGGCGCGGGGTCGACGGCCCGGACCGGATCGACCGGCGCGGGACCAGTGCATCTCGACCTGCGGGCGGAGTCGACCGTCGCGGATGCGGGCTCGGGCGGGCGTCGGGCCGCGCCAGCCCGCCCGCAGGCGCGCGAACGGACCCGCCTCGGAGCCGCGCAACTCGGTCTGCCGAGCCGCGACCGCGGAGAACGACGTCGTCAGGCCGATGCCCAACCGCCGTTCGCGGGCCCGGCTGGACGGACGAACGAAACGGGCCGCCGGCCGAGCCGCGTACTTGGCGGCGATGCTGTGTCCCATGGGCCGCAATGGTACTGCCTCAGACCGCCCTTGCAAGCGCTGCAACGATGGTTGCGGTCATCGCCGACGCGGTCTCCGGTGCCAGCGAGCCACGCTCCTGCGCGAGATCGATCTCCCGACGGGCGGCGGCCGCATAGAGGTCGAGCACATCCGGGGCATGCGCGGCCAGCGCCCCGAGGTGCGCCTCGAGGGTCCCGATGTCGCCACGCGTCATCGGACCGGTCAACGCAGCGCGGATGCCGAGCGCCCTGGCGTTGCCGAGCGTGCCCTCGATCAGTGGGCCGTAGATCGCCAGGGACCCGGCTTCATCGAGACCGGCCACGGCGCCCAGCTCCGCGATGGCGTCGAGCAGGGCGATGAGACCGCCGGCCGCGAGCACCGCGGCAGCGTGGTAGGCGGCCTTCGACCCTGGCGCGAGGCGGACGGCCGTGGCCCCCACCCGCTCGGCCATCGACGAAAGGAGCGTCGCCAGCTGGTCGTCGCCCTCGATGGCGACGGTCGCCCCATGGAGCGCGGCGATCGCCCGTTCCGTGTCGGCGAAGGCGACCAGCGGGTGGAAGGCGCCGATCTGGGTACCTGCCGCCATGGCCGGGGCGAGCACCTCGGCACCGAGAGCGCCGCTCGTGTGGATCATGGCCTGCCCGCCGTACATGCGGATGCCGCTCGCCAGCTTCGGGATGACGTCATCGGGGACGGCGAGGATGATCAACTCGACCTCTTCGACGAGCGCCTGCGGCTCGACGAAGGGACGGGCTCCCTCGACCAGGCTCGTGAAACGCTGTCGACGGCCCTCGTCGCGGCTGGCGACCGCGTGGATCGGCCAGCCGGCGCGACTCAACGCGAGGCCGAGCGCGGTCCCGACCGCCCCGGCCCCGACGATGCCCGTGTAGGGCGTCTCACCCGGCGCGGAATGGTGATGGGGATGGGCGTGGCCGTCCGGGTGGACCTCGTCGTCGCCGTGTCGGTGGTGGCCCGGCGGCACCGGATCGAGGTCGATGCCGGCGGCCTTGATGGCCGCTTCCGTGTCCGTCCGGTCCCGGGCCGCCGCCTCGCCGGGGAGGTCGCCCCACGCCTTCATCGGTCGCCTATCCGTCGGGCGCGGTACGCTTGCACGGACCGAGTGTAGCGAGCCGACGGAGATGGACACGTTGTCACGGATGGACCCTTACGACGCCCGCGCACCCCTCGGACCGGGCCTCCCCGACGTGTATCGGGTTTCCGTCCTGGACGCCGCGACCGGCGGCCTGCCGCTCCCAGTCACGGTCACGATCCTGCTGGAGAACCTGCTTCGCCACGCGGGCGGTGGCATCGTCAGCGGCGCCGACGTCGAGACCCTGGCGTCGTGGCGGCCGGGCCGAGCGGCCGAGGCCGAGATCCCGTTCATGCCGTCACGCGTCCTGATGCAGGACCTGACCGGAGTGCCGGCGATCGTCGACCTGGCGGTCATGCGCGACGCGATGGCGGACCTGGGCGGCGACCCCGCACGGGTCAATCCCCTGGTCCCGGTCGACCTCGTGATCGACCACTCGGTCCAGGTGGACCGCTTCGGGACGACCGATTCGTTCCGGTTCAACGTCGAGCGCGAATACGAGCGCAACGGCGAGCGTTACCAGCTGCTGCGCTGGGCCCAGACCGCCTTCCGCAACCTGCGCATCGTGCCGCCCGGGACCGGCATCGTCCACCAGGTCAACCTCGAGTTCCTGGCCCCCGTCGTCGACGATCGCGACGGGGTGGCGTTCCCCGACACGCTCGTCGGGACCGACTCGCACACGACGATGATCAACGCGCTCGGGGTGCTCGGCTACGGGGTCGGGGGCATCGAGGCCGAGGCCGCCCTGCTCGGCCAGCCGCTCTACCAGCCGATGCCGCACGTCGTCGGCGTCCGCCTGAGCGGCGAGCTCCCCCACGGCTCGACCGCGACCGACCTCGTCCTCGTCGTCACCGAGATGCTGCGGCGGCACGGGGTGGTGGGCGCCTTCGTCGAATTCGCCGGCGACGGGCTGGCCGGATTGTCCCTCGCCGACCGCGCGACCATCAGCAACATGAGCCCGGAGTTCGGGGCGACGGCCACGCTCTTCCCCATCGACGACGAGACGATCTCGTACCTCCGGCTGACCGGCCGCTCCCCCGAGCGGGTCGATCTTGTCGAGCGCTACGCCAAGGAGCAGGGCCTGTGGCGCGAGCCCGGTGACGGTCCCGCCTTCGACGAGCTGTTGACACTGGATCTCGGGTCGGTCGAGCCGTCCGTCGCCGGCCCGCGGCGGCCACAGGATCGCGTGCCGCTGGAATCGCTCCGCGAGAACTTCCGCTCGAACTTCCCCGACAAGCTGGTCGACATCTCGCTCCCGGTGATCATCGAAAGCGCCGAGGACGCCCGCGACAACGGGGACTCGGTCGAGCAGGCATCGGCCGAATCGTTCCCGGCCTCGGATTCGCCGGCCTTCGTATCCGGGGCGGGTGGCGAGATACCGCCGCCGGCCGAGGCCGTTCCCGAGGACGCGGCGGAAGGCCAGCGGCGCGAGTACCCGGGCGTCGATGTGTCCGTGGGCGGCGAGACGGTCACCGTCCGGACGGGCTCCGTGGCGATCGCCGCCATCACCTCCTGCACGAATACCTCGAATCCGACCGTGATGGTCGGGGCCGGTCTCCTGGCGCGCAACGCGATCGCGCGCGGCCTGCGGGTGGCACCGACGGTCAAGACGTCCCTGGCGCCCGGTTCCCGAGCCGTGACCGGCTACCTCGAGTCGGCGGGCCTCATGGCGCCGCTCGCCGAGCTCGGGTTCGCGCTGGCCGGCTACGGCTGCACGACGTGTATCGGCAATTCGGGGCCGCTCGGCCCGGAGGTCGCCGAGGCCATCGAGCACAACGACCTGATCGTGGCGGCCGTCCTGTCGGGCAACCGCAACTTCGAGGGCCGCATCCACCCGCTGGCGCGAGCCAGCTACCTCGCGTCGCCGCCCCTGGTCGTGGCCTTCGCCCTGGCCGGACGGGTGGACATCGACCTCACGACCGAGCCGCTGGGCATCGGGTCCGACGACCGGCCGGTCTTCCTGGCGGACATCTGGCCGGCGCCGGACGAGATCCGTTCCGTGATCGCGGACTCCATCGACCCGGAGCTGTTCCGGCAGACGTACGCCGTCGTGTTCGAAGGCGACGAGCGATGGCGTGCCTTGCCGATCCCGCAGGGCGATCGCTACGCCTGGGACCCGGCTTCGACGTACGTCGCCAAGCCGCCGTTCTTCGAGGGTCTGTCGTTCACGGCCCGTGAGCCCGCGGACATCGAGGGCGCCCGAGCGCTGGCGGTGCTCGGCGATTCGGTGACGACCGACCACATCTCCCCTGCCGGGTCGATCGCGCCCTGGTCGCCCGCCGGCCAGTGGCTCCAGGCGCGCGGCGTCGGGCCGCTCGAATTCAACTCCTACGGCGCGCGGCGCGGCCACCACGAAGTGATGATGCGCGGGACGTTCGGCAACATCCGGCTGCGCAACCGGTTGGCCGCCGAGGGCAAGGAGGGGCCATACACCGCCCACGTTCCGTCGGGCGACGACATGTTCATCTACGACGCGGCCATGCGCTATGCCGCCGAGGGCGTGCCGCTCGTCATCCTGGCCGGCCGCGAATACGGTTCGGGCTCGTCGCGTGACTGGGCGGCCAAGGGCACCACGCTCCTCGGCGTCCGTGCGGTCATCGCGGAATCCTACGAGCGCATCCACCGCTCCAACCTGGTCGGCATGGGCGTGCTGCCGTTGCAGTACAAGGCCGGCGACACCGCCGCGTCGCTCGGGCTCTCGGGACACGAGACCTTCTCGATCTCCGGGATCGCCGAAGGGCTGTCACCCCGCCAGTCCGTGACCGTGGTGGCGACGCGCGACACCGCGGCAGGCGGGGACGGAGGCGAGATCCGGTTCGAGGCGATCGCCCGGCTGGATGGCCCGATCGAGGTCGATTACTACCGCGGCGGCGGGATCCTGCAGGCCGTCCTGCGGCGGCTGGCGACCGAGGCCTGACCGCAGTCCGATACACGAAGAAGCCCCCGGGGGAGGACCGAGGGCTTCATCGCGGAGGAGGATCGTCGTCGTTCTGCCCCTGAGACGCGGAAGCCCGCTCCAGCGTTACGCCGCCGCGACCACGCGCGAGGCACGGATCCGGTCCGGGTCTTGGTAGGCTCCCGACCGTGACCGACGCCGCCCGGAACATCCAGCGCACGTACCTGGTCCTGACGCTCCTGACGACGCTCGCCACGTCGTTCATCTGGGGCATCAACACCCTGTTCCTGCTCGATGCCGGCCTGAGCAACACCGAGGCATTCGCGGTCAACGCGTTCTTCGCCGTCGGCCAGGTCATCTTCGAGGTCCCGACCGGTGTCGTCGCGGACACGCGCGGGCGGCGCTTCTCGTTCCTGCTGGGAGCCTCGACGCTGATCGCCGCCACGCTGCTGTACGTGGTCATGTGGCAGATCCACGCCTCGTTCCTGGGCTGGGCGCTGGCGTCGGTCGTGCTCGGCCTCGGCTTCACGTTCTTCTCCGGGGCCACGGAGGCGTGGCTCGTCGACGCGCTCGGCGCGACCGGATACACGGGTGGGCTCGAGGCGGTATTCGGGCGAGCCCAGACGGTCGGAGGCGCGGCGATGCTCGTCGGATCGGTCCTCGGGGGTGTCGTCGCCCAGTTGACCGACCTCGAAGTGCCATACCTGCTTCGCGCCGCGATCCTCGGCGTCACCTTCGTCGTCGCGTTCCGATATATGCACGACCTTGGGTTCAAGCCACGGCAGGGCGCGAACCCGGTCGACGAGGTGCGCACGGTCCTGCGTGGCTCCATCGACGCCGGCTGGCGCAACCCGCCGGTTCGCTGGCTGATGCTCGCGGCGCCGTTCACGACCGGCGTGGGCTTCTACGCCTTCTATGCCGCCCAGCCGTATCTGCTCCAGCTGTACGGGGATACCGGCGCCTACGGGATCGCGGGCCTGGCCGCGGCCATCGTTGCCGGCGCGCAGATCGTCGGCGGCCTGACCGTTCCGCGCGTGCGACGGCTGTTCTCCCGGCGCACCGACGCGCTGCTGGTCGGCGGGATCTTGAACGTCGTGCTGCTGGCCCTCATCGGCTTGACGTCGAGCTTCACCATCGCCCTCGTCCTGCTCGCAGGGTGGGGCCTGGTCTTCGCCCTGGGCGCACCCTTACGGCAGGCGTTCATCAACGGCGTGATCCCGTCCGAGCAGCGGGCGACGGTCCTGTCGTTCGATTCGCTGATCGGCTCGATCGGTGGCGCGGCGATCCCGCCCGGCCTCGGCCGGGTCGCCGACGTGAACGGCTACGGACCGTCGTACCTGGTGGCGGCCGGCGTCCAGGTCCTCGCCCTGCCGTTCGTCCTGCTTGCCCGGCGCGAGCGCGCCGCGTCCGACCCGATCACCGACGAGGTGCCTGGCACGCCGGCCGAGGCGCAGTCGTCGTCGGGCTCAGGGTGATGCGACCGAGGTGACCAGCGCATCGAGCTGCTCTGGCGTCAACTCGCCCGTGAGCCGCTGGGCCACCGTCCCATCCCCGGCGACGGCGACCCAGAACGGGAAAGCGGTCAAGCCGTAGCGGGTCGCGACCTGGTTGTCTGCGTCGACGATCACCGGCACGCTCCAGTGCTCGCGGGCCAGCCACGCGTCGGGCGGGTAATTCGGCCGGTTCGGATCGATCGCCGTCGCGACCGAGATGAGGTCGACCCCGGCCGGCATGCCCTTGGCATCGAGCCACGCCTGGACGACGGGCACCTCGCGCTGGCAGTGGGGACACCAGTGGGCAAGGAACACGATCACCTTTGGTCGGCCGTCGGCCGTGATCCGGACCGGGGTGCCATCGAACGACCGGCCGTCGACTTCGGGAGCCGGTCGGCCGACGGCGTCGTCGTTCGTGGTCGAGGCGTACGGCGACAGGTCGGCGGCAGCAGCCCCGATCGACGGGCTGGCGGCCGGCGGGGCACTGGGCGGCGCGCTGGCAGCGGCCGATGGAGCGGCGGGCGCGGGCGCCAGGGCGACCGCGGCGACCGCGGCGATCGCGATCACCAGGGCCCCCAGCCCAAGGACGAGCATGGGTACGGACGGCCCGGTCCGGGGAGCGGGTGACGGCTTGCGCGGCCTTGTCATGACGATCTCCCATCCTGGGCCAACGGCTGTCGTACGCGGTCCGCAACGCTCCCGTCGGAGAGCCAGAGGAGGGCCAGGATCAGGAGGAACGCGGACAGCGCCAGGTACGGCAGGCTGATGAACCCGAACTCGCGGAACCAGACGATGGTGCACGGCGTGGTCGCCGAGCAGGCACCCGTGTCGAGCCACGGCAGCCACTCGAGCGCGTAGTGGTAGGTCGCGATCAGCGCGCCGATGCCGGCGAGCGGCATCGCGTAGCGGCGGACACCCGGGTCACGTCCCAGCGCGGCGATCCCCAGGATCACGACCAACGGATACATGGCGATGCGCTGGTACCAGCACAGCCGGCACGGCTCGAAATGGGCGACCTCCGAGAAATAGAGGCTGCCGATCGTCGCGAGGGTCGCGACCACGAACGCGGCAACCAACGCGCTCGAGCCGGCGCTCGACCGAAGGCCGTCGAGCGAGCGACGGGCCCCCGGCGAGCGACGGGCGGCCACCGCCAGCGCCAGCGATCCGATGACGGCCGCGTTCGCGACCAGGGCGAGCAAGGCATAGAAGAGCGAGACGGTGGAGACCCCGATCATGCGGCCCGACCTTAGCAGGGCCCGAGCGCGCGGGTCGGCGCCGAGGGCGGTACGGTCACATCCGCGCCGCCGCGCGGGTCCATGACATGACCGCGCCACCGCAGGAACGTGATTTCGTGAACGACCAGGACTGGCTCGCTGAACGCTTCGAGACCAACCGCGCACACCTGCGCGGCGTCGCCTTTCGAATGCTCGGCTCGTTGACCGAGGCGGACGACGCCGTCCAGGAAGCCTGGATCCGCCTGAGCCGGACCGACACGAGCGACGTCGATAACCTGCGCGCCTGGCTGACGACGGTCGTCGGCCGGGTCTCGCTCAACATGCTGCGATCGCGCAAGACGCGCCGCGAAGCGTCGCTGGATACCCACGTCCCGGACCCGATCGTGAGTCCCGCGGCGGGGATCGACCCCGAGCAGGAGGCCCTGCTCGGCGATTCCGTCGGGCTCGCGTTGCTCGTGGTCCTCGACGCTCTCACGCCCGCAGAACGGGTCGCGTTCGTGCTGCACGACGTGTTCGCCGTGCCGTTCGACGAGATCGCGCCGATCGTCGGCCGAACGCCGACCGCGGCGAGGCAGCTCGCGAGCCGTGCCCGGCGCCGCGTCCAGGGAGCGCCGGTGCCCGACGTCGATCTCGATGGCCAGTGGGCCGTCGTCGAGGCCTTCCTGGCGGCGGCGCGAGACGGTGACTTCGAGCGCCTCCTTGCCGTCCTGGACCCGGACGTCGTCCTGCGCTCCGACGGCGGGGCGGCGCGTCCGGAGCTGATCTCGCTCCTCCGCGGCGCGCAGGCCGTCGCCGAGGGGGCGATGACCTTCCGCCGGTTCGCCGAAACGGCGAGTCGCATCCTCGTGAACGGGATCCCTGGTGGGGTTGCCTGGGCGCCCGACGGAACCCCCTTTGCCGTCGTCGCCCTGACGGTCCGGAGCGGCAGGATCGTCGCGATCGACATCCTTGCGGATCCGGACCGGCTCGCCCAGTTGGACCTGACCGTGGTCGCGGGCTGAGCGCGGGCGTTCCAGGCGGCGGTCACGTCCGCGCCTTCTTGCGGGTCTGCTGTGTAGGACCCGGCCCCACGCGACGCAAAGAAGGAGTCAGCGCAGATGACCAATCAAGCCAGCCGCGCCACCAGCGCGCCACGATGGATCAGGATGTTCACCCCGCTCACCAGGCCGCTGCTGGCCGCCGGCCTTCCACTGGGCTTCAACGGCCTCCTCACCGTTCGTGGCCGGAAGAGCGGCCAGCCGCGGACCACGCCGCTGGCCATCATCACGGTCTCCGGCAGGCGTCACGTGTGGTCGCCATGGGGCGAGGTCCACTGGGTGCGCAACCTGCGCGCCGCCGGCCATGCGACGATCACCGTGCGTGGCCGGGAGGAAGAGGTGCGGGTGACCGAGTTGGACCCGGCCGAGCGGGTCGCGTTCTTTCGCGACGTCGTCGGTCCGGTCGCCCGGAAGATCCCGTTCGGGATGTCGTTCATCCGCATCGTCGATGGGGTCGATCTCAACGATCCGCTGGCAGCTGCGGATGGGCGACCGGTCTTCGAGCTCCACCCGGTCCGCTGACGCGGGATGGTGGGCGATACTGGGCTCGAACCAGTGACCTCACGGATGTGAACCGTGCGCTCTGACCAACTGAGCTAATCGCCCCTGGCTGTCCTCGCGACAGCCGGCCGATGATACCCGAGCGGCCTCAGATCTTCAGTCCGGGCCAGTGGGCGACGACCGCCTCGGGGTCGGCCCCATCGACGACCAGGAGCTTCTGGCGCGACGAGGCGCCCGCCACGATGCGGACATCTCGTCCGGCGACGCCGAGCTCGTCGGCGATGAGCCGGATCAGGGCGTTGTTCGCGGCCCCTTCGACGGCCGGCGCCCCGACCCGGGCGCGCAGGACCCCATTGACGACGCCATCGACGCGGTCGGCCGCGGCCCTCGGAGTGAGGCGGACGGCGAAACGGACGTCGGTGTCGCTCAAGACGTCAGAAGGCGCGCCAGAGGAAGCCCAGGATGATCAGGACGATGAACCCCGACCAGTCGATCATCCCGCTCTGCGGGAGCATCCGACGGACGGGCGCCAGGATGGGCTCGGTGGCCTGGAACAGGAGGGTCGAGATCTGGTTGCGCCCGGTCGGGTCGACCCACGACATGATCATCCGGCCGAGGACGAGCGCCCACAGGGCGATCAGGAGGAACTGCAGGAAGTTCGCGAGGAATGCCGTACCCACGCTCGCGAGTCTACCAGTCGATCCGCGTGGGCGGCCTCAGTGGGTGTGATCGACCGGACCGTCGCCGTGCTGGTGGGGCCGCTCCCCGAACAGGGCTCGACCGACCCGGACGATGGTCGCCCCTTCCTCGATGGCGACCTCGAAATCGTCGGACATGCCCATCGACAGCTCCGGACCGAGCGTCGCGCCAGCCGACCGCAGCCGCGCCGCCAGCTCGCGCAGTGCCACGAAGGTCGGTCGAGCCGCCTGCGCGTCCTCGACCAGCCGACCGATCGTCATCAGCCCCCGGACGTCGAGCGCGTCGAGCCCGGCCAGCCGGTCCAGGGCCTCCGGCAGCGCGTCCGGCTTGAAGCCCGCCTTGGCCGGATCGTCATCGACGTTCACCTGCAGGAGGACCGGATAGCCGCTCCCCGGCCCGGCATCCCGGATCTCGCGCGCCAGACGGTCGAGCCGCTCGGCCAAGCCGAACGACTCGACGGATTCGATGACTTCGTAGACCTCGACGGCCCGGCGCGCCTTGTTGGACTGGAGGGGCCCGATGAGGTGCCAACGGGCGCCCGGCACCTCGACGGCCTTGGCGACGCCCTCCTGGACGCGGTTCTCGCCCAGGAGCGTGAGCCCGGCCTCGACCGCGTCGCGCAGCCGTGCCGGATCGACGGTCTTGGAGACGGCCACCAGGGTCACGTCGGCGGGTGAACGGCCCGCCCTGTCGCACGCGGCGGCGATCCGGGCGAGTACGTCGGTTCGAGCCGCGGCGAACGCAGCGACGCCGGCCCGGGCTTCGGTCATGTCAGCACTGGCGCCGGCCGCTGCCGGCGCGGGTCACTTGCGGCGCAGGAAGCTCGGGATCTCGAGGTCGTCCGCGTCGTACGTCGTCTGGCGGGTGGGCGGCGGGACATCGCCGACCGATCGCTCGACCCTCGGCGACGACACGACGGCAGCGGCCTCGTCCCCGTAGTCCGGGGCGCTGAACGGGCTGCCGTCGGTGGCCTCCTGGCGCTGGCGCTGGAGCTCCTCGAGGAAGTCGCGCTCGTGGGAGGCGCGGCCGGAGACCGAGGTGTCCATCACCCCGGTCGACTCGCGGTGCACGGACTGGCGCTTCTTGCCGCCGTCGAAGCCGGTCGCGATGACCGTGACCATGACCTCTTCGCCGAGGCGCTCGTTGAAGCTCGTGCCGAAGATGATGTTGGCCTCCGGGTCGGCGGCCTCCTTGATCGTCTCGGCCGCCTCATTGACCTCGTACAGCGACAGGTTCGACGAGCCGGTGATGTTCCAGAGGATGCCCTGGGCGCCGTGGATGTCGAGCTCGAGCAGCGGGCTCGCGATGGCCTGCTGGGCCGCCTCGACGGCGCGGTTCTCGCCGGTCGCCCGGCCGATGCCCATGAGCGCCGAACCCGCGTCCTTCATGATCGCGCGCACGTCGGCGAAGTCCTGGTTGATCAGCCCGGGCATCGTGATGATGTCGCTGATGCCCTGGACGCCCTGGCGCAGCACGTCGTCGACGACGCGGAAGGCATCGAGGATGCTCGTGTTCTTCTGGACGACGTCCTTGAGCCGGTCGTTCGGGATCGTGATGAGCGCGTCGACCTGGGCCTTGAGCTCCTCGGCCGACTTCTCGGCGACGAGCTTGCGCCGGTTGCCCTCGAACGCGAAGGGCTTGGTCACGACACCGATCGTCAGGGCACCCGCATCCTTGGCGATCTGCGCGACGACCGGCGCGGCGCCGGAGCCGGTCCCGCCGCCCAGTCCGGCCGTGATGAACACCATGTCCGAGTCGGCGAGCGCCGCCGCGATCTTCTCGGAGTCCTCTTCGGCCGAGCGCTGGCCCAGCGTCGAGTCGCCGCCGGCCCCGAGCCCGCGGGTGACCTTGTCACCGATGCGGATCTTGTGCGGCGCGTCGGACTGCAGGAGTGCCTGGGCATCCGTGTTGCAGGCGATGAACTCGACGCCCATCATCTCCGCCCGGATCATCCGGTTGACGGCGTTGCTTCCGCCACCACCGACGCCGATGACGCGGATCAGCGCGAAGTTCTCGGAATCGGAACGCAACGGCATCGGTTCTCCTCCGGCGACCCTCGGGGTCATGGACGACGACGGGTGGCGGTTCGTCGGGACCCGGCGGGCGTTCGTCCGGCCGGATCGGCTTGGTAGGGCGGGAGTATAGCGCCGGTCCGCTAGAGGGTGGGATCGGAAGTCCGTCTGCTCACGACCTGCGGTGCGCCGCGGCACCGGAACCCGCGGCGGGAGATCAGCCGGGCAGGAAGCTCAGTCGTACCGTCCGCGACGCGTTGTCGGCGTTCGGGTCGAGCAGGCAGATCGACTGCCAGGTCCCGAGGGCAAGCCCACCATCGATCACGGGCACGGTCAGCGACGGCGCCGCCAGCAGCGGCAGGACGTGGTCCGCGCCGTGGCCCGGCGAGCCGTGTCGGTGGCGGTACAGGCGGTCCTCCCGCGGCAGTAGCCGGTCGAGTGCGTCGATGAGGTCGTCGTCGGAGCCCGCCCCGATCTCGACGATGACGAGGCCGGCGGTCGCATGCGGGACGAAGATGGAGAGCAGGCCGTCGGTCGCCTCGATGTCGGCCAGGAACGCGGTGCAGGCCGCGGTCAGGTCGGCGACGCCACGGGCCGAACCCGTCCGGACCGTGAGCTCGCGGGTCTCTACGGGAAGATGCTCCGGAGGGCATCGCGGATGCGGCCGAGCCCGCCCATGGCCGGCGCGGACTCGTAGCGCAGCGGCTCGCCGCCGGCGAGGGTCGTCGCGCCCCACTGGAGAAGCCCCACACCGGTCGAGTACGCCGGGGTCATCAGCGTGTCGACGAGGCCGCCGATGTTCGTCGGCCCGGCGACCCGGACCGGCATCTCGAGCACCTCCCGGCCCAGCTCGGCGATGCCCGACAGCTGGGCCGCGCCGCCGGTCAGGATGATGCCGGCGGGTAGCTGGCGAACGCCCGCGGCGCGGATCTCGTTACGCAGCAGCTCGAACGTCTCGCGCATCCGCGCCTCGATGATCTGGCAGACCTCGAGCCGACTCACGGTCCGGCCGGCCTCCTCCCCGAGGACGCTGACGTTGATCTCCTCGTCCTCGTCGACGGCGCGCAGGTCGGCCGAGCCGTGGCGGATCTTGAGCTCCTCGGCGACGGCCAGCGACGTCTTGAGGCCGATCGCCACGTCGTTGGTGACGTTGTTGCCGCCGACCGGCAGGACGCGCGTGTGGAACGGGGAACCTTCCTGGAACAACGCGAGGTCGATCGTGCCGGCGCCGATGTCGGCGACCGCGACCCCGAGCTCCTTCTCGGTCTCGTTGAGGACGGCATCGGCCGAGGCCAGGGAGTTCACGACGAGCTCGTCGATCTTGACGCCGGCCGCGGCCACGCACTTGGACAGGTTCTGGACCGCCGTCGCGGACGCCGTGACGATGTGGGTCTCGACCTCGAGCCGCAGCGCGCTCATGCCGAGCGGGTCCTTGACGCCCTCCTGGCCGTCGACGCTGAACCCGCGCCGCTCGACATGGAGGACCTCGCGGTTGGACGGGATCGGCACGGCCCTGGCGACCTCGATCGCCCGGTTCACGTCCTCGCGTGCGACCTCGCGGTGGTGCCCGGTCACGGCGACCTGTCCCGGCGAGTTGAGGCTCTCGACGTGCTGGCCGCCGACGCCCACGAAGGCGCGGTCGATCTTCCAGCCCGACAGGCGCTCGGCGCGCTCGACCGCGTCCGCGATGGAGCGGACCGTCTGGTCGATGTTGATGACGACGCCCTTCTTGAGGCCGGCCGAGGGGACGGTCCCGTGGCCCATGATCGTCAGCCGCCCGTCGCGACTCACCTCGCCGATGAGCGCGCAGACCTTGCTGGTGCCGACGTCGATGCCGACGAGGACCGCTTCTCGTTCCACCGT
>Ga0070696_100001759_pt1 | contig 14210 bp, 13 predicted proteins | sample KBSK1253metaG_FD_65474 | JGI IMG/M metagenome (GOLD analysis project Ga0070696, IMG submission 65474) | Corn, switchgrass and miscanthus rhizosphere microbial communities from Kellogg Biological Station, Michigan, USA - KBS K1-25-3 metaG | ecosystem: Host-associated > Plants > Roots >... | reverse complement strand
ATCCGGGTCACCATGGCGCCCGCCAGGCCGAGGCGCCGCGCGCGCGCCTGTTGCTCGTGGGGGAGTTTGCCCGCGAGGATGGAGATGAAGATGATGTTGTCGATGCCGAGGACGATCTCGAGCACCGTCAGCGTCAGGAGGCCGAGCCACGCCTCGGGACTCGTGAATACGCTCATGGTGTGATCCTGCGAGGGTTAGAACGACAGAGAAAACTGCACTCGCGCCCCGGGTCCGGGGCCGATCGTCGTCTGCATGTGGGCCGCCCGTCCCGCCGCCGCACTCATCCGCGCCGAGATCAGCGCGTCCACCGCGCTGATCACGTGATTGGCGAGGAGCAGACCGACCTGGTTCTGCGCGCGCCGAAACGCGTTGTCGCTCCGCTTGATGTAGTCGCGAAACACTTCGTGCTCGAGAGAATGATTGCGCCAGCTCCAGAGGAAGTTCGGTCCGACGGCGCGGGCCTGATAGAACTGGAGCGCGCGCCAGTACTGCGGCGACGTCGGATCGGGGGGCACGTTCGGGTCCTCCCAGAAGGTGCGCCGCGCGAGCAGCCAGACCGAGCCGTTGTACGTGGCCGGGTCCGCTTCGGGTACGAACGCGGGGCCCGGATCCGCGTCGTAGCCGCCGCTTTCGGGGAACCGCTCCATCTGCTCGTAGTACTCGAAGATCGTGTCTTTGCGGGTCGGGGCGTACCCCTGGCGCGCGACGTCGAACGCGAGGTTTTGAAATCTGCGCGCCTCCACCTTCGCTTCGTGGTCCAGCTGCAGGTAGCGCGACAGGAGGTAGACCTCCGCCGCGATGTAGACCGCGCCGCGATCCTGATGACCCATGAGCTGCCCCGCTCCGGGGAGGATCAACGACGCGAGCGGGCGCACCAGGACACTCGCCGGGGGCTGCACTTCCTGTTGGGGCCCCTGCGCGACCCCCTCCCCCGCCCCCGCCCCCGCCAGCGTGCCGATGAGCGTCAGGCACGCGGTCCACTTCATCAGAATGACACCCGGAATGAAAAGAAGGTCGGACTCTCGACTTGCAGGTCGGATCCGGTGAGAAACGCCCGCGCGAGATCGATGCCGAGCGAGCCGCTCTGCACGCCGAGACCGATGCTGGGCCCACTCAACCCATCCTGCACGAACGCGTAGCCGGCGCGCAGGCGAACCAGTTTCTCGTATCCGACGTCGACGCCGATGCGCGTCTCCGACTGGCCGACCTGCCCCCAGGGACTGTCGACGTCGGCGGCCAGTTTCAGATCGAAGGCTTGGTCGAGGGATTGGTCGGTGATCGGACGGAATCGGACTTCGTACAGCACGCCAACGGCGAGGCGGGTGGGTAGCGGATCGGCTTGCGCCTGGTTCTGCACCTGCAGTCGAAAGCCGACGTTACGCAGGGCGATGCCGATCCGCAGCGGGCCGCCGGGTCCCGCACCGACGCTGAACTGGCCGCCGAAATCGAGCGCGTGCGTCGCGCCCATCCCGGCCGGAAAGTCGCGGCAGTCGCCGCTGCAGTCCACTCGGAACTGGACGAGCTTGTAGCTCACGCCGAACACAAACGAGCCGGTGATATTGGTGGCGTACGACGCGAGGAATTCGAAATTGCGGGGCGCGATGCGGGCGATCGTGTTGCCGTTCTGATCGGTGCGCTCGAGGTCGCCGTAATCCACCAGATAGACCGCGCCGCCGATCACCCCGACGCCGCGCGATGGGAAGTACGCGGCGAGCACGTTGCTCTTGCCCGCTACGAGGTTCGCGCTGTGCAGCGCGAACTCATCGTCCTGCAGCGTCGCGAGGCCGGCGGGATTCCAGAACGCCGCTTCGCCCCGCCCCGCGGACGCGGTGGCCGTCTGTCCCATCCCGACCGCCTGCGCACCCACCGGGAACACCAGAAACAGCGCGCCGGCGTTGAGCGGAGGCTCCTGCGCGCTCAGCGCCCGCGGCAACATCAGCGACGCGAGCAACCCTCCGCTAAAAAGGCTTCGCCTCATCGATGAGCATGATGGGGATGTCGTCTTCGACGGCGTACACCAGCCGGCAGGCATGGCACGCGAGCGCTTCCGGGTTCGACCGATGCTCGAGCGGCCCTTTACACTTCGGGCACACGAGGATTTCGAGGAGATCAGGAGCGAGACTCATGAGGCATATCCCAGGCGTTTGAGCGCGGGTTCGTTGCGGCGCCACTTCGGCAGGACTTTGACATGCAGCTCCAGAAACACGCGCCCGCCGAGCAGCGTTTCGATCTTCGCGCGCGCCGCGGCGCCGAGGGCCTTGATGGTACGGCCGCCCTCGCCGATGACGATCCCTTTTTGGCTTTCCCGCTCGACGTACAGCACCGCCCGAATATATACCGGCTCTGCGCCCTCCCGGAACTCGTCGATCTCGGCCGCGACGCTGTAGGGCAGCTCTTCATGGAGCTGCTCGAACGCCGCCTCCCGAATGAACTCGGCGGCAAAGAAGCGCAGCGGCTGCGTCGCCAGCTCGTCGGGATCATAGTGAAAGGGCCCTTCGGGTAGACGCTCCCGTAGCGCAGCGAGGAACGCGTCGATCCCCGTACCGGTGAGGGCTGAGACGGCGACTTCTGACGGTCCGACGGTCGGACGGTCGGGCGGTCGGACGACGTCCGATTTCGTGTATACCGTGATGACCGGCGCGCGGGGCTCGCGCTCGAGTTTTCCGACCGATTTCAGGGGAGGCGCGGGGTATTCGGCCAGGGGATGCAGGTACGCGATGACCTCGGCATCGTCGATCGCACGGAGCGCCGCGGCGCGCATCACCTCGTGCAGCCGGTACTCGGGTTCGAGCAGGCCGGGCGAATCGGTGAAGATGTACTGCGCGTCGTCCTTCGTGAGCAAGCCGACAACCGGCAGCCGCGTCGATTGCGGTTTCGGAGAGACGATCGCGAGATGCTCGCCGACGAGCGCGTTGAGCAACGTCGACTTTCCGACGTTCGGCCGGCCGGCGAGCACAACCGTTCCGCACCGAGTCATCAGCGAAGCTAGTCGCCGCTCGCGGCAGCGACAAACGCGTCGAACAGGCGGCGCATCCGCGTGTCGACCTCGACGAGATCTTCGGGGTGCCACTGTACCCCGACCAAGAAATGCTCGCGCACCAACGCGCCTTCGACGCCTTCGATCAAGCCGTCGGGAGACGTGGCGACGGCGACAAGACCCGGCGCCAAGCGCGCGATCCCCTGGTGGTGCATGCTGTTCACCGCGATGCTGTCGGTCCCCAGCAGCTGCCGCAACCACGACTCCGGGGCGATGCGTACCTCGTGTGCCAGCGCATCGCGGCGGCGGCCGGCAACGGGAAAATGATCGTGCTTGATCGCGGCGGGATGTTGCGCACCCACGTCCTGGTACAGCGACCCGCCGACCGCCACGTTGAGCAGCTGCGCGCCGCGACACACGGCAAGCACCGGCTTCCGATCGGCGAGCGCCCACCGGGTGAGCAACAGCTCCGTCCAGTCGCGCGCCGGGTCGGTCCGCCCGCACAATTCGGTGCGCGGCTCATCGTAGGCGGCTGGATCGATATCGACCCCGCCGGGCAGAAACAGGCCGTCGAGCCGGTCGTAGATGCGGCGCAGCGTCGCTTCATTTCCCTCGAGCAGCGGAATGACCCACGGCGTGGCACCCGCCGCGGCGAGCACCTGCACGTAACGCTGGCTCATGACCCAGCAGCGCGGCAGTTGATCGGGAATCGCTTCGAGCGTTTGGGTGGTGATGCCGATGATTGGGGGGGGCAACTATAACCCTTCTGCCGTTTCGGCGATCACATGATCGACGACGGCTTTGAAATCTTTCGTGCGCGCATAGACGGCGAGCTGCCGGTCCGCGCTCGATCCCTCGTCGAGAATGCGGAACGCGTATTCGACTTCCTTGCGGCTGCCGAGCTCGTCCAGGACGTCGTCAATGAACCACATTAGCAACTCGCGTACCAGCTCTCGCGCTGGCAACTCGACGCCTTTGCCGAAATCGACGAGCCGGCCCTCGAGCCCGTAGCGCACGGCGCGCCACTTGTTCTCCTCGATGAAGTCCGAGGCGTACACCCGGAACGTCATGTTGTCCCGCCGCAGTCTCCAGATCTTCGCCACAATCGCCTGAACGATGGCGGCGATGCAGACTGCTTCGTCGACCCGCGTGCAGACGTCGCACACCCGGAACTCGAGCGTTGGATAGCTCCAGTTGGGACGCACGTCCCACCAGATTTTGGACCCATCCGGGATGCAGCGGCTGCCGACGAGCAGGTCCACCAGCTCCGTGTACTCGCCCCATGAGCGCAGCGGGCGGGGAACGCCGGTGCGCGGGAAACCGCGCCACACGATGCTGCGATAAGACTTGAGTCCCGTGTTGCGCCCTCCCCAGAACGGCGAGCTGCTCGACAGGCACAAGAGGTGCGGCAGGAAATATCGCGCCACGTTGAGCGCGTCGATCAAAAACTCGCGATCCTCGATGCCGATGTGGATGTGCGTGCCAAAGATCAGCAACCGATGCGCCAGCTCGCCCATGTCCTCCCGCACGCCCAGGTAGCGCTCCAGCGGCGTGATCTGTTGATCGATCCATGACGAAAATGGATGCGTGCCCGCCGCGGCGATCTTGAGTCCGTTCTTGGCCACCAGCTGCAGGACCTGTCCGCGCAGCCGGACCAGCTCGGCGCGTGCCTCCGCCGGCGTCGTGCACACTTTGGTGCCGACCTCCACGATCGACTGGTGCAGCTCCGGCTTTATTTGCGCCATCAACAGGTGATCGCCGCTGAGGATCTCGGTGATATACGACTTCAGCTCGCGCGTGGCGGGGTCGATGATCTGATACTCTTCCTCGATGCCCAGCGTCAGCGATGGGGCCTTCATCGCTCCTCCACCAAGAAGGTCGGTGTCTGCGAGCCGCCACCCGCGGTGACGTTGACGAGCGCGGCGGTCGAGAGGCGAGACATGCATCCGTCCACATACGCGCCGCGATAGGCGAACGGCGCGGTGTCCAGGATGCGGTCGGCCAGGATCACGCGCCCGTCGACGACGCTCGGATACGCCTCGCTCGGGATCGGCACCCGCTCCTGCACGACGAACGGCTCCTTGAGGGCGCCGCGCACCGCGCCTTCCCAGGTCCCGTCGTCCACTTCCCAACCCAGCACGATTCCCTTCCCTCCGTACTCGTCGTTCGGCTTGAGCACGAGGCGCTCGCGCTGCGAAAGGATGAAGGGGATGAGATCGACGCTGCGGCCGCCGTATCGGGTCTTCCGCTCAACGACGACCCGGGTCCACGGAATATGCGCATCGATCGCCTGGCGCTCGTCCTCCGGAAACAGACCGGCGTTGCGCTCGTCGCCCAACACCGCCAGGCTCGCTTTCTTGTGCAACAACTTACAGCGGAACGGATTCACCATGCAGACCGCGCCCGACTGCACGGCACGGATCACGGGATGGTCCCGGCCGCCGCGCTCGACGAGCTCGTGGATCAGTACCCGCTTGTAGATCAGGTCGATCGGCCGGCCCCCGTCACCTCCAACCAGGCGGCCGCCTTGGAGCTCCGTGTCGCGCGGGTCCACGATCACGGCCTCGAGACCCCGCGCCTTGAAGTAGTCCACCCACAGCAGGAACTCGTTGTAGGTAGGCACCTCGCGCCAATCGAGAATCGCGATGCGAGGGGCGCTGCCCCCGCGACCGGAGGTCCCGGCCCAGCTGGCGTACGCCGAGAGCAACGCATGCACCACGTTGTGCCGGCTCGGTAACGGACGTACGTCGTAGCGGCGGAGAAACCGTCCAATCGCGGGCAGCGCAAGAAACGCCTCGGCCAGCGCGTCGCCGTACGCCGCGCCGGCGGGCGTTTCGGCGTTGTACTCGGTGAGGTGAAAGACACCGCGATCGGGGAGATAGAACGCATCGATCCGGGAGACGGGGCTGGCGTCGGGGAAGCCCGGATCGTTCGCGATGAGCGCCTCTTCCCACTCGAGGAGCCCGAACTGACTCCGCAGCTCGGCGTTCTCGAACGCGGCGCGATAGATCCGATCGAACGCGCGCAGGAGCAGCTCACAACGCTGCCGCACGAAGCGGTATTGATCCGGCGTGAGAAAGCGCGGCCGCAACACCGTACAGAGCGCACGCTCACCGAAGAACAGCCCCCGGCGCCGCAGCTCGGCGTCGAGCCACGCCTGAGATTCCTGCGCCAGCTCGTCGGTCAGCAGCTCGTGATACGCCCCGATGGCCCGTTCCAACACCGTCATGCCGATTTCGACCTGCTCCGCGCGCGCCCTTTGAACAGCGCCTCCCAGTGGTATTTGCGCGCGGCCGGCCGGCGCTGCGTCGCGAGCTTGATGACGAGATCGGCCATGTGCTGCACGACCCAGTCGAAGTACTCCTGGGTGAGCGAATTGACGTCGAAGTCCGGCGCCGGGTTCATGAAATCGATCGCGTACGGCACGCCGTCTTTCACGGCGAACTCGATCGAGTTCATGTCATAGCCGAGCGCGCCCACGAGCGTGCGGGCATCGTGTACGATCCGTTCGCGCAGGGCGGGCTTCAGGTAGTCGGGGTCCACGATGTACTTGCGGGCCTTCGGATCGTAGTGGATCGGCAGAATCTCCTTCTGGCCGATGCAGATGCAGCGCACGAACTGCTCCCACTCGATGAACTCCTGGACCACCATCGTGAGCAGGCCCGACTCGTTGTAATGCGCGAGCAGCTCCTCGCGCGTGCGACAGATGTAGACGCCCTTCCACCCGCCGCCGTGCGCGTCTTTCAGGATGCAGGGCAACCCGACGTCGCGTACCACGCCGTCCCAATCGAGCGGGAACATCAGGTTGCGCAGGCTCTCCTGGTGGCTGATCGCGGGGATGTAGTCTTTGTTGGGGAGCAGGACGGTCTTCGGGCTCGCCACGCCGAGCTTGGTGGCCAGGGTCGCGCCGAAGAATTTGTCGTCGGCGGTCCACATGAACGGATTGTTCACGACCGTCACGCCGTGCAGCACCGCGTACTTCAGGTAGGACCGGTAAAACGGGACTTCGTGCGAGATCCGATCGACCAACACCGCATAGTCGGACGCCGCATCCATCATCGTCGGCCCGAGCTTGATGAAGTCGGCGACGACGCCCTCATCACGCCGGTTCACTTCCTCGATGAACTTGGGGGGAAACGACCATTCCCGCCCGACGATGAGTCCCACCTTGGCAGTCATGCGTGTGCTCCTCCTCGAGTCGTACCTCAGCCGGCGTACAGCTGGAGATCGGTACCGACGGCATCCGCCATGTCCAACGTGGCCTGGAGGTCCGGATGGCGCACGACGAGAAACCCGTCCGAGACCAGGGTCAAGATCCAGTTCCGTCGCTGCTCGCCGATCGCCAGCAGCTCGACCGCCGCGATGTGCGGACCAAACCGGGCTTTGAGCCGTTCGAGCCCTTCGATATGGCGAATGCGTCCCGTACCCCGCGCCCGCTTGAAAATGATCGCGGCGTTGTACTTCCGCTCCAGTTTGCTGGTGAAGCGTCCGTGCAGGACCGCTTCAGCCCAACCCGTGAACAGATCGATATCCGAGGCGTAGTTCATGCAATCGACGGTGCGCGCGCCCGGCGGTCGCGCCGCGATCTCGCCGAAGATCGTTTCGCCGTTGTCCTTGCGATACCACTCCATGTGGGTGAAGCCGGTCTGAAAGCCGAGCGCCTTGAGCACGGCGTGGCCCATCTCCCGGCCGCCGGCGAGATGATCCGCTTCGACATCGCGCAGCGCGATCGTCTGGGGACTGATCCATTCTTCCTGCCGCGCGGTCAACGGCCTCGGTCGGTAGAGGCACATGTTCCAGAAGGCGATTTTGCCGTTGATGCAGATCGTGTCGAACGTGTATTCCTCGGCCTCGATGAATTCCTCGACGTTCACGTCTCGGGCTTGCCCCAGGCGCGCGAGGACGGCATCGAGCTCGAGACGGGAGTTTACGCGGAACGTGTCAGCCGAGCCGGCCCCGGCGATCGGCTTGACGATCACGGGAAACCCGATCTCTTGGGCGGCGCGCTGGCATTCGAGGGCGGTCGTAGCGCGGCGATGCTTCGGCGTCCGAATTCCTGCTTTGGAGACCGCCTGCTTCATCGCGTCCTTGTCGCGGAAGAGCGTGGCCTGCGCCACGTCCTGTCCGCCGATCCCGAGTTTCTCGCGCAGCCTCGCGGCGAGAATCACCCCCGGCTCCCACAAGCATTCGACCTGCTGGATCGGTTGCGCAGCTTTCCACGCCGCGACCTGTTTCACGACTCCCGCCTCGTCGAGCAGCGATGGAACTTGTGTGTAGCCCGCGAGATGTTGGCGGACGAGCGGTGGGAGATCCTGCTCCGGCTGATCGCCGATCCCGTAAACCTTCGCCCCCTGCACCGCGAGCCCACGGGTGAAGTAGTTGATCTCCGTCGGGTACCCCGGTGAGATCACGAGCACGTTCATGAAAGCTCCACGCGCACGGTTGAAATGAGTCGCTGCAGCCCACGCTGCACGACGCCGGTCTCGGGATGACGCAGCATCACGAACCCTTCTCCTTCATAACTGCCGGTCGGCGTCTGACCCGCCGTGGGCAGCTTGAAGTCGACGACCAGCGAACCGAGCTCCCGCTCCACCTGATCGAGCCCGTGGATCGCCCGGACGCGCCCGTTCCCCTGGCCGCGCAGATACGCGACCCCGACGGCATAGCGGCGCGGCGGTGCATCGAACGTGTCGAACACCATGAGCCGAGCCCACGCGGCAACCGCATCGAAGTCGTGCGCGCGCGAGATCACCGTCATGATCTGCGCGCCCGGGGGCCGGGCCGCGACTTCCGAAATTGCGATCGAACCGTCGGGCCGGCGAAACCACTCCATATGCGTCAGTCCCGTCTCCATGCCCAGTACTTCGAGCGCCCGGAACGCCGCACGCCGGATGTCGTCGTACCGTGGCTCCTCGACCTCGCGCGGCAGGATCAGGCACCACTGGATCCACGGGTTGCGCAGCACTTCGAGCGGCGACGGATAGTAGTGCGTGAGCGAGTGGAACACGGCCTTGCCGCCGATCGAGACGGTCTCGAACGAGTGCTCGTCGCCGGTGACGTATTCCTCGAGCAGCACGGGACCGCCCTGGGCGGGGGCGGCGGCTTCGACGGCGGCGCGCAACCCGCGCTCGTCGTCCACGCGCGTCGTCGCCTGCGCGCCCGCACCCGCGGGCGGTTTCACGATCAGCGGAAACCCGATTTCTCGCGCGAACGCGAGCGCTTCCTCGACCGATGTCGCCAGACGGTGACGCGCGCACGGCAAGCCGGCCTCGCGGAGCAGCGACTTCATGCGCGCCTTGTCGCGAAAATTGCGCGCGGCGTCCTCCCGCATACCCGGGATCGCGCGCAGCTCGCGAACCTGAGCGAGCGGCACCTGCAGCTGCTCGTAGGCGGCGAACAAGCGATCGACCCTGCCAAGCCGCGCTTCGAGCTGGCCGACGGCTTCCTGCAACTGCCCGGTGTCGAGGACATCGGCGACGCGCCAGTGCGCGACCTGCGCCCGCACCGGCTCCGGGAGATCTTCGAGCGGAGCCTGACTGATCACGCCCGCGCGTACTCCCGGCAACGCCACGATCGCGGCGATCATGCGCGCCGCATTCTCGGAGAGGATGGGCGCGGCGAACAGAACGACCGGCATGGGGGGCCTACGCTAACCCGTCCTGCTGCGCTTTGGAACCCATCCGGGCGTACGTACATTATTCGGCGGCAATGCCACGATTTCTCGGCCTCTTCCTGCCCTGGAGGCGCTCCCGCGAGGGCGCGATCCACGTGATCCCCGGCGTCGAAAGCCCGCAGCTCGGCAATCGCCGCGATCTCCTCGTGTACACACCGGCCTCGTACGCGCGCGGGAACACGCGCTATCCCGTGATCTACATGCACGACGGGCAGAACCTGTTCGATCCCAAAACGAGTTTCGCGGGCGACTGGGGCCTGAAAGGCGCGCTCGCCGGGGCCAGCCGGCGCGGCCTCGAGACCATCGTCGTCGCGATCCCGAACATGGGACCCGCGCGGATCGACGAGTACACGCCGTTCGAGGACCCGCGGGCGGGGGGCGGTAACGGCGACCGGTATCTGGAATACGTTATCGACACGGTGAAGCCGCTCGTGGACGAGCGATTCCGGACCCTCCCCGATCGCGCGCATACCGGAATCGCCGGCTCGTCACTCGGCGGCCTGATCAGCCTCTACGCTTACTTGCATCGTCCGGACGTGTTCGGTTTCACAGCGGCGCTGAGCCCCGCGCTCTGGTTCGCGAACGGAGCAATCCTCAGGTTGGCGGAGCGGGCGCCGCATACCGCTGGGCGCATCTACCTCGACGTCGGGCTGCGCGAAGGGCAGACGCATGTCGCGCTCGCGCGCCGGCTGCGCGACACCTTCCTGGCCAAGGGCTACGCTCCCGAGCGGGAATTTCAGTTTGTGGAAGACCGGCGGGGCCAGCACCACGAGTCGGCGTGGGGCCGGCGCTTCCGCAAGGCGTTGCCCTTCCTTCTTAGGAATGGCGGACCGCGATGAAGCAGGAGCGGCATAGGTGGCACAGCCCCGCCCTGGGACGCGACATGGAGCTGCAGGTGTTGGGCCACGCCGGCGCGCGCGTGTTCGTCTTCCCCACGACGCTGGGCACCCTGACCGAATGGACCGACCGCTGGATGCACCGGGACAGCGTCCTCGGCGACCAGCTGGAGCGTGGGTGGATTCAGCTGTACTGCCTGCATCACGTGCACGAAGAAAGCTGGTACGCGCCGGAGCATGTCCATCCCGGACACCGCGCCTGGCGCCACCTCCAATACGATCGCTATCTGCGGGACGAGGTGGTCCCCTTCAGTCTCTCACTGAACGCGACGCCGTTCTTGATCGCCGCCGGCGCGAGCTTCGGTGCCTATCACGCGCTGTGTTTCGGACTACGCAACCCCAACATCGTGCAGCGGATCATCGGACTCTCGGGGACCTATGATATCAAGCGCATGACCGGCGGGTTCTCCGACGCCAACGTCTACGCGTGCAATCCGATCGACTTCATGCGGCACGAGTACGATCCCGGGCGGATCGCGGCGTTTCAGCGCCAGGACATCATCCTCGCGGTGGGAGAGCACGACCCCGCGTGCGACAACAATCGGGAGATGTCCAGCGTGCTCTGGAGCAAGGGGATCGGGAACGCGCTGCGCATCTGGAGCGGCTGGGCCCACGACTGGCCGTACTGGGAAAAGATGATTCGGCTATACATCGGGGGACACGACTGAGGCCGCGAGCGCAGCCTCGATGTGCGGCAGAATGTCGGGGAACACGTCGTCGCGGAACTTGAGCTCGTCGGCGAGCGCGCCCGCGGACTCGAGATCACCACCCGCCAACCCGCGCAGCAATCGCTCCAGGTCGTCGCAGTGCACGTTGAGCCGGCGCGTGGCGTAGTCGGCGACTTCGCCCGTCGAAATAATGAACTGCCAATCCGAGGCTTGGGCGAGGAGTAACTCGCGCGCGGCCTGCGCGAGGACGGGACGCGCAGCGGTTTGAGCGAGCGCCGCGGGTGCCGCTTCCCAGAACGCGATCTCCAGCGGCCAGAGACGACGCCAGGTCCAGAGCGTCTGATCGTTCAGCCACATGCTCCAGTCGCCGTTTGCTCCCCACGATCCCGGCGCGAGCTGCAGCGCCGTAGCCGGTGGCCGCTCGCGGAGATGATGACTCGCGGTGGTCGGATGCACGTCGCCGGCGTTGTGGAATCGGCGGTACATCTCGCCCAGGAAGTCCGGCCCTTCAAACCACCAGTGCCCGAAGAGCTCCGTGTCGAACGGCGCGACGATCACATCCCCATTGTCGCTTTGCTTCTCCGACTCGGTGACGGCGATTTGCTGCAGCAGGTGCGCGAAGTGGGTGGCGTGATCGGCGGCGCGGTTGCGTGCCGCGTCTGGATCGTACGACTGCTTTGCGCCGAGATCGACACCGTTGCCGGTGACGCGCCACAGCTTGAGACCACCCGGCCAGCGGATCTTGTGAAACTCGAGGTAGGTGCCGTCACCCGGATAGCCGCTGTGGCGACTCCAGACCTGCGCGGACGCGACCGGATCACGGACCAACGCCGCGACCCGAGTCTCCGTCAGGTGATAACATCGATACGGCGAATTCTCGACGGCCACGACGTACGGGGTCCCGCGGCGCACCCCGCCGTGCAGATCGAATCGCTCGGCGCCCATCGGGAGATCGTCGTCATACGCACTCCAGGGCGTCCCCGCCGCCGCGAGGTGCGCGTCAGTAAAGAAGAAGCGAAAGCCCGCTTCCGCGACGTACTCCTCGATGCCGGGACGTTCCGCCACCGCGGGAGCATCCGGCAACGGTCGCCACAGTCCGCGCGGCCGGTACGCGCACTCCGGGAGCCAACATCCTACGGGCGCGCGCCCGAACAACCGGACGTGCTCGGCCCGGCCGAGCAACAGCTGCAACCGGATGCTTTCGTCGCGTGCCAGCAGTGGCAGAAACCCGTGCGTGGCCGCGCCGCCGATGATCTCGATGTGACCGGCTTCTTCCAGCGCGCGGAACGGGGCGACGAGGTCACCATTGGCCGACCGGAACAGCGCGCGCAATGCGCCCAGCCGGTCGCGCCAATAATGCGTGAGCGGAATCAGATGCTCGTCGTTGGTCCCCGCCATCGTGGCCGCGGCCTCGTCACACGCCGTGAGCCGCTGCTCGAAATACGCCTCGAGCTCGGCGGCGAACGCGGGCGAGGCAAGCTGATTGGCGAGCACGGGTGTGAACCCGATCGTGACCGGCGCCGGCGTCCCCTCTGCCGCGAGCGCTCGCAGCTTGGCCAGCAAGGGCAAGTACGTATCGATGGCCGCTTCGCAGATCCAATCGCTCCCGTGCGGCCAGCGACCGTGGTGCAGCACATAGGGCAGATGACTGTGCAGCGCGAGGACGAAATCCATCAGTCGGTGCCGCGCCCGGTCCGCTCGGCCACCTCGAGCGCCTTGAGGTAGACGGCGAGGTATTTCAGCGCCGAGTGCTGCCAGCTGAAGTTTTTGGCCATCGCGCGGCGCATCATCGTCCGCCAGCCGTTCTCGTCCTGGTACTGGTGCACGGCGCGCTGCAGCGCCGAGGCGAGCGCCGGGATGGAGAACTGGTCGAAGACGAACCCGGTGCTGTCGTCGTCGACGGTGTCGTTGAGTCCGCCGGTCCGGCGGACGACGGGGAGCGTGCCGAACCGCTGCGCGCGCATCTGCGTGAGCCCGCACGGCTCGTACTGGCAGGGCATCAGCAGCATGTCGGCACCGGCGACGACGATGTGCTCGAGGGGATCGGTGAATCCGGTCTCGACCGCGATCCGATCCGGGAATCGCGCGGCGAGCTGGCGCAGCGGCTCGATGTAGCGGCGCTCCCCCTGCCCCAAAAAGATGTACTGGGCGTCGGTGGAGAGCAGCGCGCGGCCGTCCACCAGCAGGTCGAGCCCCTTTTGGGCGACCAGTCGCGCCGCCATCCCGAACAGCGGCGTCCGCGGCGACTGCGCGAGTCCGAAACGCGACTGGAGCGCGACCTTGCACTCGCGCTTACCCTCGAGGCGTTGCGCGCTGAAGCGCTGCGCGATGTGCGCATCGCGCGTGGGATCCCAGATGTCGTAGTCGATCCCGTTCGTGATGCCGAACAGGCGGTCACGCAACGCGCGGAACGTGTCGCCCAGGCCGAAGCCGCCGTCCGGGGACTGTAGCTCGCGCGCATGCGTCGCGCTCACGGTGACGACCGCATCGGCCGAGATGATCCCGCCCTTGAGCCAGTTCACCTTGTCGTACCACTCGAGGAACTCCCAGTTGAACAGCTCCCAGGGCAACCCGATCTCGGGAATGGTATTGGGTGGGAAGTGGCCCTGGTACCCGGCGTTGTGCACGGAGAGGACCGCGGGCACACGCCGGTAGTAGGGGTGCCGCGTGAGGAGCGAGCGCAAATAGACCAGCGTCATCGAGGCGTGCCAGTCGTGCGCGTGCAGGATCGCGTTGGCGGGAGCGATGCGCGGCAGCGCGGTCAGCGCCGCGAGCGAGAAGAACGCGAAACGCCGGTGATTGTCGGGGTAGTCACGTCCTTCACCGTACAGCGCGGGGCGATCGAAGAAGCCCGGATGCTCCACGAACACCACGTCGGTGCCGCGGGGCGTCCCCTTGGCGCGCCACAGCCGGCCGGTTTCCCTGGTGGGCCCGAGCTGCACCGGGAACGGCGCGCCGATCGGCTCCATGGCGCTGACGACGGAGCGCACCTGTCG
>Ga0070696_100001757_pt1 | contig 14212 bp, 10 predicted proteins | sample KBSK1253metaG_FD_65474 | JGI IMG/M metagenome (GOLD analysis project Ga0070696, IMG submission 65474) | Corn, switchgrass and miscanthus rhizosphere microbial communities from Kellogg Biological Station, Michigan, USA - KBS K1-25-3 metaG | ecosystem: Host-associated > Plants > Roots >... | reverse complement strand
CCTCGCCGATGAGCGCGCGTTGTAACTGACCCCGGGTGAGTCCGAGCGCGCGCAGCAGCGCCAGTGAACGGCGTCTACGCAGCACGGACAAGGATTGGGCGGCAAAGACCAGGAATGCTCCGGTCCACAGCGCGACCAGCGCCAGCATGTTGAGATTAACCCGATAGGCGCGCGTCACGCTCACCGCACGGTCGCGTTCGGCTTGCGGCGCGATGGCGAGAACGCCGGTGGGCAGCGTAGGCGCAAGCGCGCGGCGCCAGCCATCCACGTCAGTGCCCGGCGCCACACGCAAATCGATGCGATTCAGCCGGCCGATTTGATTGAAGGTCCATTGCGCGGAGGCGATGTCCATCAACCCCAGGGCCTGAGAGTACGTGGCCTCCGACAGCACGCCCTGCACCTGGAGAGTCTTGGGCGAGCTGCCGACGATGACCTGCAGTTTGTCGCCGCGGCGCAGCCCGAGCTCCTGGGCGGCGCTGCTGCTCAAGTAAATGCCGGCCTGGAAGAGCCGCAATAGATCTGCGCCGATATCGCCGATGAGTGCGGGTTGCAGCGTCGCCGCGCGGAAGGGATCCAGGCCCAACACCTTGAGGGTGTCGCGGCGCCCGGGCAGAGCCACCTCCAGTTCGAGCACCGGACTTGCCAGACTCACGGCCGGATCGCGCGCCAGCCGGGTGAACAATTCCTCGGAAAAGCCCTCGCGGGGACCTCGTACCACGACATCGGCTTCGCCCACCAGCCGCTTCGTGGCCAAGCCGAATTCATTGAGCGCGGCGTTGTTGACGAGATACACGGCTGCGCCCAGCGCCACCCCGAGGGCAATCGCCAGCACGGTCACCAACAACCGCGCCGGTTGTTCCCGCCACTGTGCGAGCAGCAGCACGCGCCAAATCGTGAATGCGCCGCCCGAATCCCGCTCGCGGTTCACCCGCCGGCCTCCAGCGGCCGCAGACCCCGGGCATCGAGCACCATGATGCGATCGGCCGTTTCAGCCGCGGTCCGCGAGTGGGTGATCAAGATACCGGCGCCGGCATTCGCCTTGATCTGAGTGGATAACAATGCCAGCGTCTGCGCCGCGCTGCGCGCGTCGAGATTTCCGGTGGGCTCGTCCGCCAGCACCAGGCGAGGCCGATGCACCAGCGCGCGCGCGATGGCGACGCGCTGTATCTCGCCGCCGGACAATTCCCGTGAGAGGCGCTTCGCCAACGGGCCGATACCGACGGCATCGAGCATCTCGCGCACGCGCAGGCTTCGGTGCGGCTCGGGTTCACCCAGCAAATCGAGGGGCAGCGCGACGTTGCGTTCGGCGGTGAGATAGGGCAGCACGTGGAAGGCTTGAAAGACGAAGCCCACCGCGCGCCGCCGCAGCAGGGTCGTGGCATCGTCGTCCAGGGCCGATAGGTCGACGCCTTCGAGCAGCACCCTGCCTGCATCCGGGCGATCGAGCCCGGCCAGCAAATTCAGCAGCGTCGATTTGCCGACGCCGGACTCGCCCATGATGGCCAGGTACTCGCCCTGCCGCAGCTCGAGGTCCAGGCCGTCAAAGACCGGCGGCCTATCTTGCGCATAGCGCTTGCCGAGTTTCTCGAGCCGCAGAACGACGGGCTCAATCACCGGTTCCCGCACGACCGCGCCCGATGGGGCTCAAGCGGCGTCGACCCCGATCACAGCCTTGACTTCCAGGAAGTCGCGCAAGCCGAACTCGCCGTACTCGCGTCCGTTGCCGGACATCTTGAAACCGCCGAAGGGCGTTTGCATATCGCCCGAAGCGCCGTTCAAGGCCACCTGGCCGGCACGGATGCGGCTGCCCACGCGACGCGCCCGAAGGTTGTCCTGCGACCAGACATAGGCGGCCAGGCCGTAGGGCGTGTCGTTGGCAATCTGCACCGCCTGCTCTTCGCTCTGGTAGGGCAGGATGCACAGCACCGGCCCGAAAATCTCCTCGCGCGCAATCGTCATGTCGTTGCGCACATTGGAGAAAATCGTCGGCTTGACGTAGTAACCCTTCGCGAGGCCCTCGGGACGGCCGGCACCGCCGGTCACGAGGTTCGCGCCCTCGGCAATGCCTTTATTGATGTATCCCTCGACCCGGTCGAACTGCAGTTTGGAAACCACGGGGCCCACGGTGGTCTTTTCCGAACTGGGATCGCCCACGACCACCAGGCTCTCGGCGATGCGCTTGGCAATGGCTTCCACCGCGGCCATCTTGGCGGCGGGAACCAGCATGCGCGTCGGCGCATTGCAGGACTGGCCGGAATTCTGGAACACGTGCAGCACGCTTTGCTTCACGGCACGCTCGAAATCCGCGTCGTCGAGCAGCACATTCGGCGATTTTCCGCCCAGTTCCTGGTGGACGCGCTTGACCGATGCCGCGGCACCGCGCGCGACTTCCGTGCCGGCCCGCGTCGACCCGGTGAAGGACACCATGTCGACATCACGATGGGTGGACAACGGCGCCCCGACGTTGATGCCATCGCCGTTGATGAGATTGAACACGCCGGCGGGGACTTTCGCTTCGTGCATGACCTGTGCCCACAGAATGGCGCTGAAGGGGGAGTACTCGGACGGCTTCAACACCATGGTGCAGCCCGCGGCAAGCGCCGGAATCACTTTTGCCGCCACCTGGTTCATGGGCCAATTCCAGGGCGTGATCAGCGCGCAGACGCCGACCGGTTCCTGCACCAGCCGCGTGCTGCCGCGCATTTCCTCGAACTTGAACGTTTTCAGCACTTCGATCATGGCGCTGATGTGGCCGACGCCGATTCGGGTCTGAGAGCCTTTGGCAAGCGTAATGGGAGCGCCCATTTCAGTGGAAATCGCCTGCGCTATCTCATCGTAGTGCGCTTTGTAGGCGGCCAGAATGCGCTCCATCAAGGCCAGGCGTTCCGCCGGTGTGGTGCGCGAATAGCCGTCGAAAGCACGGCGCGCCGCGCCGACCGCGCGGTCCACATCTTTGGCGCTGCCCATGGATATGAGGCCGGCAACCGCCTCAGTGGCGGGATTGATGACCTTGAATTCCTTCGGTTCGACCGGATCGACCCAAGCACCGTCGATGTAGAACTGCCGATTGTCGTATGTCATCAGCCTGCCCTCGCCATTCATGAATTTCAGGGCGGTATTCTACTCGTTGGCACGGCGGGGCGCAGGGATTGCTGTCGCCGGCCGGCGACGATCGATCGCGGTCGGCGCAAGGGTCATGATCCCACCGGGATTTGCGGTCATGGTTCTCACTCTGCGGTCCGGATTATTGCTAATCTTCCGGCCGGAAATCGCGAGGGGTTGTTTGTTCATGTTTCGAATCGGATGCCTGCTTCTTCTAGTACTCGCCGCCGGCGGCGCCCTGGCGCCCCGACCTGCGGCGGCGGCGGAATGGAACCCGGTTCGAACGCACCCAGTGACCATCGGACCTGAAGCGAGCCGCCTGATCGTGGGCTTTCGAACGACGAGCAGCAACGCCGTCGTCAAAGCGATCAAGGGCCGCACCCAGGCGCAGAGCGTCAAGATCGCCCAGGCGCAGACCTCGGATGCGGATGTCGCGGATCTCACCCGGCGGGCCGGGGTGGCGATGGCGAATTCTCGGCAACTGACACCCAGCATGCACGTGCTGTTTCTGCGCAAGACCCTGTACGGCGCCGACGTCAATGCCGCGCTCGAGCGGCTGAGGTCGGATCCGTCGGTCAAGTTTGCCGATGTCGATCAGCGCCGCTACCCGTATGCGCTGCCGGGCGCTGCTTTGCCGCCGGACGATCCTTTGTTCATGCCCAACGCCGGCAGTGTCGGTGGCCAGTGGTACCTGCTCACGCCCAGCACCGCCACTGCGACGAGCGATGCCGCGGCCACGGACGCGGTCTCGGCGTGGACCATTACCACGGGCAGCACGGGTACCGTGATTGCCGATGTCGATACGGGTGTGCGGTTCGATCATCCCGATCTTGGGCGAGCGGGTTTCGGCGGGCGCTTGCTTCCCGGCTACGATTTCGTCGACCAGGACTATAACCGGACCACCGGAGTGGCCTTGGGCACCTTCCTGATCGCGAACGACGGCGACGGCTGGGATCCCGACCCTTCGGATCCGGGCGATTGGATCACCGCCACGGATGAACAAAATACCTTGTTCCCGCCGAAGGACTGCGGCAGTCCCGCGGATAGCTCCTGGCATGGAACGCGCGTAGCGGGGGTGCTCGGCGCGCTCACCGACAATGGCCTGGGCATCGCGGGAATGACTTGGAATCCCTACATTCTGCCGGTGCGGGCGCTGGGCAAGTGCGGCGGCTACGATTCGGACATCGTCACGGGAATGCAATGGGCCGCCGGCATGCCGGTGGCGGGCGTTCCCGATAACCCGTATCCCGCCGACATCATCAATTTGAGCCTTGGCGGCAGCGGCAGCTGCCCGGCCCTGTACCAGGACGCGATCAATACGTTGACGCGCATGGGCGTGCTGGTGGTTGCATCCGCCGGCAATGAGAGCGGCCCTGTGGATGCGCCCGCTAACTGTGCCGGCGTGTTGGCCGTGGCGGGATTGCGCAATGTGGGCACCAAGGTGGGTTACAGCAGCTTCGGTCCGGAAGTGGGCGTTGCGGCGCCGGCCGGCAACTGCGTGAACACCTCGGGTGCCTGTCTGCGGCCCATCGATACGACTACCAACACTGGACTGACGACCCCCGGCGGCAACGGCTACACCGACGATACGAATCCGAATCTCGGCACGAGCTTCTCCGCGCCCATTGTCTCGGGCATCGCGGCGCTGATGCGGGCGGTCAACGCGAATTTGACGCCGGCGCAGCTGATCGCCCGCATCGAATCGAGCGCCAGCGCCTTTCCTCAACCGGTGGGACTTCCTCAGTGCCCCACGCTTGCCGCAGGCTCAGGTGAATGCGCCTGCGTGCAGGGCCAGTGCGGCGCCGGCATGGTGAATGCGCTCAGCGCGGTGAAGGCAGCTCTAAATCCAATTGCGGCGGTGATCGTTCCCAGTTCGGTCGCCGCGGGCCGGAATGCGGTGTTCGATGCCGGCGGCAGCGCCGCAGCCTGCCATCAGACGATCGCCTCGTACGCGTGGACGGCCAGCGGCGGCGTCACCATACAGGCGGGCGCGGCGACGCCGCAGGTGACCGTCACGCCGACAGGCGCCGCAGGCACGTTGACACTGACCGTCACCGACTCGGCGAATAACACGGATACGGCCACGGTGAGTTTCACGTCCGGCGGCGCGACCAGCGGCGCACCCTCGTCGGCGGGCAGCAGCGCCAGCGCCTGTCCTCCCACCCTGACGATGACCCCGCTGCCCCCGACGGTAAGCGAAGCGTTTTCGCCCACCAGCGTCGGCACGAATGTCGCCTCGACGCTTACCATTTCCTTCGCCAATACCAATGGCTTTGAGTTGACCCAATCGTCCTTCACCGAGACAGTGCCCGCCAATCTCAGCATCCAGACCTCCCCGGCGCCGACCACGACCTGCACGGGTGCATCCGGAACGCTGTCGAGTTCTGCCGCTGCAGTGACCTTGAGCGGCGCCAATATTCCAGCCAACGGCAGCTGCGTCCTGATCATGAGTGTGAAGAGCGCGACGGCGGGCAGCTACGCCAACGCGATAGCCGTAAACGCGCTCTCGACGGCCCCGGCCGGCGGCAATGCGGTGAGTGCTTCGGCTGCGTTGACCGTGACGGCGCCGAGCAAAGGCGGGGGCGCCGTGGATTGGCTGGATATCATGTTCGTCACCGGACTGATACTGGCCGGCCGCCGGCAGCGGGGCGGGCGGCGGCCGCAGTAAGGGATTCGCCCGCGGGGGTTACCGGTCGTTCGGGCTGCGGGGGTGCTCGGCTATAATAGAAGCATGGAACTGCCCGACGTACATTTACCGCGCGATGCGCAGCGCGCCATCGTGCAATCCGTCAAGACCCATCGCGATGCGCGGGGAAGCTTGTTCGAACCCCTGACCGACGCCGAGCTCGCGGGCCAGAAGAACGTGCACGTCGTGCTGACCCTGCCCAATGAGGTGCGCGGCAACCACGTGCACCGTACGGCGGTGGAAACCACCAGCGTGATGGGACCGTGCCTGGTGCGCCTCAAGGAGGCCGGAGAGATTCGGGACATCGAGGTGCCGGCAGGGGAGGTCTGGCGGCTGACCATACCGCCCGGCGTGGTGCATGCGTTTCGCAACACCGGCGCGGCGACCATGGTGCTGGTGTGCTTCAGCACCAATTTGCACGATCCGGCAGGTTCCGACACCGTGAGAGAACAAATTCTCTAAGCCGGCCGGTATAATACAGCCGCGCTACTTCAGACCATCACCGGATCGAGGATCATGAGCGCCGCATTCATACCGACGCGAACGAAAATCTCCACGGACCGCTATCAAATGATGGTGGCGACCGGCGTTTTGACCAAGTACGATCGCGTCGAGTTGATTGAAGGCGATATGCTCGGCATGGCGCCAATGGGAACCAGGCATTCGGCCATAACGTCGAAGCTCCACGAGACTTTCGTATTGGCGATTTCGCGGTCGGCGACCATAGTCGGTGGTGGGCCGGTCAATTTGGGGGAATTCTCGGAGCCGCAGCCGGATCTCATGCTTTTGAAGCGTCGCGCGGACTTCTACGGCGGCAAGATACCGGAGGCGGCGGATGTCTTGCTGCTCATCGAGGTGTCCGACAGCTCGTTGCGCTTCGATCAAAGCGTCAAGCTGAATCTCTACGCCCGGTACGGCATCGCGGAGTACTGGGTTGTCGACGTGGAAGGCAGGCGCGTCGTGACCTATCGCGAACCGGGCTCGGCAGGATACGTGCATAATCTCGAGTTCGACGCGGCCGGCACCGTGAGGCCGCAAGCGTTCCCGGACCTGAAGATCGCCGTCGGGGAAATATTCGGTTAAGGGTGCCGCGAATCAGAGGGCGTCAAACGGCCAGTTCGAGCTCGTGGCCGCGCTTGAAATCGCGGATGTGCTTCTCCATCCACGTGCGTGCCTGCTCGCTGCGGCGCAGTTTGATCGCGGCGGTTATCTTCGCTTGAGCATCCTGGATGCGCGTGCGCGCCTGGGGCAGCCGGTCGATCATGCGCGTGAGCGTCGGAGCGAGCAGCAGATTGAGGGGAGCCTGCGACAACGCCAGTACTTGATTGCCGCTGGCCGCGGCTACGGCGGTGAAGAACTCGAGGACGGCCGAAACCGCCGCTTCGGTGTCGGCGCCGTCCCGTTTGAAATGCGTGCTCGCCCGGACCAGCGCCTGCAGTTGCGCGGTGGAGCGCCGCATCGCTGCGTATTGCGCGGCGGCGGGTTCGATGGCCATCATCGCCTCCCACAATTCGAGAAAGGTCACGTCGTGCAGCATCAAGGCGCGGCTCACATCGGAGCTGACTCGGCGCGGCTCGGGGTGGGTGACACGCAATCGCTTCGCGCCGCGCCCGCGCCCCAGCAAGCCGTGCGTCTCCAACTCCCGGATCGCTTCGCGGACGGTCGAGCGATTGACGCCGAATTGCCGCGCGAGATCCGTTTCCGACGGCAGCGGATCGCCGGCCTGCAGCGAGCGGTCGACGATTCGCTGCTCGATGGCATTGGCGATTTGCCGGTAGGCCGGAGAATCGTCCAACGGCACGAACAGGTCGGTCATTGGCCTTCTCCGAACAGTTCGCGGCCGATGAGCATGCGGCGGATCTCAGAGGTGCCGGCGCCGATTTCATAGAGTTTGGCGTCGCGCAGCAGCCTGCCGGTGGGGTAGTCGTTGATATAGCCGTTGCCGCCCAAGAGCTGGATCGCATCCAGCGATGCCCGGGTCGCCGCCTCGGCGCAGAACAATATGCAGGCGGCGGCATCTTTGCGCGTGGCATCGGCCCGATCGCAGGCGGCGGCGACCATGTACGCATAGCTGCGGCAGGCGTTGAGGGAGGCATACATATCGGCGAGCTTCCCCTGGACGAGCTCGAAGGTGCCGATGGCCTGGCCGAATTGACGGCGTTCACGCACGTAGGGCACGGCAACGTCCAATGCGGCGGCCATCAGCCCCAGCGGTCCGCCGGATAGCACCACGCGCTCGTAGTCCAAGCCGCGCATCAACACGCTGACGCCTTGGTTCTCCTCCCCCAAAAGATTGGCCGCGGGGACTTCGCAGGCGTCGAACACCAGCTCACTGGTGCTCGAACCGCGCATCCCCAGCTTGTCCAGCTTCTGGGCGGCCTTGAATCCCTTGAACCCCTTTTCGATGATGAAGGCGCTGATGCCGCGGGCACCGGCCTCGGGATTGGTCTTCGCGTATACGACCAGGACATCGGCTTCGGGGCCGTTGGTGATCCACATCTTGCGGCCGTCGAGCAGGTAGCGATCCGAGTGCTTGGCAGCCTTGAGCTGCATGGAGACCACGTCCGAACCGGCGCCGGGCTCGGACATCGCGAGTGCGCCCACGTGCTCGCCGCTGATGAGTTTGGGCAGATACCGCCGCTTCTGGCCATCCGTTGCATTGAGCGCGATCTGGTTGACGCATAGGTTCGAATGCGCCCCGTAACTCAACGCGACCGCGGCGGAGGCGCGGGAGATTTCCTCCATTGCCACGGTGTGCGCCAGGTAGCCCAATCCGGCGCCGCCGAAATCCGGGCTCACCGTCATCCCCAACAACCCCAGATCGCCCAGCTCCGGCCACAAATCCCGGGGGAACACATTGCTGCGGTCGATCTCATTGGCGCGCGGCGCGATGCGCTCCGCCGCGAAGCGCCGCACCTGATCGCGCACGGTGTCGATGACCTCACCGAGACCGAAGTTGAATTCACGATATGCAGAATTGGCCATCGCTGCCAAACCCCCCATTGTCATCGGCCCCAGACCGTTGGATAATCCGACTGTCCGACAATTCTGCCACTCTCAGGGCAACAAAGCCAATGGCCAAAATCGCCTCGAAAATCGACATTCGATCCCCGGAATTCGCGGAGAACCGCGCTGCGATGCAGCCGCTGGTCGAGGATCTGCGCGCGACGCTGCAGCGCAACGCCGCGGGAGGCAGCGTGGCGGCGCGCGCCAAGCACACGAAGGCGGGCAAACTCTTGGTGCGCGAGCGCGTCTCCGCGCTGCTCGATGCGGGCTCGCCGTTCCTCGAGTTGTCGGCCTTGGCGGCGCAGGGCGTTTATGGGGAGGCATTGCCGGGGGCGGGCCTGGTGAGCGGCATTGGCCGTGTTTCCGGCCGCGAATGCATGGTGATCGCGAACGATCCCACGGTGAAAGGGGGCACTTACTATCCACTCACCGTGAAAAAACATTTGCGCGCCCAGGAGATTGCCGCGGAGAACGCGCTGCCATGCATATACCTGGTGGAAAGCGGCGGCGCGTTCCTGCCGAAACAGGACGAGGTGTTTCCGGACCGCGATCACTTCGGCCGTATATTTTTCAACCAGGCGCGGCTTTCCGCGCAGGGAATTGCGCAGATCGCCGTGGTGCACGGATCGTGCACGGCGGGAGGCGCCTACGTGCCGGCGATGTCCGACCATGCCATCATGGTGCGCAACCAGGGCCGCGTGTTCTTGGGCGGTCCGCCGCTGGTGCGGGCCGCGACCGGAGAGGAGGTCGATGCCGAGTCGCTGGGCGGCGCGGATGTGCACTGCCGCCGCTCCGGCGTGGCCGATTACTATGCCGAGAACGACACCCATGCGCTGGCGTTCGCGCGCCGCGCCGTGGCGCGCCTGAAGGCGCCGCCCATGGGGCCGGCCGGCGGCCCCGGCGTGCGGGAGAATGCCGCCGATCCTGCGTTCGATCCGGCCGAACTGTACGGCATCATCCCGAACAGTTCCCGCAAACCCTACGACGTGCGCGAACTCATCGCGCGCATCGTCGACGGCTCATGGTTCGATGAATTCAAGGCGCTGTACGGCGCGACCTTGGTGTGTGGTTTCGCGGACATTCACGGCATGACGGTGGGGATCCTGGCCAACAACGGCATCCTGTTTTCGGAAAGCGCCTTGAAAGGCACGCACTTCATCGAGCTGTGCTGCCGCGAAGGGATTCCCCTGGTGTTCCTGCAGAACATCGCCGGCTTCATGGTGGGCCAGGCCGCCGAAGCCGGCGGCATCGCAAAAGACGGAGCCAAGCTGGTCATGGCAGTGGCCTGCGCATCGGTGCCCAAGTACACCGTCATCGTCGGCGGAAGTTTCGGCGCCGGTAACTATGCCATGTGCGGCCGCGCCTACGGCCCGCGGTTCCTGTTCCAATGGCCCAACGCCCGCACTTCGGTCATGGGGGGTGAGCAGGCGGCAAGCGTATTGGCCACGATCAAGCGCGAGGGCTTGCAGCGCACCGGAGGAACCTTGAGCGATGCCGAGGAGGAGCAGTTGAAGGCGCCCATTCGCGAACAGTTCGAGCGGCAGGGGCATCCCTACTATTCGTCCGCGCGTTTGTGGGATGACGGCGTGATCGATCCCCTCGACACGCGCCGCGTGCTGGGATTGGCGCTGGCGTTGAGCCGGGCGCAAGAGACCGTTGCCACGCGCTTCGGCGTGTTTCGAATGTGAGGCCCATCATGAGACGACTGCTCATCGCCAACCGGGGCGAAATTGTTTGTAGGATTGCTCTCACCGCGCGCCGCCTGGGGCTGACGACCATCGCGGTGTACTCCGAGGCCGATCGCGCTGCGCGGCATGTGCGGGTTGCCGATGAGGCGTACTACCTGGGGGCCGCGCCCTCCGCGGAGAGCTACCTGGACATGCACAAAGTACTGGCGCTGGCGCAGCGCGTCGGTGCCGACGCCGTGCACCCGGGCTATGGGTTTCTCTCGGAGAACGCCGCCTTCGCACAGGCCTGTGCCGACGCCGGGTTGATCTTCGTCGGCCCACCGGCGGCCGCCATCCGGGCGATGGGATCGAAGAGCGCGTCGAAGGCCGCCATGGTGGCCGTGGGCGTGCCGGTGGCGCCCGGGTACCACGGCGACGATCAGTCGCCGCAGCGTCTGTTTGCGGAAGCGGAGCGCGTGGGATTCCCGCTCATCATCAAGGCCAGTGCGGGCGGCGGCGGCAAGGGCATGCAGGTGGTGCACGCTGCGGCGGAAGTGGCGGCGGCGGTGGAATCGGCGCAGCGCCTGGCGCGCACCGCGTTCGGCGATGACCGCCTGCTGCTGGAACGATATTTTCCACGGGCGCGCCATGTGGAAGTGCAGGTATTCGCCGACGCCAAGGGCCAGATCGTGAGCCTGTTCGATCGCGATTGCTCGGTGCAGCGCCGGCATCAAAAGATCATCGAGGAAGCCCCGGCACCGGATCTGCGCGACGACGTGCGCGCCGCGATGGCGCAGGCCGCTATCAAGTCGGCGCGTGCGGTGAGCTACGTGGGCGCAGGGACGGTGGAGTTTCTGGTGGATGGCACCCAGAAGTTCTACTTCATGGAAATGAACACCCGGCTGCAGGTGGAACACCCGGTCACGGAGCTCATCGCGGGGATCGATTTGGTGGAATGGCAGTTGCGAATCGCACGCGGCGAGCCTCTGCCCAAGGGTCAGGCAGAAATCGTGCGGCAGGGCGCCGCCATCGAGGCGCGGCTGTATGCCGAAGACCCTGCGCAAGGGTACCTGCCGAGCGTCGGGCGCATCACGCACCTGAACTGGCCTGATGCTGCTCCCGGTCTGCGGCTGGATGCCGGGGTCGATGCCGGCGATGAGGTCTCGACATTCTACGACCCCATGCTCGGCAAGGTCATTGCCTGGGGAGAGTCGCGCGCCGAGGCGAACCTGCGTCTCTGCAAAGCGCTCGACGATATCGAGATCACGGGAGTGACCACCAACCGCGCGCTGCTTCGCAGCGTACTCGCCGACGAGACCTTCCGCCGTGGCCACGTGGCCACCGATTTTCTGACCGCGCGCAGTGCGCATCTGTGTTTTGGGGAACCCGCGGCCGACGAGGAGGACCTGGCATTGGCCGGCGTCTGGTGTGCGTCCCGGCAAACCGCGGGCAATGCACTATGGCAGGATACCCGCGGTTGGCGGCTGGCCGCGCCTCCCATCAGCCGCTGGCGCTTTGGCGGGCGCACGGTGACCCTCGAAGCATTGGCGCCCGCGGTCTATGCCGCACGCGTGGCGGACCGGAAATTTCCCATGCGTGTCGTGACGCGGAGCGCACGATCGATGGACGTGGAAATCAGCGGCGCAGTGCAGCGCGTCCGCGTCATCGACGTCGAGCCGGAATTGCATCTCTTCCGCGCCGGCCGGCGGGCGGCGTTGCGCCTGGTGCGGACCGAGAATGCGCTGCAAGTCACTGCCGGCGCCGAGGAGGGGTCGCTGCTGACGCCGCTGCCGGGCACGGTGGTCGCAGTGCACGTGACCGTGGGCCAGCGAATCGCGCGTGGTGCGGCACTGATAACCGTCGAGGCCATGAAAATGGAGCATACCCTGACCGCGCCCTACGACGGCGTGGTGGCGCGGATTGCCTTCGGGTTGGGCGAGCGGGTGGCGGCCGGCGCGATATTGGTGGAACTCTCGCCGCTCGAGGGATGACGGCCGGCCGTCTCAAGCCGGCTGCGCGTCCGCGGCAGCATCGACCGCGGCGGCGGCGGCAGCGCCAGCGCTCAGGGAGGGCAGGGTGACTTTGAAGCGGGTCTCGTGACCCAATAAACTCGCGAGCGCGATCTTGCCGCCGGCTTCGTGCACATAGCGGCGCACCAGGGACATGCCGGCGCCGTGCTCGGCCTCGCCGGGCGCGGTGGCCAGGGTGGAGAAGCCCGACTTGAAAATCAATTTGATCGCCTGACGATCGCGCAATCGGGCCGCGGCCTCCTCGCTGACCAGACCCTTGGCAATCGCAGTGGCGCGAACCTTGTCGGGATCGAGCCCGCAGCCATCGTCTTGGAACAGGAGTTCATAGCTATTGTCGGCAAGCGCCTTGAACTCGAGATGCAGAGTACCGTACGCCGGCTTGGCGTTGCTCTCGCGTTCGGCGGGCGTTTCGACGCCGTGCATCACGGCATTGCGAATCAGCTGGATGGCGATGTTCTTTACCGTTGCTTGATAGCGCGCAGGCACCAATTGCATGCCGTGACAATCGAGGATGACTTTTTTGTCCTGCTCCTGCGCCACCAGATCGGTCAACGCCGTCAGGGTGCTTTCGAGGCTGCCGGCCGGCGCCGTGCGATGCGCCCGGGGTGCCGCGGCTTCGCGCCCACGAACGGATCCGGCCTGCGAAGCCAGCGAGCGCAGCGCCGAAAACTGGCCGTAGAGCTGGTCGAGCTTGACCGCGAGAGGCAGGAAATCGCTGCCGCTCAAGGAGTCACGGTTGCGTAAATCCTGCAAGGAATCTTCGAACAGCCGCGCCGCGGCCGCAAGTCCCGAGAGCTCGAGCGCCGCGGCATCGCGCCGGATTCGATCCACCTCGTGCAGCGTCTCCTCGAGCTTGTGGCGAAACGCAGCGGCTTCGCGTGCGGGTTTCTTCAAAACGCCGTTGATGGTCTTCATCGAGGCGTCGGTTCTGCGCAAGAACTGTCCGAAGCGTGCGCCGCCGGCCTGCAATACGCTGCGCAATATTTCACCCTGAGCCTGTATCTGCGCCCGCAGATCTTCGAGCTCGCGGTGCTGCTGCGTGCGTGCGGTGATGTCGGTCACGCGCACCAGCCACAGGCGCGGTTCATTGGCCGCGTCGGCGTCGGCGTCGGCGTCGACGTTGGCGTTGGCGTTGGCGTCGACGGCGTCGAATTCGAAGGAATAACGCGCCGTCTCGAAGGTTCCGTCGGGATTCGGCAGGCGGACTTGCACGTCCCGCAAAGGATTCGAGTCGGCATCGGCCTGCGGGGCGCCGGCGCGTGGAGCGGTGCTCTGCAGGCGGAGCACGTGGTTGCGGGCCGCGCTCGAGATCTTCGCGGTGACGATCGGTGCGATCAATTTGTCGAAGCTCAAATTGCCGAAATCCCGGCGCCGAAACAAGGCCGCCAGCGATTTCGATACCGGCGGCAGGATCTTGCTCTTGGCGTCGAGCAGGAACAGGCCCTGCGCCGCGGTCTTGAGAATGGCGTCGGTCAGCCGGTTGCCGCTCATCAAATCCTGTTTCTCGCGCTCATGGCGCTTGACGGTGATGAACATGATGGGACAGCGTGCCAAACCCTGGGGAAAGGCGGATTGACGAGTGTCACATTACGCGACGGCTGCCACCCGGGGACCCAAATCCGCCAGCAGTTCGTCGACCGACGCATACCGGGCGCTTTGCTGCTTCGCCATCAGGCGATCGAGCAGGGGCTGTTGCGCCGCAGTGGCCGGGGGCAGGGTGG
>Ga0070696_100001756_pt1 | contig 14216 bp, 13 predicted proteins | sample KBSK1253metaG_FD_65474 | JGI IMG/M metagenome (GOLD analysis project Ga0070696, IMG submission 65474) | Corn, switchgrass and miscanthus rhizosphere microbial communities from Kellogg Biological Station, Michigan, USA - KBS K1-25-3 metaG | ecosystem: Host-associated > Plants > Roots >... | reverse complement strand
ATTGGACTGGTGGCGTTTGCCGGCGAGGCGCTCACCCAGGTGCCGGTGACGCTCGACTACCCGGTGATCGAGCAGGCGGTGATGGATCTCAAGATCGGGAGCCTGGAAGACGGTACTGCCATCGGCAGTGGTCTCGCGACCGCAGTGAATCGGCTGCGCCGGGCGCCGGACAAATCCAAGGTCATCTTGCTGCTCACCGATGGTGAGAACAACAAGGGACTGATCGATCCCCGAACCGCGGCCGCGACCGCCGCAGCCTTCGGCATCCGGGTCTACACCATTGGCGTGGGAACCATTGGTGAGGCTCCCATTCCCACCGGCCGGGGTTTGGGCGGCTTCCGGTACGAGCTGCTTCCCGTCCGGATCGATGAGCCGCTGCTTCGAGAGATCGCCCAACGGACCGGCGGCCGCTACTTCCGCGCTCGCGACAGTGAGGCCCTGAGCCGGATCTTTCGGCAGATCGACGCGATGGAGAAGACTCCTATTCAGGTGACCCGCTATACCCGCTACGAAGAGGCGACTCGCCCCCTCATCCTGATGGGCCTCGGCGCGCTCGCGCTCGAGCTGCTCCTCGGCAGCACCTTGGTGGTACGGGTACCGTGACCTTCGACGCACCGCTGCTCTTGTTTCTGGCTCCGCTGTTGGCCCTCGCGGTTGGATTCGGCGCGTGGCTCGGTCGCGGTCGCCGGATTCGCCTCGCCCGGCGCTGGTCGCCCGCGCTCGCCAGAGTGGCGCGCGCTCGGGGAGGATGGGCGCCCGTCACTCTCGGTTTGGTTGCGCTGCTCGGCATGGTCGGGTTGGCCGGACCACGCGCCGGCCGGACAGAAATCAAGACCAAGACCCGAGCCTTGAGTCTGGTTTTCGCCATGGACATCAGCCGGTCGATGTTGGCGGAAGACGTCGAGCCCAGCCGGCTGCAACGCGGGGTTCGCGAGGCCCGTCGCCTGATTCAGGATCTGGAGGGCGATCGCTTGGGTCTCATCGCCTTTGCTGGGCGCAGCTATATCCTGGCCCCGCTCACGGTCGATGGTGGCGCCATCCGGATGTACCTCGACGCGCTCGACCCGGACCTTGCCAGCGAAGGCGGCACCAGCCTGGGTGCGGTGCTCAACCAGGGAACCCAACTGCTGCAGGCCACCAGCGACGCGGCGGACCGAGTCCTCGTTGTGTTCACCGACGGCGAGGCCCATGACACACTGCCCGAAGTCGTCGCGCAAGCGGAAGCCCTGAAGCAGGCCGGCGTGCACCTGATCCTGGTGGCTGAGGGCGGTGCGGCACCTACCCGAATCCCGCTGCGCGACTCCACCGGCGCGCTCACGGAATACAAGCAGGACGAGAACGGCGAGGTGGTGCAGACCCAGCGACGCGACGACATCCTGAAGGCAGTCGCGGATGCCGCCGAGGGCACCTTGGTTCCGAGCGAGGTTCCCGATCAGGCCGGAGCAGTCCGCGACCTGGTGCGCGCCATGAAACGGAGTCCGTCCTCCGAAACTCGGACCGCCGATCTGGTACCCCGGGCCTGGATCCCGGTGCTCGCGGCCGCGCTCCTCCTCTTCGCCTATACCCTCGCCCGACCGGGCCCGGCGCTGGTCGGCCTCGCCGGCATATTGCTGTGGTCGAGAGCAGAAGCCCAGCGCCCCACGTCGGGAGAACGGGCTCTGGCCGCCGGCGATCCGAGCCGGGCGGCGGCGGAGTTTCTCAAGGATGCCTCCCGCAATCACGCGCGGGACACCGCCTTCTACAATGCCGGCACCGCGGCCCTGGAGGCGGGAAGGCTCGATGTGGCTCGGGGCGCACTGGCCGAGGCAGCCAAGTCGCTGGATCCCGCGCTTCGCTATCGAGCTCTGTACAACCTCGGCCTGATCGGCATACTCGCCGCCAGGGCGGACAGCAGCCGGAGCGACGAATTGTTGGATGAGGCTGGGGAGCGCCTGCGTCAGGCGCTGCTGCTACAGCCCGCCTCCGCTCGGGCCAAATGGAATCTCGAGTTGACCGAGCGGCGCAAACCACCACCACCGCCGAGTGGTGGCGGAGGCGGCGGGGGCAAGGCGCCGCCATCGGGCTCGCCGGCCCAGACTCCGCAGCAGGGTCAACCGGAGCCGCGGCCCCAGGGGCTGAGCCTCAGCCAGGCCGAACAGATCCTCAACTCCATGGAACGGCGGGAGCAGATGACCCGAGTGGAGCAGCAACGCCGGCTACAGAGTGGGTCGGCCGGGGGGACCAAAGACTGGTGATTCGGTTGTTGCTGCTCTGTGCTCTGCTCCAGGGTGAGCGGCCGCAGCTCGACGCCTCCGTCGATGAGGATCGGCTTTCCGTGGGCGAGGAGCTGATCTACACCTTGCGCGCGGTGAGCCACTCTCCAGTCCCCATGCAAGTCTCGGTCGAACCCATTGTCGGCCTCGAGATCGTGGGCCGGAGCGAGCGCACCGAGATCGCCACCGGCGCACAGTCCAGCCGCACGACGGTTATGGAAATTCGCCTGCGAGCGGCCAAACCGGGCCGCTGGCAGCTGGGGCCGGCCAAGGCGGTGCAGGGACGTGATACTGTTGAGGCGGGCGCGCTTTTCATCGATGTCACCGCCAGCCGCTCGGCCACTGCCACCGGCCTGAGCCCTCTGCTACACAGCCTGGTGGATCGCGCGCAGCCGCCGGTACCGGGACAGCCCGGTGTCGATCTACTGGTCGCGCCCAAGTCAGTCCGTGTCGGTGAGCAGGTGGATGTAGTGACCGCCGCGTGGTTCCCTCGAGAACTCCGGCTGCAACTCCGCCGCCCTCCCACGCTTCAGCCACCAGTGATCGACGGCGTCTGGAGCTACCCGCAGGCTACGCCAACGGGCATCGCGGCGACCCGAAACATTCGAGGGCACTGGTACGATCTCTTCGTCGCGCACCAGATCGTATTCCCGCTGGTGCCGGGAACCCTCAATGTCCCTCGGGCGACGCTCAAATACAGCACACCTGTCGCCATGCAGTTCTTCAGTCAGGAGGAGCGCTTTGCTCTGACCAGCGACCCCGAGACGCTCACGGTGAAGCCCTTGCCGGAGCAGGGCCGGCCGGTGGCCTTCAATGGCGCGGTCGGCTCCGGCTTTACCCTGGAGCGTCGACTCGCTGTCCCGACCGCGCACGTCGGCGAAGCGGTACCGATCGAATTCGTCTTGCGGGGAGAGGGGAACACCGCGCTCTGGCCCGCGCCCGAAGTGCGCTGGCCGATTTCCGGCCGGGCATACATGGAGCGAGTGGATGAACGGCTGACGGGGACAGAAGGCAGGGTGGGCGGGAGCAAGACATTCCGATTCCTGGTCGTGGCCGACTCCGCTGGACTGCTCCCGCTGCCGGCGGTGAGTTATCCCTATTTCGACCTCGCGTCGGGTCGATATCTGACGTTAGAGATTTCTCCCGGCTCGCTGCCGGTCGCGCCCGCCGGAGAAGCGGCAACTGCCTCGGCACTGCCACCCGGGCTGCTGCCAGCCCGCGGCCCGGCTCTGGCATGGCAGCTGGGGCATCAGATTCCGGAATGGGTCTGGATTGTCGTTCTGCTGCTCCCCCCACTGGTGCTGAGTCTGCGGGGCCGATGGGTGCCTCGGATGCGGCCCCGGCGGCCACCCCCGGTTCGCGATGATCTCCGCAGTGCCGAAGAGGAGCTCGACGCCTTGGTGCGCGTCCTGGTTCCCGACCCGGCACGCCGCTTCGGCCCTGGGTTCGCCAGCGCCATGCGGGCCGCCGGCGCCGATGCCGAGCTCGCTGCCCGCGTGGCGGCGGCTCGGGAACGGCTGCTCGCCCGCCGGTACGGCCCCGGGCCAGGGCTCTCTGGCGAATCGGCTCTCGCGCTCGAAGTGCACGAGTTGGTCCAACGGCTGGGAGGCTCGGTGCGTGGCTGGCGGGGCAGGGGTGTTGCAGTCGGGCTCATCGCGCTGTTGGTGCTGGCGTCGCCAGGAGGTGCACAGTCGCCCACGCCGGAGGCGCTATACGAGAACGGCTCCTTGCGAGCCGCCGCTGAGGGGTTTGCTGAACGGGTCTCGGAGGAGCCGGCCGTCGCCGGCAACTGGTACAATCTCGGAGCCGCATACTACCGTCAGGGCTTCGCTGGTCGGGCGGCTGCTGCATGGCTGGAGGCCAGGCGGCTCGCGCCGCGGGAGCCGGTAATCCGTCGCGCGCTTCAACTGACCCCACCGCCCGACGGTACCTCAGCGCGATGGATCTGGTCTCCGCCGGTTACCCCGGAGGAGCTTCTGCTGTTAGGCAGCCTCGGTTGGCTGGTTGGCTGGATTGGCTGGGCGGTTCGACCCCGGATCCGCGAGCGCTGGTTGGTCCTTCTGGTATTTGCCGGCTGCGCCATCGGAGGAGGTCTCGGGCTTCAGGCCTGGTATCGCCGCCCGCTCGGCATCGTGCTCGAGGCCACTTCGCTGCTGCTGTCCCCTCACGGACGTGCTCCGACGGTTTCTCCGGTGGAGGGCGGGACAGCGGTGCGCATTCTCAGGCGCTCGCCGGGATGGGCCTTGGTCCGGGCGCCGGGGGCCCGGGAGGGCTGGCTCTCCCAAGACGCCATCGCCGCCCTCGGCGGCTAAATTCTCCCGATGCCTCGTCGCATCGTCATTCTTCCCGACGCCGTTGCCGATCAGATCGCCGCGGGCGAGGTGGTCGAGCGTCCGGCCTCGGTCGTAAAGGAACTGGTGGAGAACGCCCTCGATGCCGGTGCGCATCATGTCCGAGTGGAGCTGGAGCAGGGCGGCAAGACTCTCATCCAGGTAAGCGATGATGGCTCCGGTATGGGCCGGGAGGACGCCGTCTTGGCGCTCGATCGCCATGCCACCAGCAAGTTGCGCAGCGCCGCCGATCTCGTCGGCGTGGCCACCTTCGGATTCCGGGGTGAGGCGCTGCCCGCGATTGCGTCGGTCTCTCGCTTCACCCTCTCCACCTGCGAGGGGGAAGGGGAAGGCACCGAGCTGAGCGTTGCTGGAGGTCGGCTGGACCGTGTCGCCGACGCCGTGCGACAGCGGGGGACTACGGTGACGGTGCGGGGCCTGTTCTTCAATACACCGGCGCGACGCAAATTTCTCCGCTCGGTGGCAAGCGAGACTCGCGCAGCCCACGACGCTCTGGCCACTCTCGCGCTCGCCCATCCCGATGTCGGTTTCGAGCTGCATGTCGATGGCACCTGCCGGCTCGCTGTCCCGACGGGAGAATCGCCCGACGAGCGGCTGGCCTCGGTGTGGGGGCGGGACCTGGCCGGTACCCTGGTGCCGGTGAACTATGCTGCGGGAGCGTTTCGCGTGGCTGGGTTCGTCCAGCGTCCGGGAGACGCGCAGCCGAGCGGCCGCCGGACTCAGCTCTTCGTGAATGGGCGTCCGTTCAAGGATCCCTTCCTCGTCCGTGCCGCCGAAGCGGGCTATCGCTCGGCCATCGCACCCGGGGATCGGCCGTCGATCTTCCTCCGCATCGAGGTGGCGCCGGAAGACGTCGATGTCAACGTGCATCCCGCCAAGCTCGAGGTCCGCTTTCGGGATCGCATCGGCGTCGAACGGGTGGTGGAAGAGGCGGTGCGGCACGCACTCGGAGCGCTGGTGGCGGCTGCGCCGGTCGGTAGCTGGCGCGCCGCGCCGGTGGGCCCCGGCAGCGGTCGGATGGAACCGTTGGAGGCATCCGAGCTGTTCGCTCCTGTAACAACCCAGGATCCGATCGGCATCGCCGAGGAATCCACCGGGAGCTCTCAGGTAGCGCCGCTCCAAATGTTCGACACGTATATCGTCTACGAAGCTCCCGACGCCGTGGTCATCGTGGATCAACATTCGGCACACGAGCGGGTGCTGTACGAGTCGGTAATGGCGCAGCTGACCGGTGCGGATGCTCCGGCCCAGCGACTCCTGCTTCCGATCACTCTCGAGTTGACCGATGAGGAGCTCGACGCGGTAGAAACCCATGCTCACGAGCTTCGGCGCGTGGGGTTCGAGGCCGAGCCATTCGGCGGACAGAGCGTGGTGCTTCATACCGTGCCGGCGCCGCATCCTCGGTTCGATGCTGCTGCCTGCTTCCGGGAGCTGATCGCCGACCTGGCCCGCGGTCGCTTCGGTGGCTGGGCCAACCGGCTGGAGCGGTTCGCGGCGACCTATGCCTGTCGTGCGGCCATCAAGGCGGGGCAGCGGTTGGACCAGCGCGAGATCCGCGAGCTCCTGCTGAGGCTGTTCGCCACGGATCTCCCGCCGCACGACGTCCATGGCAGAGCGACCATCGTGCAGTTGCCACGCGAGGAGCTGGAGCGCCGGTTTGGGCGTCGTTAAAACCCCAGTCCTGGTGGGGCCGACAGCGGTCGGTAAGACGGCCGTCGCACTCGCGCTGCTGGCCCACTGGCCGCTGGAGGTCGTCTCGGCCGACTCGAGACAGGTGTACCGTCGCCTGGACATCGGCACCGCCAAACCGACCCGGAAGGAGCGGGCCCGCCTGCCACACCATGGAGTCGACGTCATCGACCCCGGGTCGCGGTACAGCGCCGGCCTCTTTGCGCGGGAGGCCGCCTGTTGGATCGACGAGATTCGCAGTCGCGGGAAGCTGCCGGTGGTGGTCGGTGGTACTGGTCTTTATATCCGGGCGCTCGCCCAGGGTCTCTTTCGAGAGCCACCGCTCGATCTCGGTCGGCGTCGGTCACTCGATGCCTGGACCGCTTGCCTGGAGCCGCTGGAGCTGCTCCGCTGGGCGGGCCGGCTCGATCCGGGATTCCGCGGGGGAGGTCGCCAGCGCGCCGCACGTGCCATCGAAGTCGCCCTGCTCACCGGGCGACCGCTGTCCCACTGGCAGGAGGCCGCACGGGCGCAGGGCGCGATCGAGCCGTGGTACGTCGTTCTCACGGTGCCACGGCCGGTGCTCAATCAGCGGATTCTGCGGCGCGCCCAAGAGATGCTTCGACGAGGGCTGATCGAGGAGGTCGCGGCGGTACTGTCCGAAGGCCATCCCCCCGCGGCTCCCGGGCTGGACGGTATCGGGGTGCGAGAAGCGGTCGAATACCTTCATGGCCAGCGCACCCGCGGCACCGTGCCCGAGGCCATTGCCGTCAACACTCGGCAGTATGCCAAGCGGCAACAGACCTGGTTTCGGCATCAGCTCGGCCCGAGCGTGCTCACCCTGGATGCCAGCCGTTCCCCCGAACGCCTCGCCGCAGAGATTGCAGAGGCGTGGAAGAAGACGACTCCATGAAGATCGGCATCACCTGCTATCCCACGTACGGCGGCTCGGGTGCCGTGGCCACCGAGCTCGGGCTTGCGCTGGCGCGCCGAGGGCACGAGGTCCACTTCATCACCTATGACTCTCCCTTCCGCCTGCGAGGGTACACTGAGCGAGTCTTCTTCCATCAGGTGGAAACTCGGATGGGGCGGTATCCGCTGTTCGATCATTTCCCCTACACCCTCGCGCTTGCCTCTAAGCAGCACGAGGTCGTGCTCCGGGAAGGTCTCGACGTCCTGCACGTCCACTACGCCATCCCCCACGCCACCACTGCGTACCTGGCTCGTCAGATGCTGAGCAGCGAGCAGCGCTCCATTCGGGTGATAACCACTCTCCACGGAACCGACATCACCTTGGTGGGACAGGAGTCGAGCTTCTACGCCATTACCAAGTTCTCCATCGAGCAATCCGACCAGGTGACGGCGGTCTCGACCTACCTGCGAGACGAGACCTATCGGGCCTTTGGTTGCGTCAGCTGTGACATCAGGGTCATTCCCAATTTCGTGAACCTGCAGGAGTATCATCCCAGCGAGACCGAGGTGTGTCCGCCCTTGGCCCCCGAGGGTGGGAAGGTCATCACCCACGTTTCCAATTTCCGCGAGGTCAAGCGGGTGAAGGACGTGGTCCGGGTCTTCGCCAGGATCCGCAGGGCTATGCCCGCGACCCTGGTGATGATCGGCGACGGGCCCGACCGCCTGGATGCGGAGAACGAAGCCCGAGACCTGGGAGTGACCCAGGACGTCCGTTTCCTCGGGCGGCTCGACTCGGTGGCCACTCTGCTCCAATCGAGCGATCTCTTCGTGCTGCCATCGCAGACCGAATCCTTCGGACTGGCTGCGCTCGAGGCGATGGCCTGTGGCGCTCCCGTCGTGGCCACCAGAGCGGGAGGCCTGCCGGAAGTGGTGGATGATGGGGTGAACGGAATCCTGGAACCGGTCGGTTCGGTCGAGGCGATGGGACGACGGGCAGTCGAGCTCCTGCGCGATCCTCCGCGCTACGAGGCGATGCGTGCCGCCGCGATCAGCAAGGCACGGGAGTTCTCCGCCGACCGCATCGTGCCGATGTACGAAGATCTCTATGTCGAGGCACTACGGTGAGCGGCCGGCATGGGAGGTGAAGCCCTCGCTAAGGCCGTGATCCTGGGCCTGGTCGAGGGAGCCACCGAATTCATTCCGGTCTCCTCCACCGGACACCTCATCGTGGTGAGCCAGTGGCTCGGCCAGGTAGACGAGAAGGCCAAGACCTTCGACATCTTCATCCAGCTCGGTGCCATTCTCGCCATCGTCTGGCTCTACCGTGTGCGGCTGCTCGAGGCAGTAGTGCGGGCGCGACACGATCCCTCGAGCCGGCGTTTCTGGCTCAACCTCCTGGTCGCTTTCCTTCCGGCGGCCGTGATTGGCTTTCTGTTCCACGACTGGATCAAGGCGCGGTTGTTCAACCCGACCGTCGTTGCCGCATCGCTGGTCGTAGGGGGCGTGGCCATCCTCCTGATCGAGTGGTGGAACCCTCGCGCGACCATTCCCGACGTGAGCGGAGTCCCGCCCCGGACCGCGCTCGGGATAGGTCTTGCTCAGGTGCTGTCACTCATTCCCGGCACCTCGCGTTCCGGGGCCACCATCATGGGCGGCTACGTCCTGGGCCTGTCTCGTACCGCCGCGACCGAGTTCTCCTTTTTCCTCGCCATCCCGGTGATGTTCGCGGCAACGCTCTTTGATCTCTTCAAGAGTCGCGCTGCACTATCCCCGGCGGATGCGCCGGTGTTCGCGGTCGGATTCCTGGTTTCCTTCGTGTCGGCCGCCATCGTGGTCAAGGCCTTTCTCGCCTATGTCTCCCATCACAGCTTCGCGGCCTTCGCCTGGTACCGGATCGTCTTCGGCGCAGCCCTGCTCGCATTTTTTCACTAGCGATGTCGCGGCTGCCACCAGTTCACCGCTTCCAGCGGGTGAGCTCGACGATGGACGTGCTTCATGAGCTGGCCTCCGGTGGCGCCGAGGCTGGGACCGCGGTCGTCGCGGCAGAGCAGACTGGTGGGCGAGGATCCCGCGGACGAGTCTGGCACTCGCCGCCCGGTGGACTCTGGCTCAGCGTCCTGCTCCGCCCGGAAGAGGAAGGGCCGGTCGAATTGTTGGCGCTGCGCGTCGGCCTCGCGGTCGCGCGGTCCCTCGATGAGGTGGGATTGTCCCAGCCTGTGCTGCTCAAGTGGCCCAACGATCTCATGCTCGGTGACCGGAAGGTGGGTGGCATTCTCTGCGAAGCCCGCTGGCACGGCGAGGTGCTTGGGTGGGTGACGGTGGGTCTTGGCCTCAACGTGCGGAACCGGGTGCCCCCTGAGCTCGAGGAAGTAGCCACCAGTCTGCAGGGGCAGGTTAAGGGGATCACGCCGGAATCCCTGATTGAACCGATCGTGAGCCAGCTCCGCTCTCTGGCCCCGGCTGTCGGGACACTCTCCCCGGAAGAGTTGGCAGAGCTTCGACAGCGCGACTGGCTTTGGGGGCGAGTCGTACGCCAGCCGATCGCCGGGCGGGCAACCGGCATCTCCGCCGAGGGGGCGTTACTGGTGCAGTGTCCCGACGGCAGCACCGTTCCGCTGCGGGCGGGAACAGTCGAGTTGGCCGAGACCCCTTCCACACGTAACTTCGACCCATGCTGCTGACCCTCGATATCGGCAACACCGAAATAACTGTCGGTCTCTTTCGCGGCCAGGAGCTCGGGGCCCATTTTCGACTCACTACCAATCCGGATCGCACCCCGGACGAATGGGGCAGCGCGATCGGTGGCTTTCTGATCCAGGCGGGCCACTCTCCCAACGAAGTCCGTGCCGTTTGCCTGGCCTCGGTGGCGCCCGCCGTTACCCAGAGCCTCATCGAGGGAATCGCCAGCTCCACCGGCTGCGCCACTCTGTCGGTGGACTCGCGTTCCCCGCTTCCCGTGACCCTCGACGTTGACGAGCCTCTCAGCGTCGGTGCTGACCGGATCGTGAATGCGCTGGCGGCGATCGAGCTCTACCACGCCGACACCATCGTGGTGGATTTCGGCACTGCAACCACCTTCGATTGTGTCACCGGAGATGGCCGCTTTCTCGGCGGCGTCATCATGCCAGGACTGCGCACCGCCGCCGATCAGCTCACCCGTCGCACCGCTAAGCTCCCCGCGACCGAGCTCAAGGCCCCCAGCCGGGTGATCGGCCGACGCACCGAAGAGTGCATCCAGGCCGGGGTGCTCTACGGCACGGTCGACGCCGTCGATGGGCTGGTGCGCCGGATTCGTGCCGAGTGGCCTGGTGGCGGCAGGCCAGGCGTCGTAGCGACGGGGGGCCTGGCAAGCGTCGTGGCTTCGCTCACCGCCACCATCGAGCACACCGATCCCCATCTCACTCTTCGCGGACTGCGGATCGCGGCGGGGCATCTCGGACTCGAGTGGTGACTGCCGCTCGCGAGCTGGGCTATCGGCTCCTCGGCGGACGATTCGATTATCTACTGCACTTGCGCCCTGCCGAATGGCCCATCCTGGCGGCACATACCGCAGTGGGTTATCTGCTGGCTGTGGGGCTGGCCGGGGCCAGCGCCGGGGTACGAGTCGGGCCCGCCGCACTTGCTCTCGTGCTCTGGGTGATCTGTCTCAATGGGGGCACACTGGCGCTCAACAGCGCCTTCGATCGCGACGAAGGCGATATCGCCTACCTGCGCCGGCCACCTCGCCCTCCTCCTGGTCTCGCGGTCTTCAGTCTGTCACTGATGACAGTGGGTTTGGTCATTGCCCTCCGCCTGCCTCTGGGATTTGTCACGGCCTACGCTCTCTGCTTTCTCCTTTCTGTGCTGTACTCGATGCCGCCGTTTCGACTCAAAGCCGTGGCGGGGGCCGACTGGCTCATCAATATGTGGGGTTTCGGGACCATCACCCCGTACGCGGGGTGGAGCGCGACCGGTATCGCGCTGGATGAGGCACGAGGATTGGTACTGCTCGCGTTCTGCCCCCTGTTCGCATCGCTGTATCCACTGACTCAGCTCTACCAGTTGGAGGAAGACTCCCGGCGCGGTGACCGTACTCTTGCAGTGGTGCTCGGTCTGAAGCGGAGCCTCGATCTGGCCCTCGGAGCAGCGGCCCTGGCGTTTCTCATCTTCGCCGCCGCTGGCTGGAAGGCAGGATGGCTCTCCAGCCCCACTGGTGCCTGGCGAGCTTTCGGCCTCGGTCTCGCGGCACTGGCGTGGGCAGCGGTGCTGCTTGCATGGCGGGTTCGCTATGCGCAGCTCCGCCCCGATGAGCACCAGCACCGGATGTACCTCGCGCTCGGCGCCTGGGCAGTCACCGATCTGGTAGTTGTCCTCGCGTGGGGATGAGGCTCCGGGCTTGGCCCCGCGGCTCCCAGGCCGGTATACTTCGGCGCACCGACCTGACCGGAGATCGTATGCACCCGGCTGTGGAGCTGCAGGGCGACTACGACGTAACGGACGTCCCGTCTATTGTGCGGGGCGCCACCGTGCTGGGCCTGCTCGAGGCAGTGTTCGTCCTGCTGTTGTCACTGGTGTCGCGCCACCTCGACGGTCCTCTGGAGACCATTCTGCTGGCGATCATCCTTCTCCCGGGGCTCGCCGCGGTGACGCTGCTGCCTGGTATCTGGACCCGACCACGCACCATTGAGGGCATCGCCGGAGCCGCCGGGATTGGTCTGGGAGCAACGCTGGTCTTCCTCCTGCTGGATGTGGTGCTGCTGCAGAACATCGGCACCTACACCAATCGTTGGACCCAAATCGGGCGAAGTAACTGGTGGTATCACCCCGTCTGGTGGATGGTAGGTACGTTCCTTCCCTGGATGGGTGCCTGGATTCTTGCCAACCAGGCTTCACGCACCGGACGGGTCTCGCTGCTCGGTGCCTTCGGAACTGCGGCGGTCTTCTCACTCATTGCGGCAGTCGTGGCGGTCGTGATCGGCTTCCCTGGCGCCCACTGGAATCTTCCCACCTTCGGGGTGGCCTTCCTCCCAGGCCTGGCGCTCGCCACTGGCTTCTCCGCCATGGGTGCTCACCGGACGTAGCGCATGCGGTGGCTCCGGCTTCTGGTCCGGATCTTCGGATGGCTGCTCACGCCGTTTCTGGCATGGGCAGCGTCGTTTTTCGGAGCGGTGGCGGGCGCGCTTCTCGCGATGAGGTTCGCCGATCCGATCCAGGGTTTGATCCTCACCGCCGTTTGCGGCGCGATTGCCGGCTTCGCGGCGTTGCTCGCTTGGCTGGCTTACTTGCGGCAGTCTCCCGAGATTCGCGAGGTCCTCGCCGTGACGGAGGACGGAACCCCCGATACGACCGAGTTTGTCAGACCGGAGTCTGTGCCCACGGGCTCCCCGGAGTCACTGCCATGAGCCGCGCGCCCCGCCTCTTACTGAAGTCTCTGTTCCAGATCGCCCCCCTGTTCACCACCACGCTGCTGGCCTGCGGCGGTCGGGACGCTGCCCGCGAGGCCCCGGCCGGAGACTCGGCCACGTCCGCAGCTCCAGCGCCTGCTGACTCGCTCGTGGCAACAGCGCCTGGCGGCGTACAGGTCTGGTTCACCCTGGCCAGAGCTGGGCAGGCAGAAGATGGCGCTCGCTGCATTGATCGCACGCTGGAGATCCGCCGCGGCGGAGCCCGAGTGCCGGTCCCGCTGCTGTACACGGCTTCGGCCCCAGAGGTGGTCAATGACACCACCATCCGGGCTCGGCTCTCCTTCCGGTGCAAACCGGGCGACGTCTATCTGGTGGATCTCCGGAGCGGCCGACCGACTCGCGAGCGGCATCGCCGCCGCGCCCCAGCTCGCCGGAGCCGACGCTGAGCCGCATACCTCGCACGCCGACCCTCTGGCTCGCGATCGTCTTCGCGGCTGCTATGCCTTGCTCTGTCACTGGCCAGGGAGTGGAAGGCCAGGTAGGTCGGTTCTTCGAGGGCCCCGAGTGGACGGTGTTCCGGCTATCCGTAGCTCGTCCCCTGGGTCACAGTATGGGCCTGGGCTTGAACGGCACCTATCTGGATGAGATCGGAAGTACCGGAGGCTTGGGGGGTCTGGGCGTCGATCTGACGGCTTTCCGTGGAGGCCGCCAGGGGCCCTATCTCGTGGCCGGGGTGGTTGGTGGGCTTGGAAGAGAGAACTCCCAGCAATCTTGGAGCAGCTGGGGATCATGGTCCGCCGGCCTCGGATACGAGCTCTTTCCAGCCTCGTTCGTCTCGCTCGCCGCCGAAGGACGATGGCGGGGCCTTTCCTTGGATGGACGGAACGGATTCGAGCTAGCCGGCGGGCTGACGATTCGGTGGGGTGGAAGGACTGCTCCGAGCCCACCGCCGGGGTCGCCGACGCTCGAGCCCACAGCGGCTCCGACCCTGAGCACGCCGGCTCCAGTCGAGCCTCGATCGCCGACCGAGGTCCCCGCGGGCCGGCCGGCCGCCGCCCTGGCTGATTCGATCATCGCCACCGCGACCGATGAGATTGGCCGGAAATACCAGTACGGCGGCACCGGTGAAGCCAATGAGGGTTTCGATTGCTCCGGGCTGATTCAATACGCCTACGGGCAGCATGGGATCGTCCTCCCGCGACAGAGCGCGGATCAGGCGCGGCAGGGACGGGCGGTTCCCAAGCGCCTGGATCAGCTCACCCGTGGCGACCTGCTTACGTTCTCGGACCGGGGCGGGCCGGTGACTCACGTGGGGATGTACATCGGTGATAGGCTGTTCATCCATAGCGCTGGTCGGGGCGTTCAGGTGAGCACCCTCAGCGTGAAAGATCCCTACGGACGGTGGTGGTTCAAACGGTGGGTGGGCGTGCGGAGGATCCTGCAAGAGCAGGGAGGAGAAGGTGACAGGTAAGAGGTAAGAGGTAAGAGGTGAGACGTGAGAAGGGCCGGAGCCCAAGAGGAGCTCTGGCCCTTCTGCTACGTCTCACTTCTCACTTCTCACTTCTCACTTCTTACTGCTCACTGCTCACTGCTTACTTCCCACTGCTGTGCTGGTGGTGCATCCCCGCCATGTCGTCTTCCCCGCGTAC
>Ga0070696_100001752_pt1 | contig 14232 bp, 10 predicted proteins | sample KBSK1253metaG_FD_65474 | JGI IMG/M metagenome (GOLD analysis project Ga0070696, IMG submission 65474) | Corn, switchgrass and miscanthus rhizosphere microbial communities from Kellogg Biological Station, Michigan, USA - KBS K1-25-3 metaG | ecosystem: Host-associated > Plants > Roots >... | reverse complement strand
GACCGTCACCTGCACGCGCACGAACTGATCGCCGGCGCCGCCGCCCTTGAGATGCGGCATGCCGTATCCAGGGATGCGAAAGACCCGGCCGCTGGACGTCTCCGGGGGGATCTTCATCGAGACATTGCCCTTGAGCGTGAGGACGGAGACCTCCGCGCCCAGCGCGGCGTCCACGAAGGGCACCGGGAGGTCCACGTGAAGATCGTCGCCCTTGCGCTCGATGCGCTCGTGGGGCTTCACCGTCACGCGGAGATAGAGATCGGACTTGCCGCCCCCCGCGCGCGCGGGCCCTTCGCCCGCCATCCGGATGCGGGCGCCGGTGTCCACGCCGGCGGGAATCTTCACCTCGAGCCGGCGCTGGCCCTTCACCCAGCCGGTGGCCCGGCACGTCGCGCAGGGCTTGCGGTTCACGTGGCCCGAGCCGCCGCAGGTCGGGCAGGCCTCGTCGAGCTCGAGCGCAATGGGCTTGCGCACGCCCGCGAACGCTTCCTCGAGCGTCAGCTCGAGCGGCCCTTCCGCGTCCCCGGCCGGCTCCGCGGCGCCGGGTCCACCCAGGTCGCCCAGATCGCCGAGGTCGAAATCGCCCAGGCCGCCCCGCCGGAAGTCGCGCACGCGGCCGGTGGTCCGGGGCCCGCCGGGTCCGCCGGGCGCGCCGCCCTTGCCGAAGTTCCCGAAGATGCTCTGGAAGAAGTCGGAGAATCCCCCGCCATCGTCTCCGGTCTCGAAGCGCACCCCGCCCGGGCCACCGTAGGAGCGCCCGCCTCCGTCGACGTGGCCCTGCCAGTCGGGGCCGAGCGTGTCGTAGCGCCGGCGCTTCTCGGGGTCGGAGAGCACGTCGTAGGCCTCGTTGACTTCCTGGAACTTGGTCGCCGAGCCCTTGGAGACGTCGGGGTGGTACTTCCGGGCAAGCTTCCGGAAGGCCGTCTTGATGGCCTTGTCGTCGGCGGCCCGCTCCACGCCGAGGATCTTGTAGTAATCCTTGTATTCCATGTGTTTAGACACGGCTGCGGCGCCCCGGGCACCGCGGCCCGTCGGGGCGCCGCCTCACACGAAGTGTAGCAGACGAAGGCGAGGGTTTCCGGGCGAGCGCGAAACGGGGTCCCCTTCGTCGGCAGGTCGGAGTCGATCGCGACACCAAGCTGCGCACTGGTGTCGTCCGGCATCAGGTCGAGCCCCCATGCGGTAACGACCAATGACGAGCAGCCGTGACGCATGAGGGAGTCCTCGCCTTGGCTCGCTTCGGCGAGCCCGATACCCGGGCCGCCTCCGGGGGGCGCGCACCGACATTGACGCTAGGGCGGCGCTGTCCCACGTGAGGATGTTCCGCGCGGCATGCGCAAGATGCGAGCAGAGAGCGATCCGGCTCTCGCGCGCTGTTTCGGTCACTTACGGAGCGATGGCGCCGGGCCTTGCGATGGCACCGCACTTGCCCTAGGATGTCTTCGGGATAGACAGCCCATGGAGCACGGCGAGTTCTTCAGCCGTTGGTGCGGCCGGGTGGCGGTAGCCGCCCTGGCTCTGCTCATCCTCGCCGCGGGGTTCTGCCTGTTCGATCTCGTCCAGAATCACCACGGCCCGGGTGATCACGCGATGCTCATGGATGTTTGCTGTCTCGGACTCGTGGTTCCAGCCATCGTCCCACTGCTCGCGGGTCTGATTCTTCGCGGACTTACGGCAAGTGCCGGCAGTCTGGCCCTCGCGACCGTCGAACTTGCGGTTCCGTTCCCTCCTCCTCGTCGGACCCTCCTCGCGTAGTTCCTGAGCTGTGCGTCCGGGCGATTGGGTCGCTCGGGCGCGATTGCTGGGTTTCTCCGGAACGCCTGCCCTGTCCGGGGGGGGAACAATGTCACTCCGTCCGATGCTTGCCGTCATCGCGTGTGGATGCACCGTCGCAGCTGCGGCCGCGATGGGCGCCGAAGCCCGGTCGCACGAGGCGGGCCGCCAGATCGTGCCGCGTGTCGTTCCGCGCGTGCTGCTACTGACTCTCCGTCCCACGCTGAAGGAGGAGCGGTGAATCCGGGCGGCGCGGCCCAGGCGGTGACCCGCGCGCGGGGCAATATCAGTCGCTGGTCCATCGAGCATCCCTACATCGTGCTCGCCTTCTACCTCGGCGTGGCGCTCCTGTCCGTCCTCGTGATCGTCTTCCAGATGCCGCGCCGGATGATGCCCTACGTGGAGAGCCCGATGGTCGGCGTGGTCTCGATGATGGCGGGGCTCTCCGCGGAAGAGATGGAGCTCTACTTCTCCAAGCCCATCGAGGAGCGGATGGTGGACCTCAAGAACGTCCACTTCATCCGCTCGACCTCCCAGGAGGGCTTCTCCATCGTCACGGTGGAGTTCTGGTACGGCACCGACATGAAGAAGGCGCTGTTCGACGTCCAGTCCCTGATGAACGTCGTCCAGGCGGACCTGCCGATGACGGGCGCCAACCTCAAGCCGTCGTGGGTGCTCCCCATCGATCCGCTCAACATCCCGGTGCTCACGGTGGCGGTGAGCGGCGAGGGGTATGACCCCGTGCAGCTCCGGACCCTCGCCGAGAACCAGATCGTGAACCGCCTCAAGGCGGTGAAGGACGTCCAGTCCGTCGTGCCCTTCGGCGGCCAGAAGCTCCAGATGCAGGTGGTGGTGGATCGCGACCGCCTGGCCGCCTACCGGATGAGCCTCCTCGACCTCAAGGGCATGCTCGACATGCAGAACCAGTCGCGCCCGGCGGGGACGCTCACCCACGGGGAGCGCGAGGTCCTCGTCCGCAGCGACTTCCGCGCCCGGACGCCGGAAGAGGTCGCGGCCTACCCCGTCGCGAGCATGGACGGGCGGACGGTGTACCTCCGCGACGTGGCGGAGGTCCTGAACATGCCGCGCGAGCAGCGCAGCCTGTACCGGCTCAATGGCAAGGAGGCGGTCGAGATCTCCATCGTGCAGCAGCCCGAGGCGAGCTCGGTGCGGGTGATCGCCGCCGTGAAGGCCAAGCTCGCCGAGATCCAGGAGGACTTTCCCGGGATCCGGTTCGACGTCGCGTACGACAACTCGGGGTTCGTCGGCGTCCTCATGGACAACATGGTCGAGGAGCTGGTCATCGCGGTGCTCCTCACCGGCCTCGTCGTCCTGCTCTTCCTGGGCAATCTGCGCGGCACGCTGATCTCCGTCATCACCATCCCGATCTCCCTCGGCATGGCGCTCCTGGCCATGGTTCCCTTCGGGATGACGCTCAACAGCTCGACCCTCATCGGGCTCCTGCTGTCCATCGGGCGCCTCGTGGACGACTCGATCATCGACATCCACTCCATCGAGCGGCACCTCCGCATGGGGAAGTCGCCGAAGGAGGCCGCGGTGGACGGCATCAGCGAGGTCCGGCTCGCCGTGCTCGCCATCACCTTCATGCTCTGCGTGGCGCTTCTCCCGCTGGCGTTCTCCGGCGGCATCGTCCAGCTCATGTTCGAGGGCATCGTCTGGGCGATCATCTTCGCGCTCCTGGCCTCCGCGCTGGTGTCCTTCACCCTCACCGCGGTGCTCGCCGCCTCCCTGTTCGCCCCGCACAGTGAGCAGGCGGCGCGGGAGCGCGGCCGGCTCCAGCGCTGGCTGCTCGACCCCTGCCAGCGGGGACTCGAGCGGCTCGAGGCCCGCTACCGGGCGAGCCTGGCCTGGTCCATCGCGAACCGGTTCGCGGTGCTGGGCGGCGCGGTGGCGACGGTGCTCGTGGCGGTGGCCCTCTACCCGCGCCTGGGCAGCGAGATGATGCCGCTCGCCGACGTGTCCCAGGCCTTCGTCCAGCTCGAGGCGACGCCGGGAACGTCGTTCGCGCGCACCTCCGAGATCGCCGCCGAGGTGGAGCGGCTCCTGATGCAGCAGCCGGAGATCGTGAGGGTCTCCTCCGAGGTCGGCTTCGAGCCGGGCGGCACCTACTTCACCGGCTACAGCATGGGCTCGGTCAACGCAGCCTTCATGATGCTGACCCTGACGGACTCGTCGAAGCGGAGGCGCGACATCTGGCAGGTGATGGATGCCGTCCGGGATGAGGCCCTGCAGACCATCCCGGGCATCCGGCGGCTCTCCATCAAGGAGATGGGCGCCGACGTGATGGCGTCCAGCGCCGCTCCGGTCCAGGTGATCTTCTTCGGGCCCGACCTCGCCCGGCTCTCCCAGATCGGGGAGCAGGCGCGGAAGCTCGCCGAGGACATCCCGGGCTTCCGGCAGGTGAGCACGTCCTGGGCGCAGACGCTCCCGCAGCTCCAGGTGGTGGTGGACCGGGCCCGGGCGCAGGAGCTGGGACTCACCGTGACCGAGGTCGCGGACCAGGCCTACTACGCGCTCAAGGGCGGTCTCACCACCGAGTTCTATCGGCTCGACAACCAGCGGCAATTCACCATCCTGCTCCGCTACCGCGAGGATCAGCGGCGCGACCAGGGCGACCTGGAGCAGGTCCGCATCGTCGGGAAGAAGGGCGAGGTGGTGCCGCTCGGCTCGGTGGCGCGGATCGAGGAACGCCGGGGCCCCACCATCATCGAGCACGACAACTTCCGCCGCGTGGTGTCGGTGCTCGGCTACTACCGCAAGGGCGACCGGCCGAGCATGGAGCTGTCCATGGACCTCCTGATGGCGGCGCACGAGAGCGTCGATCTCGCGCCGGGGTACGGGGTGGAGCTGCGCGGGGACATGACGCAGATGGAGGAGTCCTTCCAGCGCCTCCTCCGGGGCCTCTACGTGGCGGTAATCTTCATGGTGCTGCTCCTCATCGCGCAGTTCCGCAGCCTGATCGAGCCCCTGAACATGATGTTCTCGCTGTCGCTCATCTCGATCGGGGTGCTCGGCGGCCTGCTCCTCGCCGCTCAGACGTTCTCGACCGTCTCCATCCTCGCGGTGGTCATCCTGGTCGGCATGATGATGACGGTCGCCGTCCTCATGATCGACCTCGTCCTCCGGCTGCGCGCGGAGGGCATGCCGCGGGACGAGGCCATCCTCACCGCGGGGCCGATCCGGCTGCGGCCGATCCTGATGACGTCGTTCATCAGCATCGTGGTGCTGATCCCGGTGGCCTTCTTCCCGCGCACGGGTATCGACGCCTACGCTCCGCTCGCCACCGTGATCATCGGTGGGCTCACCGTGGGCACCGTGCTCGCATTGTTCGTGGTGCCCGTCCTTCACACCTATACCGATGACCTGGCGCGGCTCGTCCGGAGTGGAGTCGGGCGGCTCACGGCAGGGCGGAGATCGAGAACCCGGGAACGGGCGGCGGCGACGCGCACGGAGGAGGGAACGCGATGAAGGCGGGAAGGGTCGGGGCCTGGCTCGGAGTGCTCGCGGTGGTAGTCGCGGCGGGGGTGTGGGCGGTCTACGCGAACGTCGGTGGGCGGGGCGGCGGCATGGACATGAGCGCGCGGGTGACGGGGTCGGGCACTCCGTTCCCGGTGTCGGTCGCCGCGGCCGAGAGCGGGCCGATGGGCGGCAGCGTCACCTACACGGGGGGCGTGGCCCCGTTCAACGAGGAAGACATCTACCCGCGCGTCACCGGCCGGATCGTCGAGATGACCGTCTATCCGGGTGATGCCGTGCGAGCGGGGCAGGTGGTGGCGCGCCTCGACGACGTCGAGCTGGGCTCGCGTGTGGTCGAGGCGGAGGCGGGGCGCGCCACCGCGCAGGCGAACCGGACCCAGATGCAGTCGGACCTCGTCGCCGCGCAGCACGGCATCGTCCAGATGGAGAGGGAGCTGGTCATGGTCGAGGCCGAGCTGACGTATGCCCGCGGCGTGTCGTCGCGAGCGGAGCGGCTGGTCAAGTCGGGGGCGATCTCCCAGCAGGAGTTCGAGAGCGACCGGTCACTGGCCGCGTCGCTCGAGGCCAAGCAGCAGGCGGCCCAGGCCAAGCTCGAGCAGGCCCGCGCGATGGAAGCTTCCGCTCGCGGCAAGCTCGAGGCGTCCGTCTCCATGGTGGCCCAGGCCGAGGCCCAGGCGCGGACCGCGCGCGTGGTCCGCGACTACGTCACCATCGTCGCTCCGAGCGCGGGCTACGTGGTCAAGCGGCTCGTCGCGCCCGGCGTGCTCGTCCAGCCGGGCATGCCGATCCTCAAGATCACCCAGGTGGACCGGGTCCGGCTCCAGGCGAATGTGGGGGAGAAAGACCTCGCTTCGATCCGGGTCGGCGCCCAGGTACGGGTCACGACGACGGCGTCAGGAGCGGTACCCATCGAGGCGCGCGTGACCTCGGTCTTTCCCTTCGTCGACCCGGGGGCGCGGACGGGGGTGGTGGAGGCCGTGGTGGACAACCCTGGGCGCCGGCTCGTGCCGGGTCAGTACGTGACCATGCGGTTCACCACTGGCATCCGCGCGGAGGCCGTGTCCGTGCCGCGAAGCGCGGTGGCGCGGCTCGGCGGCAAGGCCACGGTCTGGGTGGTCCAGGGCGACCGCGTCGAGCGCCGCGAGGTCCTCCTCGGGCTCGAGGATCCCGAGCGGGTCGAGGTCGCCCGCGGTCTCGCCGCCGGCGAGCGCGTCGTGGTGAGAGGGCATGAGGGCCTCTATGCCGATGCGCGAGTTCGAGCGGTCACGGCCGGCGGCCCCGGGGACCGCGCGCCGGCCGGGAAGCCCGACGCGATGCCGGGCTTGGACATGCCGGCGGCGGGGCCGAAAGGGATCCCCATGGCCCCCGACGCAGATGACGCCGCAAAAGGAGGGAAGCATGGTGACCACTGAGCGAGGGTTGGTGACTCGGATACTGGGCGTGGTCGTAGCGATCGCGGCGAGCGCATCGGTGCTGGCCGATGGCGCCGTCGCCCAGACGCTCCCGCGTGTCGAGGGGCCGCTGACCATGGAGCAGGCGGTGGAGCTGGCCAGGCAGAAGAGCCTCCGGGTCAAGGCCGCGGACGCCGACGCCCGCGCGATGGACTCCATGCGACGCGAAGCCCTGGCTCCCTTCTGGCCCCAGCTCTCGGCCAATGGGTATTTCAACGACCAGCGGATGGCGCCCAACGTCTACACCTCGGCGGGCAACACCATGGCGCGCAACTACCAGGTGTTCAACTCGGACCAGACGCGGGACGCGAACGTGACCGCCATGTACCCGCTCTTCTCGGGTGGCCGGGACTTCTACGGCTACAAGGCGGCGACCGCGCGGGCCGACGCCGCCCGCCAGATGCTCCAGGGCATGCACCTCGACGTCGCGATGCAGGCGCGGCTGGACTATATCGCGAGCCTGCGCGAGGCGGAGAACGCCCGGGTGACCGCCGAGCTGATCCGGGACGTCGAGGAGCGGCTGCGCGTGACGCGAGAGAAGCTCGACGCCGGCCGGGTTCCCCGCTTCTACGTGCTGCGGGACGAGGCCGAGCTGGCCAACGCCGTCCAGATGGACGCCATGGCCCGGAGCCGGGCCGAGCTCGCCATGGTCTCGCTCAAGACGACCCTCGGGGTGGACCTGTCTTCGCCGATCACGCTGGTCGATCGTCTGGAGTTCGAGCCGGTGACCGTCTCGATCGAGGAGGGGGTCCAGCAGGCCCTCGAGAAGCACCCCGACCTGAAGGTCGCGGCCCGGCAGCGGGAAGCCGCCCAGTCCGACGTCCGCGCCGCCTACGGCAACTACCTCCCCCAGGTCTCGCTCGGCTACATGTACGACTGGGCCGTGATGAAGAATCGCGCGTGGGAGTCGCAGGCCGACGGCATGCGCGCGCGCTCCGACAGCGCGGAGGGCTACTCGATCGGCGTGGTCGTGACGCTGCCCGTCTTCGACGGGTTTCTGCGCGAAAACGCTCTGAACACCGCCAAGGCCCGGTTCGACAAAGCCGTCCAGACCGAGGGTCTGGCCCGCCAGCAGGTCGCCAAGGAGGTCAACCAGGCGGCACTGATGCTGGCGGCGGCGGAGAAGAGCGTCCAGGCGAGCCAGAAGGGGCTCGAGCAAGCGGAGGAGGAGTCCCGGGTTGTCAAGGAGCGCTTCGAGAGCGGGCGCGGTATCCAGCTCGAGATCCTCGACGCTCAGGTCGCGCTGACCAGGGCCCGGTTCAACGCGGTGGCGGCGCGGTCGGAGTACGGGAGCGCCCTGGCCATGTGGCTCAAGGCCACCGGCCGGGTGAAGTGAAGAGGGTCGCAGGGGGCGGCCTTCGAGCGGTGAAGGGATCCAATCACGGAGGAGGGGAGCCATGAAGGCGCTGCTGATGGGTGTCGTGCTCGCCGTCGCGGCGACGGCCGCGGTGGGCGTGGACGGGGCGTGGGCCCAGGCCAAGGTCAGCGTGACCCGCGAGGAAAACAAACCGAAGAATGTCGAAGTCAAGGTTGGCGAGGAGGTGCAGTTCATCAACCAGTCGGGCGGCACCGCGCACGTCTGGTTCGCCGGCAACGACGCGGTCAAGTTTTACGTCGGCACTCCAGCGAGCCGGATCAAGTTCGACAAGCCCGGGACCTACGAGTACACCGTGCACGTGTCGGGACCCAAGGTGCACTCGCATACGGGCAGCGTCGTCGTGAAGTGAGCGGGGGGCGGCGCACAACGGCGCAATGACGTGTGCGGATCGATACGGGCGGTGACGCCCGGCTGGATTCCCCGCCTGGGCGTGAAAGGAGGAGGTATGGGACGTCTCGCAGGCGGGCTCGTATTGCCGGCGGTCGTGTTCGTGACGCGCTGGGCGGAGGCACAGGAGCGCGTCTATGAGTGGCACTGGGGCATGCATCCCATGTGGGGGGTGTGGGGTGTCGGCATGATGCTGATGATGCTCGGGTTCTGGGCTGTCCTCATCACCGGCCTCGTCCTCGGCATTCGCTGGCTGAGCGCTCAAGGCCGGGAGCCTCGGCGGGACGCGGCGCTCGATACTCTGCGCGAGCGTTATGCTCGCGGCGAGATCAACCGTGAGGAATTCGAGGCCCGGAAGCAGGACCTGATCAGATGAAACGAACGATCGGCGTGGTGGGAAACGTCAGGGATCCGGTCTGCGGCATGGACGTGACGCCGGACGGCGCGGCCGGCGGCAGCGCCGAGCACGCGGGGATCACGTACTGGTTCTGCAATCCCTCATGCCGGGACAAGTTCGTGGCGAACCCGTTGAAATACGTGACGCCCGCCCCCTCGACGGCTCCCAGGCAGTCGCCCGCACCAAAGGCCGCCGACACTCGCCTCTATACGTGCCCCATGCATCCCGAGGTCCGCAAGGTCGGCCCCGGAAGCTGCCCCAAGTGCGGCATGGCGCTCGAGCCCCTCGAGCCGCTTGCGGCGGAGGAAGAGCCGAGCGCCGAGCTGGCCGACATGACCCGGCGCTTCTGGGTCAGCGTCGCGCTCACGGCGCCGATCGTCGCGCTCACGATGGGCGAGATGGCGCTTCCCGACCTGGCGGCGCGGCTCAGCGTGACGGCGCGGTTGTGGTTGCAGCTGGTTCTCGCCGCCCCGGTCGTGCTCTGGGGCGGGTGGCCCTTTTTCGTCCGGGGCTGGCAGTCGCTGGTGACGCGCAGCCTGAACATGTTCACCCTCATCGCGCTGGGCACGGGGGCCGCGTTCGGCTATAGCGTCTTCGCCGTGCTCTTCCCCGACGCGCTGCCCCACGGGATGCGGCACGGCGGCGCGCCGCCCGTCTACTTCGAGGCGGCCGCAGTGATCACCGCCCTCGTCCTGCTCGGACAGGTGCTGGAGCTGCGGGCGCGCAGCGCCACGTCGGGCGCGATCCGCGCGCTCCTCGGGCTCGCCCCCAAGACGGCGCGCCGGCTGCGGGCCGATGGCGGCGAGGAGGACGTGCCGCTCGCCGACGTCCAGATCGGCGAGCGGCTGCGGGTACGGCCGGGCGAGCGCGTTCCGGTGGACGGCGCGGTCCTCGAAGGCCGGAGCGCGGTGGACGAGTCCATGCTCACCGGCGAGCCCATCCCGGTGGAAAAGGACCCGGGCAGCCGGGTCACGGGCGGCACCGTGAACGGGACGGGCGGCTTCGTGATGCGCGCGCAGCGCGTGGGGGCGGACACCCTCCTCGCCCAGATCGTCCGCATGGTGGCCGAGGCTCAGCGCAGCCGCGCGCCCATCCAGCGACTGGCCGACCAGGTCTCGGCGTGGTTCGTCCCCTTGGTGGTGGGGGTGGCCGTGGCGACTGCGCTCGCCTGGGGGCTCTGGGGACCCGAGCCGCGCCTGGCCTACGCGCTCGTCAACGCCGTCGCGGTGCTGATCATCGCATGCCCCTGCGCGCTCGGCCTCGCCACGCCCATGTCCATCATGGTGGGCACGGGGCGGGGAGCGCAGGCCGGCGTGCTCATCAAGAACGCGGAAGCCCTCGAGACCCTCGAGAGGGTCGACACGGTGGTGGTCGACAAGACGGGCACGTTGACCGAAGGCAAGCCGCGCCTCGTGTCGGTGGCCGCGGCCGACGGCGCGACCGAGGGGGAGGTGCTCGCCCTCGCCGCCGGCCTCGAGCGGGGGAGTGAGCACCCGCTCGCCGCGGCCATTCTCGCCGGGGCGGCCGAGCGCGGAGCGGCGCCGGCGGAGGTGGCGGAGTTCCGCTCGCTGACCGGGCGCGGCGTGGCCGGCGTGGCGGCCGGGCGGCGCGTGGCGCTGGGCAATACGCGCCTGCTCGAGGAGCTGGGCGTGAAGCCGGGGCCGCTCGGCGCGCGGGCGGAGGCGCTCCGCGGCGAGGGCCAGACCGTGATGTTCCTGATCGCGGGAGATGCCGTCACCGGCATCCTAGGTGTGGCGGATCCCATCAAGCCGAGCACCCCGGAAGCAATCCGCCTCCTCCAGTCGGAGAGGATCCGCGTCGTCATGTTGACCGGGGACAGCCAGGTCACCGCGAAGGCAGTGGCCCGCTCCCTTGGCCTCGACGACGTGATCGCGGAGGTGCTGCCCGAGCAGAAGGTCGAGGTCGTGCGCCGCCTGCAGGGCGAGGGGCGCATCGTGGCGATGGCGGGCGACGGTGTCAACGACGCTCCTGCGCTCGCCCAGGCCCAGGTGGGCATCGCCATGGGCACCGGCACTGACGTGGCGATGGAAAGCGCGGCAGTCACGCTCGTCAAGGGCGACCTCCGCGGCATCGCGCGCGCCCGGCGGCTGTCGCGGGCGACCATGCGCAACATACGCCAGAACCTCGTCTGGGCCTTCGTCTACAACGTGCTGGGCGTGCCGATCGCGGCGGGCGTGCTCTATCCCTGGCTCGGCGTTCTCCTGAGCCCTATCGTCGCCAGCGCCGCGATGAGCTTGAGCTCGGTGTCGGTGATCGCCAACGCGCTGCGGCTGCGGCGCGTGGAGCTGTAACGTTCCGCTTGACCTTGCGCCGGACCCTCTGCACGATCCCGGATGTCCTCGCCGCCCTCCGCGAGATCCGGCGGGTGCTCCGACCCGACGGCCGGCTGATCTTCATCGAGCATGGACGTTCGACGGATCCGGGCGTGGTTCGCTGGCAGGATCGGCTGACGCCGTTATGGCGTAAGGTCAGCGGGGGGTGCCATTTGAATCGGCCGATCGACCAGTTGCTGGCGCAAGGCGGGTTTCAGGTCTCCGAGATGGAACGCGGGTACATGGCGGGGCCCCGGATCGGCTCATACCTATATCGTGGAATCGCCCGACAGAGCGGAACGACTGCTTCCGCGGGCATCGTGCGCGATCGTCTCGGGTCTTCCCGGACACGCTGGAGTTAGCAGGAGACGCAGGCGCAATGCGAAGTCGCCGAACCAGAGATCAAGCACCGACGCGGACGCCGGATCTCTCCAGCGTCCGTTTCATTTCTGGGACCAGCCCCGGCGGGGAGATTCCTTTGGCGGTGATTCCGCTCGGCTCGCGGCTGCCCGGATCGAGCCCACCGAGGTACCTCGGGCGTACTCGTTGCCCTCGCGGTCCCGGATGACGGCTTCCATGAACACCACGGAGCGGCCCTTCTTCACCACCGTGCCCTCGCCGATCACGGGGCCGGCGGTGATCGGCGCCAGGAAGTTCAGGGTGAGCGAGGACGTGGACATGTGCTGGCCCGGCTCGAAATGGGTCTGGGCGGCCAGCGCCATGCACAGGTCGGCGTAGGCGGTGACGATGCCGCCCTGGACGGCGCCGCCCGGGTGCTTGAATTCCTCGCGCACCTCGAACTCGACGGTGACCCGGCCGTCTTCCACGTCGAGGACCGAGGAGCCCAGCAGGCGGGCGATGGGGGCCAGCCGGGCGTGATTTCCGACGAGGGTCCGCAGCCGCGTGGTGCCGGGGCGTTCCCCCATCAGCCCCGGGCCACGGTGAACGCCACGTAGAGCGCCTGCGCCCCGCGCTGGAGGAGCACGGTGATGCGGTCGCCCTCCTTCAGGTCCTTGGTGAGGCGCTCGAACTCCGGGAGCGTGCGGACGCGCTGGCGGTTGACCTCGCGGATGACGTCGCCCCGCTGCAGCCCGGCCTCGGCGGCGGGACTGTCATCGTCCACCCGCACCACCACCACGCCTTCCGGGCTGCGCAGGTTGAGCTGCCGGGCGATTTCCGGCGTGATCGGGCGCACGTCGAGCCCCAGCATGGTGCGCCCCGGCTTGTTCGACTTGAGCGCCACGGAATCGTCCGGCGTCTCCCCGATGCGAATCTCCACCGTCTTCGAGCCCTTGTCCCGCCAGACCGTGAGGGGCACGCCCTTGCCGGGGGTGGTGCTGGAGACGACCTTCTGGAGGTCGCCGGGATTGTCGACCTTCTTGCCGTCGAACTCGATGATGATGTCGCCGGCCTGAAGCCCCGCCTTTTCCGCGGGGCTCTCGGAGATGACGTCGGAGAGGAGCACGCCCTTGGGCTCCTTCAAGCCGAAGCCCTTGGCCAGCTCGGGGGTGAGCGGCTGGATGGACACGCCCAGCCAGCCCCGCGTGATCTTGCCCTTGGCCACCAGCTCGGTGTAGATGCGCCGGGCCATGTTGGCGGGAATGGCGAAGCCGATGCCGACATTGCCGCCCGAGCGCGAAAGGATGGCGCTGTTGATCCCGATCACCTCGCCCGCCATGTTCACCAGCGGGCCGCCGGAGTTGCCGGGATTGATGGCGGCGTCGGTCTGGAGGAAATCGTCGAAGGGCCCGCCCTGGCCGATGGAGCGCCCCTTGGCGCTGATGATGCCCGCCGTCACCGTCTGCTGCAGCCCGAAGGGCGAGCCGATGGCCAGCACCCAGTCGCCCACCTTGGTCTTGTCGGAGTCGCCGAGGGGCGCGGCCGGATAGGGCCCGCTGCCCTGGAGCCGGAGCACGGCCACATCGGTCTTGCGATCCACCCCCACCAGCTTCGCCTTGTGCTTCTTGCCGTCGGCGGTGACCACCTCGATGTCGGCCGCCCGCTCCACCACGTGGGCATTGGTCAAGACGATGCCGGAGGGATCCACGATCACGCCGGAGCCCAGGCTCCGCTGCTGCTGCTCGCGCTCGGGCGTCTCGCCGAAAAAGCGGCGGAAGAACTCCTCCCCGAAGAACTCCTCTACTGGGGTGCGGCCGCCGCCCCCGCGCGCGGTGAGCGTATTCACATTGACCACCGCGGGCCCCACCATCTCCGCCACCTGGGCGAAGCTCCCGGAGGACAGCGGCAGCGCGGCCTGGACAAGGCGCACCGAATCGTTGGCCGCGGGCCGGATCGGCTCCGAGCGCTCGCTGGAGACCGCGCGCGTGCCCCAGCCGCCCGCGATGGCGCCGAGCGCGCCCGCCATCACGATGAGGAACAGGATGGTGCTGCGGCGTATCGAGATCATCGCGCCACCTCCACGGCTCCGGACAGCAGCTGCCGGAGCCGGTCGCCCTCGATGGTTTCACGCTGCTTGAGCTCCCCCGCCACCGCCACCAGCATCGCTTTCCTCTCCGTCATGAGGGTGCGCACGCGGTCGTAGATGCGGTCCACGATGGAGCGGATCTCCTCGTCGATGGTGCGGGCGGTGTCCTCGCCGAAGTCGCGCTCGGCCGAGATCCCCGAGCCCTTCAGGAAGAGAGATTGCTGGCCGCCGCCGAAGGTCAGGGGCCCCAGCTTGTCCGACATCCCGTACTGCATCACCATGAGGCGCGCCATCTCGGTGGAGCGGTCGAGGTCGTTGTGCGCCCCCGTGGACACCTCCCCGTAGACGACTTCCTCCGCGGCGCGCCCGCCCAGGAGCACCGCGATGCGGTCCTCCAGCTCGCTCCGGGTGAGGAGGTAGCGGTCCTCCAGCGGGAGCTGATAGGTCGCCCCCAGCGCCCCCACCCCTCGCGGAATGATGGTGACCTTGTGCACGGGATCGGCGTGGGGCAGGGAGGTCGCCACCAGGGCGTGGCCGATCTCGTGATGGGCCACGATGTCGCGCTCCTTCTCGGAGAGCACGCGGCTTCG
>Ga0070696_100001751_pt1 | contig 14234 bp, 12 predicted proteins | sample KBSK1253metaG_FD_65474 | JGI IMG/M metagenome (GOLD analysis project Ga0070696, IMG submission 65474) | Corn, switchgrass and miscanthus rhizosphere microbial communities from Kellogg Biological Station, Michigan, USA - KBS K1-25-3 metaG | ecosystem: Host-associated > Plants > Roots >... | reverse complement strand
AGCTTCTACCAACTTCTTGGCTAAGGACAACTTTCCATTGTGGTTGACTCCCCCCTCTGCTATTATGAAGCATGGCTCGCTATGGCCTATGTACCTGCTGCTCACCCTAAATCTGGACTGGAATCGAGTCAACTGTCAACCCTGTAATGGCGCAAACTGTCAGAACTCTTTTCTATCAGGCTCAGCAACTTCATCAGGTTTGCTTCTTCTCCGAGTGAATGGGGGTATTTTCCCGTCTTTAGCCCTTCAATGTAAGACTTCATTTCCTCAATGTACATGTCTTCTTCTGCCACGTAGCCTGGAATTTTGATTCCAGGAGGCTCCCGAAATTCGTGCCATTTCTTGTCTTTGACAGAATACAGATTTACGACTTTGTCCCGCCATTCCCAGGTGATGACTCCTTCTTCACCGATAATCTTGAGTGTCCTGTATGGCACTCTTGAAATTACGTCTATTACGATCGTGCCAACCGCGCCGCCATCAAATTCCAGCACCATGGAGTAAATGTCGTCAATGTCAGTTTCAAGCTTTGATATTTTTCTCCTTATCCCGGTCACGAGGTCAATGTCTCCAAAGGACCAGGTCAGCCAGTTTAGCTCAAACGGGACGATCTCTCTGCATGCGCCAGTGTCTTTTTTGCTCACATAAAAGGTCCTGTAGTCCTCGTAAGGATGCCAGTCGGGCAAATACTGCCCCACGTGATAAGTAAAATGAAGAACTTTGCCTACGGCTCCATCCTGCAACAGCGACTTGATTTTTTTTATGCTGGGCTGGTGGATCATGGTGCATGATGGCGCTACAAAGACTCTTTTTTCCTTGCACACTCTGACAACCTGCTCAAAACCTTCTGGAATGACATTTGCCTCCATGAAAAATGGTAGTCCCTTGTTTGCCACGGATTGTGCGATATCATAATGATGACCGGGTGGGGTGGAAATAATAACTGCGTCAGGCTTTTTTTCAAAGCCTTGGTCGATTGAACTGCACGTCTTGATCGAGTACGTCTTTTCAACATCTTTTCTGCGGCTCTCGACAACGTCGCAGCCTATGATGTCCTTGTAACCCAAGTACTGAAGATTCCTGATGCGCCTCTTGCCCATACTTCCAAGGCCGATTATCAGAAATTTCATTCCTCCATTCGCCTCAGCTACTTGGCTTTGGCGCGAATACCGGTTTGGCCGGTTCGCCTTCTAGATATTTCTTGGTATTGCCGCTTTCTAGCGCTTTGCCTACAATGTGCAGCGATTCCTCAAAAGCTTCAAGCGTCTTGTTTACATCTTGCTCTGTATGGGTATATGAAATATACTGCACACTGGGCTGGATAAATATGCCGCGCTTGACCATTTCTTGAAGAAGTAGGCTCTTTATCAACAGGGAATCATTTCCTTTTTCGTCTTTGCAAATTATTCTCATTCTGACAGGGTACCCAATGCAACTGATGACATCAAGATTCTTTTCCTTGGCTATAGCATTGTAACCCTGCATTAACTTTGTCCCAAGCCTCCAGATATAATCTGGGACATTCTTATCATCTATCTCATTTATTGTTGCCAAACTTGCAGCTAATGATAATGTCTCGCCAGCAAATGTCGTAGAAAAGAATACGTCGTCAAAAATATGCATATACTCGCTCTTGCCTACAACTGCTCCAATAGGCATTCCATTGGCCATGCCCTTACCCAGACACGCAATATCCGGTTCAACGCCGTACAGCTTTTGTCCTCCGCCAACTGAAAACCTGTAACCGGTTACTATTTCATCAAAAATCAGAACAGCTCCATTTCTGTGCGTCAGTTCCTTGACCTTCTGGAGAAAGTTTGCCTTTGGCGGCTCAAACATTGTGGCCTCCATGCAAACGGCTGCAACTCCGTCAGGATTGTCCTCAAAGATTTTTTGAAGGGTTTCTATATTGTTGTATTCAAACGTCGCGATCTCCTTTCTGACAGATTCTGGTACGCCTTGGTTCCGTGTTGTAATTATTGTATACCAATCATGCCACACTCCTCCTGAACCACAGTATGCAATTTTATCGCGCTTGGTAATTGCCCGCGCACCTCTTATTGCAGCCGTTACAACATCAGATCCAGTCTTCGAATACTTTGCCATTTCTGCACATGGGACAGTTCTCTTCAGTGCTTCTGCTACTTCAATTTCAAGAGGATGTGGAAGGGAAAATGTCATCCCTTTTTCCAATTGTTTGCGAACTGCATTGTCAACGGCAGGATAACAATACCCTAGTATGACAGGGCCTAGCCCACAGAGGTAATCGATGTACTCGTTGCCATCTACGTCAAAGATATGGCTTCCTTTGCCCCTGTCGGCATAAACTGGGTAGACGCCTTTTACAAAGGTATAGGGTGCCTTGCTAAATGTCTGAGTGAGAGAAGGTATTAGTTTTTCAGCCTTTGCAAGGTAATCAAAAGACTTTTTCAGCGAACGGGGCATGTATAGTAGCTTTTTCTGACTCCTTCTAATAAATCTAGGCGTAGTAGTTGTGACAACCAAGTCAAAAACACTATCTTGGCAATTTGTACCATGACATGACTATACCGCGGCGACATCTTTGAGGCGAGTTTCCTCTACTGCTGTGAATTCTACAGCACTGCCGCAGCGGTCACAGCTGAATATTTCATCTTCATTCTCCCTTCTAAAGATGTATCCTCGCTGCATACGTAGCAGAATCCTACGAAGCTACTCTTGACAACCAAATCCGATCTTACACCGAATCAAAGGTAAAGATCTCGTTATCCCTGCGATCAAGCTGCTTCATTGTACTACAAAATCCTAATATTGAAATCGATAAGATAAATACTCGTCTAAAGTATCTGGTTTGAATTTGAAGTATATTGATAGGCCTTCGGGGTGCTTTTTCGATAGAACAGTTCAGGAGCCAAAACTTGAGCCGATCGATGTCATTATGCTTACTCTGGATGCAGAGAATTTTTTAGAGAAATGCCTGTACACTGTCTACCGTGAGATACCAGTAAGCAGATTGTTGGTATGCGACGGTGGCTCAAAGGATCAAACAACAAGCATTCTGAACAAGTTTCCTCGAGTAGAGCTTCACATTAACCCAGACATACATACAACCGGCAAAGCGCTGGAATTCCTTATTTCTATTGTAACTACAAAATGGTTTGTGATGATAGATGCCGATATCGAACTATCTGCAGGCTGGTATGATGAGATGCTGAAAAATACCACAACGTATGACGTGCTCGAAAATAGCAAAAGAATAATGGCATACCATTTTTATCGCGAAGATCACCTAAAAACGGATCCCGATTCAAGAGCTTTTGATCTTTGCCACTTGGTAAAGAAATCTGCGGTAAATGATTTTCGTTGTGACGACGACTATATGTGGAGATATACAGACATACTGCTGCGCCAAGTAGTGGAAAAATCCAACCATAAATACGGCAAGATCGATTCACCTTATCACTTACATAATGAAACAGAAAGAGTTCCTTACGAATCTGACAAGGAAAAGAGCTACTGGCGCGTTGTATGGAGTGAGCCGCGTATTATCATTACAGATTCAGACAAGGAAAGACTTTCGATGGAAAAAAATGCAAAGGCAGTCGTAAAGTATCTCGATCCAGAATACCAGATGGTCAGGAACGACAAGGGCTACGATACAATAATAGGGCTACTGGATAGGCAATGGGTGGCAAGCAACGGACCTGCTTGGCTCAAGCGATACAAAAAGGCCTCCTCTTGGCTCGCCAAGCTCAAGGTTTCTGTTTACAGAAAATTCATTGCTCCAAAATCTAAATAACCAAAGAGTGAGCTAATGTATATTAGCGTCCACACAGGCTTTTATCTGAGCTGATAACCTATAAAGAAAGCCCTCATAACGGGAATAACCGGACAGGATGGCGCTTATCTTGCGAAATTTCTCTTGGATAAGGGCTACAAGGTTTACGGAACTTTTAGGCGCGCATCGTCACCAAATTTTTGGAGGCTACAGAGCCTAGATATCTATGATAGAGTTAGCCTAGTTCCCGCAGACTTGCTGGACATGGGATCGCTAATGGAAGCGATTAAGGTCTCAGACCCCGAAGAGATTTACAATCTAGGGGCTGCAAGTTATGTCAGCACTGCTTTTGAGCAACCCGTAGGAAATGCTGAGATAACGGGCATTGCAGTAACCAAGCTGCTCGAAGCAGTCCGCTTCTTCAATCAACGCATAAAATTTTATCAAGCGTCAAGCAGCGAGATGTATGGCAATAATAGCATGAAGATTCAAAATGAAGAAACACCTTTCATGCCTTCCAGCCCATACGCAATATCAAAACTTTATGCTCACTGGATTACAAATATCTACAGACAGTCCTACAACATGTTTGCAGTCACAGGCATACTCTTCAACCATGAGTCGCCCCTACGTGGGCTAGAATTTGTTTCACGTAAAATAACTAACGGTGTTGCAGAGATACATTTGGGACTGAAGAATGAATTAGTTCTTGGAAATCTAGATGCGATGAGGGACTGGGGCTATACCCCTGAATATGTCGAGGCAATGTATTTGATGCTTCAAAATGTCAAGCCGGAGACTTTTGTGGTGAGCACCGGAGAGCCGCATACGGTCAGAGATTTTGTAAAACTGGCATTTGAGCTTGTAGGTTTGGACTGGAAAAAATACGTGAAAACCGACAAGCGGTTCTTCAGGCCCCTTGACGTAGATTACCTCTGTGGAGACTGCAAGAAGGCAAAGAAACTTTTATCATGGGAGCCAAGAGTCAAATTTGAACAGCTTGTGAAGATAATGCTTGAAGAGGATACAAGGCGTTGGAAATTGTTCTTAGAGGGCAAATCATTTCCGTGGGACGCACCGCTATATCCAGGTGAACTGAACATAATCACTCGACTTAGCCGAGAAAACAAGCTTTCCAAGTCACGCAAGCGCTAAGATATGTTGTTTCAAACATTAAATACAAACGCTACCTATCCTGTGGATCAGGTGCAGTTGCGCTGTTGCGCAATATAAGAATAGACGAAACTACAGAACCTGATCATCTAAAGGAATTCTTACTGAGCTTGACAAAGGATACTTTATTCACATTCAACCATTTTGGACACATTAGACGGTCAAATGTGAATGCCATAGTTCAAAAAGAGCTATCAAGAGAGGACAAGATCAAGTTCTTTTCATTTATTGATGGTGAAATGGTAGCATATAGCTTTCTCACTCTCTTTGACAAGCCTACAAAAAAGCACAACTGTATTCTCGGTATCGTGGTCAGAGACAGCTGGCAGGGCAAGGAACTGGGGAAGGCGATATGCAGACACATGATAAAAAAGGCGTGGAAAGCTGGACTTAAAAAAGTCTGGCTAAATGTTCATTCTGACAATCCTAGAGCCATCCGCTTATACAAATCGCTAGGGTTTGAAGTCGAAGGCGTCTTTATGGCAGATGAAATCGTCAAAGGAAATGTAAGGCACATTATAAGCATGGCTATTTTCAAAAACAGACACTTCGGAAAAAAAGAACGTTTAAAGATCTGGAACCACGTTGAGGATTGATTAATTCGATGTTGCCTAAGAGCATGATAAAGATATAATATCAGGGTAGCTGCCTGCAATTCAGCCGAATGGATAATAGGTATCAAATACCAAATGAACTCGCGGCCATGAAAGAATGCAGGGTATGCGGCAAAAAGGGATTGTTTCCTATCTTGTCACTTGGAATGCAGTATCTTAGCAATTTTATTGACGACTCTGATCAGAAGCTGTACGCCGCTCCTATTGAACTGGTTCGATGCAACAGAGAAAATGGCGGTTGCGGGCTATTGCAACTTAAACATACTGTTCCACCCGACCTTCTCTACAGAAAATTCTGGTACAAGAGCGGCACAAACCAGACAATGAAGGATGCGCTTGCCGACATTGTGGTCAGGGCCGAGAAATTGGTTAGACTTCAAGCTGGCGACATAGTTCTGGACATAGGAGCTAACGACGGGACTTTACTTCGAAGCTACAATCGGCGCAAATTGAAGCTTGTAGGCTTCGAGCCTGCAACCAACCTTGTGGACGAAGCCAGAACAGGAACCACAAAGATCTTTAATTGCTTTTTTAACCATGCAGCGTTTGAAAAGGAATTTCACAATCAAAAGGCAAAGATCATTACGAGCATCGCCATGTTTTACGACCTTGACAAGCCGAATGAATTCGTAGGCGACATAGTTAAAACACTGCATAGAGACGGCATTTGGATAGTGCAGATGAATTATCTAGCGACGATGCTTGAGAACAATGCTTTCGACAATATTGTACATGAGCATCTGGAATACTACTCGCTTGGCTCGCTGAATATCCTGCTCGAAAGGCACGATCTTGCAGTATTTGACGTAGAGCTGAACGACATCAATGGAGGAAGCATTCGTACATATATCAAACACAAGAATTGCAAATTATATCCTATTACTAGAAGAGTGAAGAAGACAAAATTATTTGAAGGCAAAAGGGGTTTGGTAGACCACAAGACATATCAAAAGTTTGCCAAAAGAATAGAGGACCTAAAGGAAAAAACGTACAATTTTGTGAAGGCCGAAGTGAAGAAAGGCCGAACAGTTTATGTCTACGGTGCTTCAACACGTGGAAACACCTTGTTACAATACTACAACCTAGACCACAGGCTGATCAAGGCAGCAGCGGATCGAAATCCAGTAAAATGGGGCAGGAGGACAGCCGGAACGTACATACCTATTATTTCAGAGGAAAAGGCAAGGAAGGAAAGACCAGAATATTTCTTGGTGCTGCCATGGTACTTTATTGACGAATTTATCTCCAGGGAAAAGGAATTCTTGGAGAGCGGAGGAAAATTCATTGTTCCCCTACCAGATTTTAAGATAATTCAAAATAGAAAAAAGGCATAGAAAAACTTCTTATTATAACTCTGATCGCTATAGATTACCCATGACTCAGCAATTCAAGGTGCCGATGAGCAGGCCCGATGTCGGAAGAGACGAGATAAAAGCGATCCTGTCTGTCCTTGACGATGGGTGGGTGAGTCAGGGCAAGGTCACACAGGAATTTGAGGCCCAGCTTTCAAGGTACCTATCTTCTAATGTAATTGTCGTTAACAATGGATCTTCTGCGTTAATGTGCGCTTTGATTGCACAAGGGCTAAAACCTAAGGACAAGGTGATAGTGCCAGCCTTTACGTTTGTAGCCACCTCGTCCATACCTAAATTGCTTGGCGCCAAAGTAATTGTGGCAGACATCGACCCAATCACTCTGAATATTTCACTCGAAAGTGTCGAGCAAAAGTTAAGGAAATACCCGGATGTCAAATTCGTTATCACAGTGGATGTCGCAGGCATGCCTGCCGACATTGGTTCTTTTGTGGAACTGTCAAGGCGTCACCACTTTACGCTGATAGACGATGCCGCAGAAGCATTTGGAGCGCAATACAAAAAGAGAATGCTGGGCTCGTACGACCACACAACGATATTCAGTTTTCAGGTCGCCAAACAAATAACAACAATAGAGGGAGGATGCATTGCTACGCTTGATGAAAAGATGCTAGGAAAAATGAATAAAATAAAAGACTATGGGCGCAATTCCATCGAAAGATATGTCCATGATGTAGCTGGCGCCAATTTTAGAACAACTGATCTTCAATCAGCAATGGGTTTAGCTCAACTAAAGAAGGTTGATAAATACATTTCCAATCGGAACAAGATTGCACGTCAGTATAGAGAAGAGATCAAGGAACTGGAATCTCAAAGCGTTCCTGCATATGTGACAAAGCACTCATACATGTTATTCTTTGCCCTGGCAAAAGATAAGAAAAACAGGAATCGCTACTTGGAATGCCTTAATGCTGCAGGGATTGACGCCAGAAAATGCTGGACTCCAATCCACATGCAGCCGTGCAATCTTGAATTGCGAAATGCCAAATGTGATAATGCAGAAAGGACTTTCGACCGAGCCCTTACTCTTCCAATTTACAATTCTATGGGCTCAGACGAGGTAAAGTCTGTCATAGAGGCATGCTCTTCGTTGAATTGACTAGAAAATGATCGAAAATATTTCAACTGACATTCTGTATGATTCACAGTCAAGGAATTTAATGGGGGAATTTGATAGTCTGCGGGAAAGGATACTTGAACACAAGTTCGGGATCAACATGGCAGGCACTAACAGCTTATTGTTCAGCATAGTTGACTCTATAGCTTCAGCTATTGGCAGCGGCCGTAGAACTCCGGCGAGCCTTTTGCGAAGGAAATTTCTTAATTTCTTGGTAGCATGCGGGAAGGTGCGTGCTTCTTACACTAACGTCATCTGGACCAAAGACGTAGTAAGTTCAAGCACCCTGCCATATCCTGTAAGGCGTGCAGAGTATCCTTGGGCGGTCTCACAAGCCAGTCTTGACAGACCCATGAAGATACTTGATATCGGATCAGGCGTATCTATATTTCCGATATATCTGGCAACAAAAGGTCATGAAATGTTATCAATAGACAATGATGACATTCTTACGAACAGGGTTTCGCCAATGCTTGCAAAATGGTGCGACACAAACGTAAGGTATACTGAAGGTGATGTTACAAAGCTCAATTTCGACGACAACACGTTCGACAGAGTATTCTGCATTTCAGTGTTGGAGCATCTAGAGGAAGAAAAGGTGGACGGAAGGTACGTTAACTATCACAAGCGCAATCTGGATATTCTGGCTATCAAGGAAATGCTAAGGGTGCTGAAGCCTGACGGCCTTTTGATAATGACATTTGACTGGTCGGAAAACCCTGAGGACCCGCGTTCTTACAGGCTGCAAGACATTTACGATCGTGTACTCGGTCCCTATAGGAAGCTATTGATTGAGGACAGGAAACCAGAAATAAACTGGGAACAGTTGAAGGCAAAACACCTTGAAGCCTGGAAGTCATTCCCTCCTTTTAGCTACATCACGGACGGTTGGGCCATGGGAGTGGTCCTGCGAAAGCCATAAAATCTTATTTGTATCCAAAAATTTTCTCAGCCACTTTGTTGAAAGCGGCTGCCTTTTCCAAAGAGACAAGGTCTAAAGCCAAACTATCATCTAGCATCACAGCCAATTCTTCTGCAACCCCATGCTTTACATCTGGAAAAGAAACATCAAATGGGACTTTGTCCCAGTTATTGGAGCCCTTTTTGCATACATGCAGATCTTCCAAGGGCATGAGAAGATAACTATTCCACTTTGTCATAACTTCAATACCCCACCTTCCCGCTGAATTCCAGTCTGCATGGTATGAGAATGGTATATCGGTTTCAGTCATTCCACTTCCTACAAAAACTGATCCGGAAGGATGCCAGTCAAGGCTGCCCCGCTGGTACGCAGAAATTTCCTTTGGCATGCCAATAAGGTCAAATGCCGTAGCTATGACATGCAGTGAGTTTGCAATTCCCCACCGCGAATAGACATCGCGACTTTCCTTTGCGAAATCAATTGTATGAATCCACTCTGTAAATGTAAACTTGCAGGAAGTTATCCCACCATCTCCTTCTACTAATTGTTTTAGCTTGTGAAAATTTGGGTAAAGAAGTCTGTTGTACGCGACTCTGACTTTTGCCTTCTTGAGGTTCTTGGCTTTTGAGATCAGTTCTTCATGGTATAGTGAACCCGGCTTCTCGATCAAGATGTTTTGCTGACCATGTCTTACCGCGAGTACAGCGGCTGGGAGTAACTGATGAATAGGTGTAGCAACAATTACAAGATCCATATGTCTCATTCTTGGAATATGCTTCTCATATCCTCCAACAAGCAATTGAAAGCCGAATTCTCTGCAAAGCTCGGTTAAACTATCCTTACTCTTTGATATGATTGTCACATTTTTGATCTTCATCCTCGAAAGAGCTGCGGCATATTGCCTTGCCATCCAACCTGCACCAATAATAACAACAGATTTGTCCTTAAATTTTAGTGAGGAAATATTTGCAAGCAAATCATATGGCGATTTATTTTCTATGTTATCGGACACAGCTCTCTCTCCATGCCTGTCAGCTTTTTCAAGTGAGCATTAAAGATGCGAAATAATTCGCAATGGGAATAATATGAATTCTCTAGTGTGGGAAGCAAGCAATTATCAGTCGTAAGGATATCGTTGGCAATTCGGGCAGTAAGATCGCTTACATACTCATTTTGGAACTTCAAATTGCTCAGGCAGCTATTTGATTCTGCAATGAACTTTTCCTTGCTCTCATTAATTGCCAAATGCATATCTTTTGTAGTAATGCTGACAATCAAGGGCATGTCTTCATTAGAGGGAAGGAATGATACTTCAAGGATTGATGCATCTCGAGAAAAACCAATGATGGTTCCGGCAAATTCCACAAGATTTGGCCCTCGTTTATTCGGAAATACCTTATCGTAGAGGGCTTCTCCTAAGCTTATCTTATAATCATTACAAAACCAAGAGAAAAGATCTAGAAAGTGGATGGCATTACTGCCAAGGCCCATGTTGCCGGCTAGAACTGATATATGGATTGGACCGGTGGTGCCAAAACATTCTCTAATTTCTTGATAGGATTTGTAGTAACGCCTAGGCGTGTTCACCCACCCTTTGGCGTCATGAGCCTTTATTTTTGAAAGCAACGTGTCATAATCCTTGGCGGACTGGCATACCATCTTCTCGATCAAAAATCGCGAATGGCCAGATTCCAGTAATTGGTCTATAGTGTTAATCCGATCTATAGATGAAGTGGCCACTATGGTAAGAAGATGACCTCCAAACTTCAGATCGTGGATTGACTTGTACCAGTTGAGATGGAGATTAGACTTATTATGTGGAACTTCGGTCAAACGTGATTCTGCCAACCGCCGCGCACTTTCACTTGGTTCTATAATGTCTACAATAACAGTAACTGGCAATTTTGCAATGGCTTGAAGGTGCCTACTCCCTATATTGCCGCATCCAACAATAGCAATCGCTTTCTTGTCCAAAGGACTTCTTAACCCAGTCAGCAGCTGACAGTGTTGTTGCAGTTCTTCTTTAATCTATCCTTCTTTTATCTTCACAGAAAGTATTCTGGCCTGTTCTATGTTGACTGGTTGTTCTTTGTCCTGTCCGCTTCCTCCAACCGTCTGTAGTGCTGCTATCTTGTCAACAACATCCATTCCACCTATTATCCTGCCGAAAACTGTGTATTGCTTGTCCAAAAAGTTCGAGTCCTCTAGCACGATAAAGAACTGCGAGCCAGCGCTGTTGGGGTCTGAAGATCTCGCCATAGATACTATTCCTCTCTTATGGGGAATGTCATTGAATTCGGCGTCAATGGTATAGCCCGGCCCTCCTTGACCCCATGTGCTCCTATCGCTGTCATCTCCTTTGGTATTAGGATCGCCACCCTGAATCACAAAGCCCGGGGCTATTCTGTGGAAGATCGTTCCGTCGTAAAAGCCCTCGTTGGCTAACTTGATAAAGTTGTCGACATGCTTTGGAGCGGCGTTTGGAAAGAACTCCATTTCAATTGTTCCTTGCGTCGTGCTAATAACTGCGATCTTGCTGGATGTAGTCATGTTCGCGGCTGGCTTGACTGGTTCAGGTGTTACATAGGGATTGCCCTCGGGCTTTGGCACATAGTCGTGATTTACCTTGTAAATGAATACTCCAAACATTATATTTTCCTTATTGTTGAAGCTCGGCGAAGAATAAACAAGCTGCAGGGGTTGGTCGCTTCCGCCGTTTGCGGGATACTTTATGTGTTGGCTGTAGAGTCCAACTAGCCCTTGTTGCCATTTCTGCTGGACATTGGTAGGTCCCTGTGGTCCAAAGCTGGCGTAGTATAGCGGTTCAAACGGGAAGAGCTTGCCCAAGAGGGTGTTATTCCAGAATTCCGGTGTAGGTGTAAAGCCATCACGCTCGATGTACAGCGTCTCATCAAAGCCTCCAATCCTCATGAACCACTGCTTCTTACTTTCGTCACCGCCCTGACCGAGAGTGTAAATCGGTAATGTCTCCTGAGCACCCGTTTCAGTGTTGTTGGTCTTGCCCAAGAAGCGGACCTGCGCGACATTATAGACCAGAATGTAGTCTGCATCCAGGTCTTGGGCGATCTTTAGCCCTGACTGCTCGTCGGTCATGAACATCTTTGCAATCCTTTCGATACGTGTTTGATTGAGGGTCGCATTGTCTGCCAACGTAGTCCTGTTGCCAAGAGTTGTTATCCAATATCCATAATCCCACCATGATGCAATCACTGCGTTCGGCTCGGTTTCCTGTTTTATCCATTTCATGGCGTCTGTCCAGTCGTCGGACTGTATTCTAAAACCTGTTCCGCCATTTGCGATTGCAGGGGGAATGTCTGCTGAGCTTAGCCAACTGGAGTTAGGAGGGTAGAACATGGAAATCGAAAGCATCATGACAATGACGACAGCGAAGGCTATTCTAGAGACACGTCCTGATGAAGGATGACCTCTGCCTGCGAACTCAATTTTTCTTCTTTCTTCCCTCGTAGCTGCCGTTGGCCGCGGCGCAGACACTGATGGAGTCGTAGCTTCTCTGTATATCATGATGCTGCGCGTGACTTCGTATATTCCCAGACCTGCAAGAACAATTATTCCAATGGAAGCAAATACCAACAACCTGGCGAATGTCGCGCTAACATACACTCCGGTAATGCCCAGCAAAAGTGCAAATATCGACATGTCATCCCTGCGCCTGAATGCCAGCCACGCGCCAAGGCCCGCAAACATGATCAGGAGCGAAAAGTCTACAAAGTAGTCGGCCACAGTTGGAGTGAAGTGTTCCGCTACTGATTCCACAAGAGGATTCTGCGCGCTCAAGAATGGAAATACTGCATTGAGATACCTGAAGCTCGGAGCCACGTATAATCCAGCTGCAAGTATGCCGATTGCGACTGCAACAAAGGTAATTAATAGAAATGCACTGTTGCGAAGCTGTACCTGGGGCTTGCTGAACTTCTTCAAAAAGTGGGCAGCGACTAGAAAGATTGTGCCTCCTATCAACGCAATGCCTGGAAGGCCTATTACAAATGAGATACCTGGCCTTGGGAATGGCGCCGCACTTATCAGTGTGAATACTGTAAATGCGATGGCAACATACATCGGGATTGTCGTGTCTCTCCTGAAGAACGGAAGGGCGATAAAGAACAGTGCTATTGGGATGCTAAAGTACTGGATTCCTCCCCATGATGCGTTGGCGAGACCCAAGATCAGGCCGCCGGCGACTGCTTTGGGTATCGCGTACTTCATTTCCTTGTGCTTGATCGCTGAAACGAAAAGGTAAGCAGCACAAATGCCAAAAAAGAGGCCCAAAGGCTCGGACTTGAACCATCCTAGGTTCCCTCTCTGGATTATGGAAGGGCTGAAAGCAAATAGAAGTGCCGAAAAGAGGCCTGCGGAAGTGTTTCCGAGCACCCTTACTAAGGCAAAGACCGCAACGACTGTTAGTGAACCAATGACTGCTGGAAACACTATGGTAAAGTCCAAGAGGTCGCTTCCGCCACCGAATACGAGGTAGAGTACGGCAGTGGTGATATGAAGGCCCGATTGGGAACTCCTCGCTATGTCACGTCCTTCTGGATACCATGACATTGTGTCATGCCAGTTCCAGTACGCGTCTAGACCATTGTCTATGATAAACTTGGTAGCGCGGTAGTCAAAGTAGGGGTCGAACTCGTTAAGGTAAAAGCCATACTTAACTGGATAGAACCGCATGATGAGCGCGGCGGTGAACGCAAGCACAAGAACGGCTATAACTAGCAGGTGCTTTGTTTGGAACTCGAAAGAACCTGCTCTAAACAATGGTCTGTTACCTTCCAACATCGACGTTTTGGGTATGTTTTACCCTTTTAAAATGTACCGCCATTATCATGTCATGCTCAAGACTACGAGGGAGAAGGGGTGTATTACAGAGGCACCATAGTGTCTATCAGTCTGGCGTTCGTGACCTTTCCGTCGTTTTCCTGTATTATCAAGTCCACCGTATATTGCAGCTTGCCCTGCAAGAAAGTAACCTGTACGTCCCACGAGTCATGCTTTAGCGCGCTTGGGAAAGGGAACAAAACCCGTATTTTGAAATCGCGGAGATCATTTCCGTAAAGCGCCTCGACAGCTTTTCTAGATGCTTTTTCAATTTCACTCTTTGTTTTTACAGGGGACACAGGGATTCATATATTTAGTAACTATAAAAACATAATGTTATCGGCTGCCGAACTAGAACAAGTTGTACAACCTTGCAAGTGAAACTTTCTCTGCAGGCGGCACCGTTGCAAGCGTGCCGTCC
>Ga0070696_100001750_pt1 | contig 14237 bp, 12 predicted proteins | sample KBSK1253metaG_FD_65474 | JGI IMG/M metagenome (GOLD analysis project Ga0070696, IMG submission 65474) | Corn, switchgrass and miscanthus rhizosphere microbial communities from Kellogg Biological Station, Michigan, USA - KBS K1-25-3 metaG | ecosystem: Host-associated > Plants > Roots >... | reverse complement strand
GATCTTGATTTCCTCCGCGTGCGCGGTCGGCGTGTGCACGCCATAGGCGATGTCGCTGGTGACCTGGTCGCCGCCGACCGGCAGCGAGGCGGTGTGGCGGATCGAGCCTTGGGTGTAGATTGCGATGTCGGTGGTGCCGGCACCGATGTCGACCAGGCACACGCCCAGCTCGCGCTCGTCGTCGGTCAGCACCGCCTTCGCGCTGGCGACGGCCGACGGCACCAGCTCGTCCACCGTGAGGCCGCAACGCTGGATGCATTTGGTGACGTTCTGCACCGCCGCCGCCGCGCCGGTAACCAGGTGCACGTTTGCCTCCAGCCGCACGCCGCTCATGCCGATCGGCGCACGGATGCCGTCCTGGCCGTCGATGCGGTATTCCTGCGATTCCTTGTAGAGCACCTTGCGGTCGGCCGGGATCGCCACCGCACTGGCCGCCTCCAGCACCTGCTCCAGGTCGCTGGCGGTGACTTCACGGTCGCGGATCGCCGCGTTGCCGTGCGAGTTGCGCGTTTCCAGGTGGCTGCCGGAGATCGACGCATAGACCGAGCGGATGTCGCAGCCGGCCATCAGTTCGGCTTCTTCCACCGCGCGCTGGATCGAGTGCACGGTCGATTCGATGTCGACCACCGAGCCGCGCTTCATGCCGCGCGAGACGTGGGTGCCGATGCCGATCACGTTGATCGGTTCGCCCGGCTCGTACTCGCCGACGATCGCCACCACCTTCGAGGTGCCGATGTCGAGCCCGACCACCAATTGCTTGTCATTGCGCGGCTTCATGAGCGGGGCGAACCTCCAGCGTTGACGGCGGCCGTCTGCGGCCAGCGCACGGCGAATCCATTGGTGTAGCGAAGATCGGCATAGACGAAGCCGTCGGTGCGGCCGGCGATCAGCTGCGGGTAGACGTCGAGGAAGCGGCGCAACCGTCTCCCGGCCTGCTCGCGGTCGCCGATCACGATCTGCGCGCCGTCCGCGGTGCTGACGCTCCAGCTGCCGCGTTCGGTCAGCGCCACGCCGGTGACCTGCAGGTGGGTGCCGGCAAACGCCTTGCGGGTTTCCGCGTAGAAGCTGACCACTTCAGCCAGCCGTGCATCCGGGCCATGCAGGCTCGGCAGCGCGCCGACGCCGTCCATGCCCGGCGCGTCGAACACCCGACCCTGCCGGCTGATCAGCTGCCTGTCGTTCCAGCGGGCAAACGGCTGGCGCTCGTAGATGCGCAACTGCAGGGTATCCGGCCAGCGCTTGCGCGCCTCGACCGACTCCACCCACGGCAGCGCGGCGACGGCCTTCTGCACCGCATCGAGATCCAGCGCGAAGAAACCCTTGCCCAGGCGCGGCCGCACCGCGGCGCGGATGTCGTCCGCGCTGACATGCTTGAACTCGGCTTGCACCGTCAGCTGGGTCACCGGCCAGCGCCCGGCCGCAAACCATCCGCGCAGCACGCCGACGATCGGCAGCGCGACCAGCGCGATGGCGAGACACCAGGCGACGAGGCGGACGGTTCCCTTCACATGACCTCCCGCAAACTGGTTTCCAGCACGCGCCAGCACAGTTCCTGGTAGTCGATGCCGGCCGCCCTGGCCGCCTTCGGCACCAGCGAGTGCGAGGTCATGCCCGGCGCAGTGTTCACTTCCAGCAGCCAGTTGCGCCCGGCACGGTCGCGCATCACGTCGACGCGGCCCCAGCCGCTGCAGCCGAGCGCGTCGAATGCAGTCAGCGCCAGCGTGCGCAGCTCCGCCTCGGCGTCGCCATCGAGGCCGGGGCACAGGTACTGCGTGTCCTCGGCGACGTACTTCGCGTTGTAGTCGTAGAACGCGCCCTTCGGCACGATGTGGATGGACGGCAGCACCTGGCGGCCGAGGATGCCGACGGTCAGCTCGTCGCCCTCGATCAGGGTTTCCATCAGCAGGTCGCCCGGATACTTCGCGGCCAGCTCGACCGCCTGGTCCAGCTGCGCTTCCTCGAACACGCGGGTGACGCCCACGCTGGAACCTTCGCAGGCCGGCTTCACGATCAGCGGGAAGCCGACCTGTTTCGCCGCCGCATGCACGTCCGCGCCGCGCGGCAAGGCCACGAACTTCGGCGTCGGCAGGCCAAGCGATTGCCACACGCGCTTCGAGCGCGTCTTGTCCATCGACAACGCCGAGCCGAGCACGCCGGAACCGGTGTATGGCACGCCCAGCGCTTCCAGCGCGCCCTGCAGCACGCCGTCCTCACCGCCGCCGTGCTGACCGTGCAGGATGTTGAACACGCGCGCGAAGCGACCACCGCGCAGCGCGTCGAGCAACGCCGGGATGCCGTCGACCGCATGGGCGTCCACGCCGCGCGCCTTGAGCGCCTCCAGCACGTTGCGGCCGGAATCCAGCGAGACTTCACGCTCGGCCGAGCTGCCGCCCATCGCCACGGCGACGCGACCGAACCGGGCAGGATCTGTCACCTTCATGCTCACTTGTTCGTCCTCAGATTGCCGAGCTGGGCCAGCTCCACCGCCGCCGCGCCGATGTCGCCGGCGCCCAGCAGCAGCAGCAGATCGCCGTCGCGCAGCAGCGCCGGCAGGGTTTCCTTGAGCTCGCGCGGATGCTCGACCAGCACCGGATCGACCTTGCCGCGGGCGCGCACCGCACGCGCCAGCGCGCGGCCGTCGGCGCCGGCGATCGGCGCCTCGCCGGCCGGGTAGACGTCGGTCAGCACCAGCACGTCGACCTCGGCCAGCACGTTGGCGAAGTCATCGATCAGGTCGCGCGTGCGGCTGTAACGGTGCGGCTGGAAACCGACCACCAGCCGGCGCCCGGGCCAACCGCCGCGGGCGGCGGCGAACACCGCGGCCAGTTCGCGCGGATGGTGACCGTAGTCGTCGACCAGCAGCACGCTGCCCTGGTCCAGCGCGATCTCGCCGCGCCGATGGAAGCGCCGGCCGACACCCTGGAAATTCGCCAGCGCACGCGCCAACGCTTCCGCCTCCACGCCCAGCTGCCAGCCGATCGCTGCGGCAGCCAGCGCGTTCAGCACGTTGTGGCGGCCCGGCAGGTTGAGCTTCACCGGCAGCGCTTCGGCCAGGCCCGGCAGCAGCAGTTCGAAATGCATCTCGAAGCCGTGCTGGCTCACGTTGCGCGCACGCACATCAGCGTCGGCGGCGTCGATGCCGTAGGTCATCACGCGGCGCGTGGTGGACTTCGCCAGCGCGGCCACTTCGGGGTCGTCCACGCACAGCACGGCCAGGCCGTAGAACGGCAGTCGGTGCAGGAAGCTGGCGAACGCCTTCTTCACTTCGGCGAAATCGCCGTGGTAGTTCTCCAGGTGGTCGGCATCGATGTTGGTGACCGCGGCGATCACCGGCGACAGCAGCAGGAACGAGCCGTCGGATTCGTCGGCCTCGGCGACCAGGTACTGGCCGGTGCCCAGCCGCGCGTTCGCGCCGGCTGCGTTGAGCTGGCCGCCGATCACGAAGGTCGGGTCGTAGCCGGCCTCGGCCAGCACGCTGGCGGTGAGGCTGGTGGTGGTGGTCTTGCCGTGGGTGCCGGCAATCGCCACCCCGCGGCGGAAACGCATCAGCTCGCCCAGCATCTCGGCGCGCGGAATCACCGGAATGCGCGCTTCGCGCGCCGCGACCAGTTCCGGGTTGTCCTGTTTGATCGCGCTGGAAGTGACCACCACGTCGGCATCGCCGATGTTTTCCACGGCGTGACCGACGTGCACGTCGATGCCCAGCTGCCGCAGCCGCTGCGCGGTGGGCGAGTTGGCGCGGTCGGAGCCGGACACCGCATAACCGAGATTGTGCAGCACCTCGGCGATACCGCTCATGCCGACGCCGCCGATGCCGATGAAATGCACCCGACGGAACGTGCTCATCGGATCTTCGTGTGCGTGCAGTCGACGCGGCGTCATGCGGCCACCTCCAGGCAAGCGCGCGCAATGACCTGCGCCGCGTCGGGTTTGGCCAGCGTGCGCGCGGCTTCGGCCATCGCCAGCAGGCGACTGCGGTCGCCCAGCAACGACGCCAGTCGTTGCGCCAGAATCTGTACGTCCAGCTCGTTCTCCTGCATCAGTTCGGCGGCACCGGCCACCATCAGCACTTCGGCGTTGCGCGTCTGGTGGTCGTCCACCGCATGCGGAAACGGCACCAGCACCGCGCCCAGTCCAGCCGCAGCCAGCTCGGCCAGGGTCAGCGCGCCGGCGCGGCAGACCGCCAGATCGGCCCAGCCATAGGTGCCGGCCATGTCGTCGATGAAGGCCACCACCTGCGCCTCGACGCCAGCCTCCGCATACGCCTCGCGCGCTTCGTCGAGGCCGCGGCTGCCGCACTGGTGCAGCACTTCGGGGCGCTGCGCCGGGGTCAGCCGGGCCAGCGCCTGTGGCAACGCCAGGTTGAGCGCGCGGGCGCCGAGACTGCCACCCAGCACCAGCAGGCGCGGCGTGCCGTCGCGCCCGGCCATGCGTTCGGCCGGCGGCGGCAGCGCCGCGATGGCCTCGCGCACCGGATTGCCGACCCATTCGGCCCGCGGCAACGCGCCGACGAAACCGGCCAGCACGCGTTTGGCCAGCCCGGCCAGCTGGCGATTGGTGAAGCCGGCCACCCGATTCTGTTCGTGCACCAGCAACGGCCGACGCAACAGCCATGCAGCGAGGCCGCCAGGGCCAGCCACGTAGCCGCCCATCGACAGTACGCTGCGCGGGCGCACCTGGCGCAGCACCGCCAGCGAGGCGAACAGCGCGCGCAGCAGCATCAGCGGCGCCAGCAGCCGGGTCCTGATACCCTTGCCGCGCAGGCCGCCGACCGCGACCGTATGCAGCTCGATCCGCTGTGCCGGCACCACCGTCGTCTCCATCCCGCCGACCGCGCCCAGCCACACCACCGGCACGCCCTGCGCCCGCAGGCACTCGGCCACCGCCAAGCCGGGGAAGATGTGCCCGCCGGTACCGCCGGCCATGATCAGCACGGGTGCCTGCGCGTTCATGCGGCCACCGCCTCGCGCGGCTTCGCCGCGACGTTTGCGTCGACCGCGGCCACCGCCGCCGGCATCCGCGTGGCCATCTGCCGCGCGTCCAGCGCGCGGTTGATCTCGTAGGTGGCGCGCAACAGCACGCCAGCCATCGCGCAAGTCAGCACCATCGACGAGCCGCCGTAGCTGATCAGCGGCAAGGTCAGGCCCTTGGTCGGCAGCGCACCCAGGTTAACGCCGACCGACACGAACGCCTGCATGGCCAGCATCAGCGAGACGCCGAACGCGATGTAACCGGCAAAACGCTGGCCCACCTCGACACCCTTCAGGCCCAGGTACAGTCCACGCCCCACTGCCAGGCCGAACAGGCCGATCACCAGCAGCACGCCGACCAGGCCCAGTTCCTCGCCGATCACCGCGAAGATGAAGTCGGTGTGCGCCTCGGGCAGGTAGGACAGCTTCAGCACGCTGGACCCCAGGCCCACGCCGGTCCACTCGCCGCGACCGATCGCCATCAGCGACTGGGTCAGCTGGAAACCGTCGTTGAACGGGTCCTTCCACGGGTCCATGAACGAGGTCAGCCGCTTCATGCGGTAGCTCTCGCCGGTCGCCGCCACGTACAGCAGCGGCATCAGCGGCAGGCCCATCAGGAACAGGAAGATCGGCCGCGCGCCGCCCAGCCAGACCATCGCGATGGTCACCGCGATCACCAGCGTGGCCGAGCCGAAGTCCGGCTGCGCCAGCAGCAGCAGCACGATCATGCCGGCGACCAGCAGCGGCTTGAACAGGCCCAGGAATTTCGTCTCCACGTTCTCGCGATGACGCACGAGGTAACTGGCGACGTAGACCACCAGAATGAGTTTTACCGCCTCGACCGGCTGGAACGTGGTGACCAGCAGGTTCAGCCAGCGCCGCGCGCCGTTGATGCGCATGCCGAGGTGCGGCACGAACACCGCCAGCAGCATCAGGAACGCCAGCGCCAGCAGCGGGAACGCATATTTTTCCAGCAACTTCAGCTCGGTGCGCATCGCCAGACCGGCCGCGAACAGGCCCAGGCCGAGGAACAGCAGGTGCCTCCTCAGGAAATAGAACGCACCGAGGTGCTGGCTGTCGGCCACCGCGATCGAGCTCGACGTCACCATCACCACGCCCACGCTGGCCAGACCGACCAGCGAGACCAGCAGCCACAGGTCGAAGCTGCCGCGCGGTCCGCTGCGGCGTTTGGCCTGGGTGGTGGCGTCGAAGATCGGCATCAGCGCACCTTCAACGTGGCCAGACCGACCAGCACCAGCACCACGGAGATGATCCAGAAGCGCACGATCACGCGCGGCTCGGGCCAACCCTTCAATTCGAAGTGATGGTGGATCGGCGCCATCCGGAACACGCGCTTGCCGGTGAGCTTGAAGCTGGCCACCTGGATCATCACCGAAGCGGTTTCCATCACGAACACGCCGCCCATCACCAGCAGCACGACCTCCTGGCGCACGATCACCGCCACGCAGCCGAGCGCCGCGCCCATCGCCAGCGCGCCGACGTCACCCATGAACACCTGCGCCGGATACGTGTTGAACCACAGGAAGCCCAGCCCCGCGCCGGCCAGCGCGCCGGTGAAGATGGCCAGCTCGCCCGCGCCGGGAATCGAGGGGATGCCCAGGTACTCGGAGAACACCCTGTTGCCGGCCAGGTAGGCGAACACGCCGAGCGCACCGGAGACCAGCACGGTCGGCATGATCGCCAGACCATCCAGGCCGTCGGTGAGGTTCACCGCATTGGAGAAGCCCACGATCATGAAATAGGTGATCACCACGAAAAACAGCCCCAGCGGCAGCACCACGTGCTTGAACAAGGGCACGTACAGCGCGGTCTCCGCCACCGGCAGGCCGGCGGCCGCCGCGTGCGGTGCGCTGTAGTACAGGAACAGCGCCGCGCCGAGACCGAACACCGACTGCCAGAAATACTTCCAGCGGCTGGCCAATCCGCGGCTGTCCTTCAGCACCAGCTTGCGATAGTCGTCGTAGAAGCCGATCGCGCCGAAGCTCAGCAGCACCGCCAGCACCACCCACACGTAGCGGTTGTGCAGGTCGGCCCACAGCACCGTGGCGACGGTGACCGAGAGCAGGATCATCACGCCGCCCATGGTCGGCGTACCGGCCTTGACCAGGTGCGTCTGCGGCCCGTCACTGCGCACCACTTGGCCAGCCTTCAGCGCGGCCAGCCGGTTGATCAGCCATGGCCCACACAGCAGCGACATGGCCAGCGCAGTGAGCGCGGCCATGATGGTGCGGAAGGTGATGTACTGGAACAGGTGCAGCGCGGTGAAATGCCGTGCCATCCAGTCGGCCAGTTCAAGCAGCATCGGAGGCACCCCCTTCGTTCTTGTCCGCCGCACCCGGATGGCCGCCGAGCGCCGCCACTACCTGCTCCATGCCGGCCGAGCGCGAGCCCTTCACCAGGCAGGTGACGCCGGCGTGCAGTTGCGCCTGCAACGCGGCAATCAGCGCAGGCTTGTCGTCGAAATGGATGCCGCCCGGGCCGAACGCCTCGACCGTGGCCGCGCCGAGCGGGCCAACCGCGAACAGCCGCTCCACGCCGCGCTCGCGCGCCCGCGCACCGATACCGGCATGCAACGCACGCGCATCCGCGCCCAGTTCAGCCATGTCGCCGAGCACCAGCCAGCGCTCGCCGCCGGCCAGCAGCAAGGTGTCGATCGCCGCCGCCATCGAGCTGGGATTCGCGTTGTAGCTGTCGTCGATCAGCGTCCATCCAGCGGCCATCGTTTCGCGGCGCAGCCGGCCGGCCACGCCGGGCACCTGCTCCAGCCCGGCCACGATGGTTGCCAGCGGCACCTCGAGCGCCAGCGCCACCGCCGTCGCCGCCAGCGCGTTGGCGATGTTGTGGCGACCGGGCAACGGTAGCGCCACTTCGGCGCCGCCTTGTGGCGTGCTCAGCACGAAACGCGAACCGTCCACGCGCTGCTCGATGACGTCCGCGCCGACGTCGGCCGGCTGGTCCAGGCCGAAACGCAGTTGCCGGCGCACGCCGGCCAGGCCGGCGAAGAAGCTGGCGAACGCGTCGTCGGCGTTGATGATCGCGATGCCGTCGGCCGGCAACGCCTGGTACAGCGCGCCCTTGGTCTCGGCCACGCCCTCGATGCTGCCCATGCGCGCAAGATGCGCCGGTGCGATGAGCGTGACGAGGCCGATATCGGGCCGCGCGATGGCAGCGAGGTAGGCGATGTCGCCTGGCTTGCCGGCGCCCATCTCGAACACCGCGTATTCGGTGTCCCGCGGCATCGAGAGCAGGCTCAACGGCAGGCCCAGTTCGTTGTTGTAGTTGCCCGCGCTGACGTGGGTGCGGCCGTGCCGCGACAGGATCGAGGCAACCAGCGTCTTCACCGTGGTCTTGCCGTTGGAACCGGTGATGCCGACCACACGCACGTCGCGCTGGGCGCGCACCGCACTGGCCAGGTCACCCAGCGCCAGCACGGCGTCGTTCACCAGCACCTGCGGCAGTTCGCTGTCGACCTTGCGCGTGACCAGCGCGGCGACCGCGCCGCGCGCGGCGGCTTGGTCCAGGTAGTCGTGGCCGTCCGCCCGCTCGCCCTTGATCGCCACGAACAGGTCGCCGGACTTGAGCTTGCGGGTGTCGATGGCGACGCCAGTCACCTCGACATCGCTACCGAGCAGGCGGCCATGGGTCCACACGGCAATGGCGCTCAGGGGCATCATGCGCGCGGCTCCCGGCTGATCCGTTCCAGCGCGGCGCGCGCCACCGCCATGTCGTCGAACGGACGCTTGCCAGTGGCGCCATCCTGGTAGGTCTCATGGCCCTTGCCGGCGATCAGCACCGCGTCGCCGGAGCGCGCCAACTGCAGCGCGTCGACGATCGCCACCGCGCGATCGCGCTCCACCGCCATCGCGCGTGCCGCGACCATGCCGCCTACGATCTGCGCCACGATCGCGTCGCCGTCCTCGCCGCGCGGGTTGTCGTCGGTGACGATCGCCACGTCGGCCAGCCGCGCGGCGATCTCGCCCATCAGCGGACGCTTGCCCGCGTCGCGCTCGCCGCCGCAGCCGAATACGCAGATCAGCTTGCCGGCACAATGCGCGCGCACCGCGGTCAGCGCCTGTTCCAGCGCGTCAGGCGTGTGCGCGTAGTCGACCACCACCAGCGGCTGGCCATGCAGGCCGCCGAGCCGACTCATCCGCCCGTTTACCGGCTGCAACTGCTCGACCACCTCGACGATACGCGCGAACGGCTCGCCAAGCGCGCCAAGACAGGCCACCACGGTCAGCAGGTTCGCCACGTTGAAACGGCCGATCAGATGGCTGCGTACCGCCCGCGTGCCCCACGGCGTGCGCAGCAGGAACGCCAGCCCTTCGGCCGAGGTGACGATCGCGCTGGCGGCGACTTCCGCCTCGCCGTCGCCGGCCATGCTGAAGCGCAGGCGCTGCACGCCGGCCGGCAGTTGCGTCGCCAGTTCGCGGCCGAACGCATCGTCGATGTTGATCGCGGCGCTGCGCAGGCCCGGCCAGGCAAACAGCTTCGCTTTCGCCGCGCCGTAGGCTTCCATGCTGCCGTGGTAATCCAGATGGTCGCGGGTGAGGTTGGTGAACGCCGCCACCTCGAAATCCACCGCCGCCACGCGGCCTTGTTCCAGTGCATGCGACGACACCTCCATCGCCACATGGCTGACTTCCGCATCACGGAATTCCGCCAGCAGTCCCTGCACCGTCACGGCGTCGGGCGTGGTGCGCTCGCCTTCGTGCAACCGGCCATGCACGCCGGCGCCGAGTGTGCCGATCGAGGCCGCGCGGTGGCCAAGCAGGGTCAGCGCCTGCGCCAGCAATTGCACGCACGAGGTCTTGCCGTTGGTGCCGGTGACGCCGACCATGCGCAGCGATTCGCTGGGGCGCTCGTAGAAGCGCGCGGCGATCTCGCTGACCTGGCCGTGCAGGCCGTCGATCCACAGCACAGGAGCCTCACCGACTGCCTGCGGCAGTCGACCCCTTCCGCCTTCGGCACCTTCCCCTGCAAGCAGGGGAAGGGATTCATCTGGCGCGGGCGCTTCCGCCAGCACCACCCGGGCACCGCGCTGCACGGCGCCGGCGGCAAACGCGATGCCATGGGCCTGGCTGCCGTGCAGGGCGAAGAACGCATCGCCGCGCTGCACCTGGCGCGAATCGAGGGTCAGGCCGGAGACCACGATGCGGCCGGCCTCCGGCGCCGCGGCGATCTGCACGTCGGCGATACCCAGCAGCAGCTGGTCGAGGTGGCCGGTACTCATGGCGTGTCCTCGTCGACCGGGGCATCGTCGATCGGCGCATCGACCGGCGGCTTGCTGCCGACCAGGCCGTCGACGTTCTGCAACGGGCCACCGACATACCAGCGGCCGATGTTGTCCGGCGGCACGTCGAGCAGGCGCAGCGCGCCCTCCATCACCTTGGCGAACACCGGCCCGGACACGGTACCGCCGTAGTAGCTGCCCCGCTGCGGATTGTCGACCACCACCACCGCGGCCAGGCGCGGGTTCGACGCCGGCACGATGCCGGCGAACGCCGAGGTGTAGTTGCTCTTGGCGTAGCCGCCGACGCTCGCCTTGTGCGCGGTGCCGGTCTTGCCGGCCACGCTGTAATTGGCGATGCGCGCCAATGTGCCGGTGCTGCCGGGTCCGGTCACCGTTTCCATCATGCGCAGCAGCTGGCCTGCCACTTCCGGCGAGATGATCTGCCTGGAATCGACGTCGCCGCCCTTGATGAAGCTGGGGCTGTGCATCACGCCGCCGTCGGCGATGGTGGCGTAGGCGTTGGCCAACTGCAGCACGGTCACGTTGAGGCCGTAGCCGTAGCCCAGGATGGCCTTTTCCAGCGGACGCCAGCTGCGGCCGATGCGCAGCGAGCCGGCGGCCTCGCCGGGGAAGCCGCTCTCGGTGCTGTTGCCGAAGCCGAACGCACGGTAGGTGTCGTACATCAGTGTGGTGTCGAGCGTCATCGCGATGCGCGCCGCGCCCACGTTGCTCGACTTGGTGATCACGCCGGTCGGCGTGAGCAGCCCGTAATTGTGCGTGTCGTGGATGTCATGGCCCTGGAAGTACCAGTGCCCGCCGGTGGTGTCGATGATCGGGCTGGTCGGCGTGTACTTGCCGCTGGACAGCGCCGCCGCCATCAGGATGGGTTTGACGGTGGAGCCCGGCTCGAGCACGTCGGTCATCGCCCGGTTGCGCCGCTGGCCCGGCTTGCTGCCGCCGAGCGCGTTCGGGTTGTAGGTGGGCAGGTTGGCCATCGCCAGCACTTCGCCGGTCTTGACGTCGAGCACCACGATCGAGCCGGAATCGGCCTGCGACTTCTCCAGCGCGTTCTTCAGCTCGCTGTACGCAAGGAACTGGATGCGGCGGTCGATGCTGAGCGTGAGGTTCTGTCCCGGCTTGGGCGCGCGCACCTGCTCGATGTCCTCGACCACGTGGCCCATGCGGTCGCGGATCACGCGCTTGGCGCCCGGCTTGCCGGCCAGCCAGTCGTCGTAGGCCAGCTCCAGGCCTTCCTGGCCGCGGTCGTCGATGTTGGTGAAGCCGAGCACGTGCGCGGTCACTTCGCCGGACGGGTAGTAGCGCTTGAACTCACGCTGGCCGTTGATGCCGGGGATGCCCAGATCCAGCACCGCTTGCGCCGCGGCCGGTGCCATCTGCCGGCGCAGATAGACGAACTCGCGGTCGGAGCGTTGCGCCAGCAGCGCCTTCAGGCCGTCCGCGTCCACGCCCAGCGCCTGCGCCAGCGCGGGGATGCGTTCGTCGTTGTCCAGCACTTCGGCCGGGTTGGCCCAGATCGACATCATCGGGGTAGACACCGCCAGCGGCTCGCCGTTGCGGTCGAAGATGGTGCCGCGCGACACCGGGATCGGCATCTCGCGCAGGAAGCGCGCGTCGCCCTGGCGCTGGTAGAACTGCTTGCGCACCACCTGCAGGTCGAAGGCACGCGCCACCAGGGCGGCCGAGACCAGGCCGAGCAGACCGACCACCACCACCATGCGCCGGCGCGCGCTGGGGCCGGCGCCGCGGCGGCGGCCGGACTGAGCGGGTGCTATGTGGTTGTGCCAGCTCATCAGCGCAGCAACCGGATGTCTTGCGGTCGCGGCGCGACCATGCCCAGCTTCTGCCGGGCCTCGTCGTCGATGCGCCGCGGCTCGGCATAGGTGGCCTGCTCCAGTTCGAGTTTGCCGTATTCGATGTTCAGCTCGTCGCGCTGGTTCTGCAGCGCGGTCAGGCTGACGAACAGCACGCGGCTCTCGTGGCGCGTCCACACCACGCCGAGCGCGCTGGCCAGTACCGCCACCAGCAGCATCAGCAGGCAGAGGGCGCCGATCGCCTTCATGACAGCTTCTCCGCCACGCGCAGCACGGCCGAACGCGAACGCGGGTTCGCCGCCTGCTCGGCGTCGGACGGGAACTGCGCCTTGCCGACCGCCGCCAGCCGCGCCGGCGCGGCCTGCACCGGCGGCCCACGGCGGCTGTTCTGCACGCGGCCGGAGTGGTCGCGGATGAACAGCTTCACCGCGCGGTCCTCCAGCGAATGAAAGCTGATCACCGCCAGCCGGCCGCCCGGCTTGAGCCGTTCCAGCGCCGCGTCCAGCCCCTGCTGCAGGGCATCCAGTTCGCCATTCACGCGGATGCGCAACGCTTGGAAGCTGCGCGTGGCCGGATGCTTGCCCGGCTCGCGCCGCCCGACCACGCGTTCGATCAGTGCGGCCAGCTGACCGGTGCGGGTGAACGGGGTGGCGTCGCGGTCGGCCACGATGGCGCGGGCGATGCGTCGGCTGTGGCGCTCCTCGCCGTAGTGCCACAGCACGTCGGCGATCTCGCGCTCGCTGGCCTGGGCCAGGAAATCCGCGGCGCTCTCGCCCTGGCTGGTATCCATGCGCATGTCCAGCGGCGCATCGGCCATGAAGCTGAAGCCGCGCGCGGCCTCGTCCAGTTGCGGCGAGGACACGCCCAGGTCGAGCAGCACGCCGTCGAGGCCGGCCGCGGTTTCGTCCCATTCGGCCAGGCTGGAGAAATTCGCGTGCCGGATCGCCACGCGCGGGTCGCCGGCGAACTCGGCCTGTGCCGCGGCGATCGCGGCGGGGTCGCGGTCCATCAGCAGCAGCCGGCCGTCGGAACCGAGCCGCGACAGAACCGCGCGGGCGTGACCGCCGCGACCGAAGGTTCCATCGAGATAGCGCCCGCCCGAATGCACGGCGAGTCCCTCCACTGCTTCACCCAGCATCACCGGGATGTGCCGCAACTGCTGCTCGGCCATGCCGCACTCCCGCTCCCGTCCCGCCCACATGCCGACCGCGCCTTACAGGCGCAATTCCGCCATTGCCTGTGTGATCTCACCTTCGCCGATGGTCTGGCGGATCTTCTTGAGGTGTTCCTGTTCGCTCCACAACTCGAACTTGTCGCCCATGCCCAGCAGCACCGCCTTCTTCTCGATGCCGGTGGTGGCGCGCTGACTGGCCGGCAACAGGATGCGTGCCGCACTGTCGGGCTCGACCACGGCGGCTGCGCCGACCAGCTTCATCTGCATGTCGCGATGCGCCTTGACCACCTTGGAGAGGGCATTGACCTGGTCGCGCACCAGTTCCCACGCCGCGTACGGAAACAGCCACAGGCAACCCGGCTCGAATGGGTTGTAGGTGATCACCAGACGATTGGCGCACTCGCCCGTCACCTGCTCCCGGTAGACAGTCGGGATGGTCAGACGCCCCTTGTCGTCGATGGTGATGGCGGTTTCGCCCTGGAACACGGTCAATGAACTCCACTAAAACCCACGATTTCACACTGGAGCCCACGATAATCTCGCCCCATGAGACTGTCAAGGGAATTTCGCTTGTGAATCAAGGAGTAAAGGCAGAATGCTGACCATACGTACAGCATATTCTCAGGAACACCGGCAAGGTGTTTGAAAGCAGGGAAATTTTTATAAATCCAAATACACCGCTTTGAGCCCACACCGGGTGAAATCCGACCGGACCGGCACGGTGATGCCACGCCGGGATGAATCCCCGTTCACACAGGCACCCTCATCACCACCACGGCGACGCATCGTGATGGCGATGAGGGCGCGAAAGAGGTGGAGTCGGCCTGTAAGCCGGGTTCTGTACGTCTTGCGACGCGACAGTCATTCCTCTCGGCCAGGCGTCGCCGCCTGGCTCCAGCAACCTACCCGGGAACAACGCGGGCCGCGTTATCGTTCCCCTATTTGGTCTTGCTCCGAGTGGGGTTTACCGTGCCGTACGGCGTTGGCCCCGTACGCGGTGCGCTCTT
>Ga0070696_100001747_pt1 | contig 14253 bp, 11 predicted proteins | sample KBSK1253metaG_FD_65474 | JGI IMG/M metagenome (GOLD analysis project Ga0070696, IMG submission 65474) | Corn, switchgrass and miscanthus rhizosphere microbial communities from Kellogg Biological Station, Michigan, USA - KBS K1-25-3 metaG | ecosystem: Host-associated > Plants > Roots >... | reverse complement strand
CCATCCATCGATTCTCCGATCGGGCCGAGCGCAGGTTCGTGGCCGTCAACTGCTCCGCCCTGGCGGAGGGATTGCTGGAGAGCGAGCTGTTCGGGCACGTGCGAGGCGCCTTCACCGGCGCCGCAGGGGCGCGGCCAGGACTATTTCGCGAGGCTGATCACGGCACTCTGTTCCTGGACGAGATCGGAGACATTTCGCCGGGACTGCAGGCCCGTCTGCTTCGCGTGCTCCAGGAGCACGAGATCGTTCCGGTGGGCTCGGAGACGGCCGTGCACGTCGATGTGAGGGTGTTGGCGGCCACCCACCGAGATCTGCCGGAACTGGTGCGCCAGGGCCGCTTCCGGGAAGACCTCTACTACCGGCTCAACGTGGTGACGTTGGTGCTTCCACCATTGCGCGAACGACGGCAGGACATCCCGCTGCTGATCGACCATTTTCTTCGCGAGCTCGCGGCCCGGCATGGCCGGGGCCCCGTCGCGGTGGATCCCGACGCTCAGTACCGCCTTCTCGGGTACGCCTGGCCCGGAAATATCCGCGAGCTGCAGAATGTATTGGAGCGGTCCATGCTTCTGGCCGAGCAGGACGTGATCGGTCCCGAGCACCTCCCCCCTGAAGTGAGGCCCGGAGCCTCGTCGCCGGCGGCACCGACTTCCGCCCCGCCCATCGTCGAGCCCAGCCCATTGCGCTCGCTGGAAGAGGTTGACCGAGAGCACGTGCTGCGCGTCCTCGGCATGACCGGAGGCAACCGGGAAGAGAGTGCCCGGATCCTCGGGATCTCACGCCGCACACTGAGCCGGATGATTCAGCGTTGGGGACTTCCTCGCCGCCATGCCTGACGGCCAGTCTGTCCCGACGGGACAGATTGGCACGACAGAATAGCTGATCTCGAGCCCGCCAGGTCATTTCCCCCTCATATCCCGCGGTATCCTCTCCAACCACGTTGGCATGTCGATTGCCCGATAGGCACGTGTCACCGCGGCACAGCATCGTCGCCGCCGCACCCTTTAAGGAGAATGCTATGACCGGGAAGTTGACTCTTGCCATGGCCGCGCTCATGACGACCCTGATGGCCGGCGGCCTCCACGCCCAGGCCAGCGCGACCAAACACGATTCCACCATGAAGTCCAGTGCGGCCGCTCCTGCAGCGAAGCAGTCCACTATGGCGCATCATCATGCCAAGTGGACCCAGGCCCAGATCAAGGAGGCGCAGGAGGGCCTCAAGAAGGCAGGGCTCTATAAGGGTGACACGACCGGCGTCTTCAACGCCGATACCAAGAAGGCACTCAAAGCGTATCAGAAGAGCAACAAGCTTCCGGTGACGGGGAAGTTGAGCAATGACGTCCTCGCCAAACTGAAGTCCAGCTGATTTTGCGTCCTCAATCCCAACCTACCAAGCGAGGAGCTGCCGGCCCGCAGCTCTTCCCTCAACGCCCCTCCTCAGGGAGGGGCGCCTTCCTTTCCTTCGTCTCGGATAACCTCGAGCTGGTCCTCACGGCAGTCGCTCTCGCGGTTGCCCTGGCCCTTCCATTGGCGTTGGAGCTCGGCACCAACGAGCAGGAACTGGCCGGTGCGGCTCTGGGCGCCTGTGTGGTCCAAGGCGTGGTGTTCTGGCTCATGCGGCGACGCTATCGTCGAGTGCGGCAGGAGGTCATAGACGAGCTGCGGGGGATGTTGCACGACCGGATCAACAACCACCTGACCGTCGTGCTGATGTCGGTGACGGAGCGGCGGGACCACACGCTGAACCAGGCTGACCGGGAATTGCTGGAGGCGGCAATCAGAGCCACCCGGGCGGTGTCCGCCACGCTCTCGGAGCTCTCCACCGAGTCGCTGCACCGGTGGAAGGTGCACTACGCCGCTGCTCTTCTGGAACAGGCCAGTTTCGGGGGAGAATCGGCTCCCAATTTGGTACAGTCGGAGGGGCGACGGGCTCAGCCAGTCGTCAGAGCAGCAGCAATCCCGCGAGGCCGAGCAGCAGAAGAAACCCGCACACGTCAGTGAAGGTGGTGACGAAGATCGAGGATGCGATGGCGGGGTCGATCCCAAGTCGCTCCAACACCACCGGGATGAAGGCGCCGGCAAAGCCCGCCACCAGCAGATTGCCCGTCATCGCCAGAAACACGACCAGCCCCAGTCGAACACCCTCGCCTAGCATTCCCGCCACGATTCCCACGACCACTCCAATCGCCAGACCGTTGGCGACACCTACCAGCACTTCCTTGCCCACGACCCTGACGAAGAGATGCCTGGGAATGAGTCCGAGCGCGAGCCGCCGGACCGTCACCGCCAGCGCCTGGGTGCCGGCGTTCCCTCCCATCCCGGCGATGACCGGCATCCACACGGCCAACATTACGGCTCGCCGAATTGTGTCCTGAAAGACATAGACCACCCCACCCGCCAGAAACGCGGTGATGAGATTGACGTAGAGCCAGGGGAGCCGGCTCCGCACCGCAGTGGTCCATCGGGCTGCGAGTTCCTCGTCCGCAGAGACTCCGCCGAACTGGAGCAGGTCCTCCGTGGTCTCGGCTTCGACGACGTCGATGACATCATCGACGGTAACCCTTCCGAGCAGGCGGCCCGCGCCGTCTACTACGGGCACGGTCGAGAGGTGGTAGCGCGCCATCAGCCGAGCCACCTCCTCTTGATCCAGGTCGGGAGGCACGGAGATATCGGCCGGCGCCATGATTTCACCTACCTGGCGCTCGGGTCGGCTGATGACCAGGTCCTTCAACGGCAGGATCCCCAGCAGCCGCCGGTCCGAGTCGACCACAAAGACCTCAGAGAAGTCGTCCACCTCCTCGGCCTGTCGCCGGATCTCTTCCAGCGCCTCCGCCGCAGTGGCCGTGTCGCGCACGGTCACCACGTGGCTGGTCATTCGCCCGCCGGCGGTCTCCTCGTCGTAGCGGAGCAGGCGGTCGACATCGGCGCGGTCCTCGACTTCGCTGAGAATCCGCTCCTGCTTCTCGGGATCGAGCTCGCCCAGGATATCGGCCGCGTCGTCGTCCTCGAGCTCCTCGACGATCTCGGCGGCGCGTTCAGGATCGAGCGCGGCCAGCGTCGCCTCGGCGTGCGCCTCCTCGGGCATCTCCACCAGTGCCTGGCTGGAGACCTCCGGTGGCAGCGCTTCGACGACGGCGACTCGCTCCCGCTCGTCCAGCTCGGTCAGGACGTCGGCCAGATCCGCCGGCTCGAAGTCGCGGGCTCGGCGGACGAACAAGTTGAGCTCTCCCCGCCGGACCAGATCCACCATCCGCTGGATATGGTCGGTGAAAGAGCTCATGGACCGACGGACGGGAGAGGTAGGGCTGGGGTGGTGCCCGATCGAATGATCAGCCGCTCGATGCGGGTGGGTGAGGCCTGAATCACATCGACTTCCAGCCCTCGAATCAGGAAACGCTCACCCGGGTTGGGAATGCGGCCCGCCCACTCCACGACCAGGCCGGCAATCGTGGTGGAGCGGCCGGAAGGCAGGGAAACTCCGAAGCGCTCCTCGATCGCCTCAGGAGGCACGTTACCGTCGGTCTCGAACAGGGCGGGTCCAGCAGCGGCGGCGTGCCGGACTTCCTCGTCGTGTTCGTCGAAGATCTCACCCACCAGCTCCTCCAGCAGATCCTCCAGCGTCGCGATGCCCAACGTTCCGCCGAACTCATCCAGCACCACAGCGAGGTGGCGCCGCTCGCGTTGCATGTCGAGCAGGAGGTCACCACAGCTCCGGCTGCCCGGCGTCACCGCCACGGGGCGGACCGGCAGAGGGTCGCCGGGCTGGAGCTTGAAGAGATCGAAGGCGTGGAGCATCCCCACGATCTCGTCCAGCGTTTCCCGATACACCGGGATCCGGCTGTATCCGCTCTGGGCGAAGACCATCCGGATGTCGTCGAGAGCGGCGTGCTCGTCCACCGCGACGATGTCGGTGCGCGGAGTCATCACTTCGCGCACCGGCCGAACGCTGAAGGCCATGACCCCGCCAACCAGCACCAGCTCGTCATCGGCCCGAAGTCCGACCGCTGCTCCCTCCCGCCAGATCGAGCGGAGATCGGTCGGACGGGTCGCGACCCGCGCGGGAAGCAGCAAGCCGAGCAGCCGGGACCACGGTCGCAGAATGGGGATCACCTTGTCTGCGACCGTCTCCGCCCTCGGTTGGGTCAGCCAGCGAGGGACGAGGTACGCGCCAAAGAGGATCAATGGAACCGCGACGAAGGCTACCACCACCACCAAACGGGGCGCGCCGGATCCTGTCAGCATGCCAGGCAGTGCGGCGCCCACCAGCAGAACGCCGAGCGAGGTCGTGGCCGACGCGGCCGTGAGATAGTAGTCCACCTGAGAGAGCCAGGCGAGCGACGGGACCGTGCCGCGCAGGCGGCGGCCAACTGCTCGGGTGAGCTCGGCCCGACTCACCGTGATGAGGGCCGCACCAGCGGTGGCCCCGAAGGCAGACACCAGGACGCCGAGTGTTACCGCGATCCAGATCATGCGCCGGTCCGCTCCGAGGCGCCGACCGATGCGGCTTCAGGAAGACGATACACCGAGACCCGCTTGACTCTGCGGCGAATCACTTGCTCAACGGTCAGTCGGAAGCCCTGGAGGTCGATGGTCTCTCCCGCTCGGGGTACCCGGCCAAACTCGGCGAGCATGAGGCCCCCGACGGTGCTTACGTCCTCCCGGTCGAACCCGCGCCCCAGCACGCCCTCCAGCTCGGACAGCGCTACACCACCTTCCACTCGGAGCTGATCCTGACCCAGAGTCTGGATCGGTGCGACCTCGTCGGTGTCGTACTCATCCTGAATCTCTCCCACGATCTGCTCGAGAATGTCCTCGAGGGTGACGATCCCCGCCGTGCCACCGAACTCGTCGACCACTACCGCGAGATGGCTCGGCCCGCGTTGGAAGTCGCGCAGCTGTCGGTCGAGCGTCTTGCCCTCGGGGACGAACGCGGACGGACGGATCAGCGCATGCCACGGCGCGCTGTCCTCCGCGTTGGCGAGGATGTCCTTGGCGTAGATCACGCCAGCCACTGCATCAGGATGCCCGTCGTAGACCAGCACCCGGGCGTGCTCCGAGCTGCGGAGCGTCGTGATCACCTCATCCCGCTCGGCGGATGAGTCCACGGCCACGATGTCGATCCGCGGGGTCATCACTTCGGCCACGGTGGTATCGGCCAGAGAGAAGACCCCCAGCAGCATGTCCCGCTCGGCTGGGCCGGCGTGCCGGCCGCGATCGCTGGGCCATCGAGCTCGGGCGCGCGCATCGGCCCATGCGGTGAGTCGAAGCAGCGGGCGAAACGGTGTCAGAGTGGGAGCGGCGGCGCGGCGCACCGGTCCGGTCAACTCCGGAGCCACCACCGCAAGCAATCGAGGGAGGAGATCGCCCAAGACCCAGATGAGTGCCACGGCCAGCAGCAGGCGAGCGAGGGCCGATATCGGGTCCCACGCCCACCAGGCGACCGCGGCCCCGGCGGCGGCGCCCGCAATCACCAGCAACGCCAGGTGGGCGATGTGCAGGTTGCGGGATAGGGTGCCGGACGCCCCCATCTCCGCGGACAGCTCCCCGCCGAGTGCTCGCGGCAGATCGGCGTCGGACTCGGCGGCGAGGGCAAGCCAGGCCGCCCAGAGGGTCAACCCGGCCGCTACCAGGGGCGCGAAGAAGAGTTGCAGAATCGCGATCACGCCAGGGCCTCCACGTAGCGCTCCTGGCGTCGCCACATCGCCGAGCGAGTGCGACCCGGCCCCTCTGGATGATCCCGGCCAAGCGCGTGCAGGGTACCATGCACGATCAGGCGGACCAGCTCCTCTCTCACTGACACGCCGTGCACCCGCGCCTGGCGGGCGGCCACCCAGGAGCAGACGTACACGTCTCCCATGGGAAGAAGTCCAGGCTGAGGGAGCGAGAACGCGAGAACGTCGGTGGGACGATCATGACCCCGATGCTCCGCGTTGAGCCGGCGCATGGCGTCCCGTCCCATGAAGGTGATGGACATCAGGGCGGCCCGCCGCTCGCCTCGGAGGACCGCCAGGACGATTCGGCGCACAGCCGCCCGCGACAGCGGAGTCGCTCGCCCACTCACCACCACCTCACTGGTGCTCGGCGGTCTGGAATTCGGGCGTGATCCCGCCGCTCGACCGAGGATACCCAATGCGCTTGTGATAGGTGCCGGACATGACTCGTCCGAATTCTCGCTTGATGCGGTCGAGATCGCTGAGCGTGAGTGGCGCATCATCCAGTTGCCCTGAGGCAAGCTTCTGTTGAACCAGGTGCTCGATCGCTTCGCGAACCCGATCAGCGGTGGGCTGTTCGATTACCCGGATGGCGGCTTCGGCGGAGTCCGCCAGCATCGCCACCGCGGTCTCGGCGGATTGCGGTCGAGGGCCCGGGTAACGGTAGTCGGCCGGATTGACCACTCCGTTTGGATCCCGGCTCCGTGCCCGGCTGAGAAAATAGGTTATCTCACCAGTTCCATGGTGTTCTGGAATAAAGGCTTTCACAACTCCTGGCAGGCCGGCCGACTCGGCCAGGGCGACCCCGTCGAGGACGTGTCGCCGAATGATTCTGGCGGACTCTATCGGGCTCAAATCGTCGTGGGGATTGGCCCCTCCGGCCTGGTTCTCCACGAAGAAGCCCGGATTGGTGAGCTTCCCGATGTCGTGGTAGTAGCAGCCGACCCGCGCAAGGAGACCGTTCGCCCCAATGATATTGCAGGCGGACTCGCACAGATTGGCCATCGCCAGACTATGGGCCCAGGTCCCCGGCGCTTCCTGCGCCAGACGCCGCAGCAACGGCCGGCCCAGGTCGGACAGCTCGAGCAGAGTGAGATCGGTCGTGATTCGGGTGGCCGACTCGGCCAGCGGCATGACGATCATGGCGAGGGAGGCGCTGGCCGGCGCCATGAGCAGACCGAGGAGCGCGCTGGCGACGATGGTCACGGTTTCCCATCCCTGGGTCAGCCCCACACTCACCGAGGCGAGGATCGCGGCGATCCCCATGAAGAGGATGGTTACATACAGGTGCCGGCGGCGCCGGACCACTCGGATCCCGATGGCCGCCGCGACCCCGCCCGCCAGACCGAAGAGCAGGACAAAGTTTTCCCGCAGCGCCCACTGCCCGTCGAGCAGTACGGAGAGCGTGAGCGCCGCGAACACCCCCATTCGCCCATCATAGAGGAGGGTCACCAGGAGGGCCGCGAACGGAATGGGGACCAGCTCGGGGCGCCCCGGGAAAAGATGTGACATGCCCGCAGCCATGAGCATGACCAGGGTGAACAGCGCGCCAAAGAACACCATCTCCCGCAGCCCCCGGTACGCGCCCGGACGGTAGAACATGACCAGGAGCCAGAAGGCCGACAGCACCATGGTGTTGTAGAGCAGGGCGCCGGCCGCGCCGCGCAGCCAGAGATCGTCGGTGCCGCGGCGACGGAGCTCCTGGTGGAGCGCAGCCAACTTGACCCGAGCCTCTTCGGTGACCGCCTGCCCGGCCACGACGATGCGTTCGCCCGAACGAACGGTGTACTTGACCGGGTCGACACCGGCCCGGAGCTGCTCCCGGCGGGCGGTGGTGAGCTGAACGTCGGGGACGATGGTGGGTCGATAGAAGGCGCTCACCAGTCTGCGGAGCGCCCGCTGGCCGTCCGGACTCGAGATGGAGCTGCCGGCCGCTTCGGCCTGCTCCATCATATCCGCGAAAGTGAGGATCGAATCGCGCGGCACCAGCCGCTCTTCCTCACCGCGGCGCAGCGTCACCTGCCGACTGGGCTCGGTCCGAATCACCCCCGGGTCGGCCACCCCCTTCGATAGCACCTCGGCGAGAAAATGGGTGACGACTTCCTGGAGCGCGCGACGCTGAGCGGGCACGGTGAGATACTTAGTCTCCTCCGGACCTAGATGTACCCGAGTGGCTGCGACCGCCTGAAGCAGTTCGGGCCCCTGGCCCGCCGCCCGCTCCAGCTCGGCGAAGAACCCCCGCGCGGCGGCGAGTGCGGAGTCGTATGCGGTGGGGCTGAAGCGATAGACCGGCTGCGCGGTGAGCGCGCGAGATTCACCTTCCCGCGCGATTTCCTCGGTAGATTTACGCACTTCATAGGGAAAGGGCGCGATGATCGTGCGATCGGCGATTTCTCCCACGCTCGGCAGCGGGGCCACCATGGTCAGCGGCGCCGGGAAGAGGGCGTAGGAAATCACCGCTGTGGCAACCAGGGGCGCCCACCTTATGGCGTGGGCTCGAGCCCGGCTCGCCAGGGTCCCGCCCAGCGACCGCTCATGTTCCCGGGTTACCAGCTTGGGCGACATTAGCCGTTCTGATCCTCAGCGTAAGCTCGGATGATCTCCCGCACCAGCCGATGCCGCACCACATCAGCCTCGTGGAGATAGCAGAAGGCGATTCCCTCGATGCCAGGCAGGATGCGTTCGACCTGCACCAGGCCGGAGTCCTCCCGCCGGGTGAGGTCGATCTGAGTCTTGTCGCCGGTCACTACTGTCCTGCTGTTCACGCCGAGCCGGGTGAGAAACATCTTCATCTGGGCGCCGGTCGCGTTTTGAGCCTCGTCCAGAATGATGAAGGCGTCGGCCAGAGTTCGCCCGCGCATGTAGGCCAGCGGCGCAATTTCAATGGTCCGGGTCTCCAGCGAACGCTGCACCCGGTCGTGCGGCATCATATCCTCCAGCGCATCGTACAGCGGCCGGAGGTACGGGTCTACCTTGGCCTGCAGGTCGCCGGGGAGAAAGCCCAATGACTCACCCGCCTCGACCGCAGGCCGGGCCAGAATGATCCGCTTGACTCGCTTCCGGGCTAGTGCTTCCACCGCCTTGGCCACCGCCAGATAGGTCTTCCCGGTACCTGCGGGCCCGATGCCCACCACGATATCGTGATTGGTGATGGCCTGGAGATAGTCCCGCTGTCCCTGGGTCTTGGGAACGATCGCGCGGCGCAACCCGGGCAGCACGATCTTGCCATCAACCGATTGGGCGGCCTGCTCGGCGGTGGGTCCTTCGGCGGCGAGACGGAAGACGTCATCGGTCGTGACCGGCTCGCCCATCCGGGCAAGGTCGATGAGCCCCTGAACCACAGATGTGGCCCGTTCGATTTGCTCCGCCGGGCCGGAGAGAGTCACTGCGTCCCCGCGGTAGGATACTCGCACGCCGAGCGTGCGCTGCAACTCGAGCAGGTTGGCGTCGTTCACGCCGGCGAACAGGAGCGGATCGGCGCCTTCAGCGGAGAGTCGGGACTGAGTATCGTCGGGCATAGTTGGACAGCGTGAAACATGAAACGTAAAACGTGAAGGGGGACAACCGTTTCACGTTTCACCTTTCACGTTTCACGCTCTTCCGAAATCACCTCCAAGTGCAACGCGCGGAGATCGGACGGGTCTACCGGGGTAGGCGCGCCCTCGAACAAGGCCCGCGCGGCCGTAGTCTTGGGAAATGCAATCACATCTCGTAGCGATGACGCTCCAGCGAGGAGCATGGCAATCCGATCGAGGCCCAGGGCAAAGCCGCCGTGCGGCGGCGCCCCAGCGGCCAAGCCGTCCAACAGGAATCCGAACCGGCGACGCACCTCCGACTCGGGGATGGCTAGCAGCTTGAAGATGAGCCGCTGCAGCCCCGGATCGGTGATCCGGATGGAACCGCTTCCCAATTCATTGCCATTGTACACCACGTCGTAATGCAAGGCCCGGCAGCTCGCCGGGTTGGTCTCCAGCTTGTCCCGATCATCGGGATGTGGCGCCGTGAACGGATGGTGAGCCGGCACGTGCTCACCAGACTCCGGATCGCGTTCGAAGAGCGGAAAATCCACGATCCAGCAGAAGGCATGCTCCGTCGCAATCGGGAGACGGGACATTCGGATCACTCCGGAACGAACCGCATGCAGTGCCGGTGAGGTGACTGCGTTCGACCCGGCCAAAGCGAGCAGCAGGTCGCCCTCAGTGGCGCGGAGCCCCTCGAGCAGCTGCGGACCAACCGCCTTCACCCCCTGTCCCTCCCAGTCACCCCCGGTCCGCCGCGCCCAAATCAGACCACCGGCCTTGGCCTCCTTGGCGGCGGCACTGAGTCCGTCGAGCTCCTTGCGGCTGAGGCCCGCGCCCCCTGGCAGGATCATGCCCCGGAGCCGCCCGCCGGTGCCCACGGCTTCGTGCACAAACGGCGCGGCTCCGTTTCCTACCAGAGGCGTGAGGTCCCGAATTTCGAGCTGGAACCGCAAATCGGGTTTGTCGGTCCCATAGCGGTCCAAGGCGTCGGCGTAGGTCAGCCGGGGGAAAGGAGCCGAGACGGCGACCCCTGCTTCGGCCCAGAGATCGACCAGCACCCTCTCGACCACCCTCTGCACGTCCTCCTGGGCAACGAACGATGCCTCCAGATCGATCTGGGTGAACTCCGGCTGACGATCGGCCCGGAGATCCTCGTCCCGGAAGCAGCGGGCGATCTGAAAGTAGCGGTCGAAACCGGCAACCATGAGAAGCTGCTTGTAGATCTGGGGGGACTGGGGCAAAGCATAGAACTCGCCCACGTGCAAGCGGCTGGGAACCAGGTAGTCGCGGGCACCCTCCGGCGTCGGTTTGGTCAGGATCGGCGTCTCGATCTCGAGAAACTCGAGCTGACTGAGCGTCCGCCGCGCCCGCTGTAGCAGCCGGTGGCGTAGCACCAGGTTGGCCTGCAACTCGGGGCGGCGAAGGTCCAACACCCGGTGCTTGAGCCGCAGCTCCTCCGCCGGAAGATCTTCCTTCTCTTTCCTGGCAACGGGAATGGGAGGGGTCTGCGCCGGACCGGCGATTTCCAGCCCGGTCACGTGAACCTCGACCTCGCGGGTGGCGAGTCCGAGGTCGCGCGAGGGCTCCGGACGCAGCGCGACGGTGCCGGTGACCAGCACTACGGTCTCGGAGCCCACGCTCGCGGCGCGTTCCATGACATCCGGGGGGGTCCAATCCGGATTGCAGGAGAGCTGCACCAGGCCGGTCCGGTCGCGCAGGTCGATGAAGACCAGCCCACCCAGATCCCGCCGGCGGTGTACCCAGCCACCCAGGCGAACCTGGCGGCCGACCTCGGCCCGGGTGAGCTCGCCGCAGCGATGGGAACGGAGTGCGGTGGCGCTCATACCGGCAGTGACCGGAGGATGGGCGGCGGCATGGCTCTGAGGCCGATCACTGCGCTTCGGCGTCGAGGAGGACTTTATAGAACTCATCGGAAGTGTGGGCCTCGAGCAGTCGCTGGCGGACTGCTTCCCGGCGGACCAACCGCGCAATTCGACTAAGGACCTTGACGTGGAGGCCGGCCGAGGCCTCTGGACCCACGATCAGGAACACCAAGCGCACCGGTTCCCCATCGATCGCGTCGAAGGGGACTGGAGATCGACTCACTCCACATACCACGACCAGATCGTGGACTGCGGCAGAGCGCGCATGGGGGATCGCCACCCCAAAACCGATGCCCGTGCTCAGCACCGACTCTCGCTCGTGGATGGCGCCCAGGACCTCGTCGAATCCGCCGCCAGCATCCCGTACCAAGCGCCGGGTCAACTCGGCGATCACGCCGCTCTTGTCTCGGGCGGTGAGCGGCAGCACGACCCGGTCCGGCGTGAGCAGCTCGGTCAGTAGCACGGCGCCGCCTGGGAAGGCATGGCACAAACGTAACCGGCGCCAGAGGGTCGGGCAATGCGAAATCCACCTTGGGGTTAGCCGACCTCTGCAGCTTCCCCTATCCGCTTCGGAGCGCTATTGTTGGCCGGTGCAACCGGGTCACCCTCCGGCCGACGGCAACTCGAGCTCCGCTGGCGCCTCGTCGGCTACTTCGCCGCAATCTACTACCTCCACCAGCGAGCTTCTCGATCTCGCCCCATCCCAGGCGCGACAACTCCTGGAAACCTGGGCCTTTGCAAACGGGCTCCACCGCTACCGGATCGACCAGCTCATGCGCCGGCTCTGGGTCGCCCCGGTGGCCTCATGGTCCGACGCGACCGAGCTCCCTCGAGATCTTCGCGCCACGCTGAACGAGGTCTTCCCGCTCCCTCGCCTGGCGGCCGAAGCCGTCGAACAGTCCGGTGATGGAACCCGCAAGTATCTCTGGCGTCTGAGGGATGGCGAGGCGATCGAGGCGGTGCTCATCCCCAGTGGCGGGCGCCGGACTCTGTGTATCTCCTCTCAGGCGGGGTGCCCCCTGCGCTGCTCGTTCTGCGCCACCGGTCGGATGGGATTTCGGCGAAACCTCGCCCCCTTCGAGATCGCGGGCCAGGTGCGGGAGATCGTGCTGCGCGATCCGGTCGAGAAGCCGACCAACGTGGTCTTCATGGGGATGGGGGAACCGCTTCTCAATTGGCCGGCCGTGAACACCGCGCTCACCATCTTGAACAGCCAGGAAGGCTTTGCTATCGGTGCGCGCCACATAACCGTCTCGACGGTCGGCATCCTGCCCGGCATGACTGAGCTGGCCAAGCGGCCGGAGCAATTCCGCCTGGCCATCTCTCTGCATGCCCCCTCGTCTCCCCAGCGGCTTGGCATCATGCCGATCGAGAAGAAATACGATCTCGAGTCGGTGCTCCGCGCCGCCCAAGCGTTCCGCAAGCGAGTCACCTTCGAGTATGTCCTGATCGGGGGCGTCAACGACAGCGACGCCGACGCCGATCGCCTGGCCCGTTTGGCGCGGAGGCTCGGGGCACTGGTGAACCTGCTGCCGTTGCATCCCGGAGGCGCGCCGGATCTGACACCGACGCCGGGATCTCGCATTCGAGCTTTTGCCGATCGGCTGCGGAATCAGGGGATCGAGGCCACCGTGCGGCGGAGTCGCGGGCTCGACATCAATGCCGCCTGCGGACAGCTGATTACGACTGTGAGAAGTAAGAAGGTGAGAGGTGAGAAGTAAGAAGGTGAGAGGTGACAGGTGACAGGTGAGAGGTGAGAGGTGAGAGGTCACAGGTGAGCTCCTCGCTACTCCTCAATGCTCACGCCCTACTGCTCACTGCTCACTGCTCACTGCGGTCTAGCCCGTCGCCCCGAATCCCGCCGCGATGCAGTTGATCGAGAGCAGCAGGGCCGAGAGCAGCTCCTCCTGGCTCCGATCGCCGCCCGATTCCCGGAACCGGCGAACCAGCTCCACCTGCTGCCTGGACACCTGATTCAGGGTCGGGAGTCGGCGGACCAGGCGGCGCCGGAACCGGGGGAAGCGCTCCGCCAGCTCCCTCCCACCGCTGATGCGGAGCACCGCCTCCACCGTCCGGTGGTATTCCTCTTCGATTCTGCCGAACACCGCCTCTCGCGCTGTCGAATCCGGCACCAGCTCGGCATACTCTCGCGCGAGCTCCAGATCCACATAGGACAGAGTCTTCTCCACTTCATCCACGATCAGCCGGAAGAGCCGGGAATCGTTGTACATCCGGTTGAGCAGCGCGCTGCCCCGTTGGCCTCGCACCTGAAGAAAGGTGAGAATGCCGCTCCCCACACCATACCAGCCGGGGACGAAGTGTCGATTCTGCGACCAGGCGAACACCCAGGGGATTGCCCTCAGATCGCCCAGCGACTTAGCCCCGAATCTCCGAGCCGGCCGAGAGCCCAAATTGAGTAGCGAGATCTCCTCCAACGGGCTGGCCGCCTGAAAGTAGGGGAGCAACCCGGGGTCGTCGATCAGCTGCCGATAGGCCGCCTGCGCCGCCCCCGAGAGCGCCTCCATTGCCTCGTCGAACTCGGCCGTGGGCGCCAACGCCTCTTCCTTCTCCGATTTCAAACTGTGCTCGCACACACTTGCCGCCAGCAGCTCGATCTGATACTGCGCGGTGCCCCGGTTGGCGTACTTGAACGACACCACCTCGCCCTGCTCGGTGATCCTCATCCGCCCCTGAATCGAGCCCGCAGGTTGAGCTGCGATCGCCCGGCCAGTTGGCGCCCCGCCACGGCTCACCGAGCCCCCTCGCCCGTGGAAGAAGGCAATCGGGACACCACTCTCCTTCCCTAGCCGAGTGAGCTTGATTTGCGCCTTGTAGAGCTCCCAGTTGGAGGTGAGAAAGCCTCCGTCCTTGTTCGAGTCGGAGTACCCGATCATCACCTCCTGAATCCCGCCCTGGGAGCGGACGCTTCGGCGGACCAGCGGTACGCTCAGCAGCTCCTTCATGATCGCTGGAGCGCGCTGAAGATCCTCGATGGTCTCGAACAGGGGCACGATCGGCAGAGTGCAGCTCTCGGTGCCGGCGGTATCGGCAAACAGCCCCCCGAGCTTGGCCAGCAAGTACGCGCCGAGCACATCGCTCATGCTCCGGGTCATGCTGAGAACGAAGGCGCCGAATGCT
>Ga0070696_100001744_pt1 | contig 14261 bp, 9 predicted proteins | sample KBSK1253metaG_FD_65474 | JGI IMG/M metagenome (GOLD analysis project Ga0070696, IMG submission 65474) | Corn, switchgrass and miscanthus rhizosphere microbial communities from Kellogg Biological Station, Michigan, USA - KBS K1-25-3 metaG | ecosystem: Host-associated > Plants > Roots >... | reverse complement strand
AGCTCGCCCGAGGCGAAGCCGACGTTGTTCCACGCGTCCATCGAAAAGAGCGAGCCGACCATCGCGGCGCCGATCGCGGGGAGGACGGCCAGGGTCAGGCCGCTTACCGGCCAGAACGTAGGGCCGAAGTTGCTCGCGATCGCGTCCGCGTTGCGTCCGATCGTGATGCCGAGCACGATGAGTCCCGCGAGCGCGGCGGTCTTGATCACCGTCAGCGACGTCTGGATGAACGCGGCGGTTCGCACCCCGCGCACGTTGATCCATGTGAGCACAACGATCGAGACGATCGCGAAGATGCGTTGCGCCGAGAGCCCTACGGCGATGTCGCCGATCGGCTGCGGGAAGTGGAGCGTGGTGCCCAGGAACACGTCGGGCGACAGGCCCGGCACGAGCACCGACGTGAACCGGGCGAAGGCCACCGCGACGGCCGCGATCGTCCCCGTCTGGATGACGACGAACAGTGTCCAGCCGTAGAGATAGCCGAACAGCGGCGAGATCCCCTCCCGGAGGTACACATAGTTGCCGCCAGCCTTGGGGAACATGGCCGCCAGCTCCCCGTAGGTGAGTGCGCCAAGCAGCGTGACCACGCCGGACAGGCCCCACACGAGCAGCAGGAGTCCGGGTGATTGCACTTGCCGTAGGATGTCGGCCGACACGATGAAGATGCCGGAGCCGATCATGGAGCCCACGACGAGGGCGGTGGCGTCGAGCCGCGAGATGGCCCGAACGAATTCCGTGCGGGGGGCTTGGGGAGTGGTCATGAGTTCGATAACCTAGTGGCCCTTTTCGTCGGCCGCTATCTTTGCCCCCACCCTTCCCAGGGGACAACCGCGTGCGCCTGCTGCCACGTAACGAAGAGTTCTTCGATCTCTTTACGGAGGTCGCCAACCGCAACAAAGAAGCCGCGCAATACCTGCACGACTTGTTCGAGGCTTCGCCAGACCGCCGCACGCCGATCGTCGAGGCCCTCAAGCGGCTCGAGCACGAGGCGGACCAGGTCACGCACGAGGTGGTGAACCGGCTCGACCGCACGTTCATCACGCCGCTCGACCGCGAGGACATCCACCAGCTCGCCTCGGACCTGGACGATGTGATGGACGCGATGGACGGGTGTGCCCGGCGCGCCCAGATCTTCCGGCTCGGTGTCGCCCCACAAGGGGTACGCCGCCTCACGGAGGTCATTCAGCGGATGGTGGCGGTGCTGGCGGAAGCGGTGGGGCGGCTCAAGAAGGGCGACGACGTGATGCGTTTCTGCGTGGAGGCGAAGCAGCTCGAGGAGGAGGGCGACTCCATCTACCACGAGGCGCTCGGCCAGATGTTCGAGAAAGAGCGCGACGCGATCGAGATCATCAAGTGGAAGGAAATTTACGACAACCTGGAGAACACGCTCGACCAGGCCGAGGACGTGGCTAACGTGGTCGAGTCCATTACTATCAAACACGCCTGATGGCCGGGTCCGTCTGGTTCGTCCTGGCGATCGTCCTCGTCGCGCTCGCCTTCGATTTCATCAACGGGTTTCACGACGCGGCGAATTCGATCGCTACGGTCGTGTCCACCCGCGTCCTCTCTCCCAGCGCCGCCGTCATCTGGGCGGCGTTTTGGAACTTCGTCGCCGCGTTCGTGTTCGGCACCGCGATCGCGAAGACGATCGGCGGCGGGATGATCGATCTCACCCTCGTCGATGCGACCGTGATTCTCGCGGGGCTCTTGGGCGCCATCATTTGGGATCTCGCGACCTGGTGGCTCGGCCTCCCGACCTCGTCCTCCCACGCCTTGGTCGGCGGCTACGCGGGCGCGGCGGTCGCGAAGGCGGGATTCTCGGCGATCATCGCCAGTGGCTGGGTCAAAACCCTGATCTTCATCGTGGTGGCGCCGCTGCTCGGGCTGACCCTGGCCCTGCTCCTCACGGTGGCCCTGTCGTGGATGCTCAGACGGTCGCTGCCCCGCTCCGTCGATAAGACCTTCCGCGTGCTGCAGCTCGTCTCGGCGGCCGCGTATTCCCTCGGACATGGCACCAACGACGCCCAGAAGACGATGGGCATCATCGTGGCGCTGCTCGTGTCGAGCCAGGCGCTGTTCACCGCCTTCCCGATTCAGGCCTTCCACCTCACCTCGCCGAAAGAGATCCCCGTCTGGGTGATCCTGGCGGCGCACGCGGCGATCGGACTTGGCACGATGGCGGGCGGGTGGCGCATCGTGAAGACGATGGGGCAGCGCATCACGAAGCTCACGCCGTTCGGGGGTTTCTGCGCCGAGACCGCCGGCGCCCTGACGCTGTTCCTCTCGTCGCACTTCGGGATTCCCGTCAGCACGACGCACACGATCACGGGAGCGATCACGGGCGTGGGCGTCGCCCACCGCGTCTCGGCGGTGCGCTGGGGCGTGGCGGGCAAAATCGTGTGGGCGTGGGTCGCGACGATTCCCGCGGCTGCAGGAGTCGCCGGGCTGAGCTACGTGCTGCTGCGGGCGGTCGGTCTGTAGGGTTACAGCTTGGTGATGTCGATCATCTTCACGCCGGCCGCGTAATCCGTCACCGGGGCGTGAGAGACGGTGGCGAGCTTCTCCATGCTGTCGCTCACGCGCCGCGCCATCGCGATGATGTTCTCGAGCGACTTGATGTCCTCAGGATGGGTGAGCCGGCCGTCTTGCTCGAGGAGTTGGCCCTCGGCGATGATCGCCGCCAACGCGTTGTTCACCTCGTGCCGGATCGTCACCGCCACCTGCCCGACCACGGCCACCCGCTCTCCCTGGATCGCCCGGTCGTAGAAGAGGTGGAGCTGTTCCGACAGCCAGCCGACCGAGATCGCGATCGCCCCGTACGCCACATAGATCGGGACCGTGATGCGCCAGTCCTCGGGCTCGAGGCTCCAGGCGACGAGGAACTGAATCGCGGTGAACAGCACGGTTCCCATCACGAGACCGGACACCGCCCCGTGCATCCCGTAATGCAGAGAAAGCACGTAGGCGGGCACGAGCGTGAGGAGCCAGATCAGGTCGCGATAGGGCACGTCCGCTGCCGGGACGATTTGCAGGACGACGCTCGGGGCGAGATAGGCCACGGCGCAGTAGAGCCACCAACGCCGGGGAAGCGGCGGCCGGTAGCTCATGGGCGTGAACCCGAGGAGATCGAGGAGGTGCTGCCGCAGGCGGTTGTGCACGTCAGTCGAGCTTCAGCGTGAGCACGCGAAGCTCGGTCATTTCCTCGATGGCATACCGCACGCCCTCGCGGCCCAGCCCCGACGCCTTGGCGCCGCCGTAGGGCAGCCGGTCCACGCGGAAACCCGGGATGTCGTTCCCGTTCACCGCGCCCACGTCGAGCTCGGCGTGGAGACGGAACATCGTTTGGATGTTGGTCGTGAACACCCCCGCCTGCAGGCCGTAGGGCGATGCATTTGCCGCGGCGATCGCCTCCTCGAGTTTGCCGTAGGGCGTGACGGTCACGAGGGGCGCGAACACCTCTTCGCAGTTCACCTTCATCTCGGGGCTCGTGTGCACGAGCACCGTCGGCTCGAGAACCTGCGCGGTCCGCTTTCCGCCAAGCGCTATCTGCGCGCCGCCTGCCTTAGCCTCACCGATCCAGCGTTCGACGCGCTCGGCAGCCTCGAGCGAGATCAGCGGACCCACGTCCGTTTTCTCGTCGAGCACGTCGCCTACCTTCAACTGACGAACGCGTTGAACAAATACGTCAAGAAACTGCGTATAAACAGAATCGTGCACGAAAATACGTTGGGTTGAAATGCATGACTGCCCGGCATAGGTGAAGCCACCAAGGGCGCACCGGGCCGCTGCCCACTTCAGGTCAGCGTCGGGTTCGACGATCACCGCGGCGTTGCCGCCCAGCTCCAGGGCGACGCGCTTCGTCCCCGCTTTGGCGCGGATCGCCCACCCCGCTTTGGCGCTACCCGTGAACGTGATGAGCCGCACGCGCGGATCCTCGATCAGGATCTGGGCCACTTCGACGTGGCACGGGACGACATTGATGCCGCCCGCCGGGTATCCCGAAGCCATCACCAGCTCGGCAAGCCGCAGCGTGGTGAGCGGATCCTGCGGGGGAGGCTTCAGGGTGAGGGTTGCGCCGCAGGCCATCGCGGGCGCGATCTTGTGGGCGGCGAGGAGCACCGGGAAGTTGAACGGCGTGATCGCGGCGATCGGCGATAGTGGGAAGCGCCGCGTGATGGCGATCCGCCCCGCGCCCGCCGGGACGGAGTCGGCGGGCAGCATCTCGCCGGAGATGCGCGTCGCCTCTTCGGCCGCGTCGCGGAACACGAAGACCGCGCGGTCGAGCTCGAGGCGCGCCTGCGCGATCGGTTTTCCGGCCTCGAGCGCGAGGGTGCGCGCCAGGTCGTCACGCTCCGCCGCCAGGCCGTCGGCGACCTTGCGGAGCGCCGCGGCGCGCTCGTACGCCGGCATGGTGCGGCACGCGCGCACCGCGGCGACATTCGCGTCGAGCGCCGCGCGCACCTCCGCGGGGCCCGCCAGGGTGACCACGCCGACTTCACTGCTGTCGTATGGCGCGGTGATGATCATAGGCTCAATCGGTGAACAGACGGCGCAGCGCGCGCTCGGTTTCGGCGAGGGCCTCCTCGAAATGTTGCAGATCCCCGCCGAACCCGAACCGCAGGAACGATGGGCTGCCGAACTGATCGCCGGGGCAGAGCAGCACGCTGTGCTGCGCGCGGGCCTTCTCGACGATTTCGCCTGCCGGGATCGCCTGACGGTAGCGCGCCCAGCAAATCGCGCCCGCCTGCGGCGCCTGCCAGCTGAACGTGTCGCCGAAGCGCTTCAGCCACGCCTCCATCACCGGATAGTTGCTGTTCAGGATGCGGCGGGTGCGCTCGATCAGCTTCTCGCGCACGCGGGGGTCGAGCGCGACGGCCGCAAGATGATCGGTCGCGCCTGAGGGCCCGATCGTGGTGTAGTCGTGGCGCGCCCAGATCTCCTGCGTGAGGACCGGAGGCGCGACGATCCACCCGATGCGCAGCCCGGGCAGGCCGTACGCCTTGGACAGGCCGTTCACCACGATGACCTTGTTGTAGGCGCCCCAGAATGACGGCGTCGTCTTGCCCCCCCGCTCGGCGCCGGTGTACACCTCGTCGACGAGCAGCCATGCGCCGACTTCGGCGACGCGATCGAGGATCACTTTGCGCGAGGCGTCGGACAGGACGTGCCCCGTCGGGTTATGCGGGTTCGTGACCACCACGAGCTTCGTCCCGGGCGCGATCGCCGTGCGGACCTCCTCGGCGTACGGCTCCCACCCCTCTTTCTCGTGCAGCTGGAAGGGCCGGACCTGGGCACCGAAGTTCTGGGCGAGCCCCCAGGTTTGCTGGTAGTTGGGCTGCATCACGGCGACCTTGTCGCCGGGCTCGATCAGGCGCCAGCAGGTGATGAAGTTCGCTTCCGAGCTGCCGGTGGTGACGAGCACCTGGTCGGGAGACACCCCGGGGTACAGCGCGGCGATCCGCTCGCGCAGCAGGTCGGTGCCATTCGACTGGCTGTAGCCGAGTCGCACTTCGAGGAGCGGCATCGCGGAGGCGCCGGCGAGACCGAGTAGCTCCTGGATGGAGAGCGGGTGGACGCCCGATTCGGAGAGATTGAACCGGACGCGGTTTTCCCAGGTACTCTGCCAGCGCTCCAGCTCGAACGGAACGAATTTGGTGGTCATGGTTCGTAAAGCTGCGCTAGTTGGCCGGGTTTCTCCAGCCAGAAGTCGGGGGCGAGATCCTCGAGGTGTGCGCGATCAAAGGGGCCCCACAGGACGGCGGCGGTTTTGACGCCCGCGGCGCGGCCGCACTCCAGGTCGTGGCGCGAGTCGCCGATGAAGACGGTACGGTCCGGGTCGGCGGCGAGCAGCTCGAGGGCTTTGAGCACCGGCTCGGGGTGGGGCTTGGGGTGGGTGACGCTGTCGGCGCCGATGATGATCTCGAAGGCCTGCTCAAGCCCCACGAGCTTCAGTCCGCGCCGGGCGCCCCCTACGAACTTGCTGGTGACGAGTCCCAGGCGTTTGCCGGTCGCATGCAACGCGAGCACTGCCGCGGTGACGCCTTCGTATGGCTTCGCCAGGGCGTCGTGGTGTGACAGGTTGTACTCCCGATAGGTGGCGACCATCGCGTCGATCTCGGCGTTGTCGTCGGTCCAGTGGCGGAACTGCACCGTGAGGGGAGTGCCGAGGCCTTTCATCCAGACGTCGTCGGGGGGCAGGGGGGCGTTGGCGCGGTGGACCTGCATCGTGTGCCGGTAGGAGCGCAGGATGAGGTCGATCGAATCGATGAGGGTGCCGTCCAGGTCAAAGAGGAAGGTGGTGAGTTGCACAGCGCTCCGCTTCCTACCTCGACGTGAACAGGTTGCGGTCGATCTTGGTCGAGTCCCCGATCACGGCAAACGTGAAGTGACGCAGGTAGTGCCGCGCCGCCTCCTGGATTTCCTCCGGCCGGACGGCCCGCAGCCGGTTGATGAGCGTCTCGGCGCGATCCCAGCCGCCGCCGAGCAGCTCGTAGCGCCCCAGGCGATCGGCCTGACTCATGTTCGCTTCCTGGCCCATGAAGTACTGCGTGAGATAGGCATTGATGCCCTGGGCAATGCGTGACGCTGCGATCGGCTCGTCTTGCAGACGTTGCACCTCGGCGAGCATCACCTTCACCGTGGTGTCTGGCTCGACGGCCGTGACGTACATCAGCCCGCTGTTGGCGCGGTCGCTCTGCAACCCCGAGAACACGGCGTAGCTCAGATTGCGCTTGGTCCGCACTTCTTCGAACAGACGATCCGAGAGCATTTCCGTCGCCGCGCGGAGCGCGGGGTAGTCCCGGTCCGCCAAGCCCGCGGCCGGGAAGACCCCAATGACGTACGTCGTCGGCAGATCGCGCTGCACGACGGTGACGGACGGCGTCCGCGCGGGCAGCGGCGCGGTCGACGCGGCGGCCCCCCCCCGCGCGGGGAGCGCGCCGAATGTCGCGGCCACCTTGGCCTGGAGATCGGCGCGGGTCACGTTCCCCACCACCACGAGCAGCAGGTTTTCCTTGGTCATCCGCTGCGCGTGCCAGCGGGCGAGCGCCGCGCGGGTGAGGGCGGTGATAGACGCCTCGTCTCCTTCTGGGTCCACGGCATACGGGTGGCCCGCGTAGAGGGCGCTGTCGGCGAGCCAGCGCAGGTAGGTATCCGCGTCATCGCGGCGCTGACGCAGACCGTTCAGGATCTGATCGCGGACGACGCTCAGCTCCGTTTCGGGGAACGTGGGGTGCAGGGCCGCCTGCGTGAACAAGTCCCACGTCTCAGCCCAGTGGTCGGTTACGCCGCGGGCCGAGAAGACGGTGTAGTCGTGCTCGGCCTGGGCGGCGAACTCGACGCCGCTCGCGGTGGCGCGGGCGGCGTAGTCGTCTTTCGAGTATTTGGCGGTGCCCTCCGTGGCCATCGCGCCGATAAGCCGCTCGATCCCCGCCGTGGCGGGAGTCAGGTTGGCGCTGCCGCCGCGAACGTAGAGCCGGATCGCGATCACCTCGTTGGCGGTGACCGGTTTTAGGATCACCGGAATGCCGCCCGCGGTGAACTTGGCGACGGCGGGCTGCTGCGCGCCGAGCGGCGCAGCGACAAGGAGTACGATGAGCGCCAGAACTCGGGTCATGGGACGACTCCCGGCGGCAGCAGCGCCTCGGGCGTGAGGGCCAGGGCGGCGCGCGCCTCGGGACTAATCAGGACGCCGACGACGCTCGGCTTGCCCACCAGGTAGCGCCGCGCATAATCGGTGAGGGCGCTGCGCGTGACCGCCTGCATGTTGCGGCGGTAGCCGACGTAGTAGTCGAGGCTGGAGACCGACCACCAGAAGCCGACGGTGTGGGCGAAGCCGCTTGACTGCTCGCGCTCGTATGCGCCCTGGACGGCGATCTGGTTGTGCGCTGCGTCGAGCTGCGCGTCGGTGAAGTACGTCGAGTCGCCGAACTGGCGGATCTCTTCGAACACGGCGCGCTCGAGGGCGAGCAGCTTGTCGGGCGTCGTTTGCGCGAACACGCTGATTGGGCCGATGTGGTTCAGCGTGTAGTAGTTCAAGTCCACCGAGAAGGCGAGCCCCGAGTCCACCAGTCGCTTGATCCAACGGCTCGTCGGATTGCGCAACACGGTAGAGAAGACGTCCGCGGCATAGGTGGCGCCGGGGTCCTGCCCCACGCTCGGCCCGTTCCACTGGATCAACAACGTCACGCTGTTGACGGGCTTCTCGACGATCACCGACTTCGACCGGGCGAGCGGCGGTGGATCGGGCGGGGCTTGAGGGAACGGATCGGCGCCGCGCGGCCAATCGCCGAAGATGCTGTCCGCCAGGGCGGCCCCGCGCGCCGGGGTGATGTCGCCCGACAGAATCAGCGCCGTGTTGTTAGGGATGTAGTAGCGCTGCTGGATCGTGCGCATCTTCTCCTGGGTGGCCGTGGAGATGATCGTCCGGTCGCCGATCACGTTCTTGCGCGAATAGTAGGCGGGGGTGTACAGCGTCCGGGCCACGTCGCGGAAGAGATGAAAGAACGGGCTGGCTTCGCCGCGGTCGAACTCCCCCAGCACAACGGGCCGCTCGCGCTCCAGCTCTTCCTGCAGGAACAGCGGATAGCGGATCGCGTCTTCCATGAACTGCATCGCCGGCGCGACGCTGTCGATCCCCACCGTAAAGAAGTAGTTGACCCGCTCTTCCGACGTCGTCCCGTTCCACACCAGGCCCAGCTCGTTGCTGCGCTCGAGGTAGCGCTCCTGGCTGGGGATCGCCCGGTTGGCCTTGAAGTACATGTGCTCGTAGAGGTGCGCGAGGCCCTCGTACTCGGGGGGCTGGGTGAACGCCCCGTTCCGGACGTCCAGTTCCACGGTCACAATCGGGACCGCGTGGTTCTCGATGATGATGACCTCGAGACCGTTCGGGAGGGTGCGGGTCGTGATGGGCAGTTGTTGGGCGGCGAGCGGCGCGGCGCACAGCGCGAGTGCCAGACCTGGGAAGAGCCAGCGGCGAGTGTCCATGGGGGAACGTTGCCCGCCCGCGCGCGGGGCGTCAACCGGAGGCAGATGGCTGTACGACCAGCGCCGCAATCAGCGCCACATCGCATCCGACGTCGTCCCCCGCCAATGGCGGCAGCCGCTCGTGCCACTCGACGAGATCGCGCACCGCCAGCGGATCGCGCCGTGTCAGGATGTCTTCGAGCAGCAGCTCCTCGCCCGCCGTCATTCCGGATGCGAGCCGGGACACCAGCGCGTCGAGCGCGGTGAGCTGACGCGCGTCGCCGCGCCGCGCGGCCCGCCGTCCCGCCGAGAGCACCCACGGGATGAGACGCCGAGCGAACCGGTCGCGGTCGGTGGCCCGCCAGCGGGCGTCCTGTACGGCGGCGAGCCGCCCGCGGAGCAGCGAAGCCGCGACCTCCAGCGCGCGCCCCAACGACCGTGCGGGGTGTACGGGCGGCTCGGCCGTCAATGCGTGCACGAGCAGACGAGTCGCGGCGGCGGGATCGGCCCGGGCGATCCCTCCCTCCACGACAATGGCCTCAACCAGCCCTCCGAGACGGATGACGAGCACGGTGGCTTCCCGATCGCCGCGGACCACCGCCCACGCGCCGGTGGGGGCGGCGTCTCCAGCATGGCGGGCCAGCTCGCCCAGGCGGTCACACCAGTCGAGCGCCGGGGAGCCTCCCAGGGCTCCACGCGCGGTCTCCACCTGCGCCGAGCCCGCGGCCACCTGCGCCCGGACCTTGGCGGCGAGTCGCTCCTCGAGGGCGAGGGCGGCGGCCAGCGGCTCAGGTGGCAAGAACGTGACGGTGGCTATCCCAGCGTGGCGCGAGCCGAGCCGATCGATGCGGCCCACGCGTTGAGCGAGCCGCGCCGGACTCCACGGCACGTCGTAGTGCACGACCCGCTCGGCGTCCTGGAGGTTGAGTCCCTCGCTCAGGAGATCGGTGGCGATGAGGAGGTCGGTCTCCAGGGCAGGTGCCGGCGGGGGCGCGCCCTGCGCCGCCGGTGCGAACGCCCGCAGCACCTCGTGGCGTGTCGCCTCCCCGGCCGCGAATCGGCCGGCAGCTCCGAACACGGCGGCCGCTCGGCGCGCGCGGAAGCGCTGTAACAGGTACCGCGCCGTCGCACGCGCGTCCGTGAACACGATTGTCTTGCCGGGCGCGGCGTCGAGCAGCCGCTCCAGCGCATCCGCCTTGAGGTCCCGCGTATCGGCGGCGAGAGCGCGCAGCCGGGCCAGCTCGCGCCGGTCACCCGCGCCCGGTGCGCTGGCCGCCTGCTCGAGCAACAACGGAAACAAGACGAGTTGGAGGTCGAGCGCCTCGGCGCGTGGAAAGCAGCGCTGGAACTCGCGTGGCGACAGCCGCCGGCCGTCGGTCGCCGCGCGCTCGACGAGCTCCAGGTACGCCTCGTGGCGCGCGAGGCTCGCCCGGAAGGCGGGCAGACTCGACGCTAGGCGGCGGAGCAGCATGAGGCGGAGCAGCGGCGCCGCGGGCCCGCCCGCGCCGAGGCTGCGCACGCCGGTCACCAGCGCTTCCATGACGCTGTCAGGCGCGGACCCCGCGCGCACGGGATCGGCGTCGGTGCGCCGCGGGAACGAGAGGGCGATGGGGCCGCCAGGGTACCCGTTCCGCACGCGCCCGCGGCTCCGTGCCACCACCAGGCGCGCCACCGCCGCCGCGATGCTCGGCCCATCCACTTCACCCAGGGTCGCGCGGCGCAGCGACGGCACGCCGATCGCCGCGAGGGCGTGGTCGCGCAGGAACAGGCGCAGGAGATGCAGGAGATCGGCCAAGCGATTGTGCACCGGCGTCGCTGTCACGAGGAGCACACGCGCCCCGACGACTAGGCGGGCGAGGGCGCGATGGCGCTTGGTGTCCGGATTGCGGAAGCGGTGGGCTTCGTCGACTACGAACAGACGGCAACGGGCGGTAACGGGTGGTACAGGGCGGTAATCCCCCGCGCTCAGAGACTCGTGCGTCAGGATCGGCGCGTCGACGGCGAAGCGGTCCAGCAGCGCGCGCCATTGGGGGACGAGCACGGCGGGCACGACCAGTGCGAAGGGCTCCCCCTGCGCGAGTGCGACCGCGAGGGCGACGTACGACTTGCCCAATCCCACCGCGTCGGCGAGGAGCGCGCCGCTGTGACGAGCGAGGATGGCACTCAGCCGCTCCGCGGCGGGGATCTGGTGCGGCGCGAGCCACGGCGGCCAGGCCGCCGGCCCCGCTGTCTCGAGCGCCGGCCCGTCGAGCAACGCGCGTGCTGCGCGGCTGGCGACCGCGCGCGCCGGCGCTTCGCACGCCGGCCGGAGTGCCGCGACGAGGGGCTCCGGGACCGGGATGAGGTGCTCAGCGAGGATCGAGTGCACGGCGGTCGCGCTCGTCGAGCTCGAACGCATCAGCCACGACGTCGTCGGCGGACTCGTGGCGCGCTCCGAGGGCGGCGAGCGCAGTCCACACAGGCGCCCCGGCGGCGGGGACCGGCAAACGCCGAACGACGCCGGCGTTGAACCGGTGAAAGCCGCCTCGCGCCGGGTCAGCCACGAGGCGCGCGAGGGCCGTCAGCCAACGCGAATTGAGCAACGCCGCCAGGCTCACGGCATCGTCCCGATCTCGCGTGACGATGCCGTAAACGGTGTTCAGCGGGACGATCGCCGGCTCGGGGATGGAGGCCGCCAGTCGCCGCGCGAGGTCAGGCCAGAGAACCCGATGCCGCGCGCGGGCCAGTCCGGTGCGAAACACCCGCCAGGGCGCGCCCGCGCGGTAATCGGCGCGACGCCGTAACCGTTCGAGGTGCGGTGCGAGCTGCGCGGCCACGCGAGCGGGCAGATGGGGGAGGGGCTGGCCGTCGGCGCCGTGGGTCCAGAGCACGTGCATGTGCGCATCGCAGCGCCACGCACTCAGGTCGCGGCCGCGCACAGCGGGTCGTGTGCCAGGGGCCGCGGCCGGCACGAGAAAGACATCGTCCGCACCTGTCTTCACGCCGAGTTGCGGCGTCCAGCGGTCCCCGAGGGCGGGGAAGGCGGCGCGCAAGCGACGCGCGATGCGGTCGGCGTCAGGGACCAGGACCCAGGGACCCGCGGCCTGGAGCAGATGTTGCGGGACCGCCGGCGCCCCAGGTTTCGGGCCGAGCGTTGTGGCGGTGGTCTCCGTCCCGGTGGCGTCGGCGCGGGCGGCCACGAGCGCCATCGGATACACCGCCGCCGCAAACGCCCGCGCTGCGGGCTCGGCGAGCGGCGCCGCGCGGTCGATCCTCGTGGCGTGGGCCAGGCGTTGCCGCAGCGGCTCCGCGTAGCCGCTGGTGGCGAGCTTGGCCGGCACGAGGAGCGCCACGACCCCGCCGGGGCGCACCAGCTCGAGCGCCCGCTCGGTGAACGCGACCGCGAGGTCGGGAGCATGCGCGAAGCCGGTTCCCCCACCGCCCGGCCGCCAACAGGAGTAGCGGGTTGCGAGGGTCTCTCTCACGCGCGGCGGCAGGCGCTCCGCCCGCACCCAAGGCGGGTTTCCCGCGACCAGGTCGAATCCCCCGGACAGGGCGACGTCCCCGAAATGCGACTCGAAAGAGAAGAAGGGGACCGCACCGTCCCGGTCGACCTTGCGAACCGCCGAACGAAGGTCCCGCAGACTCTGGCGCGAGCGGGAGAGCCAAACGCGCTCTGCGCGCTCCAGGCCGCGCCGGCGCCCGAACAGGTCACGGTCCTTGGCCGCGGCCATCAGCTCCCCGATGGCGGCTTCGAGTCCGGCCGCCGCCTCGACAAGCAAGCGGCGCGCGAGCGCCGCCTCCGCCCGGGCAAGCTCTGCCTGGGCCGCGCGCTTGGCGGGCCCCGCGAGATCGAACAGGGTCCGCCGCGCGGCAGCGAGCCGGCGCACCTCGGGGCCGCCGATCCGAACGCCGCGCCCGCCGAGGGAACTCGCGAGCGCGAGCGGGTCGAGCAGCGCGTCGCCTTGTCGCACGTGTCCGTCGAGGTTCGGGAGGGGGGCGACGGCGCCCAAGTCCGTGGTGTCGTCGTCGGCGACGAGAGCGAGCCAGAGACGCAGCTCGGTGAGCCGGACGGCGGTGGGCGTCAGGTCGACGCCGAACAGGGAATGGGCGAGCACGTCGCGCTTGATCGCGAGGGCGGGCCCTTCGCCCGCGGCGCGCCGCAGCGCCACGAGCTCCCCCAGGGCGCCGAGCAGGAAGGCACCCGATCCGGCGGCAGGATCGAGCACGGTGAGCGCCCGCAGGTTGGGCGCGGGGTTCGGAGCGAGCCCTTCGTGGATCCAGCGGGCGGCGGCGGCGGCGCTGAGGCCGATCCGGTGCACCAGCGCCGCCTCGAGGCCCGCGCGCACGATCTGGCGCACCAAGGTCGCGGGTGTGTAATAGCTGCCGCTGGCGCGGCGCTCCGCCGGGTCCATGACCCCTTCGAACACGCGCCCCAGCATATCGGGCGCGACCAGCTCGCCGGCGTCGTCTTCCCGCACCGAGAAGTGAAATCGCTCGAACAGGTCGTCGAAAGCATCGCGCCAATCCGCGTTCGTCCAGATCGCCGGACCGTGCTTCCGCTCGAGGGGGGTGGGCTCGAAGAGGCCCCCGTTTAGGAACGGCACTCGGCCGAGGGCGCTGGCGCGTGTGCCACGACTTGCCACGGGTCGATTCAAAACCCCGAAGCAGAGCGGCTGCAGGAACGTCCGGTGGAAGTGCAGCCGGCGGGCAAGGGCGCTTTGGAGCAACCGAGGCAGGTAACGGCGATCACCGTCGAGCCAACCCTTCGATTGCACGAAATAGAGGAAGAGGACGCGGGTCAGGGCCGTGAGTGCCAGCGCGTGCCGATCGATGTGCGCGGATGGGGCGGTCAGACGGCCGGTGAGGCGCTCGAGCGTCTGGCGGAAGGCGCGGAAGAAACGCGGCGTGACCCCCTCGATCGCGAGCACTTCACCAACTCGGAGACTCAGCGCGAGGGCCGATTCACCGGCGGCGGGGGCGAGGCCCTCCAGGGTCGCGAGCGCCGCGCCGGGAGGCCGCAGCAGCGGCACCGTGACGAGGCGAATGGCGACGGGCCCTGTGGTGGCGGCCCGCCACGCGGCGCAGACTAGGCGTCGCGGGCTGCCGCCGAGAGCGCACGCCAATCCCCGCTCAGCGCTCGCGGCGAGCCGGCGCGCCGCCGCTCGCGCCGCGCCCTCGGGATCGGCGGCATCGAGGCCGAAGACGCGAAATGCGTCATGCCGCGCGACGAGCGCGGCTCGACTCACGCCGCCGGCACGCGCCGCTTCCTCCCCGAGCCAGGGCCCGGGTGGCACGGCTTCCCACGCCGCGTCGTA
>Ga0070696_100001743_pt1 | contig 14266 bp, 10 predicted proteins | sample KBSK1253metaG_FD_65474 | JGI IMG/M metagenome (GOLD analysis project Ga0070696, IMG submission 65474) | Corn, switchgrass and miscanthus rhizosphere microbial communities from Kellogg Biological Station, Michigan, USA - KBS K1-25-3 metaG | ecosystem: Host-associated > Plants > Roots >... | reverse complement strand
GGGGACTGAGCACGCAGAAGGCCGCCGATGAACTGCATCTCGATGCCTGGGTCATCGACGCGCTGGAGGCCAATGACTACACGCGCATCGGGCCGCCGGTTTACATCAAGGGCCACCTCAAGAGATATGCCGAGCTGTTGGAGTTGCCCGTCGGCGAGATACTGACCGGCTACGAATCTCACACGCGGACGCCAAAGCCGGTTGCCGCGCAGGCTGCAAGCGTGCGGCTGCGTGCTGATGCCGCCGACGCGGACAATCGGTACGTGATTCAGGTCGCGGGGTCCGCGGCGGCTGCGTTGCTGATTCTCGGCATGCTGTGGTGGAAGCCCTGGCATCAGAGCGGCGCGGTGCCTGCCGGCGAAGCGCCCCTGGCGGCGGCGCCAAGCACGGCAGCGTCCTACCCCGCCACCGGTCCTGCCGAGGCCCCTTCCGCTGAGGTATCGCCGGCGACGCCAGCAGCGTCGGCTACGCCAGCAACGCCAGCAGCGCCAGCGATGTCAGCAACGTCGGCTACGCCGGCAACGTCGGTGACGCCGGCGACGCCGGCAGCCGGGGCGACCACGTCAGGGGCAACGACGCCTGCGACACTGGATGCGGCGACTGTCTCGGGAACACCGGTGGCCGACTCCGGCGCGGCCGCTGCGATGCCGACCGCGCTGACCACGCCGGAGGCCGCGACCGCCGAAGCAGCCGGTGCGGGCCATGCCCGCATACGCCTGAGTTTTTCGGCCGACTCGTGGGTGGACGTGCACGATGCCTCGGGGCGGCGGATGTACGCCGGCAATGGCCAGGCCAACAGCGTCAAGGCCATCGTGGGCACCGCGCCAATGCATGTGTACCTGGGCTTTGCGAACGGTGTGCAACTCGAAATCAACGGTCGGACGGTTGCGATCGGGCCGCAATTCGTCACCGGCCACGTGGCGCGCTTCGAGGCTGGCGCCGACGGCGTGCTGCGGCGCGATTCGCGCAGCATGCCGGCGCGAGACGATTCGGCTCCCGACGCGCAAACGCGCAACACACGTCCGCCTGGCTGATCGGAGAGAGCCCTTGAGCAAGATCATCGAGCCCCTGCGCGGCGTGCATGACGTGTTGCCCGCGCAAGTCGCGGCCTGGCAGCACTTGGAGCGCATCACGCGCGAGGTATTCGCGGGCTATGGTTACGAGGAATTCCGCGTTCCCGTGATCGAGCAAACTCAATTGTTCAAACGCTCCATCGGCGACTTCACGGATATCGTCGAGAAGGAGATGTTCAGCTTCGTCGATCAGGGCGAGGATCAGATCACGCTGCGCCCGGAAGCGACTGCCGGCATCGTGCGTGCGGTGATCTCGAACGGCATGCTGCGCGACGGCCGCCTACGCGTGTGGTGCATGGGCCCGATGTTCCGGCGGGAACGGCCGCAGGCCGGGCGCTACCGTCAGTTTCATCAAATCGACGCCGAGGCATTCGGTTTCGAGGGCCCGGACATCGATGCGGAGATGATTCTGCTGTCTGCGCGCTTGTTGCGGCGGCTCGGCCTGACGCGCGTGAGGCTGCTGATAAATTCATTGGGAACGCCTGCCTCGCGCGCGGCGTATCGCGAACAGCTCACCACTTATTTCAGCGCGCACGAAGCTGCGCTCGACCAGGACAGCAGGCGGCGTCTCAGCGGCAATCCGCTGCGGATACTCGATAGCAAGAATCCGGATATGCAGCGAATCGTCGCCGGCGCGCCGCTGCTGCTCGATTCGCTGGACGTTGAGTCCCGGTCGCATTTCGATTCGTTGTGCGCCCAACTGCGAAGCGCCGGCATCGAGTATCATGTGGAGCCGCACTTGGTCCGTGGGCTCGATTACTACACGCGCACGGTTTTCGAGTGGACGACCGACTTGCTGGGTGCGCAGAGCACGGTGTGCGCCGGCGGCCGCTACGACGGCTTGGTCGCCCAATTGGGCGGTGCAGCCACTCCCGGCATCGGCTGGGCCATGGGCCAGGAGCGCATCATCATGCTGCTCGAGAAGCTGGGATTGGGCCCGGCACGTTCCCGGCCGCAGGTTTACATGGTGTTGGCGGGGGAACAGGTGGAGATCGCAGGCTTCAAACTGGCGGAGCGATTGCGCGACGCCTGGCCGGATCTCGCATTGCAAATCAATCTAGGCGGCGGGAGTTTCAAGACGCAATTCAAGCGTGCGGACAAGAGCGGCGCGCAGTTTGCGATAGTTCTGGGGGATGACGAAACGGCCCGGGGTGTGGTTGCAGTGAAGGCGCTGCGCCAGGAACTGGCGCAGGAGGAATGCCCCATGGACCAGATCAGTGAACGCTTAGGGGTGTTGTTGGGTCTCAAGACGGGGTAGCGGAGAAGCCATGGCAGACGATTATTTGACCGACGATGAACAATGGGAAGCCGTCAGGCACTGGATAAAAGAGAACGGCCCGTCGGTAGTCGCCGGAGTGGTTCTCGGCGCGGCGGCGCTGTTCGGCTGGCGGTATTTCGAGACCTATCGCAACACCAATGCACTGAAGGCTGCGGCGCAGTTCAGTGAATTGACCGTTGCGCTGGAGCGGAACGACTCCGCCAAATCCCGGCAGATTGCCGATGGGCTCATCAAGGAGTATCCGCGATCGCCCTATGCCGATCAGGCACAACTGACGATTGCGCGGCTCTATGTCGACAATGAGCAGCTTGCCAACGCCATCGCGCCTTTGACGCAGGTCATGAACAACTCGAAAGACTCCGAACTGCGGCAGATCGCACGCCTGCGGCTCGCGCGGGTGATGATCGATCAGGGCAAACCGGACGAGGCGATCAAGACGCTCGCTGCCGGGACGCCCGGCGCGTTCGGGGCGCGTTATCACGAGGTGCGCGGCGACGCGCTCTACGCGAAGAAGGACATCCCCGGCGCCGCCACCGAATACAAGGCGGCGCTGGCGGCCGGCGATCCGAACAGTGTCGATGCTTCTTTGCTGGAATTGAAGATCGCGGATCTTGGCGCAACCGCGGCGCCGCCCGCGAAGACCGCCTCCGACACCCCGAACAAGGCTAAACCCTGATGCGCTTATTGCTTCCTTTGAGCCTCGCTGCGCTGCTGATCGCCGGTTGCAGCAAAGACAAAGACGTCGAGCCGCCCGCCACCTTGGTCAAGTTTCCGGCGACGCTGCCGGTGAAAAAACTGTGGAGCGAGCACGTCGGCGGCGGCAAGAAGCAAATGGTGCTGCGCCTGGGGTTGGGGCCGGCGCTCGACGGCGGTGTGGTGTTCGCGGCCTCGCACAAGGGTGAAGTGCTTGCCACGTCGCTGGAGACCGGGCGTCATGTGTGGGTCAAGAAACTGAAATTGCCGTTATCTGCCGGGCCGGCGGCGGGCCAGGGCCTGGTCGTGGTGGGCTCCAGCAAGGGCGACATCGTCGCCTTGGACGGCGCCACGGGGCGCGAACGGTGGCGCTCACGCGTGAATTCCGAGCTGCTGTCCATGCCGGCCATCAGCGAGAGAGTCGTCGTCCTGCGTTCGGTCGACGGCAGGCTGCATGGACTCGACGCACACACCGGCAAGGAATTGTGGTCGGTGGAACAGCAGGTGCCGCGCCTGAGTCTGCGCGGCACGGCGATACCCATCATCGTCAAGGAAGTGGCGATCAGCGGCTTCGACGACGGTAAGATCATGGCGGTATCCCTGTCCACCGGCGACACGGTGTGGGATACGGCGCTGGCCACGCCCCACGGCCGCACGGAACTCGACCGGTTGGTCGACATCGATTCGGCGGTTCAGGCGGTGGGAGACAACGTATTCGCCGCGGGGTTCCAAGGGCGCACGGCGATGCTCGCCCTCGATTCGGGGCAGGTCTGGTGGGCACACGATATGTCGAGCTACCGAGGCTTGGCAGTCGATGCCGACAATTTGTACGTCAGCCAGTCCGACGGCGTCGTGGTGGCGCTGCGCCAGCGCGATGGTTCCGAACTGTGGCGCAATGAGAAATTGAAGCGCCGGGGATTGAGCACGCCCGTCGTGATCAGTACGGCGATCGCAGTCGCCGACTACCAGGGCTACATGCATTGGCTGGATAAAACCACCGGCAAACTCGTGGCGAGGGTACGTATTTCGAAGGACAGGGTCACCAATCCGCCGGTGGCGGTAGACGACACGGTAGTGGTGTTGACCGATGGCGGCACCTTGGCGGCGTATCGAGCCGCTCCTCCGGCGATGCCGGCGGCGTCCGCTGTGCGGCCGGCTGCATCCACCGCCGGGCCGACCGCTCCCGCAGCGGCGCCGACCGAGCCTGCGGGCGCGCCGAGCGAGCCTGAGGGCGCGCCGGCACCTGCAGCGACGTCTGTGCCCGATCCTTTGGCAGCGCCAGTGACGCCGGTTGCGCCAACCGATCCAGGCGCATCGAGCGCTCCTCCCCCCAAGCCGTAGGCCATGCTGCCGGTAGTCGCGTTGATCGGTCGGCCCAATGTGGGCAAATCGACCTTGTTCAATGCCATGACCGGCACACGGGACGCGTTGGTTGCGGATCTGCCGGGGCTGACGCGCGACCGGCAGTATGGGTTCGCCCGCCGCACTTTGGTTCCCTGCATCGTGGTGGATACCGGCGGACTGGTCGAAAACGCCGGCATCATCGAGAGTCTGATGATTGCGCAGACCGAGCGTGCGATCAGCGAGGCGGATCGGCTCATCGTGCTGGTCGATGGCCGCGCGGGCGTCACGCCGCAGGATCAATTCGTGGCCCAGCTGGCGCGCCGCAGCGGCAAGCCTCTGTTCCTGGCGGTCAACAAAACCGAGGGCTTTGACCACGATATCGCGGTAGCCGATTTTCACCAATTGGGTTTGGGCGAGCCGCATCCGATCGCGTCCGCGCACGATCAGGGGGTGATTTCGCTGCTGGAGGCGGCTCTCGAGGGGTTGACGCCGGATCCGCAGGACGGTCCGGAAATGACGGGCATCAAAGTCGCCGTCATCGGCCGTCCAAACGTCGGCAAGAGCACGTTGATCAACCGCCTGCTCGGTGATAACCGCATGGTGGCGTTTGACCAGCCCGGCACCACGCGTGATGCGGTACTGGTGCCGTTCGAGCGCGATGGAGAGCGCTACACGCTGATCGACACCGCCGGGTTGCGGCGCCGCTCGCGCGTCGAGGAGACGATCGAGAAATTCAGCGTCGTCAAGACCCTGCAGGCGATCGAGACCGCTCACGTGGTAGTCGTGGTGATGGATGCGCAAGATACCATTGCCGAACAAGACGCGAGCCTGTTGGGCACGGTCATCGAACAGGGCCGAGCCTTGGTGCTGGCCGTCAATAAATGGGACAACATTCCCGCCGAACAGCGCGACCTGATTCGCGGCCAAATCGTCCAGCGCCTGGAGTTTGCCGATTTCGCGCCGCTGCATTTCATTTCGGCGCGCCATGGCAGCGGCGTCGGCGAACTGCTCGCCGCGGTGCGCAAGGTTTATGCCGCCGCGACCCGTGCCATGAGCACCCCGGAACTGACGCGCGTGCTCGAGGCAGCCGTCGACAGTCACCAGCCGCCGCTGGTCAGCGGCCGCCGCATCAAGTTGCGTTATGCTCACCAGGGCGGGCGCAATCCGCCGGTGATCGTCATACATGGCAACCAGACCGATCACGTGCCGGACGCCTACCGCCGCTACCTGGTCAACGTCTATCGCAAGGCGTTTGATTTGATGGGCACGCCGGTCAGGGTCGCCTTCCGCGGCGACGAGAATCCCTATGCCGGCAAGCGCAATCCTCTGACGCCCCGGCAGGTGCGTAAACGCAAACGGCTGATTCAACGCAATAAGCGTTAGGCGTAGTATGGTGAAAAGGCCATAAAGGCCGGCCGGCGGCGTAAACGCGGGATGTCCTGTGCTGCGATTCACCAGAACGGTAGCTTTGCGCATCGCGGCAATCGTAGCGCTGTTGGTTGGGCTGTACGCCCTGGCTGGGTTCGTACTCGCGCCCAAGCTGCTGCGATCCGCGCTGCTCAAGGACATCCCGCAGACCTTGAATGCGACGCCGACGGTCGGGGAGATTCACCTTAACCCGTTTTTGCTGCAACTCGAGGTCAAGAACTTTGCTTTGGCCTCCCCGGGCGGCGAAAAATTGCTGGGCTTCGAGCGCCTGTTCATCGATTTCGAGCTGTCATCGATCTGGCATCGCGCCTACTCATTCGGAAACATCGATATCGCCGCGCCCTATGCGAACGCCATCGTGGCGCCGAACGGCGCCCTGAATCTCCTGCAACTGCGGCCGAAACCTTCGCCGCCCAAACCGGACGAGAAGAGCCAGCCGATTCCGGCGATTCGGATCGGCTCGTTCAAAGTCAGCAAAGGGATGGTTGGCTACGAGGACCGCAGCCGTCCGTCCGCGTTCGTGGCGCGCCTCGAGCCGATCAATTTCGAACTGCAGAATTTCTCCACCGGGGTCGAGGGAGGGCGATTCACCTTCACCGGGTCCTCGAAACTCGGAGAGCGGGTGGAATGGCACGGACACCTGTCGGTGCAACCGATCGAATCGGACGGTGAGTTCCAGATCGACGGTTTGAGGGCGCACACGATTTGGGAGTATCTCCAAGACCGGCTGAACTTCGCCGTCAATTCCGGCACCATCGATCTGAACGCCACTTATCGGTTCGCGTTGAAAGACCATGTCGAATTGAACGCCAGCCTGTCGAAGGTCACGGTGTCCGGTCTCACCGTCAGGCCGGGTTCGGATGTCGACTGGATTACGGTCCCTGAGTTGATCTTGAGCGGAACGACGGTGGATCTGCCGAAGCGTCAGGCACACGTCGATTCGCTGTCGCTGACGGGGGTGAAGCTGGTGACCTGGCTGGAACCGGACGGCTCGCTCAACTTGCTCAAACTCGCGCAGCCGCCGGCGACGGTGAGCAAGGCGGCGAAGACGGCACCCGTGACCGCGACAGCGCCCGTGACCGCGCCGGCAGCCGCCACCCCACCCTGGCAGTTCGACCTACGCGAGTTCGCGGTGCGCGATGCGAGCATTTCAGCCGAGGACCGCAGCACGCATCCTGTGGCCAAGGTATTGCTCGGGCCATTGGCGCTCGAGGTCGGCGGTGTGAGTTTGGATCTCTCCAAACCGCTCGCCGTGACCCTGGGTACACGCGTCAATGAGAAAGGCGCCGTGAAGGTGAGCGGCGACGTCACGCCGCAACCGCTGTCCGCGAACTTGAGTCTGAAGTTTAGCGGGATCGATCTGACCGCAGTGCAGCCGTATATCGCGCAGCATACCTCCTTGACGCTGCTGAGCGGACGATTGAGCGGGGATGCCAAGCTGCGATACGGCACAAAGAAGCCTGCCATGCAGTTTACCGGCAACATCAGCGTTGCCGATCTGCATACCGTCGACAATGCCTTGCGCGACGACTTCGTCAATTGGGAGCGCCTGGACGTGTCGGGAGTGAACTTCGAACATGACCCCGATCGGCTGGGTATCGAACAAATCACGGTGCGCAAACCGTACGCCCGCGTGATCATCGAGCCGGATACCAGCCTGAACGTGGGTCGGGTGCTGGCGGGCCCCGGGGCAGTGGTGGTGGCGCCGGCTCGCGAGGCCCCGGCGGCGGGACATGCCGCCGGGGCCGAGCCGGGATCCGCGTCGGCGGCCCGCGCACCCTTGAGAGTGGCGGTGGCCCAAGGCAAGCCGGCGCGTGGCCGCTCGACTTCGCCGCCGGCCGCGGCATCGATCTCCGGCGCGGCGGCCAAGCCGATGCCGATGGACATCAAGAAAGTCGTGCTGCACGCGGGACAGGCGAACTTTGCGGATCTATCCGTGGCGCCGAATTTCGCGACCGGCATTCAAGAGCTCGAGGGAACGGTGCTCGGCCTGTCTTCGAAGGCCAATTCGCGCGCGAAGGTGGATTTGCATGGTTCCGTGGATGCGTTCTCGCCGGTCGCGATTACGGGTGAAGTAAACGTGCTGAGCGCGGCTCTTTACACCGACTTGGCGCTGAGTTTCCGCAACATGGAGCTCAGTACCTTCAATCCCTACTCCGGCAAATTCGCGGGCTACAACATCTCCAAGGGCAAGCTCACCACCGAGCTGCACTATAAAGTGAACGGGCGCAAGCTCGATGCGCAGCACCACATCAGCATCGATCAGCTCGAATTCGGCGAGAAGACCGCCAGCAAGGACGCGGTCTCCCTGCCGATCAAATTGGCGGTGGCGCTGCTCAAGGACCGCCATGGCGTCATCGATCTGAATATTCCCGTCACCGGGTCGCTCGATGACCCGAATTTTCGCCTGGGGCCGATCATTTGGAAGGTTTTCGTCAACCTGGTGGAGAAGGCCGTCACCGCGCCCTTCGCCCTGCTCGGTGCATTGTTCGGCGGCGGCGCGAATTTACAATTCATCGATTTTCAACCGGGCGTCGCCCAGCTGGATGCCGCCGGCGAGGAGAAGATCCGCGCGGTGGTCAAAGCGCTGAACGAACGGCCGCAGCTCAAGATCGAGGTGCCGATCGCCGCGATCAGCGAACTCGATCGTCCGGCGTTGGCCGAGGCCCAATTCCAAGCGCAGATCCGCTCGGCTCCGGCGACGAAAACCGCCGGCAAGAAATCGGCGGCCGCGGCCCCCGAGTTCGAACAGTTGGAGCCGGCGGCGAAGCTCGAGCTTTTGAAACAGCTGTATGCAAGGAACGTGGGTGGCGAGCCGAAATATTCGGAGGCGATCACCGGACTCAAGTCGAAGCCTGAAGTCACGGCGGCTAAAATCGATTATCTGATCCAGGAATTGCATGCGCACATTGCGATTGGCGATGCCGATCTCACGGCCTTGGCGCAGCAACGCGCGATGGCCGTGCAACATGACTTGTTGACGGACACGCAGATCGACCCTGCGCGGGTGTTCCTGGTGGCCAATGACAAAGCGAAGAAGGACGGCGACAAGATCCAATTGGAATTATCGCTGAAGTGAGAGCGCCTCGCTCAGGAAGCGCTAAACTGTAACCAATATCAAGGAGAATTATCAACGCAAAACTTGATGTCGGCGGACCGGAACGGATTCGAGATTCGCCTGTCTACCCGACTGAACAGCGTAACCGCGAATCGAGGTGGGTGCCTTTCACCCCGCGCCACCCCCCTCATCGCAACGGAGGATCTGATGTTTATGAACAACGATTTTTCCGAGCAACCGAGAATCCATAGGGCCGGCGTGTTGCCGGTACGCCGACCCGCGGAATATCAGGACCTCAAGAGCAGGGATCCGGCGCTGAACGTCATGACGGACTTCACGGTCAAGATGGCCGTCACCGTCTCGCCCGACAGACAAATCGATGCGGCTCTGTCGGACATGAAGCGATACGGCGTGCGCGCCATGCTGGTGGTGCCGGCCGAGAGCGTGCTGGGGTTGATCACATCCTACGATATCGAGGGGCCGCGCCCGATCCAGTTCGCGGAACGATTTCATGTGACAGGGCGCGAGGACATCCGAGTCGGCGACATCATGACCGAATGGGCGGATGTACCCACGGTGGATTGGCAGACGATGCAGGAAGCGCGGATTGCGGATCTGTTGGAGATTTTCGACGGTATCGGCGTAATGCACTTGCTGGTGGTCGATGTGGGAGCGACCGGATCCGAGGTGGTGCGGGGGCTGATTTCTCGTTCCAGAATCGACCGGCACCTGGACGAAACTTATACGCTGCCGAGGATGCGCCGCGAGATGTTTCATCGCCCGCGCCAAAATGGCGGCAGAGTGTGAACATTCGGTGAGACTCGGCCGTCCGCCATCGGCGACAACCCGATATGAGAAATTTTACAATATCTCGAACCGTGATCAAAGTCGCATTTTGAGAACGATCGTGCCAGGTAGTCTCGGGATGTCATATCGGACACCGCCGACGGAGATATTTACATGAGCAATCCCTACAACGGCGCGGACCGCGCCTCGATCCTGGGCCCGACGCTTTATTTCAAAGGCGATCTGACCGCCGAAGAAGACCTGTTGATCCAGGGAAGGATCGAAGGGTCGATTACGCATACGCAGCGCTTGACCGTCGGCGTGCAGGGCACGGTCAAGGCGAATATTCGAGCGCAACTCATTATTGTCGAAGGCACGGTGGACGGCGACCTGCGGGCCGAAAAATCCGTGTTCGTGAAAGAGACGGCGAAGATTCGCGGCAATATCTTCGCGCCCACCATCAGCATCATGGAAGGTGCCTGTTTCAGCGGCAACATCGATATGGACGGCAAAAAGACCGGACAGCAGCCCGCCAGGAACGACGCCGTGGCGGCGCCGCGTGCTGCCAAAGCCGCCGGCGGTGCCGGATAGCGATGTCCTGGTTCAAGAAACCCTTCGATGGAGATGCTCCCATGCTGAATACCAATTCAAGCGGCCGCACCACTGCGCCCGAACCCTCGATCAACCGCCCCGAACCTCGCGAACCCCGGATCGAACCGCGTTCCCCGCAACCGCGTGCACCGGAGCCGCGCGTGGTTGAACCGCGCGCGACCGAAGCGCGAAGCCCCGAGACCCGCACTTCCGAGCCGCGAAGCCCCGAGACCCGCCCTCCCGAGCCGTCGCCGCGCGCGTCCGTGCTGGGTCCCAGCCTGCGGTTCCGCGGGGAATTGTCGGCACAGGAGGATTTGATCATTCAGGGCAGCGTCGAAGGCTCGATCACTCACACGCAGAGCCTGACCGTGGGCACCGATGGCTCCATGAAGGGCGACATTCGCGCGAAGCTCATCGTCGTCGACGGCAAAGTCGAGGGCGATCTGTATGCCACCGAATCGGTGAGCATTCGCGCATCCGCCAAGGTCAAGGGCAATGTGTTCGCACCGCGAGTGGGCATTGCGGAAGGCGCATTCTTTCAAGGACAAATTGAAATGCAGCCATCCGGCGCTGCGGTCCAAGAACACAGCGCGCGGCTGCGGCAGGCCGCCATGACGCCGCCTTTGGACGGCACGGCAGTCGATCGCATATTGGGTGCGAGTTAACGCAAGAACAGCGCGGGATCGACCCAGACGCGATTCAGGCTCAGCGCCCAGTGCAGGTGGGGGCCGGTGGCGCGTCCGGTCATTCCGACGGCGCCGATCCGTGTCCCCGCCGCGACGGTTTGTCCGGGCTTCACGTCGACGGCGCTCAAATGGCAGTACATGCTGATCAGCCCGCGGCCATGGTCGATCAACACGGTATTGCCCGTGAAAAAGTACTTGCCCGTGTCGGCCACCGTGCCGGCAATGGGCGCGCGCACCGGCGTGCCCACAGGCGCCGCGATATCCATGCCGCTGTGCGGGTTCCGGGATTCGCCGTTGAATATGCGGCGCATCCCGAAGGAGCTGCTGCGTACTCCCGGAACCGGCTGCGCAAAGCGCAATGCCTCGGGCGGTTCGTCGGTCCAGTGGCTCAACGCGCGCTCGAGAGTCACGTGTTCGCGCGTCACCCGTTCGAGATCCGCATGCGACAGGTTGACTTGCCGCGGCGCCACCTTGAGCGATTGACTGGCATAGCGCTTGCTGCCCACGCCAAATTCGATTTCCTGCCGACCGTCGCCGCCATGTACGACGATCCGCCGCGTGGCCAGCGGCGCCGACAACGGAATGCCGATCACCGCCACCCAGTTTGTGCCGTCCTTGACCACCAGGGCGCGATTGCCGTCGGCATCGACGTAGGGAACGGCATCGCCGGCGGAGCTCAGCCGGATGATTTTCACGCCACCCGGCACGGCGCTTTCCTGCGGCAGTTGCAGGGCGAATGCGGGCGTGGGAACGAGGCTGAGGAGCGTGAGAGCGAGCGCGGCTGCGGCAGCCGCAGCCGCATGAATCGACAGGCGGCCGCGGGCCATCTTGGGGCGGTTCACGATGCCGCCTCGACCTTGGCGCGGACTTTGCCGTGCGCGAGGCGTGCTTCGATCACGGTGCCGGGCTTTGCAGCGGCGGCATCGCGCAGGATTTCACCGTTTTCGATGCTGACAATGGCGTAGCCGCGCTCCAATGTGGCGAGCGGACTCACGGCGTTCAGCGTACGCACCAGGGGCAGCAGCCGTTCTCGCGCCCGACGCAATTGTTCGAGTCCCGCCGCCTGCAATCGGGCGAACAGCGCCGCGTGACGCGCGGCGGCGCCCTGAACCCGTGCCGCGGGGCTTGCCTGCCAGAGCCGGCTTCGACGCTCGCCGAGGGTCGACCTACGATCGCTGAGGATTTGCCGCAGGGCGCGGGACAATCGTTGTTCAAACTCGTCGAGACGCTGCGATTGCTCCGCCAACCGCGCAGTGGGGCTGACCAATGCCGCGCGTCCGCAGAGCCAGCGCAGGCGCTCGCGGTGGGCGGCGATTCGACGGCGCATACCCTGTTGCAGGCGCGTGCCCGACCGCCGCAGCGACGCGAGCCACTCCTCGGCGTCGGGAACCACGATTTCAGCGGCGGCGGAGGGTGTGGGCGCGCGCACATCGGCGGCAAAGTCCGCAATGGTGAAGTCGATCTCGTGACCGATGCCGCTGACCACGGGGATGGGAGTGGCAACGATGGCACGGGCCAAACCCTCGTCGTTGAACGCCCACAGATCTTCCAGAGAGCCCCCGCCACGCGCCAATATGAGCACATCGCACTCGGCGCGCCGGCCGGCAAGCCGAAGCGCCGCGATGATTTCGGACGCCGCTTGCGCTCCTTGTACCGGAACCGGATAGATCAGCACGGAAACCGCCGCAAAGCGCCGCGCCAGCACGTGCAGGATGTCGCGAATCGCCGCTCCCGTGGGCGATGTGATCACGCCGATGCGCTTCGGCAGGGTGGGGAGCTGGCGCTTGCGCTCCGGGGCGAACAGTCCCTCGGCGGCAAGCTTGGCCGCCAGCTCTTCGAACTGTCGCTTCAAGGCGCCGACGCCGGCATCCTCCATATGATCGACGATGAGCTGGTACTCGCCGCGCGGCTCGTAAAGACCGATGCGCGCCCGCACCAGTACTTTTTGGCCATCCCGCGGCGTGAAGGCACACAGCAAATTTCGCTGCCGGAACATGGCGCAGCGCACCTGCGCGGCAGCGTCTTTGAGCGAAAAGTACCAATGCCCGGAGCTGGGTCTCGCGAAATTGGAGATTTCCGCCTCCAGCCACAGGGCGCCGAAACCGCGCTCCAACAGGACTCTGACCTCGCGATTGAGGCGGGAAACGCTGTAAATATCGCGCTCGGGGCGCGCTCTCGCGGGGGTATCGACCATATCCATGGGCAAATGATAGCGGTTTACCGCGCAGCAGCGGCAAGGTACAATGCGCCGCCTCTTAGATGAAACTGCGTGACGCCCCCTATGCGTATTCTTGAAGAGGCACTCACATTCGATGACGTGCTGCTGGTGCCGGCATATTCCGAAGTTTTGCCGCGCGAAGTCTCGTTGGCAAGTCAGCTGACCCGCAATATCCGCGTCAATCTGCCGGTGGTCTCCGCCGCTATGGATACCGTCACGGAAGCCCGTCTGGCCATTACCATGGCCCAAGAGGGCGGCATCGGCATCATCCACAAGAACATGTCGATCGATAATCAGGCCCGCCAGGTCGACCGCGTCAAGAAGTTCGAGAGCGGCGTGATCAGCGATCCTATCACCGTGAAGCCGGACATGACGATTCGCCAGGTCATCGATCTGACTCGCGCGAAAAATATCTCCGGCGTACCCGTGGTGCTGGGCACGAAGGTGGTCGGCATCGTCACGCATCGCGACCTGCGATTCGAAACCAAGCTCGATTCACCCGTTTCGTCCGTGATGACGCCGAAAGAACGCCTGATCACCGTGCGCGAGAATGCGCCGAAGGATCAGGTGCTGGCGCTGTTGCACAAGCATCGCATCGAAAAGGTGCTGGTGATCGCCGGTGACCACGAGCTCAAAGGCATGATCACGGTGAAGGATTTTCAAAAGGCCACGGAATTCCCGAACGCCTGCAAGGATGCCGTGGGGAGCCTGCGCGTCGGCGCGGCGGTGGGAACGGCGCCTGACACTCTGGACCGGGTCGGCGCACTGCGCGCAGCGGGCGTGGACGTCGTCGTGGTCGACACCTCACATGGGCATTCGCGCGGCGTGCTGGATACGGTGGCGAGGATCAAGGCGAAGTATTCCGATATACAGGTGATCGGCGGCAATATCGTGACCGCCGAAGCGGCCCTGGATCTCGTGAAGCGCGGGGCCGATGGCGTCAAGGTGGGCATTGGACCGGGCTCGATCTGCACGACGCGCATCATAGCGGGCGTCGGTGTGCCGCAAATCAGCGCGATTGCGCGGGTTGCCAAGGCACTCGAGGGGTCGGGGGTGCCGGTGATCGGAGACGGCGGCATTCGATATTCCGGCGATATTGCCAAGGCACTG
>Ga0070696_100001739_pt1 | contig 14270 bp, 16 predicted proteins | sample KBSK1253metaG_FD_65474 | JGI IMG/M metagenome (GOLD analysis project Ga0070696, IMG submission 65474) | Corn, switchgrass and miscanthus rhizosphere microbial communities from Kellogg Biological Station, Michigan, USA - KBS K1-25-3 metaG | ecosystem: Host-associated > Plants > Roots >... | reverse complement strand
ATTTTGGGCTGTTTCCCGCCGAGATCGTCGACCCAGATCTTGATGGCATCCACCTGCTGGCGGGCCAGCGCGTCCACCTGGCGGCGTGCTTCCTCGGGACTATCGGTTTGAATCACTGCATCGCCGACCTCTTGTGCAGGATGCCCGCCCGGCGCGGTGAACCCCCGTCCGGCGGTGAACAACCTCGTGGTCGGCAGGCGGCCCTCGCGCTCGGCTTTGCGCAATTCAAAGGCGGCCTCGCGGTCCGTTCCGATGCTGCGCACCGAAGTTACGCCGAAATAAAGAAACGCGTTGAGATTCTGCTCGATGCGTTCCCGCGTGTAATCCGCGGCCCGGTACTCGGGGCCGCCGCGGGAACCCGGATGCACGTGCAGGTCGATTAGTCCCGGAACGAGGAATTTCCCTTGCCCATCGATTTTCTCGACGCCGGCCGGAATGGGCATGTTGGCGCGATTCCCAATGGCCCGGATACGCGAGCCCGCCACGATGACTACGGAATTCGAGACCGGCGGTCCGCCCGTGCCGTCAATCAGGACTGCGCCAATGATGGCCTTTTGCACGGACTCTTCAGACGGTTTACAGCCGCAAATCGTGAACGCGCTTAAGATGAGTACCGTAATTTCGAAACGTCGCAGAAACACCATTTCATCTTGACAAAATACAACCGGCTTCGTCTGAGGGAAATCGGAGTGCGTTCCCTCTCGATGGAGCGCACCCCCGTTAGTGGCAGGACTTATTTTGCTTCCCGGTACCGGCACGCGCTGGCGACGAGCTTGGCGCCATCGAAAGTGCCCGTGCAGTTGATGTAATAGCCTTCCTTTAACTCGTCCATGGAACCTGGTTTGTTGTTTCCCTGAGTACCCTTCGCCCACTTCGTGTCGGCGTTGTATACGATCTGCTGCTGTGTGTTGCCTTTCCGTACGGTTATCGTCGACGAGTCCTTGGCGAGCATGTGGATCGTACCATTCCGTTGGCCTGTTTTCGCCTTCTTGGCTCCTTTTTCTCCGGCGACCGCCGCAGGTCCTACGGCGAGGGTCACCAATACGCTTAGAACCAGCGCGAAGGTCGTCCAAAACCTGCGTCTCATGTCTTCCTCCTTGGGAATTGTTAAATCGGGCACTGAACACTATAAGCCGCGAGGCACGAAAAGTAAATCCCGCTGATTAAGATTGATCATGTACGACGCGATCATCGTCGGCAGCGGACCGGCTGGATTGAGCGCCGCCCTGATTCTGGGACGTTGCCGGCGAGTGGTGGTTTTCGATACACGGCAGCCGCGAAACGCCCGTTCGCGCGGGCTGCACGGTTTTCTGACTCGTGAGGGAATCCAGCCGCTCGATCTGCTGAATATCGGGCGAGAGCAACTAAAGCCGTACGCCATTGAAATGCGTGAGGCGCTGGTTGTCGCTTGTGAGTGCAATGGCGATGGATTCAGCGTGACCTTGGAGGATGGCTCCAGGCATCAATCGCGTCACCAGGCTAGGCTCCGCCGGCCGGGAACGGCTGGCACGCCGGGGCATTGAGGTGCGCGCGCAGCGGATTGCCCGGCTCGAAGGAACTGGCGGCGTGCTCGAGCGAATTGTGTTCCAGACCGGCGAGGCGCTCCCAAGACGAGGCAGTTCTTCAGCACAGGGCAAGGGCAGGCCTGCGCTCTTGCGGAGAAGCTTGGCTGCCGGTTCTCTTTGAAAGGCGCGGTGCGCACGAATCATCACGCTCGATATGGAGGCTGACGGTTGAATCAGGATTGCCACGGAAGCCGGCCGCGCGCGTGGTACTGGAGGTTCAACGCATCCAGCGCCTCTTCCAGTTTGCGCCGGGCGTGATCCGGACGCTCGAGTCGGCGCGAGGTGAAGCCGGTACGCTCGCTCCATTGGCCCCAGCTTTCCAGACGCCGCGCATGGGAACCGGCTGTGCCGTGGAACTGCTCGCTATAGACCAGCAGCGCCTTTTCCAGTTCCGTTGCAGGCTTTGCGGTCGCACCGTCAGTTTCGATGGGCGAAGTTTTATCCAGCCGGAGCAAGAGCTTCGCCGCATCAGGCGACAGGCTGTCCATCTGCCACGGCTCGCGAGCGCGGCCCAGGGCGACCACGGCCGGCCACAATGCGCGATCGACAAACGTTACCTTTCCACTCACAAGCTTGGCGGCAAATACGCCGGCATGATCCGCCAACTCGCAGGTCACCCGGAAAATCTCATGACTTCTAGGATGGGCCCACCAGGAACCTTTTACCGGCGAACCCGCAACGAGCGCGCAGACGCTGGGAAGTTTCGCGTCATTCTGAAGCAGCAGGCCGTCGGCCTTCAGATGCTCGAGCACGCGACGGAATTCGTCATTGACTTTAGCCACCGCACGTCACGCAGATGATTGGTCCGCATTTTACATTTCGAAAATGTCAGGTGGAACACATGTTACCGTAACGCACGTCTCAGTTCCGGGACGCACATTCCCGCATGCGAACAGCTAACACCTTGTAAGTGATCACGTCATAGATGTGATGGTTTTGGTTACTCGCCGGCTGAGAGAATTTTCAGATTGGATGAACTAATCCGAATAAGCCCTCGTAGCAGACGAAGTAATCTCGTCGCCGCCATCAGCAGATAAATCGCGCCGCGGGCGCTTGTGGAGAATGATTATGCACCGCCCTTTGCAATGGATATTCGTATGTCTTCTGGCATGCGCTCTAGACTTCGCCCATGCGGAAAAGAGCACATCTGAAAAACAGATGAACGAGGTCCACACTTTTCGCCAACAGGGCGCGTACGCCGATGCGGAGAAAGCCGCGCTGGCGGCGGTGCGCGAGGCCGAAGCTTCCGGCCGCGAAGACGTGGAACTGGCCCGGAGCTGGAACAATCTCGGCACGGTCTATTACGATGTGGGCCGCTACCAGGAGGCTGAGAAACTGTATCGGCGCGCCATCGATCTGTGGCAGAAGCTGCTCGGCCCCATGCACGAAGAAGTGGCTCAGGGGCTGAGTAACCTGGGTGTTCTGTACCTGCGAACCGGCCGGTTGAAAGAAGCGGAGTCCATTGACCTGCGCGTGCTGGCGATTCGAGACACGAAACTGGCGCCGGACCATCAGGACGTTGCCGAAGGCCTGAACAACGTCGCCGAACTTTATCGCGCGCAAGGCCGTTACGCCGAAGCCGAGCCGTTGTTTCGCCGTGCGGCCGGCATCTGGGAAAAGGTACTGGGGCCGGAACACCCGCGCACGGCGGTCGGCCTGAATAATCTTGCCGCCCTGCTCTGTTCTCAGGGACATCTTGCGGAAGCCGGGGAACTCTACCGGCGCGCGCTTGCCATTCGTGAGAAAGTGCTGGGCCCAAATCACACTGCGGTGGCATCCTCGTTAAACAATCTGGCCGAACTACACGCGCGTCAGGGACACTACGCGGACGCGGAACAGCTCTACCGGCGTTCATTAAGCATCAAGGAGAAAAATCTCGGTCCGGATCACCCGGATGTCGCGACCACTCTGCATAACATGGCCGCGCCGCTGCGTGCGCGGCGACAGTACGCCGAGGCAGAGCCGTTGTTGCGGCGCGCCCTCGCGATCCGCGAAAAGGCTTTGGGGCCGAAACATACCGAGACCGCTTCGAGCTTGAACAATCTGGCGGACCTTTATCGTCTCCAGGAGCGCTACGGCGATGCGGAACCGCTATACCGGCGCGCCCTGGCCATCTGGGAGGAAGCGCTCGGCCCGGAGCATCCCGACGTCGCCACCAGCATGAATAACGTGGCGCAGTTGTTGCGCGTTCAAGGCCGGTACGAGGAGGCTGCGCCCATGTATCGGCGGGCAATCGCCATTTGGGAGAAAGCGCTCGGGCCGGAGCATCCGTCCGTGGCCACCGGGTTGAACAATCTGGCGCAGATCCACGTGCACTATCAGGAATTCGGTGAAGCCGAGGCTTTGATGCAGCGGTCGGTCTCGATCCTGGAAAAGGCTCCTGTCACCAATCGGGAACGCGCCGCCGCGTTGAAGAACTTCGCCGCGATCTACCATATCCAGGGTAAGTTTCCTTCCGCCGAGCCGTTGTACAAGCGCGCGCTGGCCATTCTCGAAAAGACGGATCCGGACAGTCCCGAAGCCGCCGACGCGATGGTGGCCCTGGCCGAGTTGTACCGCGCCCAGCGGCGCAACAGCGAAGCCGAAGAACTCTACGAGCGCGCGATCCCCGTCCACGAGAAGACGCTGGGGACCGACAATAAACAGGTCGCCGCGAGCGTTTTCAGCCTGGCGGAGCTGTACCGGGAGGACGGCCGTTACGAGAAAGCCGAGCCGCTCTACCGCCGTTCACTCGCCAGCATGGAGAAAAGCGGCACTTCTGAAAGCAATATGCTGGCGCGCGGTTTGCGAACGTTCGCCGATATGCTGCGCCATATGAAGCGCAAAGGCGAAGCGATGGCGTTGGAAGCGCAGGCGAAGGCCCTTCAACGCCAGGGCTTTGTAGCTCGTTAGCCGCCGGAGCGATTGCCGCGGCCGCCACTCGACTAATCCCGTTATCCTGACCGGCCGCGCGGTCAGTCAGGCCCCCACCCGCTAAACTATTGAGATAGCTGTTCCGACTTTTTGCGCGATCCAAGCGTCATGTCACAAGGAGCCTGAGCATTGATCTTTCGGGCGGTCGAAGATTTTGACCTGATCCGTAAAGCCCGCCGGGGAGACGTGGAGGCCTATAACCTCCTGATCTCGCGTTGGGAGAAGCGCGTCTATAACTATCTGCTGCGCATCGTGGGCGACCGTGAAGAAGCTCTGGACCTGAGCCAGGATGTTTTCTTGAAAGCCTATCAGAACCTTCGGCGACTGGAAGATCCGAGCCGTTTCGCGCCGTGGCTGTTCCGCATCGCGCACAACGAGGCGTTTTCATCATTTCGACGGCGGAAGCCGGAAACCGATGCGACCTCGGAAGCGGAAGCCGCGGGGGATGCAATTGCCATGCGCGCCGCCGCCGCGTTCCCCATCGAACTTTCGCTCGCCGTAACCGCCGCGCTCGGCAAACTCAACGAAGAGCAGCGCGAGGCGGTGATTCTCAAAATCTACCAGGGCTTCAAGTTTGAGGAAATGGCCGAAATCCTTTCCTGCCCGGTGTCGACGGTGAAATCGCGGCTCTACACTGCGCTCGACCTGCTCAAGACGCAATTGGCTCCCGTGAAAACAAGAGGTGTTACATGAGTTGCTCGCCATTCGATTTGCGCGATTATCTCTTCGGTGAACTGGCCGAAAACGAGCGCCGGCAGGTGGACCTGCACTTGCGATCCTGCGGCGGATGCCACGAAGACTTCGACCGGCTGCGCGTCACGCACGCCTCGCTGATGAGCCTGCGGGATGAGGAACTGCCGCAGCGCATCGGCTTCGTCTCGGACAAGATTTTCGAGCCGTCGCCCGTCCGCCGCGCATGGCAGGCGCTGTGGGGATCGTCGGGACGGCTGGGATTTGCATCCGCGACGATGCTATCCGCGGCGCTGGTCGTGTTCACGTTCTTCCGGCCGGTGGCTCCTGTCCTTCCGGCGGCCGACAATGCCCGCATTGAAGCCGCGGTTGCCAAGCGAGTAGGCGCCGCCGTTGCACAGGCCGTTTCTGAAAGCGAGCAGCGGCAGTCGCGTAAGACGGCCGAGTTGCTGACAGCGGCCGAGCACCGCTACCAGAAGCAGCAGCAATACGTCGAACAACTGGCTGAAAGCATTTCGGTCTTAGAAAAGGAATCGAACGTTCGCGAGACTTTGCTGGCGAGGAGCGATCTCGGGGCTTCGCGATGAAACGCGCGATGAAGCGGGCCGCTCCGTTCCTGATCGGAGCCGCAACCGTTGTCTGGGCCGTGGCGGGTCAAAACCCGCGCATCACTCGCGCTACGCTGCGGGCCATCGAGGAGAGCTTCGATAAGCGCGTGCTCACCGTGAGCCCGGATTCGCCCTTCAAACTGCTGGGTACTACGCGCGGCACCTACCTCAACGGGTACGGCGTCGTATTCACCGCGGAAGTGAACCTGATGGTGACCACCAATCTCAGCCCCTTCCAACTCGAGATCCCGAAACCTTACGTCGTCAAAGTGCATGCTCAAAAACTTCAACGTCTGACCCTGTTCAAGCGAAGCATGCAGGAAGCCCTGCTTGCCGCGGCTGCATCTCTCGACACCGTGCCGGCGAATGAACAGGTGGTGCTGGGCGTTTCACTCTTCTATTACAAATGGGAGGACACCGCCGGACTGCCGTCACAGGTGGTGATGCATGCCCAGCGCCAGAAGCTCGTCGATGTCCAGGTCGGACGCGTCAACCGGTCGGCGCTCGATTCCGTCATTCAGATCGAAGAGCTTTAGATGAGCCCCTCCTCCGCGCCCGCTCTAGTCGATGAGCCGCGCAAGCCCGTGCGTCTGGGCGAGATGCTGATCGAGCGCCACCAGATCGAGCGCGAGGATCTGGACCGTGCGCTTGAAATCCAGAAAGAGCGGGGCGACAAGCTGGGCAAGATTCTGGTCGATCTCGGATTCATCGCCCAGCGCGATGTTCTGGCCGCGCTTTCCGATCAGCTCGGAACGCCGCTGGCCGCGCTCGACACGCCTCCGCCTTCCTCTCCTGAAATCGAAGGGCTTTCACCTCGGTTCATGCGGCAATGCCGCTTCGTTCCTTATGCGGTGAATGATTCCACCCTGACCATCGCCATGGCGGACCCGCTGGATTTCGAAACCATCTCCGCGGTTCGCGGCTTTTGCGGGCTCAAAGTGGACACGGCGCTGGCCGGCGACCAGGAGATTCTCGACGCCATCGACAGATATTACGGCGACGCCGAAAAACAGCCGGCGTACGGCGCGGAAATCGAGTCGGGCGAAGCCGGTGAGAACCTCGAGCAACTGCGCGACATGGCGAGCGAGGCTCCGGTGATCCGGCTGGTCAACGCGATGATCGGGCAGGCCATCGAAAAACGGGCCAGCGATATCCACATCGAGCCGTTCGAAAAAGAGTTCCGCGTGCGTTACCGCGTCGACGGCGTGCTGTTCAACCAGGAGGCGCCCCCGCGTGAGCTCAAGGCAGCCATCGTCTCGCGGTTGAAGCTGATGGCCAAGCTGAATATCGCCGAGCGCAGGCTGCCTCAGGACGGGCGCATCAAGATCAAAATCCTGGGCCGTGAAGTGGATCTGCGCGTTTCGACCCTTCCCACGCTGTACGGCGAAAGCGTCGTCATGCGGCTGCTCGACCGCTCGGCGGGCGATTTCTACGATCTGCTCCGGCTGGGATTCGACGATCACATGCTGGCGCGCATGGAGCACTACACGCAGCTTCCACACGGAATTTTCATGGTGACGGGCCCGACCGGCAGCGGCAAATCCACCACGCTCTACTCGGCGCTTAAGCGCATTAACATTCCGGACAAGAAGATCATCACCATCGAAGACCCGGTTGAATATCAGATGGATGGGATCAATCAGATTCACGTCAATCCGACAATCGGGCTGACCTTCGCCGCGGGGCTCCGCCACATTGTCCGTCAGGACCCGGACGTGATCATGGTGGGTGAAATCCGCGACCGCGAGACCGCCGACATCGCGATTCGTGCCGCGCTCACCGGCCATTTCGTCTATTCCACGCTGCACACCAACGACGCACCGAGCGCCATCACGCGGCTCACCGACATGGGCGTGGAGAATTATCTGATCACGTCCTCGCTGGTCGCCGTTCTGGCGCAGCGCCTGGTGCGCGTGATCTGCCTGCACTGCAAAATTTCCGCGGGTACGGCGATCACGCCATTCGGCGAGACGATTCCGGTTTTCCGCGGCGGGGGATGCGATCGTTGCCTGGGCGCCGGGTTCCAGGGCCGCGTGGGCATCTTCGAGCTGATGGAGCTAAACGACGAGATCCGCGGGCGCATCATGGCCAATGAAGACGCTTCGCAGATCACGGCGGCTGCCCGGCGCAATGGGATGCGCAACCTGCGCGAGGATGGCTGGCTCAAGGTGGCCACCGGCGTGACTACGGCTGAAGAAGTCATGCGCGTGACGCAGGAATTTTGATGGCGACATTTTTCTTCCGCGCGGTGGCGAGCGACGGAAAGCTGCGCACGGGCAGCCTCACCGGAGAAACCGACAAAGTGGTTGCGCGCGAGTTGCGGCGCCAGGGCCTGACGCCCATCTACGTCGGCATGGATCAGAAGAGCTCGTTCGAGCTGAAGCTGCCCGCATTCACCCGCGGGCGCCGGCGCGACGTTCTGTTCTTCACGCAAGAGCTTTCGACCCTGCTGAACGCTGGCGTGCCGGTCGACCGCGCCCTCACCATCAGCGGTGAGCTGACGGAGCACCCTCAGTTCCGCTTCATTATTCTCGATGTCCTGCGGGTGCTGAAGGGCGGAAAATCGCTGGCCGACAGTCTGGCCGTGCATCCCCGGTATTTTTCCGACCTGTACATCAACATGGTGCGCGCGGGTGAAGCAAGCGGCAGCCTGGCGGCGGTTTTCGAGCGGCTGGCGGAATTCGAACGCTCCCGTGACGAGCTGCGGAACTACATCATCTCTTCGATGATCTATCCGGGACTGCTCACCCTCGTAGGACTCGGATCCATCTTCGTGCTCCTTAATTTCGTCGTGCCAAGGTTCGCTGCCGTCTTCGCCGAATCGCACATGAAGATTCCCCTGCCGACCCTCATCATGCTCGAAGCCAGCAGAATTGTGCAGGCATACGGGTGGATGGCTGCCGCCGCGCTGGTGGTAACGGCGGTGATTTTCCGCGGCTACATTCGCACCACCGTCGGGCGATTGTGGTGGGACACGATGCGATTGCGGGTTCCGCTGCTCGGCGATGCGCTGCGCAAGGCCGAAACGGCGCGGTTTGCCCGGTCAATGGCCACGCTGGTCGCAAACAACGTTCCGCTTGTGCAATCGATTGGGATCTCGGGCGCAATTCTGAACAACCGGAAAATCTCCGGCGCTCTGGCCGAAGTCGCGCAGGGCGTGAAGCGCGGCGAAGGCATCGCGGGGCCGGTCCGCAAGGCCGCGGTCTTCCCTCCCCTGGCCGGCCATCTCCTGATGGTTGGCGAAGAGACCGGCAGGCTCGATCACATGTTTGCGCGCATGGCGGACATCTATGAAAGCGATACGCGATCGGCGATCAAGCGCTTTACGTCGCTGTTTGAACCGCTGGTGATCCTGGTGATGGGTGTGATGGTGGGTGCGCTGATCCTCAGCATGCTTCTGGCCATCACGAGCATAAACGAAGTGGCGGTGTGAAATGAATCAACGCAGAAGAGATCCAAAAGCCGGTATTACCTTAATTGAGATGCTCGTGGTGGTGACGATCATCGCGCTGTTTGCGGCGCTGGTGGCCCCGCGCATGTTGCGCAAAAGCGATACGGCGCGCGTCACGGCGGCTCACGCCCAGATCAATTCCTTCATGACGGCGCTCGGCTCCTACAAGCTCGATACCGGCCTGTTTCCGACAACCGATGAGGGCCTGCAAGCGTTGCGCACCCGGCCGGCCAACGCGAACCAATGGCAAGGTCCGTATCTGCCGGCGGAGATCCCGGTCGACCCCTGGGGCCGCCCGTACGTCTACAAATATCCCGGTGAACATGGCGACGAGCCCGACGTGATCTCGTACGGCGCCGATGGCCAGCCCGGTGGAGACGGCATCAACGCCGACATCCTGAGCTGGAAGACCCAGTAGCGGAATGCCTGCGCGACCTGCACGCGGCATCACGCTCGTTGAGATGCTGATCGTTGTGGCGATCGTCGGGCTGATCGCAGGCATCTCGTTTCCGGCGGTGTCGTCCGGCATCGACAGCCTGCGCCTGTCCTCCGCGTCCGATTCGCTGGTGAGCTTCCTGAACGGCGCCCTGAACCGGTCGGAGCGGCGGCAGCAGGTCGTGCAGATTTCGATTTCCGTCGAGAAGAATGCGGTGTATCTGAATTCGCCGGACCTTGCACGCGAGCTGGACATGCCAACCGGAATCACGATCGAGGCCGTCCACGGTCCACCCCTGTTTCTGCTGCTTCCCGGCGCCACCGTACCGCGCGTCGGCATCCAAATTATCAATCGCAAAGGCGCGCGGCGCATCGTGCGCGTGAACCCGATGACCGGCGTCCCCGAAATCGAGCGGGTCGAAGTCCAGGCTCCATGACACGGCGCGGCTTCACCCTGCTCGAAGTGATGGTGGCCACGCTGATCATGGCGATCGCCGTCGTCGGCCTCCTCTCCAGCATGTCTACCTCGATGCGCAATGCGGCGCGCCTCACCGATTATGACCGCGCGGCGCTGGTTGCACGCGCCAGGATGGACGCGCTGCTGCTCGATCACAAACTGCCGCTGTTCTCGGTGCTCCAGGGCGCGATCGACCCATCGCTGATGGGCGGTGTCGAAGCCGGATGGCGTGCTCGTGTGACGCCGTTCGAATTGCCGGCGGGCCGCGGGCCGGGCATGATGGCTCTCGAGCGAATCGAACTCGAGATCTGGTGGACCGCGGGCGACGCGCGACGCCTCTTCACGCTCGACGCCTACCGCCGCAAGCAGCTTCTGCCGCAAGATGTGGCGGCCCTCCCGCGGGTTTCCCCATGATGCGCCGTTCCCGCGCGGGCATGACCCTGATCGAAGTCCTGATTTCGGTCTCTCTCGTCAGCTTGCTCAGCCTCGGAATCATGTTCGCGCTGCGCGTGGGTTTGAGCGCGCTCGACAAAGCCAATCGCAAACTCATGGAAAATCGGCGCGTGGCCGGTACGCAACGCATTCTGCAACAGCAAATGGCCGGCTTCATGCCGGTGATCGCCGAGTTTGCGCCGGACCCGGAGTCGACCGGAGTGAAAATTCCATTTTTCCAGGGCCGCGCGCAATCCATGCGGTTTGTGTCCAGCTATTCGCTCCAGCAGGCTGCTCGCGGGATGCCCCAGATACTCGAATTCCAGGTGATTCCGCGTGAGGATGGCCGCGGCGTCAGGCTGGTGGTGAACGAGACGGTCTACACAGGACCCCGGTCGGCGGGCATTTTCTGCCTGGGCCCAGGCCCTGATCCTGAACTGGGCGCCGTCACACAGCGCTTCAGGCCGATCAACATCGGCCCGCGATCGTTCGTTATTGCCGACCGGCTCGCGTTTTGCCGATTTTCCTATCTTGAACCCCTGCCAGGGCCGGAACTGGAGCAGTGGCGCTCCGGTTGGATACTGCCGAGTTGGCCGGCGGGCATCCGCATCGAGATGGCGCCGCTCGATCAGGACGCCTCGCGGCTGAAACCGGTGACGATCACGGCCGCGGTACACGTGAACCGTTACCCGATTTTTGAATATGGCGACTATTAGACCCGCCCGCCGGGGTGGCGCGCTATTGGCCGTGCTCTGGCTGTCAGCGGCGCTCTCCGCCATTGCGTTTTCGCTGGCGAATACCGTTCGCGGCGAAGTCGAGCGAACTTCCACGGCGGTAGACGGCCTCAAGACTTACTATCTCGCCGATGCGGGCGTAGAGCGCGGCATTCTATACGTGCAGTGGGCCTTCGAAGGCCGCGTACCGCAGGGCGCTGGCTTCCGCTACACCCCGGGAACTCCAGCACTGCCTTTTTCATTTCCAACCGGACAGGCCGTCGTTGAAATCATTCCCGAGACCGCGAAAATGAACGTCAATACGTCTCCTCCCGCGGACCTGATCCGGTTAATCCTGGCCTTGGGCGCCCAGCCGGACCGTGCGCAGGCGATCGTGGCGGGCATCCTTGCCTGGCGCACCCCGGGCGCGCCCCCTTCGGCGGATGGATTTAATCCGGGTATCCTTCCGTCTTTTCGCGGCCGCGGTGCGTCTTTTGAAGAGGTTGAGGAATTATTGTTGATTCGCGGAATGACATCTGAGCTGTTCTATGGAGGTTACGATCGGAACACCGAAGGACACCTGGTGCCCCACGGCGGCCTGCGGGACTGCCTCTCCGTTTTTGGCGCAGCGGACCGTTTCGACGTGAATACGGCGCCCCCGGCGGTGCTCGCCGCCATCGGCATGCCTCCAGATGCCGTGGCCGCCATTGTCGCGCGGCGTCGCATTCAGCCATTCCAGGATGCCGGGCAAGTGGCGGCGTTCGCGCCCGGAGGCGGGCCGGCATTCGGACGCCTGCGCGTTGGCGGCAACTCGATTTTTACCTTTCGCTCCACCGCGAGTCTTCGCTTATCGAACGGCCAAATCTCCGATGTGCGCCGCACGGTCGCCGCGTTGGTGAAATTCATGCCAGCGGGCTACGACGCACCCATACATATTCTGCGCTGGTACGACAATGCCTGGACCCCGTAGCGCTGATTTCAAGAAGTTTGCCGCCTTCGGCTCGGGCGTAGGCATCGAGGTTGGAGACAAAAATCTCGAAGTGACGCTGGCCAGAGTTCGGCCCTCGGGAATCGACGTTGCCGGAGCCACGACTATCGTTGATTTTGGAGACCGGCCCGCCGCGGAGTGGGGCGCGGAATACGGACGGTTTCTTCGGGAAGCGGGAGGCAGCCACCTCTCGGCTACCGTGCTTCTTCCCCGGCGCGAGGTCATCGTGCGCCATGTTGCGCTGCCAGGTGTTGCAGCGCGTGATGCCGCGGCGGCGATTGCGCTCCAGATCGACAGCCTGCATCCATACGGCGACGATGAAGTTGTCTTCGGATGGTCGCGTCTTGAAAACGGCGGCATCCTGATCGGTATTCTGCTGCGTTCGGCCCTGGATCGGTACCTGGCGCTGTTCACCGAAGCCGGCGTCGCCGTCTCCTCATTCACGTTTTCCGCCGCGGCTGTTTATGCTGCGCACCGGCTGCCGGTTGGTTCCTCCGAGGGGCCTTACACGTCCGACGGATTCGTGGCGATCGCCCCCCATGACACCGGCGCGATCGAAGTCTATGGCGAGAGCGCGGCGCGGCCGGTGTTCTCGGCCGAATTCGATTTACCGCCGGACCGTGTGGCGGCTCTGGCGATCTCCGAGTTGCGCCTGGCGCCCGATGCCGCGCCGCTCGCTCTCGACCATATATTGCCGGCACCGCGGAACAACCCGATTACGAACGACCTCGCCCGCCGCCCGCTGCCATACGCAACCGCGCTGGCCGGTGCGTGCCCGTGGCTTGCGTCCACGGCCAACCTGCTGCCGCGCGAGCACCGGCAGTCGAACTCGCGCTCCATGTACTTACCCACCATCGTGCTGGGGTCGGCTCTACTGCTTCTGGCGGGAACGCTGGCCGCGCACTCCGCCATCTCAGAGCACCAGTATCTGAAGGAACTGGAATCCGCAATCGCGAGTCTGGAACCGCAGGCCAAACGCGCCGCGGTTTTCGACGGCAAGACCGCGCGGGCTCAAAACCGCGTGCGGCTGCTCGACGAATTCCGTGGCCGGACCAAGGCGGATCTGGACTCGTTAAACGAGCTGACCGCGATTGTCGCGCCGCCCGCGTGGACCGGCATGATCGAGCTGACGCCCGACGCGGCTACCATCGCCGGCGAGACGGACCAGGCGGCGCCGCTGTTGAAGGTGATCGACGCATCGCCCTATTTTCAGAACTCGGCGTTCGTCGGCTCGCTGGCGAAGTCCGGCGGCAACGAACAGTTTCAGATCCGCACGCTGCGCGAGGCGCGCCGATGAACCTCACCACTCGCGATCGCCGGGCGGTGCTGTTGCTGGGTGTCGGGGCGTTGGCCATCATAGTGCTCCGATTCGGCGTCTTCGCTGAACGCCAACCGTCGGTAGTCACCGCGACGGATTCGGTACCGCTGGCTGAGAAGAGGCTGGCCCGGTTACAAGCTCTGGTTGCCGCCGCGCCGGGCAAAGAAGCTCTGCTAAAGGGTGCCGCGGATCAGGCCGCCCTGCGGGAAAAAGGCATCATTCATGCGCCCACAGCGCAGCAAGCCCAGGCGCACCTGCTCGAAACCATCCGGCGAGTGGGCAAGACCGAAGGCATCGAAGTGCGCGGCGGCGAATTTCCCGAGCTTCGGCCGCTAGGAGACGATTACGGCGAGGCTTCCGTCTCCGTCAACTTCGACTGCCGCATCGAGCAGCTCGTGAATTTTCTGGCGTCGCTCACAAAGGAGCCAGAACTGGTCGCGACCAATCAAGTTCGTGTCGCCTCAGCCAATGCAAAAGAGAAAACTGTGAGCGTACGGCTGACTTTGGCTGGCGTGGTGCCGCGCAACCTGGTGCCGGTCAAGAAAGGGCTGGCGGCGTTTTGAAGCGGAAACTGGTGGCCTTGAATCTGGTGCTGATGGCCACAATTTTCGCGGCGGCGTGGCGCCTTCGTAGTGACTGGGCCGAAGCGCGCGCCCGCGAGCAGTCGCTTCTCAACCGGCGCGTCCAGCCCCCGCCTGCG
>Ga0070696_100001737_pt1 | contig 14273 bp, 15 predicted proteins | sample KBSK1253metaG_FD_65474 | JGI IMG/M metagenome (GOLD analysis project Ga0070696, IMG submission 65474) | Corn, switchgrass and miscanthus rhizosphere microbial communities from Kellogg Biological Station, Michigan, USA - KBS K1-25-3 metaG | ecosystem: Host-associated > Plants > Roots >... | reverse complement strand
GTCCGCGATCAAGCGCGCGAGGGCTTCCCGCTCCGGAGTGGTCGGCTCGGCGTCGGAGAGATAGCTCGGGACGCGGGAGCGAAGGCTTTTCGCTTTGCCCACATACAGGATCTCGCCCGCGACGTCCCTCCAGAGGTAGACGCCGGGTTGGTCGGGGAGCGCCGCTAGTTGGCGCGCAAGCCGGTCAGTGATTGCCATGAGTGCAAGGCGTCGGGGTGGCGGAGCGCCAGGGTAAGCGCGCCGTAGGTCACCCCAAAGATACCGAGCACGGCAAGGCCGTGCGGAACCGGGCGCCAACCGGCGACGAGGCCGGCCCCACCCATGGAGAGGGCGGCGGCCGCCAGACCGGCGAACACGACGACTCCGAAGACACGCCAGTCGGTTGGGCCCAGCACGGTGCCGATGCGGCGGTCCAGATCGCGCAGGTGCAGAACCACGTTCAGCGTCGAGCCCAGCGATGAGCCCAGGGCGATGCCCGCAGGGCCCAGGCGCCGCATCAACAGCCACGACAGCACGCCCGAGACGACGAGAGACAGCGTGGCGATCTGGACCGGTGTGCGAGTGTCCCGCAGCGCGTAGAAGCCGGATGCGAAGAGCTTCACGGTCGCTTGGCCCAGGAGCCCCACGCCGTAGGCCGCGAGCACGCCACCTACCAAGACGGTGTCGTCGGCGTCGAACCGGCCCGTTTGGAACAGGGCGCCCACGATCGCGGGGCCCAGGGCGACGAAGGCGAACGCCGACGGCACCACGAAGAAGGCGATGCGCCGGAAGCCCAGGCCGATCCGGTCCCGCAGCAGGTCGTTGGGTGCCGCACCCGCCGCGTCACGAGCAAGGTCGGGAAGCGAGACGGCGGCGACCGACACGCCGAACAGACTGACCGGCAGCACCTGGATCAGCTGGGCGTACCCAAGACTCGCCAGGCCGCCGACCCCGGTGAACGAGCCGAGGAAGGTGTCGACGAGTCCCGACAGCTGCGCGACCCCTGCCCCGAGCACCAGGGGGGCCCAGGCGACGATGACCTGCCGCACCCCCTCCGGCGCGGTACTGAATCGCAGCGCGATCCCCCCCAGCAACCGCCAGCAGGCGGGCAGCTGCACGGCGATTTGCAGCACGCTCCCCACCACCGTGCCCCACGCGAGGGCAAGCGAAAGACGATACAGCTGGTCCGGGAGCGGCAGAGACCGGCCTGCGAGCCACGAGGCCGCCACGACCATCGCGACGATCCCGGCGACGTTCCAGAGCGCGGGCGCGGCGTACGGCAGGAAGAAGCGGCGGTGCGTGTTGAGGATTCCCAGACACCAGGCGGAGACGACCATGAGCCCGGTCATCGGGAACAGGATCCGCACCAGGATGGTCGTCAGCTCGCGGCGCTGTGCGTCGAAGCCCTGGGCGACGATGGCAGTAATCGCGGGCGCGAAGGCGATCCCCAGCAGGGCGAGCACGCCGCTGGCGAGCAGGAGCAGCCCCATCACGGCCCCGGCGAGCGCGCGGGCCGCTTGCTTGTCCTCCCGTTCGTTCAGCGCGGCATAAACCGGAATGAACGAGGCGGAGAGGGTCCCTTCGCCGAGCAGGTTGCGAATCGCGTTCGGGATCTTGAGGGCGGCGCGAAACGCGTCGGCCGCGGCACTGCTGCCGAAGTAGTAGGCGAACACCCGTTCGCGCACGTATCCCAGGACGCGCGTGACTAGGATGCCCGCGGCCACTCGTGCGGCGGCCACTGTCAGCTAGTCGGTTTCTTCCGGTGGGGATCTTCCAGCAAGCGCTGCACGAACTGCATCTCGTCGCGCATCCCGGCGAGCGTGCGGTGCAGATCCTCGAGCTCGGTCTCGAGCGCCTCGACCTTGCGCTGCAGGTCGCGGAGCTCAGGAGCGGGGCCGGCAGCCGCGCCGCCTTCCAGCCGGCGCGCCGCGGAGCGTCCCAGCGGCGAGTCCACCAGGATGGCCGCGACCGGGATCAGCAAAGCGACGATGAGAATGAGGGCGATGACCCACATATGAGGACGGATTCTATGGAGCGCCCGTCCACCGCGCCACCTCTGCCTCGATGGCGTCCACCAATCCGGGCCCATAGCGCACCAGAAACGACGCCAGCGTGAGCACGCGCTCCTGTGGCTTCCCATCAGGCGCGAGCGCAGCGCGGGCGCGCGCGAGCTGCCCAGTCAGCGTCTCGTTCCCACGCTTGAGACTCGCCACGAGTTTCTTCTCGACATCGTGCGTCCCACCGAGGGCGGCGTTCCGCGCCGATTGGACGCTACGCTCGAGGGTCGGATCGACGCGCGCGATCTCGGTCGCCAATCGCTCATAGTATAGATCCAGCTCCGCGCGCAGCCGCACGAGCGTGTCGGCGACTTCGGGCGGCACGGCGTCGCGGGCGAGACGGGCCTCCAGGGCTCCGGGCGGACCGGCGAAGTCTGCGGGCGTCAACCCGTAGCGTTCCAACACCTTCTCGACCCGGGACTCCAGTACGAATCCCGACCAGCGCGGCACAGGCGTTTGGGAGGCCACGCCGAGGTGCGCATACAAGGGAGCGGCCTCGGGCAGGTAATCGAGCTCACCAGGGCCGGCGGCGTACGCCACCGTCGGGAACAACGCCGCCTCGATCACCGGCCGCAGCAGCACGTTGGGGGACAACCGCTCAGGCGACTCCGCCGCGATGCGCTGCAGCGCCGCGGGCGTAAACCGCTCGCCGCTGCGCCGAGTGACCGGCGCGTCACCGTCACCGCGCAGCCGATCCCGTCCGGCGCTGCCCTCGACCAGGACCGGCGACAAGCCATCGGGGAGCTGCACATCGAGCGCGCGCAGCAGGAAGGGCGCAGCGGCGCGCTTGGCGGCGGGATCGTGCGCCCGAAATACGGCGATCCCGCGCGGCGCGAGCAGGCGGTTCAGCGCGTCGGCACACGCGTCGGCCAGATTCGTGTCGGGCCGGTACGAGGCCTCCAGCCAGGACAGGACGTCGGCCTTGAACTCGGTATCGGGAAGAGCGGCCCGCAGCTGCTCGAGGGCCGCGCCGATCTCCGGCCCGCACGGCTCACGAAACAGGGGCAGCAGCAATCCGTCGGCGGGCCGTGCGCGCAACACGATGCGGACCATCTCGCCCCCGGCGTTCAGGACGTAGACGTGGTTCGCTTCCGCAAAGTCGTGGTCGTCACCGGCCACCCAAAAGACGGGGACGACCGGCACGTTTCGCTCGCGCTCGAGGCGGCGCGCCAGCGCCGCCGCCGAGAGCGCCTTATAGATCGTGTACAGGGGCCCCGTGAAGAGCCCCGGCTGCTGGCCCGTCGTCACCACCAGCACCTCGCCGGCAGCCAGCCGCTCCCGGCCCGGCCCCGGCATCACCGCCGCGAGCACGTCGGCGCTGACACGACGCGGCGTCCCGACAGCCGGGGCCGCCGGCGCACCGGCGATTGGCGTGGTCACGATGCGCGGCATCGTCATGAAGCGCGCGTCGCCACCAGGATCGTGCGGGTCGCGTGGCCGTCGAGCGGCCCGCCGTCGTAGTCCCCGAACCCCGCGTCCACGCGCAGGCCTTCCTCCTCGAGCAGCTGGGTCAGCTCGGCGGGACTGAACAATCGCACGCGCTCCTGGTAACTGCGGTTTTCCGCGCCCAGCTCGATTTCCTTCACCACGTACTTGCCATCCTCACTGAATCGTCGCCGGACGCGCACCTCGGTCGAGGCGCCGTCGACCTCCTCGGTGCCCCGCCGCAGCGTGCGCCGCACGTGATCGGCATTCAAGTAGTCCAGCACGAACCGGCCTCCCCGCCGCAGCGATAGCGCGACTTGGTGCACCACGTGTCGGTGCTCCGCATCATCCCGGAAGTAGCCGAATGACGTGAACAGGTTCACCGCCAACCCGAAGCTCCCCGGCCGGAACGGCAGGTCCCGCATGTCGCCCCGCACCAGCGGCCCCCCGATCCGTGCCCGTGCCCGCCGCAGCATCGAGGGCGACAGATCGAACCCGACGACGCGTGCTCCCAACTGCTCGAGCTCGGCCGCGTGTCGGCCCGCGCCGCACGCGAGGTCGAGGACCCACGCGCCCGGGGTCCACGGAGCCGCCTGCTGGACGAGGGCAACGGCGCGCCGCGCCTCCTCCTCATCCCGGTGGGGATAGAGGACGTGGTATTCCTCGCCGAACCATTGCTCGAACCATTCCGTCATTCGCCGAAGACGTCCGCCTGAAACGTGAGGACTTGGGTGCCCGGTTCCCGCCACGCATGCGGGGCGAGGCCCGCCTTGCGGCACGAGGCCGCGAGAAACGCCTCGGCGCTCAGACCATGCTCCGTGGCCACCTGTGGGAGCAGCACGCCCACCGCGTTGCCGCGCCGCACCAGCAGGCCATCGCGTCCGATCACGAGCTTCGCGGGGTCTCTGGGCTCCAAAGGCGACGGTTCGCCCAGAACCGAGATCTCGATCCGCAGCTCCGGGAGCTCCTCTGGGGCGACCGGCGGAAACCGGGGGTCTTCTACGGCCGCCGAGACCGCCACGCTGCGCACCACCTCGCCGAGGGGCCGATCGTCCCCGCTACGACCGACGCGGCCAATGCAGCCGCGCAGATCGCCGCCGGTTCGTTCCTCCAGCGTCACGAAGGCTCCGCGGCGGAGCCGCGCGCCCGCGACGTCCGGCACGTCGGGTGCGGGATCCCCGACGAGCGCGGCGGCGATGGCGCGACGCGCCAGCGCCAGCAGCGCGGCGCGATCGGCCGCCGTGAGCTCAGGATTCGCTCGATCCGCGATGGTATGGCTCCCCACGGCGGATGGTGTACGCCCGGTAGAGCTGTTCATGCAGGACGACGCGCGCCAGCTCGTGCGGCAGCGTCAGACGCGACAGGCTCCAGAGACGCTCCGCCTTGCTCAGGACCTCCTCGGGCAGCGCGTCCGCCCCCCCGATCGCGAACGCGACGTCGCGCCCGTCCATCTCCCAGCGCCCCGTCCACTCCGCCAATTGTGCCGACGTCCACTCCTCACCACGGCGGGTCAACGCGACGAGGCGCGTGCCCTCAGGAATCGCCCCGAGGACCCGCGCCTCGTCCTTCACTTCCCGCTCTTCGACCTTGGTGTAGTGGCGCAACCGGTCGATATACGCATCACATGCCGCCCGGAGCGCCGCGTCCTTCATGCGGCCCACCGCGACGACGCGGTAGCGCATCAGGCATACATCCCGCGCAGCCGGTGCATCGCCGCGACCCGGTCCACGGCGAGCATGTACGAGGCGATGCGGGCGTTCACCTTGTGCTTGTCCGCCATTGCCATCACTTCGGTGAACGAGCGGACCATGATGCTCTCGAGCCGCCGGTTCACGGTCTCCTCATCCCAGAAGTAGCCGCCGCGATCCTGCACCCACTCGAAGTAGCTCACCGTCACGCCGCCGGCGTTCGCCAGGATGTCGGGGATGACGAACACCCCCTTCTCCTCGAGGATCTTGTCGGCGTTCGCGGTCGTGGGACCGTTCGCGCCTTCGCAGATGATCTTCGCCTGAATCTTGGCGGCGTTCTTCTTCGTGATCACGTTCTCGGTCGCGGCGGGGACGAGGACGTCGCAATTCACGGTGAGCAGCTGGTCGTGCGAGATCGTCTCGGCCTGGGGGTACCCCGCCAACTGGCGGTGCTCCTTCACCCACTTGAGGAGGTCCGTCACATCGAGGCCCTTGGGATTGTGCAGCGCCGTCGACTTGTCGGACACGGCCACGATCGTGGCGCCTTCCTTGGCCATCAGGTCCGCCGCGATCGACCCCACGTTGCCGAACCCCTGGACCGCGATGCGCGCGCCCTTCAGGGCCATCCCAAACTTCGCCAGCGCCTCGCGTGTGACGAACATGCAGCCCCGCCCCGTCGCCTCGCGCCTGCCGAGCGAACCGCCCATTTCCACGGGCTTGCCCGTCACCACGGCCGTGACCGTGTGGCGCTTGTGCATGGAGTACGTGTCCATGATCCACGCCATCACCCGCTCATTGGTGTTCACGTCGGGCGCAGGGACGTCCGAGTCGGGTCCGAGGGTGTCGATGATGCCGGAGGTGTAGCGACGCGTCACCTTCTCGAGCTCCAGCATCGACATCGCGGTCGGGTCGCACACCACCCCGCCTTTCGCCCCGCCGAACGGGATGTTCACCAGCGCACACTTCCACGTCATCCAGGCGGCGAGGGCCTTCACTTCCTCGAGGGTGACGTTCAGATCGAAGCGGATGCCGCCCTTCCCCGGCCCGCGTGACGTGTTGTACAGCACGCGGTACCCGGTGTACACCTCGACCTCGCCGCTGTCGCGCACGATCGGCACCGAGACGATGATCTGCTTCTCGGGGTTGCGCAGCACCTTGTAGAGGCCCGGGTCGAGGTTGAGCAGCTTCGCCGCGAGGTCGAAGCGCTCCATCATCGATTCGAACGGATTCTCTTCCGCCAGGAATGTGTCTTTGTCCGGGCGGATGATCGCAGGTTGGCTCATAGGGGTCGTCGCAGGATTCCTTCCAGGGCGCGCTCCACTGCTTCGCCGTTCAGTTCCCAGCGCAGTTGCAGGACGGCGACCAGAGGCTCGGGAACGTCGGCGGGCCAACGGTCGCGCAGCTTCACTGCGTCCTTTTCGGTGACTACAACATAATCCGCCCCTCGCGCGCCCTCCACGAGCTGCGCCACGTCGGCCGGCGGGTAGGGGTGATGGTCTTGGTACGCCACGAGTTGCACGATCGCGCCGGAGGCACGGACCTGTACCGCGAAGCTGGTCGGGTCGGCAATCCCCGCCGCCACGATCACGCGCTTCCCGGCCAGGTCGGCGGGCTTCGCCTTGCGCCGCGTGCGGAGTCCCTCGAAGCCGTGCAGCGCCAGGTCAACCGCCGCGACAGGGGTCTGGGGCCAACGCGCCGCGAGCTGCTGCGCGAGGCGCCGCGCCTCGTACGCGGGAGCGCGGCGGCGCGTGACGACAATCAGATCCGCTCGTCGCAGCGCGCCCCACCCCTCGCGCCAGGGTCCGGCGGGGAGGGGCCACGGCGCGGCGCGCGCGTTCTCGGTGTTGAGCAGCACCAGGTTCAAGTCGCGCGCCACGTCGAGCCGCTGGTACGCATCGTCCAGGACCAGCACCTGGACCCCCGCCGCCCGCGCACGCTCCGCACCGGCCGCGCGGTCGGGATTGGGCACGACGATCACGCCGGGCACGAGCCGTTCGTGCACCCGATGCTCGTCGCCTCCGTAGCCGCGCAACAGAATCCCCGGCCGCAGGCCGAGCTGCGCGTAGAAACCAGCGACCCACGCCGCGACCGGCGTTTTCCCCGCACCGCCGACCGCCAGGTTGCCAATGGCGACCGCCGGAAGGGGCAAGGCCTTCGTCGCGAGCCAGCCCCGGCGGTACGCGACGGCGCGCGCCACCATCACACTGCGATGCAGCAGCGCCGGCGGCAGCAGCAGCACGCGGGCGACTCGGGCGAGGAAGTGGTGGCTCCACCACAGCCAGTGGGCCACGCGGGGACGCAGGCTGCGGGCGTTCATGTCGCGTGCGTCACTTCCTGTAGCGCGCGCCCGACGGCCGCCATCGCGCCGCGCAGCCCCTCCTTGCCCGGCGACACCTCGATGGGAGCGCCGTACACGATGTCGAGCCGCGCGAAGGGCTTGGGAATGCACATGCGATCCCACGACCCCAGCCACCAGGCCGACGACGGCCGAGCGCCGATCGGGAGCAGGGCGGCGCCCGCGTGCTGCGCCGCGGCGACCGCGCCGGGCTGCACGTGCTCCGCGGGGCCACGCGGACCGTCCGGCGTGATTGCGACCTCCGCGCCCCCCTGAAGGGCGCGTACGACGCCCAGCAGGCCGACCTCGCCGCCGCGCTTGGTCGATCCACGCACGGACCGATAACCCCACCGCGCGGCGAGGTTCGCGAGATACTGGCCGTCGCGATGCCGGCTGATGAGCAGGACGACATCCTGGCGCCGGTGGTGAAAGAGCAGCGGCAGAATCCGGCTGTGCCACAACACGAACACGAAGGGACGGCGCGCCTCACGCAGCCTGTGGAGATGCTCCGCCCCGCGGACGCGGATCCGCCACGTCGCCGCGAGGGCCTGCACCAACAAGGGTCCGATCCCGGCCGCGATCGGCTCGGCCCAGCGCAGCTTCATCCGAGCAGCTCGGCGGCGATGGCGGCCACGCGGTCGGCGGCACCGGGGGCTCCCAGCCGCTCGCGCACCAGCGCCAAGCCCTCACGCTGTCGCACCGTGGTCGGGTGATCGGGGTCCAGCAGCGGCAACACCGCCTCCGCCAGCGCCGCAGGAGTGGCGCGCCGTTGCAGCAGCTCGGGTGCGACCGCGTAGCCCGCGACCAGATTCACCAGCCCGACCCACGGCACTCGCAACACGCGGAACGCGATGAACGAGGAGACCGGATGGAGGCGATAGGTGATCACCATCGGCACATCGGCCATCGCGGCCTCGAGTGTCGTCGTACCCGACTTGCAGATGCCGGCGTCGGCAGCGGCAAAAACCAGCAGCGGGTCCCCGGTGTGCACCCGGAGCGGGCCGGGCTCGGGATAACTCGCGCCCGGCGCCCCTGCGACCACGATCTGGACATCGGGCCGAAGGGCCGCGACGCGCATCGCCGCGGCGCGGAAGATCTCCCAGTGGCGCCCGACCTCCTGCGCTCGGCTCCCCGGAAAGAGCCCGAGCGTGGGTCGCCCCGGGTCGAGGCCGAGGGCGCTGCGAGCCGCCGCCCGGGTGGGCGGCGGCGGACGGTCTTTGAGCGGGTGGCCCACGAACGTCGTCGGAATCCCCCGCTCGCGGAAGAACGTTTCCTCGAAGGGCAGGATCACCGCGAGCTGCTTCACCACGGCGAGTTTGCGAACGCGCCACACGCCCCACGCCCACATTTGTGGCGCGATGTAGTAGAGCACGGGGATTCCGGCCTGCGCGGCGGCAGCCGCGGCCCGCAAGTGGTAGCCGGGATAATCGACCAAGATGACGAGGTCATAGCGTTTGGCGCGGAACGCCTCCCGCACGCGGCCGAGCAGGCGGTAATGGGCGGGAATCTTGGTGATGGCCTCGACGAAGCCCACGACGGAAAACGACTCCATGCGGTCGAGCACCTGGGCGCCCGCCCGCTCGAGCAGCGGGCCGCCGAACGCTTCGAGTAGGACCCCGGGAAGCCGACGCCGCAGCGCTCCCGCCACGGCGGCGGCGTGCGCGTCCCCCGACGGTTCGCCCGCCGAGATGTAGATGCGCGGCGCGCGGCTCACGGCCGCGCGGCGGCGAGCGGCGAAGCCTGAATGGCGTCGGCGACGCGGTAGGCGAGCGCCAGGGCCTGACGGCCCGCGGCGCCGGTGACGACGACGTCGCCATCCCCCCGCACCGCGCGCAGGAAGCTCTCGAGCTCGAGCTTCAGCGGCTCGGCTTCGGGCGCCTCGAGGGCGACGTGCTCCACGATGTCCTCCAGGCGCGTCGCCCCGAAGGCCTGCCACCCGGGCTTCAGGCGGTAGAAGTGCCCGTTGCCCTGCGCCAAGTCGAGCGAGAAGTACCCCGTCGGCTGGAAGATCCGCAGCTTGCGGGTCCGTTCCCGCGACACGCGGCTCGCCGTGATCACCGCCACCGCGCCATTCGCGAACTCGACGCGCGCGTTGACGATGTCGACGTGCGGCGTCAGCACCGGGACCCCCGTGGCGCGGACTTCGGTCACCTCGGCACGAATGAGCTCGAGCACCAAGTCCAGATCGTGGATCATCAGGTCGAGGATCACCGCGACGTCGGTGCCGCGGGGCTGGAACGGCGCCAGGCGCTCCGTCTGGAGGAAGCGCGGCTCCTCCAGGTAGGGCGTGGCCGCGCGCACGGCGCGATTGAACCGCTCCACGTGGCCCACCTGCAGCGCGACGCCACGCTGCTCGGCGGCGCGCACCAGCTGCTCCGCTCCCGTGAGGCTATCGGCCAGCGGTTTCTCGATGAGCGCGGGCAGACCACGGTTCAACACGGCCAGGCCCACCTCGACGTGTGCCGTGGTCGGCACGACCACCGTCGCCGCCTCGACCTTGTCCAGCAGCGCCTCGAGCGATTCGTGCGCCACCGTCCCGAGCTCGCGGGCGACGTGCGCAGCGCGGGCGGGATTGACGTCGTAGATCCCCACCAGCTCTGCACCGTCGATGGTCTTGAGGAGGCGCGCATGGTGGAACCCGAGCGCGCCCGTACCGACGACGCCGACGCGGACACGACGCAGCGTCACACCATCACTCCGCGCTGTGAGGCCTCGATGAACTTGAGGAACGTCTCGACCTCGGCGACGGAGGGCAGCTCCGCCCGCGCGCGGGCGATCCCCTGGCTCACCGTGAGGTCCGAGTTGAAGAGCAAGCGGTAGGCGCGCTTCAGGGCGAGCTTCACCTCGGGGGTGAAGCCGGCGCGCTGCAATCCTACTGAGTTCAGGCCGTACAGGTGGACCGGGTTTCCAACGGCCTTCGTGTAGGGCGGCACGTCCTGGTTCACGCGCGAGGCCCCGCCCACGAAGGAGTAGGTCCCGATGCGCACGAATTGATGGATCGGCGTGAGGCCGCTGATGATCGCCCGGTCGTCCACGCAGACGTGGCCCGCCATCTGCACGCCGTTCGCGATGATGACGTCGTTCCCGATGACGCAGTCGTGTGCCACATGCACATACGTCATCAGGAAGCACCGCTCGCCCACGGTGGTCTTGCCGGTCGCCGTCGTGCCGCGGTTGATGGTGCAGTACTCGCGGATGATCGTCCCGTCCCCGATCTCGACCCAGGTCTCGTCGCCCTTGTATTTGAGATCTTGGGGATCGTTGCCGATGACACTCCCGTAGCCGATCTTCACGCCTTCGCCGACGCGGGTGTTGCGCTCGATGACCGCGTGCGCGGCTAACGACGAGCGCGGCCCCACCGTGACGTGCGGACCGACGATCGCGTATGGCCCCACCGACACGTCGCCCGCGAGCTGCGCGGTCGGATCGATCAGCGCCGTGCGGTGAATCACCGGTCCACCACCATCGCCATCATCTCCGCCTCCGCGACGACCTGCCCGTCGACGTAGCCGGCCCCCTTCATCTTGCAGGTCTTGCCGCGGAACTGGATCAGCTCGAGCTCGAACCGGATCTGGTCGCCCGGGACGACGGGACGGCGGAACTTCACGTTGTCGAGGGACATGAAGTAGACGACCTTGTTCTCGAAATTCTGCCCCTCGAAGTGGCTCATCAACAGCATGCCGCCGACCTGCGCCATCGCTTCGATGATGAGCACGCCCGGCATGATGGGGTGGCCCGGGAAGTGCCCCTGGAAGAATGGCTCGTTGATCGTGACGTTTTTGAGGCCGACGATCCGCTTGTTCCCTTCCACCTCGAGGATCCGGTCCACGAGCAGGAATGGATAGCGGTGCGGCAGGTAGTTCATGATGCGGCTGATGTCCATGACCGGCTCGCCCCCCCCGGTGCGCTTCCCGGCCCGGGCCAGCGCCCGGGCGAGTGCGACGTTTCCCCCGTGACTCGGCCGCGTGGCCACGACGTGGGCGCGGACGCGGGCTCCCGTCAGCGCCAGGTCGCCCACGATGTCGGCCGCCTTGTGGCGCACGAATTCGTCGGGCCACCGCAGCTTGCCGCCGTTCGCAATGCCGCGCTCGTCGAGCACGATCGCGTTCGCCGCCGACGCGCCCTTGATCAGCCCTTTCGCCTGCAGCTGCGCCACTTCGCTCGTGAACCCGAAGGTGCGGGCCGGCGCCAGCTCCGCGGCGAACGCGGCGGCCGTCAGGTCGTAGGTCCCCGTCTGCCGGCCGATCAGCGGATGCGGCCATTCAATCGTGACTGTGAGTCGCAGCGCCTTGGCCGGAGCCACGATGTACGCCGAGTCGCCTTCGGTCACGGTGAAGGGCGCCTGCACGTTCAAGATGGCGGGCTCGCCGCCCACGTCGGTCGGGCCGGCCTGGGCCAGTGCCTCGAAATACGGTAACACGCTGCCGTCCAGAATCGGCGGTTCCGGACCGCTCAGCTCGATCGTGAGGTCGTCGATTTCGTGGGCCGCCACCGCCGCGAGCAGATGCTCAACGGTGTGAATCGTCGCGTCGCCCCGGCCGATTGCGGTGCGCCGCTCCACCGCTTCGACTTCGGTGAGACGCGCCGGCACCTCGGGGGTCCCGCTGAGGTCGGTGCGGCGAAACACGATCCCACGACCCGCGGGAGCCGGGAGGAAGGTCGCCTCGGTCGCGGCGCCGGTGTGTAGGCCGGTACCCCGCACCGCGGCCTTGTGCGCAATGGAGCGTCTACCGATCGGCGCCATGCTTGGCCTTCACCAGGTCCTCGAGTTCGTCCACGATCGCCATGAGCCGATACAGCGCGGCTTGTCCCCGCAAGAACTCCCGGTGCGGGCGGGCCGGGTACCCCGACACGGTGACGCCGGGTGGGACGTCGGCGATGATCCCCGACTGCACCAGGAGACGGGATCCGCGACCGATGGTGATGTGATCCCCGATCCCCGACTGCCCCGCGATGATCGCCTCGTCTTCCACCTGCACGCTCCCGGCGATCCCCGCCTCGGCCATGATGAGGCACCGGGCACCGATGCGCACGTTGTGCGCGATGTGGACCAGGTTGTCGATCTTCGTTCCAGTCCCGACCACCGTGTCGTCGACGCTGCCGCGGTCGATACAGGTGTTGGCGCCGATCTCGACGTCGTCGCCGATCAGGCAGCGACCCACGTGCGGAATCTTGCGGTGCGCCTCGCCCCCTTTGCCCGGGACGTAGCCGAACCCGTCGCTCCCCAGCACCGCGCCCGCGTGCACGATGACGCGCTTGCCGAGCGCCGTGCCCGCATAGCAGGTGACGCCCGGGTAGAGCAGCGTGTCGTCGCCCAGCGCCACGCCGTCGCCCAGCACGCACCCGGCGCCGATGCGGACGCCCTTGCCCAGCTGCACTCCCGCGCCCACGACGGCGTGCGGGCCGATTTCCACGGGGTCCTGCCACACCGCCCCACGCCCCACGACGGCCGTCGGATGCACCCCCGGCTCCCACACGGCCTGGGGGTACAGCACCGGAAGCACCACGAGCAGCGCGGCATGCGGGTCCGGCACGACGATGCGCGTCGCGCACCCGCCCACGGCGTCGATGAACTCCGGCTTCATCAGCGCGACCGATGCGCTAGTACGTTGAAAGTACGGGAGATAGCGAGACGAAGCAAGAAACGACAGGTCGCCGGGACCGGCCCGCTCGAGCGGGGCGATCCCGGCGACCGTTACCTCCCCGGGGCCGACGAGCCGGCCGCCGGTGAGCGCCGCGATCTCGCTCGCGGGGATCGGCCGCGTGCCCGCCGAATTCACGGGAGCGGCGCGGCTACTGAGCCTGCTGGAGGCGTTGCAACACCTTGGCCGTAATATTCAGTGCCGGATCGGCCGCCACGATAATGCCTCCCGGCGCGTCCGCGTCGAGGATCAGTGAATAGTTCAGCTCGGCCCGGATGCCTTGGATCACGCTGTTGACGCGCGCCTGGATCGGCGACAGCAGATCCTGCTCGCGCTGGCGCGCCCGGTCCTGCAGCTCATTGGTGCGTGTCTCCAGCCGCTGCTGCATGCCCTGCAGCTCGCGCTGCTTGGTCTGGCGCGCCGCCGGCGACAGGGCGATGGACTGCTGGTCGAACGCCTGCACCGCCGAGTCGAGCGACGTCTGAAGCTTCTGGACCTCGCCCCGGAAGCCATCGACCTCCTTCAGGTACGTGGACTCCGCCGCGGCGTAGCCGGGCGTCCGCTGGAGGATTTCCCGCGAGTTGATGAATGCGATTTTCAGCGGCCCCGCTGGTGCGGACGCCGGCGCAGCGCCCTGGGCCGGCGCAGCAGTGGGCGCCGCGGCCAGGGCGGCGAGACACACGAGAACGAAACGCGACATAACGCGAGGACTCCCGTCGAGAATGGATCTGAGGTTTAGAAGAAGTTGCCGAGCTTGAAGTGCAGTTTCCAGCCTGGTTTCGGCCGGCCGAAGATGTCCTTGCGGTCGAAGCCATAGGCGTAGTCGAGGCCGATGGGGCCGAGCGGCGAGACGATCGCGACGCCCACCCCGGCGCCGCGGAACAGGCGGGTCGGATTGAACTCAGCGGGCCGGCTCCACACGTTCCCGGCGTCGAAGAACGTCGACAGGTACAGCATCTGGGAGACGCGCAGGCCCAGCTCGCCGGTCATCGTGAAGAACGCCTTGCCGAACGCGTTGGGACTCGCGCCGCGGGCGTTGGCGTTGGGATCGAAGCCGAAGGGCGTGATCGACGCTTCGTCGTAGCCACGCAGCGGGATGAAGAACTGCGTGCCGCCCAGCGTGAACAGCTGCTCGAAGAACGGCGAG
>Ga0070696_100001736_pt1 | contig 14278 bp, 10 predicted proteins | sample KBSK1253metaG_FD_65474 | JGI IMG/M metagenome (GOLD analysis project Ga0070696, IMG submission 65474) | Corn, switchgrass and miscanthus rhizosphere microbial communities from Kellogg Biological Station, Michigan, USA - KBS K1-25-3 metaG | ecosystem: Host-associated > Plants > Roots >... | reverse complement strand
TTGTCGCCAACTAACGATATTCCAAACATGATGCTTTTTGCGGCGCCGATGCTCGTGCTCTATGTCGTTTCCATCTTCGTCGCATGGATTTTTAACAAGCCGAGGACGACGAGCTAAACGTTCAAATCACACGGTTTTTGCTGCCTTTTAAGGCAACTACGCCGAGGGCCATCGCATCTTGACTGTGTTCTTAACAGGATCTTAGAATCCATGGTCTTCAACGGGTAGCCGGCAGCAGTCCGTATCGCACGAATTCGTACAGTATTCATCAGGAGTTTTCGTAATGTCTTACCAGAAATTTGCTCTCCGTCTGGCCGTCGCAATGACGTTTCTTCTCGGTGCCGGCGCAGGGTTGTTCGCACAGGATCAGCAGGATCCGAGCAACAAGCCACGCAACGTAAAACCCGAACTGAAGAAGGCCTACAAAGACTGGCTGGATAAAGACGTCACCTACATCATCACCGACGAAGAACGGAAGGCATTCAAAAAACTCGCGACCGACGACGAGCGCGAACGTTTCATCGAGGAGTTCTGGCGCCGCCGTGATCCAGATCCGGACACTGACGAGAACGAGTTCAAAGAGGAATACTACGAGCGCATCGCCTACGCCAACGAGCACTTCAGCTCCGGCATTCCGGGCTGGAAAACCGACCGCGGCCGTATCTGGATCATGTACGGCAAACCGGACGAACGCGAAACGCACCCGATGGGCGGCTCCTACGAGCGTCCTTCGTACGAGGGCGGCGGTTCGACGACCACTTATCCCTTCGAAATCTGGTTTTATCGTTACCTGGCCGGTGTGGGCTCTGGAGTCGAAATCGAATTTGTCGATCCAACAGGCAGTGGCGAATATCGCATCGCCCGAAATCCTAACGAAAAAGACGCACTCTTAATGGTGCCGGGCGCTGGTCTCACGTTGGCCGAACAAATGGGACTGGCGGACAAAGCCGATCGCATCTCCGGATCCGGCGGCATCGGCAACGCCCAGTATCAGCGCGAGCAGGACAGTCCGTTCTCCCGCTTGCAGTTGCTCGCGGATCTCAATCGTCCACCACAGGTTAAATTCAACGACCTCGCGACCGCGGTTAACACGGGTGTCGTCGAAGAAAATCCGCTCAACTTCGATCTGAGAATCGACTTCTTCCGCCAGTCAGACGAACGAGTGATTACGGCTTTCACGATCCAGGCCGAAAACAAAGACCTCGTATTCCAGGACAGCGGCGGACTACAACAGGCGCGCATGAACATCTTCGCGCGCATCACTTCCGTTGCCGGTCGCCGCGTCGGAATCTTTGAAGATCCGGTGATCACAACCGCAACTGCTACGGAACTCAGTGAAGCTAAAGATAGGAAGTCGGCTTACCAAAAAGCGGTGCCGTTAGCTCCGGGTACGTACAAAGTCGACGTAATCGTTCGCGACGTCACTTCCGGTGCAACTGGACTGAAGCAACTCGGTTTCACCGTACCGAAGTACGATCAGGAAAAACTCTCGACGTCCACAATGATTCTTGCCGCGAAGCTCGAAAGTCTCATCGATCAACCTGCGGTGGGCCAATTCGTGATCGGCACGACCAAGGTCATCCCTAATGTCTCAGGCGTTTACAAGCGCGGCCAGCCTGTCGGCATCTATCTCCAGGTCTACAATGCCGGAATTGATCAAACGACACTGCGACCTTCCGTCGACGTTGAATATGTTCTGAGTAAAGACGGCAAAGAGCTTGGCAAACAATCTGAAGATTGGCGCGGCATGAGCGACTCGGGCCAGCGCCTGACCCTCGCTCGCTTAATCGATACGCGCGGTCTCGGCGCCGGCGAATACGAAATCGCGATCCGAATTCGCGATCGAGTTACCGGACAGTCGTTATCCCCGGCGCAGAAGTTCAGCGTTACGCAGCAGTAGTTAGTTTCTCCAATCGTCGTCTCCCCGTCAGAGTTCCGAACCGGCTAACGTTCGTTGGCCGGTTCAACTACTTCACTGAAAGGAAACGACGCGCATGCCTGTCTCGTTGCGCCGAGCTGTCACGGCTCTACTTCTCGCTTCATTCGCAACTGTTTCAGTCGCTGCTCAACAAACAAAGCCCAGTCCTGACGAAAAGCCACGCAAGATCAAACGCGAACTCAAGAAGGCTTACGTCGAATGGATCAATGACGTCGATTTAATCCTTACCCAAGCCGAACGCGACGCATGGAAGAAACTTGACACAGACGAAGAGCGTGAAAAGTTTATCGAAGACTTCTGGCGCAGCCGCGATCCTGATCCGGATACTGAAGAGAACGAATTCAAGCTTCAGTTCTTCGAGCGCATCGCTTATGCCAACGAACACTTCTCTTCGGGCAAGCCCGGACGCATGACTGATCGCGGCCGCATCTACATTAAGTTTGGAAAGCCTGACGATATCGAGTCGCATCCGGCGGGTGGCATGTATGAGCGTCCTTCATACGAAGGTGGTGGATCGACTTCGACTTATCCGTTCGAGAAGTGGTTTTATCGTTATCTGCCGAATGTACGGAGCGGAGTCGAAATCGAGTTTATCGATCCAACGGGTTCGGGCGAGTATCGTATCGCGCGAAATCCCGATGAGAAGGATGCGCTCATTCACGTTCCTGGCGCTGGACAAACCTTAGCTGAACTTGCCGGACTCGAAACACGCGCCGATCGAATCGCGAACCTCGGCGGTTTTGGTCGCGTTAACTACACCAGAAGTCAGGATTCACCGTTTGAAGTATTAGATCTTTTTAAGGGTCTTCAACAAGATCAGCCTTTCGAGCGAAACTTCCTGGGCAATTCAGTCAGTACTCCCACCGTCGACGACAGCTCGATCAATTTCGACACTCAAATCAACTACTTCCGCCAGTCTGATGATCGCGTGCTTGCGGTGCTCACGGTCCAAACAGACAACGATCAGCTACACTTCTCAGATAGTGGCGGTCTACAAATCGCTCGGTTGAATATCTTCGGCCGGGTGACTTCGGTCGCGAATGGTACCGCCGCAAAGTTCGAAGACTCCCTGACCACTACCGCAACAGCGCAGGAGCTCAACAGCACGCGCACGCGCAAGTCAGCTTACGCGCGCGCCTTCATACTCAATCCGGGACGTTACCGAGTGGACGTCATCGTCCGCGACATCGAAACGGGCAATGCAGGCGTGAGGAAAGTCGGATTCCTCGTGCCCAGGTTCCCGAACGACTCTCTTTCCGCCTCGAGCATCATCCTCGCGGCGAAACTCGAAAACATGGAAGCGGGCGCCGCGATTGGACCATTCGTCATCGGCACGACCAAAGTGATTCCGAATCTGTCCGGCGTTTACCGGCGCGGCCAACCCATCGGCGTCTATCTACAGGTGTATAACGCCGCCACAGATCAAACGACTTTGCGACCCGCGGCAGATGCAGAGTACGTATTACTCAAAGACGGAAAGGAAGTAAGCAAACAACTCGAAGACTGGCGACAGATCAACGATTCCGGTCAGCGATTGACCCTGATGCGACTGATCGATAGTCGTAACCTCGAACCCGGCAAGTATCAGATTCAGATTCGCATACGCGATCACGTTTCCGGGCAGACTATCACTACGGAAGCAAGCTTCACCGTGGAGCCTTAATCGACCTCAGATGTTAAGATTAATGCTGCATGGACAACGCAGTTCAGCTAACCGGGCTAAGCCAGCCGGAACTGGTGACATTCGTCGAAACGCTGGGCGAACCGGCGTATCGGGGGCGTCAGCTTTTCGCGGCGCTACAGCATCGTCGCCTGCGCAGTTTCGATGAAATAACTGACCTTCCGAAGGATTTACGCGCCCGACTAAGCGAGGTAGCAAGGGCCGCGACACTCAAAATCGAGTCGCGATACATCTCGGACGATGGCACGCGCCGCTATTTGATGAAAACTCACGATGGCCTGCCCGTCGAAACAGTTTTCATTCCCGAAGAACGCCGCGACACGATCTGTTTTTCATCGCAATCGGGCTGTCCATTGCAATGCACCTTCTGCCTCACGGCACAACTCGGACTCTTGCGTTCACTCACTGCCGGCGAGATCGTCGAACAAATTCACATCGCGTTGAATGATGCCTACGGCACCGGCGTCAAACCACCACGCGGCACAAACCTTGTAGCGATGGGGGCAGGCGAACCACTACTCAATCTCGACCAGTTATTGAAAGGCTTGCGCGTGATGTCAGACCCGCAAGGCATGCACATCGTCCCGAATCGCGTGACAGTTTCGACCGCGGGCGTGGTCCCACGCATTCTCGAACTGGCGCAGATCTCCGACCGGCCGCACCTTGCAATTTCACTCGCGGCGCCGGCAGACGAATTGCGCAACGAACTCATGCCGATCAATAAACGTTGGCCCATCCAAGAGTTGCTGAGCGCTTGTAGAGTTTTCGAAAAGACGCTAAAGCCAAATGAGCGGCTTACGTTCGAATATGTGATGCTCGACGGTGTCAATGATTCGGACGAGCAGGCGCGCCAACTGGCGAATCTGCTCAACCGCCACAACATCAAAGCAAAGGTGAATCTGATCCCGCACAATCCCGCGGACCCGCTCCCCTATCGTCCATCAACGGACGAAACGGTCGAGCGCTTCAAGAACATTCTCGAATCGAAAGGGATTCACACTTACGTGCGGCGGCCGCGCGGGCGAGAGATTTTTGCAGCATGCGGGCAACTGGCAGCGCGCCAGGTACCACTTAATATCGAAACTTTAGTCGGAGCCAATACTTAAAATGACCAGACACTTGACCCTTCTTCGCTTATTCTCGTTGACCGTCATCCTCCTGTTGCCGGTGACACTCTTTTCAAAACCGGCGCCGCAATCGTCATCTGACGTCAACGTTAGCGGCTCGATCGCTCCCGACAAAGTGAAGAAAGGCCGGATTGTTCGCGCCAGCGTCGTAATGGACATCCCATCCGGACTGCACGTGCAGTCGAGCAAACCACTCGACAAGTTTCTCGTCGCTACGAAGCTGGACGTCGAAACGCCTTCGGGCATGAACGTTGGTCCAATTTCGTACCCGCGTGCCCTCACGCGTAAGCTGAAGTTTTCGAAAAACAATGTGGCCGTCTACGAAGGACGCACGACGATTCGTTTTAACGTGACCGTACCGGCAAACTATTCCGGCGGCTCCGGTGAGATCAAAGGCAAGCTCAGGTTTCAGGCGTGCAATGATGAGTCGTGCTTTCCGCCCGTCACCCGCGAAGTAAAGATGTGGCTCAACGTCGAATGATTGCCAATTTGCAATTGCCGATTGTCGATTTGTTTACTCAAATCAATTGGCAACTCACAATCGGCAATTGGCAATGCTTTCACTTCCTTCCGACGACAGCCATCAGCCGTCCGACTTTTCCGTGCAGACTCTTCTCTTTCCGATAAGAAAAGAAGAGATCCGTGCGGCACATCGTGCAAATCGGCGCGATGTGAATTCGTTCCGGAAGCACTCCGGCTGATTCGAGTTGCGCGCGATTTGCCTGAAGCAGATCGACAGTGGCATGTCCCGGACGCGTTGGCATAAAGAGCTTTTCGCCGTACGTAAATCGATTAGTAAACGCTTCGATTACTTCGCTGCCAACCTCATAACAACATGGACCAGCAGAAGCCCCAATCGCCACGCGCAGATCTGCGGGCTTAGCGTCGTATTCCTTCGCCAAACGCTCAATACCAGCCAGCACCGCGGTGGCCAAAGTTCCACGCCATCCAGCGTGTACTGCCGCAAACGCACCCGTGACCGGATCTCCCAGCAAAATCGGAACGCAGTCCGCGGTCTTCACGCCCGCCAGCACGCCTTTCGCATTGCTGACGATCACGTCGCAGAAGATCGTATCGCCGCGTTGGTTCTCAGCGGGCTTAGCTTCTTCCGTTGTGTGCACCACGCGCACATCGGCGCCGTGAACTTGCCAGCAACCGGCGAGTTCCCAGTCGCCGGGAAAAAGCTTGAGAAACCGGCGACGATTCTCCAGAATGTTGTCCGCTGCGTCGTCGTTGAAACCGGCGAGGCTCAAAGCATCGGCAGGCATCGCGCTGACGCCGCCGAGACGCGTAGAGAAACCGTTAACAAAACCGTCTTGTTCGAGTGGTGCGCAGACGAGAGTGCGGACGCCATCGATCTCGCGCCAGTAAAAACCTGCTTCGTTTAGTTGATCGTCAGTCGTGATCGTTTCCATTGGTATAGACATTATCGAAGTTGCACGGATTCGCGAAGTGCTCTTGCGCACGCCGCGATTCGCCGAGCGTGTTTTCACGCGCGCTGAACGCGAATACTGTGACCTGCGTGGCGCGGTCTCAGCACAACATTATGCAGCGCGCTTCGCGGCAAAAGAAGCGGCGTTGAAAGCATTGCAAACGGGATGGCGCGGGGGAATTAGCTGGCAGGACGTGGAAGTTGCGACGCGTGAGAGTGGCGCGCCTTTTCTAATCTTTTCCGGGCAGGTGCTGAGCATTTTCAAGAGCTTTCATGCCACGGCAACTCACGTCTCAATCTCACACACGAGCGAGCACGCGATCGCACAGGTGATACTGGAGCGCTGAAAGAAGTTTCACGCAAAGGCGCAAAGGAAGACGCAAAGGCGCAAGGAAATTCGAACTCTTCTTTGCGGCTTTGCGTCTTCCTTTGCGCCTTTGCGTGAAACTTTCTAACGCATGTCATTGATTAGTGTGCGCCGGCCCTTTGGATCGACATCGACTCGCATGCCTCCATACCGTATAGGTGTCGTTGGCTCTTTCTTCGCGACCGTAGTTTCAGTCGTCGTTTCATTCTCTTCAGCAAACGGACTGCTCTGCAGCGGCAGATTTCCATGCAGGTAACACTCCATATTCGGCTGTAGTCGATCCGTTACTGCGATCAACTCGCGCAGCGGGCAGCCAAGTGTCGAACGCAATCCTGTCGTCGAGTCGATCTCGACAAACTTGATCCCTTCGGGACATTCAAAGTGCTCACCACCTAGATCAGGCCGCACCGCGATCGCCTCGTTCATGAAATCAACCCACGCCGGCAAGGCTGCTTCAGCGCCCGTCAGTCCAAGCTGTTTGTTGTCGTCGAAACCGATCCACACTGCACACACGAGATTCGGCGAGTAACCAACAAACCACCCATCGCGCGACGTTCCGGTCTTGCCTGCGATCGCGGTACCCGGTACGGCGCCACGGGCCTTTCGCGCAGTACCGCGCTCGATAACCGCCGCAAGCGTGTTTGTGATCATGTAAGCCGTCGTTGGACTGACAACCTGGTCCATCACTGTCTCGCGCGCATGTGCTGCCGGCGGCTCGCCCACAGTCGTTATCACTTTTGCGTCCACGCGCCGGCCTTCGTTCACAAACGCCGCGTAAGCCGAGGCGAGTTGCAGCGGTGTGACTTCCTCCGTTCCCAAAGCCATCGCTGGATAACGCTCAGGCTTCGGCAAGCCGAATCGCGCCGCGAGATTTGCCGTGCGGGCAAGTCCTGTCTGCAATGCAACATCAACAGTCACGACATTCAAAGATTTCACGAGCCCGGTGCGCATCGTCACTTCGCCCATCGAATAGCCGCCTCCATAATTCGCGGGCCGGTAGGTCCGGTTGCGATCGTAGACAAACTCACGCGGCGCATCCATGAACAACTGCACAGGCGACATTCCATCCTCGATCGCCGCTGCGTAAACGAATGGCTTGAAAGTCGAACCAGGCTGGCGCAGCGCATCAGTAGCGCGATTGAGTTGCGACTCCGCATAGTTACGTCCACCAACCATCGCGAGCACGTCGCCCGTGTGTGGATCGAGCGCCACGAGGGCAGCCTGCGGCTTGAGACCGCGATCGGCGTAAAGCGTATCGAGCCGGTCCACCTGTCGCTTCAGAGCGGCTTCTGCTGCCTGTTGCAACTCGAGATCAATCGTCGTATAGATTCGCTGTGTCGCGCCTGACGTTTCAAACTGCGATTCGGCGAGACGATTCACATAGTCAACGAAATAAGGCGCGAGTGAGTTGTCAACCGCAGCAGGTGCGATAACGAGCGGTTCGGCACTGGCGTTCGCGTTCTGCTCTGCGGTAATCCAGCCATTCTGCTGCATCGCTGCGAGCACGATGTTTCTCCTCGCTCGAGCTTCATCAGGATGTCGTACCGGTGAGTAATGCGCGGGACTCTGAATCATTCCCGCGAGCGTGGCCGTCTCGGACAATCTCAGGTCTTTGAGTTCCTTGCGGAAGTAGATTCTCGCTGCTTCCTGAACGCCGCGAACCGCGACCGCGCCGCGTTGGCCCAGATAGATCTCGTTGCAGTAGAGCGCGAATATGTCACTCTTCGAGAGGCGGCGTTCCAGCGCAACCGCGAGCATCGCCTCCGCATACTTGCGCTGTACGGTCTTCTCGGGTGAAAGATAAGTGTTCTTGACGAGTTGCTGCGTGATCGTCGAGCCGCCCTGGCCCAGTTGCTCATCAACAGTATTTCTCAGCAACGCTCGACCGATGCCTTTAACATCCACACCCGAATGCTCGAAGAAACGCCGATCCTCGATGGCGAGAATCGCATGGACCATCACCGGCGGTATCTCGTCGTAACTCAGAATCTCGCGCTGCCCACCTTTTGAAGATAAATCGTTCGATAAGATCTCCGGTTCGAGCGTGAATGAATCGAGCGCGATGCCGTCGCCACGCAGTTCCGCGATCTGATCACCTGAAAAACTCACGCGCACGAGCTCGAAGTCTTTCTTGCTCGCGCGGCCAGGCCGGATGTCGATTGCCCCCTCCGAAACGATGAAACTTCCACTCCATACGTCGCTCGCTTTCGACTCCAGATAACCAGCACGACGCAACGCCGCAACAAGTTTCTCGCGCGACAGTTTTTGGCCGGCTTGCAGCACGCGTGGCGCCGCGTAAAGTCCGGGCCTGCTGGTCAGATAACCACTCGCGAGTCGCGCATCGATGATTTGTGAATAAAACCGGTAGGAACGGACGAGCGCGCCAACGCCAATCGTTGACGCAATCGCGAGCACAACAACACCAACCCGAACACAACGGCTTTGCAAAAACGACCGTCGAGGCTCAGGCACGGATTTAACCTCGATGAACATGGGGCGCGTTGGAGCAGTCGCCTCCCTCGCGGAGGCTTACTAACTCCGGTTCCTTCAGTGCTTCTCCAATATCCTGTGATTTTTATAAATGTCGAATGGGTGAGGAATTCAAAAACCGGCCCACAAAAATGCACAAGAGGCACACGAACAAAACCATCAGGCGGGTATTTCTATTGTGCGCCTTTTGTGCCTTTTTGTGGCTGTTACTTCGATGAGCGCACGAATGTCGGGAATCTTTTTCAGTGCAGCCTCGTATCCGGCTGCCATCAACTCGTCGGCGCGGCCCATTTCATCCCAACGAATGTGCCCAACTTTCGGATTGATGACGAGGTCCGCCATCTCGCGTTGATTATGCGACGCCGTCTTTTGCACCACGAGCAGTGACTGTAACAACACGCCAATCACCGAACTCGTTGGTCCAATGAACGTCGCGCCTTCACTATTGACGTCAACCGCGATCACAATATCCGCGCCGAGCGATCGGGCCATCGTCGTGGGCACAACCGCCACGAGCCCACCATCGACGAGTTGCCGCCCCTGCTCATCAGCCACCGGCACATACCAACCCGGAATCGCGCAACTCGCACGGATCGCAAACGGCACATCACCTTCATCGCGCATCACTACGGCTATGCCCGTTTTCAAGTCCGTCGCGATAGCTGCAAAAGGAACTTGCAACTCTTCGAATTTCGTGACGGGCATACGCGCGCGAAGATATTGCTCGAGACGTTCGTTGCTCTGAATTCCGAGTCGGGACATCGTCACGCGGCCAATGTCGCGCCAGCGTAACGTGCGGCCGAAGCCTCTGATCTCTTCGATCGACATGCCCGCCGCATACGCGCCTCCGACAATCGAACCGGCCGAGGTTCCGGCGATGCAATCTATCGACACGTCGTTCTCAACCAACGCTCGCAACACGCCGACATGGGCCATGCCGCGTGCGGCGCCACCTGATAGTGCGAGTCCGATTTTCGGGAAGGCTGAAGTTTCAGATAGCATTCAACATCACAATCTCCGCACGCTCACGCGCTGCGTCGAGGAACGCGTCCGTCTCAGATTCAATCTTGGCTTCCATCAGCGTGCGTTCGATCTCATCACGGCTTTGCTCCAGCGTCGGAACAATGCGCCCGGGGTTGCGAGCCTGAAAGCGGGGCACATAAGTGTCCCGGTAGTAATCGGCAATCTCCTTCTGGCTGATCACTACGAAATTTCGGAAGCGAAAGTCCAGATATTTTTCCATCTTGAGACGTTGTTCGATGATTTCGTCCAGTTTTTCACTGGTTAGACCCACGCGTTGGAGTCGCTGCTGAAACTCAGGCCCGGAAGAAAAGTTTCGCGCCAGCTCCTGGCGTGCATCACTGACTTCTTTCTCGGTAGGCATGATCGAAGGCAGTTTTTCTGCTTCCTGAAGGATGAGACGTTGGTCTATCACGAGACGCAATGCTCGATTCAGATCCGCGGAAGTCGGGTTGTCGAGCACTGTGTGCGGTTGTAATGCTAACTGCCAGAGAAGATCAGAGTAAGTAATTAGATCCGTTTTGACGCCCGCGTTTACAGTTGCGACCATTTTGTCGACAACTTGTTGAGCAGCACACAACCCAGGACAAACTATGACGACGAGCAAAACTTTTATCCACAGATTGCACAGATTACCTTTTAAAAAATCTGTGTAATCTGTGGATGGTTTCTCTTTCTTCATCTCTTCTCCTAGAACGTCTGCGTAATCCGGAAATGCAGGTTTCCGCGCGGCAGCCGGAAGATCGCAGGCGTGCCGTTGAAATCCACGCCGTTTCCACGCTGCGGAATCAAAAACTCCGGCGGATTCAACAACACGCCATAGTCAATCGCGAGCGCACCACCAAACGGAGTTTGCAAACGGAACCCAAGTCCCACCGTGTTGCTCCAATGCGCTCTCAGGTTCGCCCTGTTGATCGCAGCCATGAGATCGCCGGGCGGTAGGGGCGTCGTATCTTCTTTACCAAACAGATCACCAATCCGCCGGAACACGTTGCCGCCATCGTAAAACGGAACTGCCTGAACAGATCTCGTCAGCGGAATGCGCGCCTCGAGATTCAGCACGGCCAGGGCATTACCACCCACGGGCACAGTAAACGGATTGAGAAAGACGATGTTCTTGTCGCGATCTCGAAAAGCACCCTCAGGAATCACCACCTGGCGCGGACCAGCTTCTTCAAAACCGAACCCGCGCAACGTAGTCGAACCGCCGGAGAAGAAACGTTCACTGATCGGCAACGTCAGATCGATCTCATCGATGCTTCCATTGCCGTCGCGGTCACGCGGGTTGAATAGATTCGCGAGACCTAAGGTCATGTTGCCGGCGAACACCGTGTTTCTCAATGCAGACATTTTGTAGTAACGACGGTAAGTCGTCTGGAAACGATTGAAGGAAATGTTACCGCCGAGTTGTCGCAACGCAAGCGCATAGTCAACGCTGAGAAAGTCACCACGCGTCGCGTCTAACTGGTTGTAACGGCAAACCTCGCCCGGCTCGCCAGGCTCCTCGTCTTCGTTCAGATTGCTAGACAAAAGACCTTTCTCGCAGCGCTCACGCGTATCGCGCACGAAAGAAGCGCCGATGCGGGCTAGCCTGACTTTGCGATCCGGTTCGAGAATCGGCCGCACCACCAAACTCTCGAGATTGAAGAGGCGCACGTCTTCATAACTCAGCCGGCCGAAGACAATCGTGCGCGTCTTCCGGTCGAGCACGCGCTGCGTTTCAATGGCGGCGGTAAAGCGATTGATTGTGGGCTCGTGTACCTGTGCGCCAAAGATATCGATCGGATTTCCATCCTCGTCGAGTCGTTGCACGATGCCGAGCGTGCCGCGATCGATCGCGGAACGAAAGAAACGAGTGATGGTCGAGTCACGTTGATACTCAACCGAAGCAGCGAACGGCGCAAACTGGGTCTTGTTGTAACGAGCGAAACGCGGGTCAAGATACTCGAGCCGTACAAGCTGTTGACGACGGCTGGCACGAAGCCGCATCGCGCCCGATCGCAGCCGGTTCATGAGATTGACGTTGCTGATTTCAAAGAGCCCGAGCGCGCCGGCATCAGTCGAATACCCGCCACCGTAGTCCATCACATTCGGCGGCTTCTCTTCGACGTCTATGACCACGTCGCGCTGTATGTAGCCCGAAGTAGTCTCACCCGCCGGCTCCGTGTGGATCACAACTTGTCGATACGCGTCGGTCAGATAGAGCTCACGCTCGGCGTCGGAGATGCGATCGGCGCGCAGCACGTCACCGGCGGCGATCGGAATCGCTCTTCTGATCGCCGCGCGTTTCGTGCGGCGCGTATTCGTATCTCCAGTGACACCGTTGATGATGATCTGATTGATGAAGACTTTGTCGCCTTCGTCGTTGATCGCGTAAACAAGTCTGACTTGTTCTTCGTCGCCCTTCTTTGGCAACTCGACTACGGAAAAATCAACACGCGTGTTGACGTAACCTTCGCGCGAGTAAAGCGTCGCGACTCGATCGCCGTCAGCTCTCGCCTGCGAGCGCGAGTAAGGCGCGCCAATCACCGTCCGCAACTCCTGCCGCAGTCTTTCGTCCGTATAGATCTTGTTTCCCTTTACTTCGACATCGGCGATGCGAGTCAGCGGACCCTCGTTAACGTTGAAAGTGATGATCAGGCTATCGCCACTGATCGAGACGCCCTGCAACACCTCGACTGACGCCTTGCGATAACCAAGATCGCGCATAAAAGCCTCGACGGTGCGGCGATCCTGCTCGAGCAACGTCAGGCTCGTGTAACCACGGCCATAGCCGAGCCAGGGAATCAAACCGATAGGATTGGACTTCTGACTCTTCAGACTCCCTTCGACATCCTCGAACGACAACTTGTTTGTGCCGGTGATGCGAATGTCGTTCAAATGAAATCGCCTGCCCTGCTCTACGTAGTATTCGATGGTGACGTTGTGTCCAGTCAGAGGAATCGGATTGAGGTTCTCACAAGTCTCCTGGGTGCCATTGGATCCAAGGTCAGCGGGCGGGTTAGTCACCGTGCAAGTCTCCGTCACCTCCGCGAAGAAGTAACCATCCTCCTGCAACTTGTTTCGAATGCGACGCGCGCCTTCGACGATCGCGGAGAAGTCGACGTTTCCTTCACGCTTTACGGGCAATAACTCGCGCTGCGTCTTCTCACTAATCTCATAATTCTTGATGACAACGCTTACCTTTGGCCCAACGACGCCCTTCAGAAGGATCCTCATCGAATTCTTCTCCGCGTCTCTTTCAACTCGCGGATCGTCGAGGACGGGCGCGAGGAAGCCTTCGTTGACCAGCGCGTCACGAACTTTTTTGACATCGTCACTCAAAGCATCGCGAGTAAATGGAACGTTGGGCTGGAGCGTAAGTGTTTGACGAACGGGCGCCGCGTTGAAACCGGCGATCTGAATATCGAAAGTCTCGACTTTGGCCTGCTCGCCGGCCGTGATTTTGTAAGTCACGTTTTCTCGCAGACCACGCGCTCCGACTTGCTCGACAGGCTCGACTGTCGCATTGAAGTAACCGCGGTCGCGCAAGTAGATCTGAATCTCATCGGCGTTGCGCAGAATGATTTGTTTTGTGAGACGGTTTCCTGACTGCACAAAATTCATGCGCGCACGCAGTTCATCGGTCGAGATTGGCGAACCGGGAGGCTCTCCAACTAACTCAATACGCACGTCGCCAATCTGAACCTGTCGCTGCACAACAAAACGCAGGCGAACTGGTCCAGTCTTCGGCGTTCCTTCTTCGATGACTTCAACACGAGCATTCGCGACGCGACCGGAATCGAACAACGATTGCAGCGAATCGCGCACGCGCACGGCGGAGAACTGTGTATTGGGAGCGACTTTTAGTAAGGCGAGAAAATCAGCCTGCGCAGCAGGCGTGGCCTGCGCCGTGCCTTCGAAGACGAGTTCGACGGCGCTGATCTGACGGCCCTCGTAATCTTCGATACGAGCATCCCGCGGGATGAGGGTGCGACCGGACGCTACGGCGTTGCGGTACTGACCCTGTCCCACAACGATCTCGATCCGGAGAGCAAACAAGACACAAATAGACAGAAGAAGCACGAATCGGTGGAGGAGAACTTTTGTGCTTTTAGCGCCTCTTTGTGACTGACAGAACAATCCCACCTACCTACCCGTGCTCAGAATCTCTTCCTAAAGCGAATCTCAAAACTGAAATTGTTGGTGCGAGCGCTCAGCCGTCGGGTGGAAGCCTGCTCAT
>Ga0070696_100001735_pt1 | contig 14279 bp, 17 predicted proteins | sample KBSK1253metaG_FD_65474 | JGI IMG/M metagenome (GOLD analysis project Ga0070696, IMG submission 65474) | Corn, switchgrass and miscanthus rhizosphere microbial communities from Kellogg Biological Station, Michigan, USA - KBS K1-25-3 metaG | ecosystem: Host-associated > Plants > Roots >... | reverse complement strand
TCTGGAAGACGAGCAGCGCAAGCGCCGCGGGAATGAGCGCCACCGCCGAGTAAAGGCAGTAGCTCTGAACCGCGATCAGCGCGCCCGCCAGCAGCGCCGCGGCGCGCTGGCCGCGCGGCAGCGCGAGCGGCACCCCGCGCAGCCGCATGAGGACGAGCACGATGAGCGCCGTCCCCGTGGCGCGCGTGGCCACCGCGGCCGCGACGCTCGCCCCATGGTCGAAGGCGATGCGCGCGCCGACGTGGTTCGCGGCGAAGAGGACCGCGACCCCGAGGAGGATGGCGATGCCCAGTTGCGGTGATAATTTCGCCTCCATGACCCCCCTGACAGGCCGCGATGGCATTATGTCGTCAGGCGTACCGAGGGATATGGGCGTTTCACGGCTGAGGATGCTTTCATGACCGATCAACCGCTGCGCGGGGTCCGCGTAATCGAGTTCTGCCAGATCGCTTCGGGCCCGTTCGCCGGCGCGCTGCTCGCCGACATGGGCGCCGACGTCATCAAGCTGGAGCCGCCCGAAGGCGACGGCATGCGCAACTGGCCGCCGCACAGCAACGGGTTCTCCGAGAACTTCGCCTCCATCAACCGCAACAAGCGCTCGATCGTGTTCAACCTGAAGGACCCGGCGGACTTCGAGAAGGCGAAGCGCCTGTGCCTTTCCGCCGACGTGATCCTGGAGAACTTCCGCCCCGGCGTGATGAGCCGACTCGGCCTGGGCTACGAGACGCTGTCGAAGGAAAAGCCGAAGCTCGTCTACTGCTCGATCTCGGCATTCGGGCAGGTTGGGCCGCGCGCCAAGGAAGGCGGCTTCGACGTCACGCTCCAGGCGAGCGGCGGCGTGATGAGCGTGACGGGCGAAGCGGGCGGCGCGCCGGTCAAGTGCGGCGTGCCGGTCACCGATTTCGCCGCCGGCCTCTACGCCGCGTTCGCCGTCGCGGCGAAGCTCTTCCAAGGCGCGGGCGGCCACATCGACGTTCCGATGCTCGGCACCACGCTGGGCATCAGCGCGCTGCAGACGAGCGAGTATTTCGGTACCGGCCGCGACCCCGGCAAGCTCGGCTCGGCGCATTCGCGCAACGCGCCCTACCAGGCGTTTCGCTGCAAGGACGGCTACTTCGTCATGGCCGCGGGCAACAACGACCTCTACCGGCGCGCCTGCGAAGGCTTCGGCCGCGAGGAGCTCATCCAGGACCCGCGCTTCGCCTCGACGTCGCTGCGCGCGCAGAACCAGGACGTCCTGAGAGAGCTGCTCGAGAAGACCTTCGCCAGCATGAGCGCGGCGCAGTGCCTCGAGATCGCCCGCAAGCAGGGCGTGCCCTGCGCGCCGATCAACAGCTACTCGCAGGCCCTCGCCGATCCGCAGGTCGAGCACTACGGCTGGGTGCAGCCCCTCGAGCTGCCGGGAGGCACGCGCACCCGGACCTTTTCCTCGCCGCTGGGAAAGATCCCGCTGCGGCGCCCTCCGGCCCTGGGCGAGCACAGCGCGGAAATATTGAAAGAGCTCGGCCTTTGAGGTTGTTGTTTCTCGTTCTTTTGTTGGCATGCGGGCCGGTCCTCGCCTGCGAGTATCCCGACGAGGGCAACATGCCGCTGCGGCGCGCGGTGGCGAAAGTGAAGTACCTGCCGGAGACCGAAGCCTGGGCGGCGTCGATGCACAAGGCCGGCGCGGTGGTGGAGTACGCGCTGCGCCTCGACCAGCCCAAACAGGAGCACGGCCGCTGCTACTGGCCGGTCGAAGTCCGGGCGCAAGGCAAGCTCTGGCGTCGCTACTATGTGACGCCGGATGGCAAGAAGGTGCTCAAGAAGTAGACGTAGTCCTTTCGGCGCTCTCCCGCTGAACTAGCGTCACACTCGGGCGCCACACACGCCGCTCAACGTGCATCGGTCATTCTTGGCGAGCCATGAAAATGCGATGGGTGCTGTCGTCGCTCGCAGTGGTCGCGGCGGGCGTCGTGGGCATGGCAACGCCCGAGCGTGACGCGCCCGGGCGAGCCGCCCTGAACGCGGCGCCACAGGCGGCGCCCGAATCTTCCCGCCTGCCCGCCTCCTTGCCCGCGCGGAAGACTCTCGCCAGAGCCCGTATCGATCCCTTCGCGCCGCGCGACTGGACGCCGCGCCCGCCGCCGGCGCCGGTGCAGGCCGCGCCGGCGCCGCCTCCCGGACCGACCGTGCCGCCCAATCCCTATCGGTTCGCGGGTACGGCGCATTACGCTGGCAGCCTCAAAGCCGTGTTCGTCCGCGACGATCGAATCCATGTCGTGCAGCCGGGCGAGACGCTCGACGCCGGCTACAAGCTGCTGTCCGTAAGGCGAGATGCGGTCACGCTTCTCTACACGCCGCTTGGCATCGAGCAGCGAATCGCACTCGCTCCTGAGGCGGCCTCGATTCCCGCAGCGGCGCTTGCGTCGGCCGCGATTCCCGCAGCGGCGCCTGCGCTGGGTGCGCAGCCCGCGGGCGCCGCCGCCTCGCCGTTCCCGCCCGGCTCGCCGCTCGTGGCCCGCTAACGCCCGCGAGCGGCTGCCATGGTCAGGGAGCGATGATCTCGAACATGATCGAGTGGTTGGATTCTCCCGTTGGCGAAAGCACGCCCTTGATCGCGATCTTGTGGACGCTGTCCACCGCAAACGCGGTCGCGGGGCTGGTGGGGAAGGTCCACGTAAACGTCGGCCCGGTCGAGTCGATGCTTTGCGGCGTGGGCGAGTCGTCGAGATAGAACTCCATCCGCTGCACCGGGACCGCGCATACTCCCTGCACCGTCACGAGCTGGCCTTGCGGGATGCTGTGTGGACCAGCGAACACGGTGTCGTGCGATCCCACAAGGTATTTGCTGCTCGCCATTAGCACGTTGCAGGTTCGCGTAGTGAGATAGACATCGCGCGTAGCACTCAGCACGTTGCCTGCGGCGTCGGTCGCCAGGACGACAAGCGTGTGGCGCCCGTGCCGGTCGGCGCTCGTGGTGTTCCACTGCAGCTCGAATGGGCTCTGCGTCTCGCCGCGCAGAAACATGCCGTCGACGTAGAAGTCGACCTGCCTGAGCGCGCGCCCGTCGGTCGCGGTGGCGCTGACCGTCATCCGGTCGCTGCGCATCACGATCGGACCCGGTGTGAAGCTGAGCGTGAGCGGCGCCGCGGTTACATCGAGGCTCACCGAGTGGCTTGCTTCGCCCGAAGGCGAGAGTAGCGCCCTGATCATGATGGTGTGCGTGCCCGCTGTGAGGGAGCTCGTGTCGAGCGTCCACGTAAAGGGCGCGCCGACGTCGGCCGTGCGCAGCACGTTATCGACGTAGAGCTCCATCTGCGCGACGCTCGTCGCGTCGCTGCACACGCCCTGGATGCTGACGGCGGTGCCCTGCTGCACGGAAGCGGCGCCAGGGATGGCGTTGCAGGTCTGGGACTGCAGCCTGACCGTGCGCGCCTTGGTCACTATGGCGCCGCCCGCGTCCGTCGCCTCCGCGCTGATCCTATGATCGCCGAGGCCGCCCGTCCCCGGCGAGGCCCACGAGAATTGGAACGGCGCGGCGCTGTCGGTAGCCATGAGTGCGCCGTCGACGAAAAACCTCACCTGGCTGAGCTTGCGCGTCGCGTCTGAGGGCCCAATCGTGACGTCGAGCGTCGCACCCTGCACCGCGATCGGTCCAGGCTGGATGTCGAAGTCGAGCTCGAACGCCTGCCCGGGCGATACCGGAGGTTGCGGAGGGGCCGGATTGACCGTCAACGGCTTCGTGATGTTCGCGGACAAGCCGTTGCCATCCACGACGGTCAGTTTTACGTTGAAATCGCCGGCAGCCGCATACGTATGGCTCGTCTGCACTCCGCTGCCGCTTTGCGCGTCGCCGAAGTCCCAGGTATAGGTGCTGATCGGCGAGCTGCCTGCCTTCGAGCTGCTCGCGTCGAACGCCATGGTCAGCGCCGGCGTCGCGGCCTGGGTCGCCGTGAAGTCCGCGGAAGGGCCTGTGCTCTGGGACTGCTGCCCAGCGGCAAGACCGAACAGCATTAGCGGCGTGCCGGACTGGTGCGCGCCCGCGTCGGGTTTGGCGTACTGATCGTTGAAATTCTCGATCTTCTTCGGCTTGCGCGTCGCATCGAAATCAAAATGTCCGGGACTCTTGGGTGAGAGCGTGAAATCGCCGGGATGGGCCGCGACGTCCGGATAGCCGGTTCCGCTCGTAGCGTAGATCGGTCTTCCGGCAGCCCCGGGCCCCCAGCCGTTGATCTCCCAGCCGCTGGTGTTGCCGCTGGCGCTGGCGTTCTCGAGCTGCCCGTTGCGCACGTCGAAATCGGCCACCAGCGGAGGGCTCAGGTCACCGTCCGCGCGTACGGAGTAGAACTTGGGCGTACTGTTGACCAGCTCCTCCTTGTGGATGTGCCAGATGTTGTTCCAGCTCACGAAGTTGGAGAGCGGGCCTCCGGCTCTGTTGACACCCATGCCCGCACCGCAGGTGCGCTGCACGCCGGAGCAGGCCGATGGCGGCGGTTGAAGGGCCGTGTTGTGAAAGTAATAGGCGCGCCCGCCGTTCAAGCTCGGCGTGGTGCTGCCGCCCTTGATGAAGGGCCCGCGCTCGGGCTCGTCATCCGGGTTGGTCGTGAGCGGGTCGCGCACTTTGCCCATTACGTCGCTCACGTTCCGCCACAGGTAAAGCGGACCGGTGACGGTCACGGCATTGCCCATCACGATGGCGGTCTTGTTCAGGTAGTTGCCCCAGACCCTGACGTTGCGATTGCCCCCCTCGGCTTCGATGCCGTCGTCGTAGCAGTTCGCCAGGGCATTCTGATAGATGTCGCTGTCCGGGCCAGGGGCGCCTTTCTCCGACTCGTTGTGCGTGCCGCCGATGCAGTCCTGGAACCATTGATGCTCGGTGCCCGAGCTTGAGATCTCGTTCCAGCGGAAAACATTTTGCGCGCCCGCGTCCTTGGTGAAGATTCCATAGGGGCCGCCGATACCGCCCGTCGACCAGGGAGTCGAGCCCCAACGCGGCGTGTGCAGCCTGGATCTCTGGACCAGGATCTTCGAGTTATTGCCCGGCGTCGTGGCAGTCCTCGACCCCAGCTTGACGGCACCCTCGTCGTTTTCGCCCGCATTGCCCCATCCCGTGACGTTGCGCGCCGCCTGTTCGAAATCCGTGACCTCGACGTCTTCGATCACGACGTTGTGGAACCCGTCGGCGATCTGAATGCCGCTCCTCAGCCCGCCGATGCACTTCACCCGCCGCACCACGACATACGAGGCGTTTACGGTGATGCAGTTGTCGTGCGAGGTTCCGACGCTGATCTCGTTGTTCGAGGTGCCGTTCCACCCGTCGTAGACCTTGTAGCCGCTTGCCGCGTCGCCGCCTGCCGTGATGGTCAGGTTGGTCGTGCGAGGCGCGATCGGCACCGTCGTCGGATTGTCCGGCACGTCGTCCGGACGCGTGTTCCATGTCCTCACCTGAGGCACGGCTGGCGCGCTGCCGGCCGAGGGGGTGAGCTGGATCTCGTATGCCGCGCCGGGCTGCAACTCGACGATGCTGCCGCGGTATTCCTGGTGATAGCTGAGCCCGCCGTTGCGGTCATCAAACCACAGCGGCAGGCCGTCCCGGAACGCGGACGGCGGGTTCGTAAGCGGGCGGAATCTCACCGTCACGTTGCCGACATTGCCGCCCGGAGCCCAGTAGATGCCGATGGAATGGAACGTCGGCACGAGGTGAACCGCCGTATCGCCAAAGGTTGCGGCACCGGCACGCCACGCGCTCATGCCCAGAACCAAAGCGAGAATGGAGAAAAGAACTTGCAGCTTGCGCGCCATCGCGTCGCTCCTAACCTGAAGAACGCGCGCAATTTAGGCGGGGCGCTGTTACGGCAACATCGAGCGCAGGTAACGTTTTGCAGCTTTCACACATCCACTGGCGGAGCCGGATTTGTGTTTTCGTCCGGCCATTACTTCGGACGCACGCACAGCGCGTAGTCGAAACCGCGCATGCGGGGTAGACGTGCCGGCGACGTGATGTTCAAGAAATGCTTTACCTCAGCGCCGTCGGGTGCGCGCGCCCAGAAGTAGCAGCGCGGCCAGCAGCCAAGCGGCCTCCGGCAGCCAGGGCAGCAGCGCGCTGATCGCGGGGAGCTGCGCGAGACCGCCCGTCACTGCGGCGATGCGCACGGCGACGGCGAGCGCCAGCACCGCGAACAGCGTGCCGAGGAAGCGCCCTTCGCGGCCGCTGCGTCCCAGCGCCACGGCCGCGGTGTAGGCCGCGACGATCGCGGCGCCCCAGCAGCCGCCGGCCAGGAATTGCGCCACCAGCAGCATGTGCAGACCGCTCGAGCCGACCGCGAGAAGCGCGGCGAGCGCGCCGGAGGCGGCGGCGAGCGCCATCGCGTCGTTCGGCCCGATTCGCTTCACCAGCCGGACCGCGGGAAACATGAGAAGGTTGAAGCCGACCCAGAACACCGGCATGAGGTAGGGAAGCTCGGCCTGCGAGGCGAAGCGCAGGTAGCGCGGCGCCGAATTCAGCGCGAAATGCACCTGGAAGCCGAGCGCCAGAAGCGCGAGTGCCAGAAACAGGGCCAAAGGCGGCATCGGCCGCGCGGCTTGCGGCTCGCTGCGCGTTGCGGCGGAAAATCTGCGCTCGGCGAGCACCAGGCCCGCGACCGTGGCGAGGAGCGTGACGCTCGACAGCGTGAAGGGCACGCGCGGGTCGACGCTGCGCAGCGCGATGCTCAGATACGGCGCCAGCGCCGAAGCGACGGCGGTGCCGGTCAGGACGAGGCTCGAGAGCCACGGGATTGCGGGCGTGGCGGCGTGGCGCGAGAGCAGCACCCACGGCGGCGAGCGCAGGGCGGCCGAGGTGACGGCCCACACGGCGATCGCCGCGAGCAGCGCGCCCGCGCTCGCGCCGGCAAGGGGCAGGGCGAGGAAAGCGGAGCAGGAGATCGCGGTGACGCCGAGCATCCAGCCGCCGATGCGGGCGAAGACGGCGCGCACGCGATCGAGCCAGAAGCCGGTCAGCACATCGGTCAGCGCGAACACCAGCTGGTCGGCGACGAGGATCCACGACACCCATGGCTTGGGGATGCCCGCCTGCTCGGCGAGCTGCGGCAGGTAGGCGACGTACACCGTCCAGGTGGTCACGAAGAAGAACTGCGTGACGCCGACGTAGACCGCAAGACGGGAAATGAGATCTCTCCCTGTGAAAGGGGCCGGTGCCAAGCGGCCTCCTTGGGTTTCTCGGTATAGTAAACGCATGAAGCTGAAGGGATCGTGCCACTGCCGCGCGGTGCGCTTCTCGCTCGAGTCCGAGACCCCCTATCCGTACATGTGGTGCTACTGCTCGATCTGCCGCAAGACCGCCGGCGGCGGCGGCTATGCGATCAACATCATGGGCAAGGCCGACACGCTGAAGACGAAGGGTCGGACCAAGGTATACCGCGCCATGCGCGGCGGCGGGGAGCGGCATTTCTGCGCCAGATGCGCATCCGCCTTGTGGGTATGGGACAAGCGCTGGCCGGAATGGATTTATCCCTTCGCTTCTGCGATCGACACGCCGCTGCCCAGACCCAAGGAGCGCCAGCTCATCTTCCTCGACTCCAGGCCCAGCTGGGCCCATCTTCCTGATGGCAAGCGGTTCAGGCGCTATCCCAAGGACGCCATCATCGATTTCCACCGCAGCCGCGGGCTGCTCAGGCCGTGATGGAGTGGCTCGCCCGCCTCGATCCGCGCCTGCTCATCGTCGGCATCGTGATCGCCGGCCTCGCTCTCGCCTTTCCGTTTTTTCTCGGGTCAGTGCGTCGATTGCGGCGCCTGCAGCTGGTGCGGGGAACCCTGTTCTTTCTCTCCGGCGGCGTGCTCGTCCTCGTCGTGGTGGCGGCGGTGCTCGTGGCGGCGAATCTCGTCACCTATGCGCGCCTGACGCACGAGCAGGAAGCCGCCCGCGTCACGACCCGCCAGCTCGGCGAGCGCCAGTTCGCGGTCAGCGTGCAGCCAAGCGGCCTGCCGCCGCGCCATTACAACCTGAGCGGCGACGAATGGCAGATCGACGCCCGGGTGCTGAAGTGGCGTGCCGTCGGCAATCTGCTCGGCTTCGATACCGTGTACCGCCTGGAGCGGCTCTCGGGCCGCTACGGCGACATCCAGTCCGAGCGCAGCGCGCCGCGCACAGTGCACGAGCTGGCGCAGGACCCGGGCATCGACTTTTGGAGCATGGCGCGCCGCTATCACGACTACCTGCCGCTCGCCGACGCCCTGTACGGCAGCGCCACGTACGTGCCGATGGCGGAAGGCGCCGAATACGTCGTCAGCGTCTCGGCGAGCGGGCTGGTGGTGCGGCCGGCGAACGACGCCGCCCGCAATGCGGTGGGCGGCTGGAAGTAAGTCACGCTAGAATGCGGGCCCCCGCATGAAGTTTCTCTTCGATCTCCTGCCGGTCCTGCTTTTCTTCATCGCGTTCAAGCTGGCGGACATCTATGTGGCCACCGCGGTGGCGATCGCGACCACGTTCGTGCAGGTGGCGTGGCTGAAGCTCTCCGGCAAGCGCGTCGACGCGATGCTGTGGGCGAGCCTCGCCATCATCGCAGTGTTCGGCGGCGCCACGCTCGCGCTCCAGGACGAGACCTTCATCAAGTGGAAGCCCACCGTGCTGTACTGGCTGCTCGCGGCGGTTCTCGCCGGCTCGGCGCAGCTCTTCGGCCGGAACCTGGTACGGCTCATGCTGTCGGAGCAGGTGCAGCTGCCCGATCCGATCTGGAGCCGCCTCAACTGGAGCTGGGTCGGCTTCTTCGTCTTCATGGGCGCCCTCAACCTCTACGTGGCCTTCAACTACTCGACCGATCTCTGGGTGAACTTCAAGCTGTTCGGCGGCGTGGGCCTGATGCTGGTCTTCGTCGTGGTGCAGGCGCTGTTTCTCGCGCGGCACGTCGAAGACAAGCGATGAGCGTCGCCCAGACGATCCGCGAGCGGCTCGCCGCGCTCGAGCCGCAGGCGCTCGATCTGGTGGACGAAAGCGACCTGCACCGCGGTCATGCCGGCTACCGCGACGGCGGCGGCACGCATTGGCGCCTTTCCATCGTATCGGCGCGCTTTTCCGGGCAGAGCACGCTCCAGCGCCACCGCATGATCTACCAGGCGCTCGGCGGCCTGATGCAGCATCCCATCCACGCGCTCGCCATCACTGCGCGCAGTCCCGAAGAAACGAAAGGAATGCAATGAGAATCTGGATGTACGCCGCGGTCCTGCTGGCCGCACCGGCGCTCGCGCAGCAGACGCTGCCGAACAAAGAGCCCGCCAAGGAACCGGCAAAAAAGGAAGCCTCGAAACCCAGAACCGTGGCGGGCCAGGGCGGCAACATCGCCACCGTGAACGGCGTGGCCGTGCCGCGGGCGCGGCAGGACTTCATGGTGCTGCAGCAGGCCCAGCGCGGCATGCCGGACAACGAGCAGACCCGCGCCATGGTGCGCGAGGAGCTCGTCAACCGCGAGGTCATCTCCCAGGAGGCGCAGAAGAGCGGCATGGCGAAGAACCCGGAAGTGCAGGTTCAGCTCGATATGGCGCGCCAGGAGGTGCTGGTCGGCTACTACCTGCGCGACTGGGTGCGCAAGAACCCGGTGACCGACGCCGAGGTGCAGAAGGAATACGAGCGCGCCAAAGCGCAGGCCGGCGACAAGGAATACAAGGCGCGCCACATCCTGGTGGAAAGCGAGGAGCAGGCGAAGAGCCTGATCGACGAGCTCAAGAAGGGCGGCAAGTTCGAGGAGCTGGCGTCGAAGAACTCCAAGGATCCCGGCAGCGCCCAGCGCGGCGGCGATCTCGACTGGAACGTGCCGAGCACCTTCGACAAGCAATTCTCCGATGCGATGGTGAAGCTGGAGAAGGGCAAGTACACCGAAACGCCGGTGCACACCCGCTACGGCTTCCACATCATCCAGCTCGACGACGTGCGCCCGGTGAAGTTCCCGGCCCTGAACGAAGTGCGCCAGCGCCTGAGCCAGCAGATCACGCAGCAGAAGATCGACCAGCTGGTGAAGTCGCTGCGCGCGAAAGCGAAGGTGCAGTAGCAGTGCTGCAGTCGCAATCGGCAATCGAGGAGGTCGTATGGCCCGGTATGGCAGGAAGTCGCGGCAGAAGGTAAAGAAGGCAATGCACGAGCGAAAGCGCGGCAAGCTCCGCAGCGGGCGCTCCGGAAAGAAGGTCAGGAGCCGCAAGCAGGCGATCGCCATCGGCCTGTCGCAGGCGCGCCGCGCCGGCGCCAAGGTCCCCCGCAGGAAGGGCAGAAAGCGCAAGTCCTCGCGCAGGAAGAAGTAGCACCCGGGCGCCGTTTCGAGGTGGTCCGCGGCGACCTGCTCGAGGAGCCGGTCGACGCGATCGTCAACGCGGCCAACGGCCATCTCGCGCACGGCGGCGGCGTGGCCGGCGTCATCTCGCGCGCCGCCGGACCGGCGCTGCAGGCAGAGTGCGACCGGCTGGTAGCCGCGCGCGGCCCGCTCGCCACCGGCTCGGCGGTGGTGAGCACCGCGGGCCGGCTTGCCTTCAAGGGCGTGATCCACGCCGTCGGCCCTCGCTACGGCGAAGGCGACGAGGAAACCAAGCTGTTCAATGCATTGACCGCTTCGTGGCAGCGCGCCCGCGAGCAGGGCTGGGAGACGGTGTCGTTTCCGGCGGTATCGAGCGGCATCTTCGCGGTGCCGCTCGACATCTGCGCGCGCGCCTATCTGAGGGCCGCGCGCGCCTCGCCGCTGCGTAATGTCCGGCTATGCTTGCGCGACCAACCGGTCATCGACGCGGTTCTCAAGGAGATGCAGGTATGAGGAAGTGGGCCATCGTTCTTCTGGCGTGTGCGCTCTCGGGCACCGCCTATGGGCAGAAAACCGAAACGGCAGGGCAGAAAACCGAGAAAGCCACCTTTGCCGCCGGCTGCTTCTGGTGCACCGAGGAAGCCTTCGAGAAGGTTCCGGGCGTGATCAGCGTGGTCTCGGGCTACACCGGCGGCAAGGTGAAGAATCCGAGCTACGAGCAGGTCTCCAGCGGGCGCACCGGCCACGCCGAGGCGGTGGAGGTGAGCTTCGACCCGGCCAAGGTGAGCTACGACACGCTGCTCGACACGTTCTGGCTGAACCACGATCCCACGGTGACGAACCGGCAGTTCTGCGATGCGGGCTCGCAATACCGCCCCGAGATCTTCTACCACTCCGAGGAGCAGAAGCGCCTGGCGGAGGCCTCCAAGGCGAAGTGGGAAAAAGCGAAGCCCTTCCGCCAGCCGATCCTGACGCCGATCACCGCGGCGGGCGACTTCTGGCCGGCCGAGGATTACCACCAGGACTACTACAAGAAGAATCCGGTCCAGTACCGCTTCTACGTTACGGGCTGCGGGCGCTACGCGCGCCTCGATCAGCTCTGGGGCGCGCTAAGGAAGCACTGATTCAGTCTTTCGCGCGCTGCTTGCCGGTGCGCTCGGCCTTGCGCATCTCGCGCGCTTCCTGCTCGGAGTGCGGCTGCGCATCGTTCGCCGCCTGCTCCACCTTGCCGGACTCGATGAATTTCTTCGTGCGCTCGTTGTAATCCTTGCTGCCGCGGTAGCTGCCTTCGCCTTCGACCTTGTCCTTGCGTTTCATCGGGTCTCCTTTCTTGCCGGCCCGCCGCAAGGTCCGTGCCAAAAGGATCAGAACTGCCGCACGCGCTCGATCTCGCTCACCCGGCCGTTTACCAGGGTCACGGTGGTGGTGAAAGGATCGGCCGGGGTCGGATAGTAGGTGTAGGTGCGCACCGCGCGCGAATCCCACAATAGGAGGTCGGGCTCGCCCGCCACGCCGACGAACTCGCCCTCGCTCATGCCGCGGCGGATCGAGACGTACTTGCGGAAATCGAGCCCTTTCGGCGGCCGCGGCGTGGCCGCCGCGCGCTCGGCGGCGAGGCGCGCCTCGATCTGCTCGCGGCGCGCAAGCCGCTGCTCCAGGCGCTCGCCCTGGCAGAGCACGGTGTAGCACTCCGCGCTCTCGGCCACGGGCGCGCGCGGCTCGGCCTCGATGTCGACCTTGGTCGCCTTCACTCCCGGCGGCGGAGCTTCGTTGGAGTAGTGCACCGTCCCCTTCTCGTCGACCCAGCGATAGACGTCGGCGGCAACAGCCGGAAAGGCGAGGAAGAGGAGAACGCCGGCGAGGGCAGCCCGCATGCTGCCCATTCTATCTATTCGGCCTCGTCGATCCACGCCATCTGGATTGCTTCGAGAATTTTTTCACCGCAGCGCTTCGGATCGTCGTCGAAATCCGGCAGCGCGACGACCCATTTGTAGAGATCCACGAAATTGACCGCCTTGGGATCGCGCCCGGGGTGAGCGTCGGCCAGCGCGATGGCGATGTCCAGCGTATCGATCCACTTCACGGCTTCTTTCCGCCCCCCTCGCGCTCGTAGTTGATGGTGTATTTCGGAATCTCGATCACGAGATCCTCGTCGGCGACCTTGGCCTGGCACGAAAGGCGCGAGCTCGCCTCCAGCCCCCAGGCCTTGTCGAGCATGTCCTCCTCCTTCTCGGCGGCCTCCTCCAGCGAATCGAACCCCTGGCGCAGGATCACGTGGCAGGTGGTGCAGGCGGCCTGCTTCTCGCAGGCGTGCTCGATGTCGACGTGATTCTCGAGCAGCGTGTCGCAGATCGACACCCCGGGCTTGGCGTCGATCTCCGTACCTTGCGGGCACAGCGTGGCATGCGGCAGGACTTTGAGCTTGGGCATCACAGGCTGCCGATCTTCTTGCCGGCGAGCGCGCGCTTGATGCCTTCGTCCATGCGGCGCGCGGCGAACTCGTCGGTGGCGCGGTTGAGCGCGTCGCTCGCCTGCTTGATCGCCCGATGATCTTTTCCTTGCAGCAGGCCCTCCAGCCTCGCCGCCGCATCCTGAATCGCCCTCAGTTCATTTTCATTCAACAGGGCTTGGTCGGACTGCAGCGCGGAACGCGTGGCTTCGAGGAGCCGCTGGCCCTCCACGCGGTACTCGGCGAGCGCGCGCGCCCGCACGTCCTCTCTCGCATGCTCGAACGAGGCGCGCAGCATGCGCTCGACGTCGGCGTCGGCGAGGCCGTAGGAGGGTTTGACCGCGATCGACGCCTCCACGCCGGTGCTTTTCTCCTGCGCCCTCACCGACAGCAGCCCGTCGGCGTCGACCTGGAAGGTGACGCGCACCCGCGCCGCGCCCGCGGCCATCGGCGGAATGCCCTTCAGCTCGAAGCGCGCGAGCGAGCGGCAGTCCGCGACCAGCTCGCGCTCGCCCTGCACCACGTGGAAGCTCATGGCGCCCTGCCCGTCCTTGAACGTGGTGAACTCCTGCGCCTTGGCCGCGGGAATGGTGGTGTTGCGCGGGATGATCTTCTCGGCGAGGCCGCCCATGGTCTCGACGCCGAGCGACAGCGGAATCACGTCGAGCAGCAGCCAGTCCTCGCCCTGCGGCTTGTTGCCCGCGAGCACGTTCGCCTGCATCGCAGCGCCCAGCGCCACCACCTTGTCCGGGTCGAGGTTGTTGAGCGGGTCGCGGCGGAAGAACTCGCCCACGGCGCGCTGGACCTGGGGCATGCGCGTCGCGCCGCCGACCATGACCACGCCCTTGACCTCCTCCACCGCGAGGCCGGCGTCGCGCAGCGCCTTGCGCACCGGGCCGAGGGTCTTGTTCACCAGGGTCTGCGTGATGCCGCAGAACGTCTCGGAGTCGATCGTCAGATCGACCACCTCGCCGGTGGAGAGCTTCGCCGTGATCGGCGCCTCGCCGTGGTACGTCAGGTGCTCCTTGGCTTCGCGCGAGCGCACCTGCAGCAGGCGCATGTCCCTCGGGCCGAGCGGCGGCAGCTTCGCCTGCTCGACCGCCCAGCAGAACACGCGCTGGTCGAAGTCGTCGCCGCCGAGCATCGAGTCGCCGCTCGTGGCGATGACCTCGAACACGCCGCGCGAGAGCTTGAGGATGGAGAGGTCGAAGGTGCCGCCACCGAGGTCGTACACCGCGTAGATGCCTTCGGAAGCGTTCTCCAGGCCGTAGGCGATCGCCGCCGCGGTCGGCTCGTTCAGGAGGCGCAGCACGTTGAGGCCGGCGATCCTGCCCGCGTCCTTGGTCGCCTGGCGCTGCGCCTCGTCGAAGTACGCCGGCACCGTGATCACCGCGCCGCTGATGGTTCCCTGCAGGGACAGCTCCGCACGCTCCCTGAGCACGCGCAGGATCTCGGAGGAAACTTCCACCGGGGTCTTCACGCCGGCCGCGGTGCGGATCTGCACCATGCCCGGAGCGTCGACGAAGTCGTAAGGGGCGTTCTCGATGTGCGCCACGTCCTTGAGGCCGCGACCC
>Ga0070696_100001734_pt1 | contig 14286 bp, 14 predicted proteins | sample KBSK1253metaG_FD_65474 | JGI IMG/M metagenome (GOLD analysis project Ga0070696, IMG submission 65474) | Corn, switchgrass and miscanthus rhizosphere microbial communities from Kellogg Biological Station, Michigan, USA - KBS K1-25-3 metaG | ecosystem: Host-associated > Plants > Roots >... | reverse complement strand
AACGGCTTCGTGATGTAGTCATAGGCGCCCTGGCGCAGGGCGTCGATCGCGGTCGTGGTCGAGGCATACCCCGTGATCAGGATGACCACGGTGTCCTTGTCGGCCGCCTTGGCGGCGCGCACGACTTCCAAGCCGTCCACGCCGGGGAGGTTGATATCGGTCAGGACGAGATCGAATCGCTCCGCCGTCACCTTCGCGATGGCGTCGTCGCCATTCGACGACGACGTGACCTCGTAGCCCTGCTGGGTCAGAAGGTCTCGGAAAATGGCAACGACCTGCTCCTCGTCGTCCACGACGAGAATGCGCGCCTTGGCCGTCTCCTCGGCAGGGGGCTTCGCGGCCATCTGTTCGACCTTCGTTCCCATCGCGATCGGGTTCGCCTTTCTCAGTTGACCGCGGTCTTCTCGAGCGGCGGGTTCTCGCCGCCGACGGCCTTGTCGCCCTGCTTCGCCTGGAGGAGCGCGCGCTCGGCGCGGGTATTCAGGCTCATCGGATCGCTCGCGTCCGCGGGGAACGTGGCGACCCCGATGTTCACGGTGAACCGCCGGCGCTTCGTGCCGGCGTGCTTCTCCACCAGGCCGCGCAGCCGCTCCGCGGCGATCATCGCCTCGTGCGTATCGGTGTGCGGGAGGAGGATCCGGAACTCTCCGGTGCGGTAGCGCGCGACGCAATCGGTCTCACGCGCGGCCCGCTTCAAGGCGCGACCCATATCGGAGAGGATCTGGGAGTTGACCGCCTGGGCCGGACGCGGCCGGGCGCTGCCCGGCGAATCCAGGTCGAGCACCACGACGGAGAGCTTGTGCCCGTAACGGCGTGCCTTCCCCATCTCGCTCTCGAGCGAGCGATCGAAGGCGCGCTTGTTGTAGAGCGAAGTCGCCACGTCCGTCACGCCCAGGCGCTCCTCCTCGCGGAGCAGCATGAGGTGCGTGACCATCGCGGAGACCGGCAGCATCATGAGCGAGATCCGCTTGGCGCTCTCCTCGTCGAACGCGCCGGGGCGGGAATGGCAGACGTTGAACACGGCCGCCACCTCTCCTTGGACGACGACGGGCACCGAGAGGAACGAACGGACGCTCGGCGCCTCGGAGCCGCCTTCGCGGTGGAGGTCGTTCAGGAGCACGGGCTTCTTCTGCTCGGCCACCCAGGACGAGAAGCCGTGGCCCCGCTCGAAGCGGACGTGTCCGATCAGGTCGACGCGCTCGCCGAGCGTGACGGCCTCCTCGAGCGCCCGCGTCTCGCGGTTCAGGAGGAAGAGGGTCGCGTTCTCGAACGGAACGGCGCGCTTGACCTGGGCCATCGCGTCCCGGATCGCCGCGGCGGCATCCCCGGGGCGCGCCGTGATCTCGGCGATCTCGCCCAGGATCTCCTCGTCGGAGACCGTGCGGGCCGCCGCCGACGACTTGCCCTTCGAGAGCATCGCCATCAGCTTCCGGTTGATCGCGATCGCGCTGGCGAAGACATCGGAGGAGCGCTTCTTGGCCGCGGACAAGGAGAGGTCCTTCGCGAAGTGATCGCACTCGGCCTTCCGCAAGATGCGACGGCCCCCGAGCACCTCGAGGAGCTTCTGCTCGGAGCGAATGAACCGTTCCGTGGCTTCGACGAGACGCTTGGATCCCGCGCCGTTTCGCTGCTTCATGGCTTCCTCCTTGAAATGCCTAGCGGCGGGCGTCCTGCCCCGCGCCCCCGACGAAGCCCGGCACCACGGCCGAATCGACCATGACGACGCGCTGGCTGTCCTTGTTCGTGTGCTTGCCCTTTGGTTCGACCGGAGCCAGGACCAAGGGCGGGCCCAACTCCTTCACGTAGACCGAGAACGTCTCGCCCGGCGTCCACTCCGGCGCTCCGTGCGCCATGAGCGTGAAGCCGTGGAACTGGAGCAGCGTGCGCCCGCGGCCCAGGTTTCGGGCGACGGTCATGGGCGCGACTTCTCCGTCCCGGAGCGAGGCGTAGAGTGCCGCGCCGAGACCCGGCTCGAACCGAACCCGGATCTCGACCGGGCGCGACGTGCCGGAGTTCGCTGCGTGGTGCTTGACCGCGGCGGATCCCATCAAAACTCCTCCTGCGACCGGCGAAACTCGGCGAACAGGGCCTTCTCCCGCTCGGTTTCGCGGATCACGTCTTGAACCAGTTCCGCCAGCATCACGTTTCGAGCGCCGGCGTCGGGCTCCACCAGCTTCCATGCGGTGGCCTGAACCGGCGCCGGCTGAATTCCGGACGCCCAGGCATACCCAGCCCGTTCCGCGAGGGAGTTGGCGATGTGGACCAGCGCGCCGAGCGCGCGATTCCGCGCGGCGGCGTCCGGTCGGTGGTGACAGGCGATCGCCTCGACGATGTCGGCGGGGAGTCCCCACCGCTCGGCGAGCCAACCGCCCACTTCCGCGTGGTCCGACCCGAAGAGGCCGCGTTCCGCCTCCTGGACGGGCGTGTGCTGGGCGCGGCAGAGGGCCAGGACCGCGTCGTACCGGGACGGGTCGTTCTGGCGGAGCGCCACCTTCCCCAGGTCGTGGAGCAGCCCGGCGGCGTAGGCGTCGCCGGTCAGGCGGTACTTCGCCTTCTCGGCCAGCGCGCGCGCCGCGATGCCGCAGGCCATCGAGTGGCTCAAGAGGCCTTCCAGGGCCGTGCCCGGCTGTCCGAGCGCCTGGACCACCGACGAGGTCAGGATCAGGTCGCGGATCGTGCTCGGCCCCAGGACCAGGACCGCGAGGTCGACCGAACCGACCTTCCGCGGGAAGCCGTAGAAATCGGAGTTCGCGAGCTTCAGGGTGCGCGCGGTGAGCGCCGGATCGAGCGAGACGATCCGCGCGATCTCCTCGGACGTCACGTCGGGCCGAGCCACCTCTTCGATCAGGCGCGAAGCCACGATCGGGAAGGTCGGGAGCGCCATCGTCTCCTCGGCGACGCGCTTCAACGCTGCGGCCCGCATCAGACGATCCGGGCGAGCCGGGCCTTGAGGGTCTTCACGGCCCGGGTATGAATCTGCGAGACGCGCGACTCGGAAATGTGGAGCGCCTCGCCGATCTCCTTCAGCGTCATCTCTTCGTAGTAGTAGAGGGCGACGACCAGCCGCTGTTGCTCGGGGAGGCCGTCGATCGTCTCCATCAGGACTTCCTTGGATTCCTCGTTCTCGAGAAGCTCGAGCGCGTCGGTCTGCGACGGGTCGTCCACGATGTCTTCGAGCTGAATGAAATCCTGGTCCTCGTCCCCGGTGACGGCCTTGGAGAGGGAGAGGAGCGCCGTGCCGTGCACTTCGTCCATCAGACGCGACAGCTCGACGGGGCTCAGGTTGAGCGCCTCGGCGACTTCCTCCTCCGTGGCGGCGCGGCCCAGCTTCTGCCCCAGATCCCGCGCGGCTTCTTCGACCGTGCGCGCCTTCCGGCGGATGGAGCGGGAGGCCCAGTCCAGCGAGCGCAGCTCGTCGAGGATCGCGCCGCGGATTCGCCAGATCGCGTAGGTCTCGAACTTGGTCCCCTTGCCGGCGTCGTACTTCTCGAGCGCGTCGAAGAGGCCGATGATCGCGGCGGACGTCAGATCGTCGCGCTCGACCGACTTGGGCAGATGGAGCGCCATCCGGTCGACGACGTACTTGACGAGAGGCGCGTACTTGCTGAGGGCGACCTCCTTTTGCCGCTCCTTCCGGTTTCGGGAGCGCGGCGCGCGATTCGAGAGCAGATGAAGCACCGACATGGATGCCATGGGTTCTCTCCCGCGCTAGCGGTCGCCGCCCGCGCGCCGCGACCGGGGTTCGACGGCCCGGTGTTGCTCGTAATAGCGGCGAAGGGCGGTTCGCATGAGGATCAGGCCGAATCCGATACCGATGAGAGCGACGATGACGAATGCGATCGACCCGCGAAGCAGGACGACCGGCCACGGCGCCTGGGTGGCCGCCGTGAGCGCCCCGGCGACGAGCGCGGCCACGATCGCGGTGGAGGCGGTGAGACGGACGAGCAGGTCGCGCATGTCAGACTTCCTCCGGCACTTCGTCGCGCGGCACGATCGTGAAGCTGCCGGACGGCGAGGAGCTGGGGTCCGTGGCGCCCATGCCGAGGACGCGGCGCGCCAGCGCGTAGATGCACGACGCGGCCGGCGAGTAGGGATAGGTGGAGAGGAACGGCTCTTGGCGGAGCACCGACTTGGGGACGGACTCGTCCGCGAGGATCGCGCCCCAGTACTCGATATCTAGATTGAGAAAGCGCTTCGCGACCTGCCGGACGCGCTTCGCGACGGCGGCCGCCTCCTCCTCGGAGTCGGCTTCGTTCACGACGAGGACGGGAACCGATCGGAGGCTTCGGCGGGAGAGCACCTTGATCATGGCGTAGGCGTCCGAGAAGGCGGTCGGCTCGGGCGTCGTGACGACCAGGATCGGGTCGGCCACCTGCGCGAGCGACACGGCGCTCCTGCCGATTCCCGAGGGACAGTCGATCAGGATGATGTCGACGTCCGACTCGAGCTCGGCGAGCGACCGGATCAGGACCTCGGTCCGGTACTCGTCGAGGTTGGCGAGTTCCTCGACGCCGCTCGACGCGGGGAGGATCTTGATTCCGTCGGGTCCTTCGATGACGACGTCGGCCACGCTGCGCTGGCCGAGGATCACGTCCTGCATGTCGTACTGCGGCGCGATGCCGAGGAGCAGGTCGACGTTCGCGAGGCCAAGGTCGCCGTCCACGACGAGCGGGCGGAGGCCTTGGCGCGCGAGGGCGATCGCGAGGTTCGTCACGATGTTCGTCTTGCCGACGCCGCCCTTGCCGCTCGTGACCGCGACGATCCGGCGACGCGGGCGCATCGATGGCGGTGCCGCCGAAGGCCTCGCGCCGGAACCCGGTCGCGCGGACTTTCGGGCGGCGCGCTTCTTCGTGGCGCGGCGCGGCGTCGTTTCGGCTTTGCTCTCGATGTCGCTCATGTCCCCTTCCTCGTGCAAGACTGGTGCCGCCTAGTTAACTGTTACCTGGTTGCGACTTATGCCCTTTGCGGAGTTCGCGCGCCGGTCAGAAGAGGCGAGACTGGACGGCGAGGCGCACAGTTTTCGACCGGTCTCGGAGGGCCCCCACGGGCCCCTCCGCGGTCAGGAGTGTTTCCACCCCTTGCGATACCGGGTCGCCTGGACCGCGCGAGCCAGCTCGGCATCGATGCCGTCCAGCGTTTCCTCTTCGGCTCGCGACTTCGCGGTGCCGAGGTCGGCCAGCGCGCACCATTGCGCCTTCGTCGAACCGAGGAGAAGACGGCGTCCCTCGACCTCCACGATGACGAGCGTCCGGCCGATGCCGACGCGCGTGCGGCTCAGCACCTGCACGTCCGGTTCGGGCACGCCGAACCGCGGCTCTCCCGAGGAGGAATGGCGCCAGAGCCAGCGCACGGCGCCGAAGAGCAGCGCCGCCGCGACCGCGACCGCGGTTCCGGTGACGAAGATCGAGTTCATCGGGACGTCCTTCCTGAAGACGCGGCGCGGCGCGTGAGCGAGACGACCCGGACGGCCGCGCGACCACCGGCATTGGTGAGCGTTCCCATTGCGACCGTGAACCCGTTCGCCACGATCTCGACCGGATCTCCGGCACCGTGCGAGAGCGGGATCACGTCACCCGGCTGGAGCGCGTTCACTTCTTCCGCCGTCAAGTCGGTGAAACCGGCGTCCACGACGATGTGGAGCCGTTCGACGGGCGCCGGCACGTACGGTCCCTGATCGAGAAGGGCGGCGATCTCTTCGGGCGTGAGGAGGCGGGACATGGTCGTATGCCTCGCCTACCGCGATCCGCGCGTGGTCGCGCCAACGACGGCGCGAACGAAGGCGAGATAGCGACGCAACTTTTCCACCTCGAGCGGGGTCCTCGCCTCGCGGGATTGGCCGGATCCGTTCTTCGCTTTTCGAGCGGTGCGGCTCTTCGTGCGTGGCATCGCGTCCTCCTTCTCCCCTCAACCCGGCGGGCTCCTTCGAGCCCGCGCCGACGGCCTCGATCGACCATCCGCTGGAGGCAAAAGGCAACGCTCGTGCCGCGCTCGGAGGCGCCGCGGAGGAAGCCGCTAAGTTATTATTTGGTGGTTGGTTACAGCCAAGCTACGGCGGGAGGCACTTCCTGTCTGGATCGGCAGTGACGGCGAAAACTTGAGCGAAATGCGAAGCGTCGTGCAGAACGAAGCCGCTCGTCAGGCGGCGATCAGCATCGCGTCTCCGTAGGAGTAGAAGCGATATTCCTCACGGACCGCTTCTTCGTAGGCGGCAAGGATTTGCTCCCGTCCCGCGAGCGCGCTCACGAGGAAGAGAAGCGACGATCGCGGCAGGTGGAAGTTCGTGATCATCGCGGAGACGATCCGAAACTCGAAGGGCGGGACGATGAAGAGCGCGGTGTCGCGCCACGCGGCGTCCTCGGGCTCTCCGTCCCGCGCCCACGACTCGAGCGTTCGGACGGACGTCGTGCCGACCGCGATCACGCGGCCGCCGCGGGCTCGCGCGGCGCGGATCGCCGCGACGGTCTCCGGCGGGACGCGATAGGCCTCGGGATCGAGGACGTGTGCGGCGGGATCTTCGGTCGCGACGGGGCGGAACGTTCCGGGGCCGACGTGGAGGGTCACGGACGCGAGCGCCGCGCCCGCGTCGCGGCACGCGGCGAGGGTCTTCTCCGTGAAGTGAAGCCCCGCGGTCGGCGCCGCCACCGAGCCCACGTCCCGCGCGTAGACCGTCTGGTAACGCTCGCGGTCGGCCGGCTCGTCGCCGCGCTCTATATAAGGTGGGAGCGGCACGTGGCCGATTCGGGCCAGCCACGATTCGAACGACGGCGCGCCGGCGGCGGTGGCGGGGGCCGCGACGGCGGAGCCGGCGCCGGAGGCGGGACGAAACGCGACGCGCCGAACGCCGCGCTCGCCGATTCCCACGACCGTCCCGCGCCACGCCGGATCCGCGAACTGAAGCGGCACGCCGATCCGGAGCGCCTTCGCGGGCCGCGCGAGCGCCGACCAAATCCGCTCGGGCGCGACGGCCGGCTCCTCGCGAAGGAGGAGCACTTCGACGTCGCGATCCCCCGCGCATCCCGCGGCGCGCGGCGCGCGCGCGAAGAGACGCGCCGGGAGGACGCGCGTGTCGTTCACGACCAGGAGATCGCCCGCGCGAAGAAACATCGGCAGGTCGGAGAAGCGGCGGTGCTGGATCGCTCCGGTGCGCGGGTCGAGGACCAGTAGGCGCGAGGCGTCCCGCTCCGCCGCGGGGTGCTGCGCGATCCGTTCGGCCGGGAGGTGGTAGTCGAAGTCGGAGGTCTGGAGTGTGCTCAGAGGAGTTTCTGCTGCGTCGAATCCCGATCCCGATCGCGATCGGGGTCCGGCACCGATTCCCGCTTCGGCGGCGGATAGCCGAGGTGGGTGAACGCGAGGTCCGTCGCCTCGCGGCCGCGCGAGGTCCGCTTCAGGAACCCCTCCTGGATCAGGTAGGGCTCGTAGACGTCCTCGAGCGTGTCGGCCTCCTCCCCCACCACGACCGCGATCGTCGAGAGCCCCACGGGGCCGCCGCCGTACTTCACGACGATCGCCTCGAGCATCCGGCGGTCCATGTCGTCCAGACCCCGCGAGTCCACTTCGAGGAGCCGGAGCGCCGCGGACGCCACGTTCGCCGTGATCTTCCCGCCGGCGCGCGTCTCGGCGTAGTCCCGGACGCGGCGAAGCAGGCGGTTTCCGACGCGGGGCGTTCCGCGGGATCGCGACGCGATCTCGCGCGCTCCCGCATCGTCGATCGGCACGTTCAAGATGGTGGCCGATCGGCGAATGATCCGCGCCAGCTCCTCGGCCGTGTAGTAGTCGAGCCGCGCGCTCATGCCGAAGCGTCCGCGGAGCGGCGCCGAGAGAAGTCCGGTTCGGGTCGTGGCGCCGACCAAGGTGAAGCGCTTCAGGTCGATCCGCACGCTCCGGGCGCTCGGGCCGCGGTCGATCATGATGTCGAGGCAGAAGTCCTCGATCGCGGGGTAGAGATACTCCTCGACGACCGGGTTCATTCGGTGGATCTCGTCGATGAAGAGGATGCCGCGCTCTTCCAGGTTGGTGAGAATCCCGGCCAGATCGGCCGCGCGCTCGAGCACGGGGCCCGATGTCTGGACGAACGAGACGTCCATCTCCGCGGCCAGGATCGACGCGAGCGTCGTCTTGCCCAACCCGGGCGGTCCGTGGAAGAGGATGTGGTCCATCGCCTCGCCGCGTCCGCGCGCGGCTTCGACCGTGATGCGGAGCTGCTCCCGGAGACCCTCCTGGCCGACGAACTCGGTCAGCGTGCGGGGCCGAAGGCTGCCGTCGTATTCCGGATCGGTGCCGAAGGGCTCCGGATCGGTGACGCGCTCGTGGTCCGGCGGCATCGCGCGGGGTTTCGGTCGTATAGGAGGCGTGGGCGGCTTGGGCATGCGAGGCTCCGTTGGTTCGGTGTCGGACGCGAGCCTAGTCTAACGCACCTTCTGCTGCAACGCCCGGCGCACGACCGCCTCGACCGTGGCCTGGTCGCCGAGTTCCGACACGGCCTCCTGGGCCGCGGACTGGGCACCGTTTCGCGTGAAGCCGAGGGACGCGAGGGCGGACGCGGCGTCGGCGATGACGCTGGTCGAGAGCGAACCGGGCACGCCGGCCGCCGGGGGCGGGGTCGTGTTCAGCCCCGAGAGCATCTTCTCCCCGAGTTCCACGACCAGGCGCTGCGCCAGCTTCTTCCCGACGCCGGGAAGCGTCTGGAGGAAGGCGGGGTCGCCCGATTCGATGGCCTCGCGGACGCGGGACGCGGTCGCGCCGCTCAGGATCCCGACCGCCAGGCGCGGGCCGATCCCCGACACGGAGATCAGTCGCTCGAAGAGATCCCGCTCGATGAAGTCGGCGAAACCGTAGAGTTGCATCGCGTCCTCGCGCACGTGCAGGTACGAGAGGAGCGTCACGTCACGGCCGAGGGCGGGGAGCGTCTCGAAGCACGAGACGGAGATCAAGAGCCGGAGGTTGAACCCGCCGACCTGCACCACGACCGATGTCGGCATCTTGGCGACCAGCGTTCCCGTGACGGCGTCGATCATCTCGCTCTCCTCATCGAATGCGAAGCGCGCGCCCCGGCGCGCGGTGCGCGTGGCAAAGGGCCACGGCCAGGGCGTCGGTCTCGTCCTCGCGGACGACGCCCACGCCGGGCAGAAGGCGGCGAACCATGAACGCGACCTGCTCCTTGGCGGCGGCCCCCTGACGGACGACGGCCATCTTCACCTCGGGCGCCGTGTATTCGAAGATCTGAGCACCGCTCTGGCGCGCCGCGAGAAGGATGACGCCGCGGACGTGGCCGATCTGGAGGGCCGCGAGCGGGCTCTTTCGGACGAAGGCGGTCTCGACCGCGATCTCGTCGGGATGGCACTCCTCGAGGAGCGCGGTGAGCCCCTCATAGATCGCGAGAAGTCGGTCGGCGAAGGGAAGTGTGGGTTTGGTGGCGAAGACGCCGGAGCGTTCGTAGACGATCCGCCCACCCCGCGGGCGCACCAGGCCGTAGCCCGTGAAGCGGCTGCCCGGATCGACACCCAGGATGAGCGGCGCGACCTCGCTAGGACTGGAGCTTGGAGAGGACGTCGTCCGCGATATCGAGATTGGACGAGACCCGTTGGACGTCGTCATTGTCCTCGAGCGCCTCCATGAGCTTCAAGGCCGTTTCGGCGTCCTTCTCGCTCAGCACGATGAGATTCTGCGACACCTTGGCGATTTCCGCCGAGGATACCGCGATCCCCTTCTTGGCGAGAGCATTCTTCACGACGTCGAACTGGGCGAGCGGCGTCGTGACTTCGAAGATCTCCGGATCGTCCAGGTTCACGTCCTCGGCGCCCGCGTCGAGGACGCACTCGAGGAGCGTGTCCTCGTCCGTCGCGGTGCGCGACACGACGATCTGCCCCTTGGACTGGAACATGTACTGGACCGAACCCGCCTCGGCCATGCGGCCGCCGGCCTTCGTCAGGATGTGGCGGAGCTCGCCGGTGGTGCGATTCCGATTGTCGGTCAGGGAATCGATGAGGATCGCGATGCCGCCCGGTCCGTACCCTTCGTACGTGACCTCTTCGTAGTTGACCCCCTCCAGTTCCCCGGTGCCCTTCTTGATCGCGCGCTCGATGTTGTCGGCCGGCATGTTGACCGACTTCGCGCCGAGGATCGCCGTCCGAAGACGAGGATTGGCGTTCTGGTCGCCGCCGCCGGCGCGCGCCGCGACGATGATCTCCTTGATGTACTTGGTGAATACCTTGCCGCGTTTGGCGTCGATCCCAGCTTTCTTCCGCTTGATCGTCGCCCACTTCGAATGACCGGACATGATGACTCCCTGCGACGCCGCTCTCGCGAGGTCGCCGATTGGATCAGCGCAAGAGGACCATGCGCCGCGTCAGGACGGCCGCCCCGGCGCGGAGCTGATAGTAGTAGATTCCCGAGCCGGCGGCCCGGCCCATTTGGTCCCGCCCGTCCCAGCTGATGACATAGTGACGCGCCGTGGGCTCCGCGCCGTCCACCAGGGTCCGAACGAGGCGCCCGTGCGGATCGAAGACGCGCAGGGTCACCGAGATCGCGTCGCCTCCGCCGGCCAGCGTGAAGGGGATCTCCGTGGCCCGGTGGGCCGGATTCGGGCGGTTCTGGTGGAGCACGACCCGCGGCGCCGCCTCCGGCGAGATCGCCACGTCGGTCGTGGCGCCCGTCGTGAAGCGGAATTTTTCGCGCGACGGCCGCTCGTGCCCCAGGGGGTCGACCGCCGTGACGAGCCATTCGTAGACCTTGTTGGGTCCGAGGTACGACGTGACCACCGTGGTCGTCTCGGCCAGCGTCTTCGTGAACACGACCGCGCTCGGCGAGAGCGAGCGCAGGACCACCGTGTACAGGACGAAATCCCCCGGATCCACCGAGCGGCGCCACCGCAGCGTGACCGGCGTCGTCGAGACGTTGGTGTTGTTGATCGGCACGAGCTGGTCGAACGGCCTCGGAAACGTGACGGGGCCCGAATAGATCGCCTTCACGACGTCGATCCGGCCCCATCCGAAGTCGTTGTTGGGGGTGCCCGCCTTGTCCGCCGTGTTCATGAGCGCCGTTCGCACTTGCATCACGGTCCAGTCCGGATGCGCCTCGCGCACCAGCGCCGTCGATCCGGCGATGAGCGGCGTCGAGAGGGACGTACCGTTCGCCGATCCGATCTGATTGTTGTTGCTCGCCACGGCCCAGAACGTGCCCACCCCCTGCGCGACCACCTCGGGCTTGGTCCGTCCGTCCGCGGTCGGCCCACGGCTCGAGAAACTCGCGATGGCATTGGCGGCGTCCACGGCGCCCACCGAGAGGATGCTCTCGGCGTCCGCCGGCGACCACAGCGATCCGGGGAGCGGCCCTTCGTTGGCCATGGCGGTAGCAACGACGATGCCCCGCCGCTGCGCGAAGTTCGCGCCCTGGACCACGGTCGTCGTGTATCCATCCAGATCGGAATAGGAGTAGTCGTTCGAACCGCCGTCGAAGTCCAGGTAGGAGAGCGACGAAGAGATCACGTCGGCGCCGATCGAGTCGGCCCACTCGGCCGCGGCGACCCAGTTGTCCTCTTCGACCGGAGTCTCGGAGCGAACGTCCTCGGTCTTCGCGAGGAGGAACGTGCCGTTGTACGCGGGACCGATGAGGTTCCCCTGCCAGTATCCTCCCGCCACGGCCCACGTGCCGGTGCCGTGGTCCCACTGCGTCGAAACGTCCGCGACCTGGTTCGCGGTCTCTCCGTCGTTGAAGATGAAGTCGCGCTCCGCGATCCGCTTCACCTGGACCGTCGCGGTGTGGCTCTTGTTGTATCCGGTGTCGAACATCGCGACGAACACGTTCGCGCCGCTCCACCCGGAATCGTGCGCCGCGATCACGTTGATGCTGGTCAGCTGCCCGGCGGAGACGCCGTAGTTGGCCGGCTTCTGGAGCGTAGCCGCGGTGAGCGCCCGATCGAAGAGCATCGGGGCCTCGAGTCCGTCGCCCCCGGGCGAGTACGGCCCCGCGTCGCCGGTCTCGCCCTCGCCCCGGACGGGGATGCCCTCTTGCAGCGGGCCCTGGGACAGAGGTTCGGTCCGGCGTGATGCCCGGAGGGGAAGGATCGCGCGAACGAACGGGAGCGTCTCGATGCGCCGGGCTTCGGCCTCGGTGGCCATCACGCTGACGGCGTTCAGCCACCGCGAGGAATGGTGAATCTCCGCCCCCGCCCCGCGAACCGCATCCACGTAGCGAGCCGCGACCGGCACGTCGTCGAAGTCCGGCGCATACCGCCCGCCCTGCTCCCGCGCCCGCCGCTCCCGCGCCCGCTCGGTGAGCGAGCTCGAAGCCGACCGAAGCGCCGCCGCAAACGCACGCTCATCGGCGATCGCCTTATCCGTGAAAAACACCCAAAGCGCCGCTCGCCCCTCGACAGCCAGTCGAGTCCGCGCCGCTGCACTGAGGACCGGCACCATCCGCCCCGCCGGCGGCATAAACCGAGAGGACCGAGCGTCGCGCGCGGAGCGGAGGTCCGCGACGCGCGCCGCCGTCGCGCGCTGCAGTTCGGAGGCGACCGTTGATGGGGTCGTGGCAGTGTGGCCGTCGTTTCTCACTGCCGCGACCCCATCAACGGTCGCCCCCAAAAAGCAGTGCGCGAGGCCAGCGATGACCAGCGTCGTCCGAATGCCATGGTGTTGTCGGATCAAGTTGTCTATGCGATGCGCAGGTGGGTTATGCGTGCGCAATCGCCTCCTTCTCGGCCTTCGCCTGCGCGACGACCTTCTCGGCGAGTTCGCGGGGGATCTCCTCGTAGTGGCTGAACTTGATTCGGAAGGTAGCGCGACCCTGGGTCAGCGATCGCAGGTGGGTCGAGTACTTGTAGAGCTCGGCCTGCGGCACGTGCGCCCGGATCACCTCGTAGCGCGTGTCGGCCCCCATGCCAAGGATCTTCCCGCGCTTCGAGGAGAGATCACCGGTGACGGGGCCCACGAAGTCCTTGGGCACCTTGACCTCGATCTCCACGATCGGCTCGAGGAGCACGGGGCCCGCCTCCTTGGCCCCCTCCTTGAACGCCATCGAGCCGGCGATCTTGAAGGCCATTTCCGAGGAGTCGACCGTGTGGTACGAACCGTCGTAGAGGGCCGCCCGAACGTCCACGACCGGGTATCCGGCCAGAACGCCTTCGTGCATCGCCTCGATGATTCCCTTCTCCACGGCGGGAATGAAATTACGCGGCACGGCACCGCCGGTGACCTCGTCCACGAACTCGAAGCCGGCGCCGTGCTTCATCGGCTCGAGCCGGACGTGCACGTCGCCGAACTGGCCGCGGCCGCCCGTCTGCTTCTTGTGGCGGCCCTGCTTCGAGACCGACTTTCGGATCGTCTCCCGGTAGGGGATGCGCGGCTTCTGCTGTTCCATGTGGACGCCGAAGCGACGCGCCATCTTCTCGATCACGACCTCGACGTGGAGATCGCCCAGCACCGAGAGGACGGTCTGGTGCAGTCCCGAATCGACCCGCACGTGGACCGTCGGATCCTCCTCGCGGATCTTGTGGAGGCCGGAGCCCATCTTCTCTTCCTCGCCCTTCGACCGCGGATGGATCGCCACCTCGTGGTTCGCGTCGGGGAAGTGGATCGGCGAGAGGAGGATCGAATGGGCCTTCTCGCAGAGCGTCTGGCCCGTGTGGGACTCCCGGAGCTTCACCGCGGCGCCGATATCGCCCGCGGCGATGTGCGGCGCGTCCTTCCGCTCCTTCCCCACGATCGTGAACACCTGCCCGATCTTCTCGGAGCGCTGCGCGCTCGCGTTCCAGACTTCCTTGCCGGGCTGAAGCGTGCCCGAGAAGACGCGGATCATCGAGAGGTCGCCCGCGTGGCTCTCGCTCGAGGTCTTGAACACGATCGCGGCGAGAGAGGCGCCCGCCTCGGGCTTGAATTCCAACTTGTCCTCGGTTCCGGGCTTGGTGCCGACCGCCGCGCCGCAATCGACCGGCGACGGCATCAGGTCCACGATCGCGTCGAGGAGGAAGTCGATGCCGAGCATCGGCACGGCGGCGACGGGGACGGCCGGGACGTACGAGCGGGCGATGACGCCCTCCCGAAGCCCGACGTGAATTTCCTCGACGGAGAGGTCCGCGCCACCGAGGAACTTCTCGAGGAGCGTGTCGTCGGCCTCCGCGGCGGCGTCCACGAGGGCGCTTCGCGCCTGCCGCACCGTGGCCTCCATCTCGGCGGGGATGGGTCCTTCCTTCGAGCTTCCGTCCTTCTCGAAGAAGAACGCCTTGTTCGAAGCGAGATCGACGACTCCCTTGAACTTGTCGCCCTGACCGATCGGCCACGCGATCGCGAC
>Ga0070696_100001731_pt1 | contig 14294 bp, 15 predicted proteins | sample KBSK1253metaG_FD_65474 | JGI IMG/M metagenome (GOLD analysis project Ga0070696, IMG submission 65474) | Corn, switchgrass and miscanthus rhizosphere microbial communities from Kellogg Biological Station, Michigan, USA - KBS K1-25-3 metaG | ecosystem: Host-associated > Plants > Roots >... | reverse complement strand
AACCAGCTCGCCGACATCCTGGGCGTGCCGCAGGACAAGGTGCGCATGCGCACCTGGCACGTCGGCGGCTCCTTCGGCATGAAGGGCTCGATCTACCCCGAGTACGTGTGCCTCGCGCACGCGGCGCGCGCGCTCGGCCGGCCGGTGAAGTGGACCGACGAGCGCTCGGGAAGCTTCGTCTCCGACCAGCACGGCCGCGACCACGAGATGACCGCGTCGCTTGCGCTGAGCAAAGCGGGCGAGTTTCTGGCCCTGAAAGTCGAAGGCCACGGCAACGTCGGCGCGTACGTCGGCTCGGTGGCGCCGCAGCCGCCGACCATGAACGTGGTGCGCAACGTCTCGAGCGTTTACCGCACGCCGCTCCTCGAGGTGTCGACCAAGGCGATGGTCACCAACACCTCGCCGGTGAGCGCGTACCGCGGCGCGGGGCGTCCTGAGGCGAACTACTACATGGAGCGGCTCATCGACCGGGCGGCGGCCGAGATGGGCCTCGAGCGCTTCGAGCTGCGCCGGCGCAACCACGTCCGCCCCGAGGCCATCCCGTACCAGGCCGCCTCGGGCATGACCTACGACAGCGGCGATTTCGGCGCTTTGTTCGAAAAAGCCTTGAAGTATGCAGAAGGATTCGAGAAGCGAAAACAGGAAAGCAAGGCGAGAGGCAAGCTCCGGGGCCTGGGCCTGGGCAGCTATCTCGAAGTCACCGCGCCGCCGAACAAGGAAATGGGCGGGATCCGCTTCGAAGCCGAAGGAAAAGAGGCGGGTGAAATCACTTTGATCAGCGGCACGCTCGACTACGGCCAGGGCCACGCGGCGCCGTTCGCGCAGGTGCTCTCGGCGCGCCTGGGCGTGCCGTTCGAGAAGATCCGCCTGGTGCAGAACGACTCCGACCGGCTCCTCTTCGGCGCCGGCACCGGCGGCTCGCGCTCGATGATGATGGGCGGCGGGGCGATCGCGCAGGCCTGCGATCTCGTGATCCAGAAGGGCAAGGCGCTCGCCGGCGAGGTGCTGGAGGCCGCGGCGGGCGACATCGAGTTCCGCGACGGGCGGTTCGTCGTGGCGGGCACCGATCGCGCGATTGGTTTGCTCGACCTTGTAAAAAAATTTCCCGGAAAGCTGGATATCAGCCACGTCACCGAAGTCATTCCATCGGCGTTCCCGAACGGCTGCCACGTGGCGGAGGTCGAGATCGATCCGGACACCGGCGAGGTCGAGGTGGTGCGCTACAGCTCGGTGAACGACTTCGGGCTCATCGTGAATCCGCTGCTGGTCGAGGGCCAGATCCACGGCGGCGTGGTGCAGGGCATCGGCCAGTGCCTGATGGAGAGCGCGCAGTACGACGCCGAAGGCCAGCTCCTCACCGGCTCGTTCATGGACTACGCGCTGCCGCGCGCCGGGGACGCGCCGGCGCGCATCGGCTGGGAGAGCCACCCGGTGCCGGCGAAGACCAACCCGCTCGGCGTGAAGGGCTGCGGCGAGGCCGGCTGCGCCGGCGCCATGACCTCGGTGATGAACGCGGTGCTCGACGCGCTGCGCGAGCTGGGCATCGAGCACTTCGACATGCCGGCGAGCCCGCAGCGCGTGTGGCGCGCTATTTCAAAGGCGGCTCGCTGAGCTTCGTGCGCAGCTGCGCGAGCGCGTATTCGGAGACGCGCAGCGTGACCTGGCAGCCGTCGGAATCGAGAAAGTACAGCAGCACCTCCCCCGTCTCCGCGTGCTCGTCGGTCTTGCCGATGTCGACGAGCTCGAGCAGCGGGAAGGGGTAGTAGACCGAGACGCCTTCGGCCCGCGTCGGCGTAGCTCCCTCCTTGCCGCCCCACATTGCGCCCGCGATGTGACGCCCGTTCGCTCGTCCCGGAAAAGGAAAGGCCCCGCACGGGGGCGGGGCCTTGGTGCCCGAACGCTCGGGCGGCGCCTAGCTGGGCGCGTCTGTCATCCGCGGACGAACCGCGGTCCGGCCTGCGAAGGGTCGCGGTATCCGGACGAGTTGCCCGGAATCCCGCTGCTGCCTTGCTGCTGTCGGCTCTCGCAAGCCTGGGCTCAATCTAGCACTTCGGCACTCTCGGTCAAGAAAAAAATCGGGGTCCGGCCCGATTTTTCAGGCGGCTGCTTTCAAGCCGGCGGGAATGAAGAACGGCTCGCGCACCAAGGCGTTCCCGGCGTGCGCCAGCGTGGTCTTGCGCCGCTCCTCGGCGAACACCTCGGCGGCCAGGTTCTGCAGCGCCTCGCGCGCTTCGTGCAGGGTGCGGCCGCGGGAATTCATCGAGGGGAGCTCCTCGACGAATCCGATGTATTCGCCGTTGGACTGGAGGTACACGGCGGTAAATGCAAGCTTTCCTTGTTCCATCATTTTCCCTTTGAGGGCTCGACGATCTCCAGCGCAGCCATGTAGAAGTCCACCGGGGGGACGACCTCCCCGGCGAGCCAGCTTTGGAGCGTCTCCGGTGCCACGACGAGGGTAGCGGCGAGCGCCGTTTCCCCGCCCGCCAATTCGACGGCCTTTCGCAGCACGCGAAGGTAAGGAGCGGCGATCATGGCGCGCCGCGCGGCGACGGGAGGCATGACGCAAGATACACGCCCGCTGCCGACCCCCTCTGTGCGCTGGGCCGCATTGCGCTTAAGCTTCGCCGCCCATGCAATTTGCGGTCTCCATCTCGCACGAAGAAATGGCGCGGCTGCCGATCCGGCGCTACGAGGGCGAGGTGCGGCTGATCGAGTCGCCGGAGGCGCTCGAGCGCGAGGCGGCGGCGATCGCTCGCGAGCGCGTGCTCGGCTTCGACACCGAGACGCGCCCCGCCTTCCGCAAGGGCGAGAGCTACCCGCCGGCGCTGGTGCAGCTCGCCGGCGAGGCCGCGGTGTGGATCTTGCGCCTGCAGCTGGTGGACTGCTCGGTGCTTGTCAGGCAGGTGATGGAATCGGACAGCATCAAGGCGGGCATCGGCGTTGCAGACGATGTGCGCCAGCTGAAAAAGCTGTTCGCGTTCGAAGAAGTGTCGGTGCTCGACGTGGGCGCGGCTGCGAAGCGCGTGGGTGTGGAGCAGACTGGGCTGCGCAACCTCGCCGGGATCGTGCTCGGGATTCGCATTCCCAAGGGCAAGCGCACTTCCAACTGGGCCGCGGCGCGCCTTACGCGGCAGCAGATCGGGTATGCCGCGTTGGACGCCTGGGCCGCGCGGGCGCTGTACCTGGCGCTGGCGGCGTGAGCTTGACCACGACCGAGGGCAGGGTTTCCGCGAAGCGCTCGCTCCAGACCTCCTCGAGCTCGAGCGCCACCGCGTAGGGCAGCAGGCGCGCGAACTCGTCGCGATTCTTCGGCTCGGCGCTCGCGAGGTAGCGGCGCAGCGCGTCGATGGCCTCCTGGTGGTCGCGGCCGCGGGCGCGGTAGACCGGCAGGAGCTTCACCGAGAACAGCGCCAGAACGGCGAGCATCGCGCCGCCGACGAGCGCGGTGGCGAGGCGCGGCGTGTCGAGTGCGAGCATGGCGAGCACGCCGGCCGCGCCGATGCCCGCGGCGGCGAGCGCGAAGGAGCCGTGGCGGGTCCACGCGCGCCGGGCGAACGCCTGGCGCAGCTCTTCCGAGAACTTGCGCCCGGCCTCCTCGAGCGTGCGCCCGCGACGGCGGATCTCGGCGTGCTCGTCGCGCAGCACGCGCCGCGCGAGCGCCTCCTCGCCCGCAAACCATTCCACCTCGGCTCCGGTGCGCTCCAGGCGCAACCGCTCGCCGTGCTCGCGGATGCGCAGGTAGCCGCGGGTTTGCAGGCCGAGGAGCGCCGCGCTGACGCAGCGCTCGTCGCAGACCCCTCGATCGATGAAGCGTACGCCGCCTGGCCCGACGCCTTCCGGCGGCGCCGCGCGCGGCGCCGGCGCGGGCCTGCGGGCGACGCGCTGCCGGCAGGCGAAGAGGAACGCGGCCATCAGCGCGAGCACGCCGGCGCCGACCGGGATGCCCTGATTCGTCGCCGCCTGCCATGCGCCGCGCTCGAGAAGCGAAGGCTGCGCCACCACGCCCTTCGGGAAGGCGACGAGGATGGCCATGCCCTCGTGCGGCGCGAGCGGCTTGGTCGAGCGGAACGCGGCGGAGCCCTCGCGCACGAAGGCGTGGTAGTCCTGGTTGTGTCCGCCCTGCGGACCGGTGAAGGCCTCGAGCCGGATGCGCTCGGCCGGCACCGGAGCCTCGAAGCTCACCTCGGCGCTCAGGCGCTCGATCGCCACGTTCAGCCCGCGCGCGATGTCCCAGTAGAGCTCGTCGTGGTCCTCGAAGAAGGCGATCTGGCGCTCGGTGCGGTACGAGATCTGGTAGACGTGCTTGCCCAGCGGCAGCGCCGTGCCCAGCTCCCCGGTGCGCAGGCGCGTGACGTTCGCCACGCGCTCGAGCGTGTAGGCCTCGGGCGCGCCGTTTCGCAGCACCTTGTCGATCACGATGGGCACGCTCATGCGGTTGCCGAGGCGGTCGCGGTAGTCGCCCGGGTACTCGCGCTCGATGCCGCGGCGCAGCTCGCGGCCGGCGGCCTGCAGCTCGATCGTCTCGGTGACCGAGAGCGCGCCGCTCGCGGAGATGCGGATATCGGTGTGGAAAGCGCCTACGCGCTCCACTGCGTGAACGGCCGTCGACAGGCACAGGGCGGCCGCAAAGCCGGTTCTAACCACGTTTTTCAAGGCTTGTCCCCGCTGCAAGTTTAGCTGCGGCGTGATCCAGTTCGCTGACAGGTTTTGCCTGTGCGGCAACACTTAGCGCATGGATCTTTCCAAGGCAGTCGCGGGCACCGCGCTCATTCTCATCATCGTGCTCGCCGTTGGGCACGCTTCCGCGCAAACAAAGTCACGCCAGGCCGGCGCCGCGCCGGAAAAGCCGGCTGACCCTAGCGCCGGGCAAAAGCAGCGGGCGAAACGACCTGGAACCAGGCTTTACATCGTTCGTTGAGCCGCAGGAGCTCGCGGTCGCGGGTGACGAGGCAGTCGGCGCGCGCGCGCGCCGCGAGCGTGACAAATTTCTGGTCGTCGGGGTCGCGGCACATCGGCAGCGGCGGCAGGAGCGCGGCTTCCCCTGATCCGGCTTCCACCCTGGTGGCAATTTTTTGGCATGCGGCGAGGCAGGCGGCGGCATCCACGGCCCGCTTTCCGAGTGGATAGGCGAGCACTCTTTCAAGCTCCGCAAGACCGGCGGCGTCGATAAGCACCTCGGCGCGCCCGCGCTCCACGCTCGCGCGCAGGCCCGCGACCGAGGGATCGGCGAACACCAGCCAGTCGAGCCACACCTGCGTGTCGATCACGAGGCGCATCCTGCGCATGAGCACGAGCTCGGGGGCCGCGCCCTTCTCGACGAACACGATCGCGTTCTGCTCGAGGCGGCGGCCGAGCTCTTCGGCCTGCGCGCGCGAAATCCCGAGCACGAGAACGCTCGGCTCGGCGCGCCAGCGGCCGTGGGGATCGCGGCCCTCCCCGGCCAGGTACGGCCAGGCGAGCGAGGCGACGAGCGCGCTCATCGCGGCCGCGTTGGCGGCTTCGCTCCTCGCTTCGCCGCGGGGGTTGGCCGCAGTGACGAAAGCCGCACTTGCGGCGCCTTGCGCCTCCAGCAAGCTTTGCAGCGCGGCGCTGGGCTCGCCGACGCGCAGCAGCGTTCCCCCCTGCAGGACATAGAGCGCCTGCTCATAGGCTTCGATCAGCTCGGGCGTAAGTGGCATGGGTTGTAAAACGTGGTGTAGTCCCGGACGTCGCCGGGAGAATACAGGGCACAATTCGCGCTATGAGTAGTAGTAACCGGCTCGGCACGATCCTGTTCGCCGACGTGAGCGGCAGCACCCGGCTCTATGAGACCGCGGGCGACGCGACCGCGCTCGAGGCCGTCTCGGCCTGCCTCTCCGCCGCGCGCCGCGCCACCGAGGCCGCGGGGGGGCGCGTGGTGAAGACCATCGGCGACGAGCTGATGGGCATCTTCCCCAGCGCCGATGCCGCCGCCAGCGCCGCCGCCGACATGCAGGCGAAGATCGAGGCGCTGCCGGAGGTCGCCGGCACCAAGCTCGGCGTGCGCATCGGCTTTCACCACGGCCCGGTGCTGCAGCGCGAGGACGACGTCTTCGGCGACACCGTGAACCTCGCCGCGCGCCTCGTGGCGCAGGCGAAGAAGGGCGAGATCATCCTGTCGACCGAGACCGCGGCGCTGCTCGGCCCGATCCTGCGCATCATGGTGCGCGAGCTGCACGCCATCACCATAAGGGGCAAGGCCGAGGAGGTCGGGCTCGCCGAGCTGGTGTGGAAGCGCGATGCCGACTCCACGGTCTTCGCCACCACGCGGCCCCGCACGCGCGTGATCCGCAGCGGCCTGCGGCTCAGGTATCGCGGGCAGGAAGTGGCGCGCCGGCGCGACTCGGACTCCATCACCATCGGGCGCGACGAGTCCAACGGCCTCGTGATCCAGAGCGACATGGCATCGCGCCAGCATTGCAGCATCGAGCGGCACACCGACATCTTCGTGCTGCGCGACCACAGCACCAACGGCACCTTCGTGACCGTGGTGGGCGACGCCGAGATCGCGGTGCGCCGCAGCGAGGTCAGCCTGCGCAAGAGCGGCTGGATCTCCTTCGGCCGCCCGCGCGCGCCGGACGTCGAGGTGGTCGAGTTCTGGGTCGACGACTGAAAAAATCGGGGTCAGGAACAAAATCGGGGTCAGAGCCCTATTTCCAACAACGCGGAGCTTACGGAAATAGGGCTCTGACCCCGATTTTGTTCGGAAATAGGGCTCTGACCCCGATTTTTTAAGTCAACAACTCAGCAAAGCCTCGGCGAGCTCGAAGAGGTCGTCGGGCCAGTACTGCATCGGCCGCGGACGCGGGTCGGCGGCCTCGGCGAGCGGGCGGCACGCGAGCACCGGCAGGATCCAGCGCGAAGGGAACGCCGCGCGGCCGTGCAGCGCGCCCAGCAGCGCGCCGGCGATGGCGGCGTTGGTGTCGGTGTCGCCGCCGCAGGCGACGGTGGCGACGAGCGACTCCTCCAGGCTGGCGCCGCTCGACAGGCGATAGAAGGCGTTCTGCAGCGCGGTGATGACCCAGCCGCGCTCGAAGCTCTCCGGCAGAGCGTCGCGCCGGATCGCCTCCTGCGCGGGCCCGCTGCAGTGCGCGGCCGCGGCCTCGAGCATCTCCCCGCGGCTCGCGCCCGCGACGCCGGCGGCGATCGCGGCGCAGAAGCCGGCGCACGCCTCGACGCACGCCGGGTTCGGATGCGTGAGCGCGGAATCGGCGCGCGCGGCGGCGGCGGCGCGCGCCGGATCGCCCGCCGCCCAGATGCCGATGGGCGAGACGCGCATCAGCGAGCCGTTCGACTCGCTCTCGGTGGTGTGCAGGCCGAGGAGGCCGCGCTCGGTGGTCTCGCCGATGTCGATCGGGCGCGACTGCAGCCAGTCGCGGTAGGCGTCGAGCACCTGGTCGCGCTCGAAGCCGCGCTGGCGCACGATCGTGCGCGCGAGCGTGAGCGCCATCTCGCTGTCGTCGGTGGGCTGGCCGGCGATGGTGTGGTAGGGGCCGCCGTCGGCGAGATCGCGCACGCCGCCGGGGAAGAGGCGCGCGATCTCCTGCGCCAGCTTGAACTCCACGAGCGAGCCGAGGCTGTCGCCGATCACCTGGCCGAGGAGCACGCCTTGCGCGCGGGGAAGAAGAGCGGCGTTTCTCTTCGGAAAGGAAAGAGCGACCCGGGGCTCCCGGCGCGGCTCCTGCTCCAGGCGCTCCCACGCGAAGGCCGCGAGCTGCCGCGCCGCCGCGGGCGCGCCGGCGAATAACCCGCTCACCCGGGCGGCGACGTTGCCCTGGAGGACCACGTCGCGGCCTTGCGCGTCCAGCACCACGCCGTTGGCGGCGGCGATGAGGGCCATGCCGGCGGCGACGTCGTATTCGTTGACCGGGTGTACCGACAGGGTCACCGCGCCGTCGCCCGCGGCGATGCGCGCCATGCGATACGCGATGCTCGGCATCGCGACATAGCGCGCCGGGGCCACCGCGACCGACCAGGTGGCGGGCTTCAATGCCGACGAGGCGCTCGCCCACGCGAACCCGCCTGCGGCGAGCCCCTGGCGCGAGAGATCGTTCTTCACCGGCCGGCCGTTGCGCAGGATCGCGCCGCCCTCGGCCCACGCGATGGTGTCGCGGCCGCGGTCCGGCGACATCGGGCTGCACACCACGCCGAGCACCGGGGCCGCGCCGCGCAGCAGCGCCACCGAGACCGCGGAGCCGCCGCGTCCCTGCATGAATTCGAACGTGCCGTCGTGAGGATCGACCATCCAGGTGTAGCCGGACTTGCTACCCGCGGTCATGCCGGTCTCTTCGCCGGCGAACGCGGCGGGGAGGATCGCCTGCAGCGCGGCGCGCAGCCGCTCCTCGATCTCGCGGTCGACCTCGCAGTAGCCGCGCTGCCCGCGCGGGCCGTCGCGGCGGTGGAATTCCTCGACCAGCTGGTCCGCTTCCGCCTCCACGGCGGCCACGACTTTGTCTAACATGCGCGCCTCACCCCCGAAAGGATCCCCATGGCTTCACTCGGCATCGAAGATCTCGTCCTCGGTCAGGGCGACACCGCCTCCAGCGGCCAGCGCGTCACGGTCCATTACACCGGCTGGCTCGACAATAACGGAAATAAGGGCGCGAAATTCGACTCGTCGCGAGATCGCAACGAGCCGTTCGAGTTTTCGCTCGGCCGCGGGCAGGTGATCAAGGGCTGGGACCAGGGCGTGGCGGGCATGAAGGTGGGCGGCACGCGCAAGCTCACCATCCCGCCGGATCTGGGCTACGGCGCGCGCGGCGCCGGCGGGGTGATTCCGCCCAACGCGACGCTGGTGTTCGAGGTCGAGCTGCTAGGAGTCGGCTAGATCCGATTTTCTTCTGATCAGAAATCGGGGTCCGACCCCGATTTTCCTCGCAGGGCCTTGACCTCGCCCCGGCGGCGCTTCCCGTCGAGCCGCTTCATCTTCGAGGAGCGCGTGGGCCGGGTCGGGCGGCGCCGCTTCGGCACGTGCGCAGCCGCGGCCACGAGCGCGTTCAGCCGCGCGATCGCCTCGGCTCGGTTCATCTCGAGGCTGCGGTGCTGTTGCGATTTGATGACTACCACGCCGGTGCGAGTGACGCGCTGATCGCCGAAGCGCAGCAGCCGCTCCTTCACCTCCTCCGGCAGCGACGAGGCGCGCACGTCGAAGCGCAGGTGCACGGCGTTGGACACCTTGTTGACGTTCTGCCCGCCCGCGCCCTGCGCGCGCACCGCGATGATCTGGATCTCGTGGTCGGGAACAATGAGCACGCAGTAGTGTAGGCAAAAAAAGGGCGGCCCTCATGTAGACAAATCAGGCCGCCCCTGCATTACCGCATTGGAGGACGCTCAGTACTTCTTGTCCTCTTTTTTGTCCTGATAGTCCGACGAGGAGCCGGAGGAGCTGCTTTCGCTTTCGCCGCGATGCGGGTTGCCTTTGCCCTGCTCGTGGCCTTTCGCATAGCCCTTGCCGGGCGAGGCGGGATTCTTGTCCTCGGAGCTCGCCCCTCCCGAGGCGCCGCCGTAGGGCGGCTTGCCCTGCTTCTTCGAATTGTCCTTGGACGTGGAGTACGGGTTCGTGTGCTCGCCGCTCGCGCCCGAAGACGAGTTGCTCTGGTTCTGCGCCTGGTTGCCGGAACCTTGCTGCTGGTTCGACTGGTTGGCGGCGCCTTGCTGCTGGCTCGACTGGTTGTCCTTGCCGAGCTGCTGGCTGTTCTGCACGTCGGGCGCAACGGTGGTGTTGCCGCCCTTGTTCAGGTCGACGTTGGCGCCGGTCCCGGCCGGGCCCTGCACGCCGACACTCTGCGCCGCGGCGAGCTGGCTGAACGAGACCGCCAGCATCCCGGAAAGCACTACAGGAAATAGCTTCCGCATTCTGAGTCCTCCTTGGTGGGGGTTTAGAACGTACGAGCCCCTCTGGCTGCAAGCTGCGTACCACGCAGCGCGAGGGGTCTTACCGCTTTTCTTCCCCGGCTTTTTTCTCGTCGCGGTACGGGTTCTTGTCCTGCTCGGGATCGGGCGGCTTGGGCAAGGAGTAACGATGCTGGTCGCCGTTGCCGACAGTGGCGCCGCCGCTTGCTTCCTTCGGCACGCGCGCGCCCGTGCCGCCGGGTACGCCTTCCAGGAGCACGCGCGCTTTCGTCGCGGGATCCATGGCGTCCGCGCCCGCCTTCGCGCCGTTACTCGCGGGTTGCGCGTTCGCGGGTTGCTCGTTCGCAGTTTGCGCGTTCGCGGCGAATGCTAAGGAAAGCGCGGCTAAAAAGATGAGCGATCGCATAGAGCCTCCAGCGAAAAAATCGGCAGCGAAGGAATCGGGGTCCGACCCCGATTCCTTCTGCGACAGGAGCCGCCTAGTACGTGCTGCGCGGCGCGCTGCTGCCCTGGGGCCGCTGGCGCGTGCCTTCGTCGCCGGGCGCGACGTCCCTGGAGTTCCTCCGGTCCTCATTGACTCCGCTCGGGGCCGTCGTGGCCGTCGATCCGCCGCTCGCGCCGGTGCTCCCGCTTCGATCCCGGTTGTCCGCGGCACAGCCCGCGAGCACGAGCCCGAACGCCGCAATCCAAATCAGCTTGCTCATTGAAATGCCTCCGTTAGAAAAGTCCTCCGGATTCGCCGCAAGGATCGTTCCCGAATTCGGTTAGGTACTTACGCGGTTGCGGCCCGCCTGCTTCGCGCGGTAGAGCGCCTCGTCGGCGGCCTTGAGGACCTGCGCCGGGGTGTGCGACGCGTCGCCGCGCTCGGCGAGGCCGATCGAGACGGTGACCGAGAGCGTTTTCTGCGGCGGCTTGTTGAGGCGCAGGTTGGTGGTGTCGTCGGGAGCCTTCGGCCGGTCTTCGCCGCGCACCGCCATCCGGTAGCGCTCGATCGCACCGCGCACCGCCTCCAGGTGCGGCTGCGCCTCGGCGGCGTCGCGGTCGGGGAAGAGCACGCCGAACTCCTCGCCGCCGTAGCGGTAGGCGATGCCGCCGCCGCCGACCTGCGCGAGCCGCCCCGCGACCAGCCGCAGCACCTGGTCGCCGACGTCGTGGCCGTGGGTGTCGTTGAAGCTCTTGAAGTGGTCGATGTCCACCATCGCGAACGTGTAGCGCGGGCCGACGCTGCGCAGGCGCTCCTGCAGCGCGCGGCGCCCGAGGAGCCCGGTGAGCTCGTCGCGGAACGCGAGGCGATGCGACTCCTGCAGCAGCGCGGCGAGCTGCATGGCGCCGGCCGCGGCCATGAAGGCGCCGAACGCGTGCCCGCGGTCCATCCACTCGGCGCCGGTGAAGAATGCGACCAGCGCGCCGGCGTCGGCGATCTGCAGCGGCTTTCTTTCCGCGTACGCGCACCACACCGCGGCGGCGAAAGCGGCGGCGAACATGAGCCGGCCCACGAGCGGCGTCGGCGGCGAGCGCAGCCACCAGTGCGCGAAGGAAACGGGGGCCTGCGAGAACCAGAAAATCAGCATCAGCTCGCCGCCTAGGATCGCGATCCAGCGCAGCGCGACGCCGTAGCGCGCCCCGCGCTCGGGGCCGACAAAGGCGAGCAGGCAATTGAGCGGCACCAACACCACCACCGCCGTGTACACGGCCTTGTTCGGGAAATGGTGGACCAGCGCCCAGCCGAGCAGGATCGAGGCGCCGATCACGAAGCTGCGGCCGCGATTGAACCACCACGCGAGCCCGGTGGCGGTGGCGAGCACCGCGTACGGGCCCGCCGCGTACAGGCCGGAAAAGGACTGCGACAGCGGCCGCCCGAACGCCACCGCCGCGGCGGTGACGGCGAGGATCGCGCCCACCGGCCAGTACGGGCGCGAAACTTGTATAAGCTCCCTGGCTCTCAACATGGAACGCATGAGCTCAGCCCCGAGGCGCGCCGCCGGCACGGTGGTGTTCCGCCGCACCGAACGCGGCGTGCGCCTGCTCCTGCTGCGCGCCTACAAGAACTGGGATTTCCCGAAGGGCCTGATCGAGTCCGGCGAGACCGAGCTCGACGCCGCGAAGCGCGAGACCGCGGAGGAAACGGGCCTCACCGACCTCGAGTTCCCCTTCGGCGAGGACTACAAGGACACCCTCGCCTACGCCGGCGGCAAGCTCGCGCGCTACTTCATCGCCCAGACCGGGGAGAGCGAGATCGAGCTCCCGGTGTCGCCCGAGCTCGGCCGGCCCGAGCACCACGAATGGCGCTGGGCGAGCTACGAGGAGGCCGAAGAGCTCCTGCCGCCGCGCCTGGGCATCATCCTGGAATGGGCTCGGCGTACGATTGGTTAGAGAACTAGGAAAAAGAAAAATAGGGACAGTCCCTATTTTTCGTCCGCTTCGGGGTTTCCGCCGAGACGATCCGGGCGGAAGCCGACGTCCGCGAGCTTGCCGCGCTGCGCGCGCTTGCCGACGTGCTCGGCGAGCTGCTTGGCATTCATCGTCTCGACCACGCGCTTTTTGCGCCGGATGCCGGAAACGACGAGCGCCTTGCCGTCGGTCGTGAGAACCGCGGCGAGCTTCTCGCCCTCCGGAACCGAGAGCAGCTGCACGCCGACGCCGCCGTTTGGCCGCTCGGGCACCTCCTCGAGCGCAAAGACGAGCAGCCGCGCATCGGACGACAGCGCGGCCACATAGGAATTTTCCACCAGGCAAGGCGGCTGAGCGCGCGACCCCTCCTCCACCTTCATGAAGTCCTTGCCCTGGCGCGTCTTGGTGACGAGATCGCCCAGCTTGCAGACGAACCCGAGGCCCGCGGAGCTGTTCATGAGCAAGCGCTGGGCGAGATCGCCCGAGCGCATCCACACGATGTCGTCGGAGGAGGCATTCACCAGCGTGTTGACCGGCGCGCCGTCGCCGCGGCCGCTCGGGATCGCCGCGGCGTCGAGGGTGAAGCTCTTGCCCGAGGCGGCGAGCACGATCACCGGGTCGGTGGTCTTGCACTCGAGCGTCTGCAGCAATGCATCCCCATCCTTGAAGCTCAAGGAGCTCAGATCGAGCGCGTGGCCGGTGCGCGCGCGGATCCAGCCCTTCTGCGACAGGATCACGGTGATCGGCTCCTCGACCACGGCGCGCTCGACCTGCGCGCGCTCGGCGGTCTTGATCAGCGTGCGGCGCTCGTCGCCGTATTTTTTCGCATCCTCCTTGAGCTCCTCGACGACGAGTTTCTTCAGCTCCTTGTCGTCGCCGAGCAGGCCTTTCAGGTCCTTGCGCTCGGCCTTGAGCGATTTCTCCTCTTCGGCGAGCTTCACCCCGTCGAGCTTGGTGAGCTGCCCCAGGCGCAGGTTGACGATGTCCTCCGCCTGCCTTTCGCTCAGGTCGAACTTCTTTTGCAGGCTGGATTTCGCCTCCGCCTGGTCCTCGGCCGCGCGGATCAGCTTGATGACCTGGTCGATCTTGGCGTAGGCGGCAAGACGGCCCTGCACGATGTGCAGCCGCTCCTCGACGCGCTCGAGCCGGAACTGGGTGCGGCGCCGGACCGTGGCGACGCGGAATTCGCCCCACTCGCGCAGGATGTCGACGATGCCCTTGGTCTCGGGCAGGCCGTCGAGGAAGCCGAGCCAGGTGAGGTTGACCGCGTAGCGCGACTCCATGCTGGTGTGCACCAGCAGCGCGGCCATCATTTCCTCGGGGTTCTGCCTCGAGCTCCTCGGCTCGATGACCAGCCTCAGCTTCGACTTGCGGTCGCTCTCGTCGCGCACGCCCTCGACCTGGTCGAGGATGAACTGCTTCATGCGCCGCTGCTCCTGCGTCACCTCCTTCTTGCCGAGGCCCGGCTTCGGGTTGGCCAGCGCCTCGATCTCCTCCATCACCTGGCGCACCGACACGCCGTGCGGCAGCTCGCCGACCACGATGCGCCACTGGCCGCGCGCGAGGTTCTCGCGCTCCCACTTGCAGCGCATGAGGAGCGAGCCGCGTCCGGTCTCGTAGGCCTGCTTCACCTCGTCCGCCGGCGAGATCAGCTGGCCGCCGCCGGGAAAATCGGGCCCCGGCATGATCTCGAGCACGTCCTCGACCTTCGCGCGCGGATGCTTGATGACATGCGCCGCGGCCTCGGCAACCTCCTTCAGGTTGTGCGACGGGATGCGCGTGGAAAAACCAACCGGGATGCCGAAGCTGCCGTTCAGCAGGCCGAACGGCAGCCGCGCCGGCAGCAGGGCCGGCTCTTCGAACTTGCCGTCGTAGTTCTTGACGAAATCGACGGTGCCCTCGCCGATTTCCGCCAGCATGAGTTCCGCGTAGCGGGAGAGGCGAGCCTCCGTGTATCGATAGGCGGCTGCCGCATCGCCGTCGCGCGAGCCGAAGTTGCCCTGGCCGTCGATCAGCGGATAGCGCATCGAGAA
>Ga0070696_100001730_pt1 | contig 14304 bp, 9 predicted proteins | sample KBSK1253metaG_FD_65474 | JGI IMG/M metagenome (GOLD analysis project Ga0070696, IMG submission 65474) | Corn, switchgrass and miscanthus rhizosphere microbial communities from Kellogg Biological Station, Michigan, USA - KBS K1-25-3 metaG | ecosystem: Host-associated > Plants > Roots >... | reverse complement strand
GCATTCATCCGCGACGTCAGCGAACGCAACCAACTCGAGCAGCAGCTGCGCCAGGCCCAGAAGATGGAAGCGGTGGGACGTCTCGCGGGCGGGATCGCGCACGACTTCAACAACCTCTTGACGGCCATCTTCGGCTACGCCGATCTCCTCGCCGAGGACCTGCCTCCCGACAGCCCGGGGCAGACCGACGTGAAGGAAATCCGCACGGCGGCCACGCGCGCGTCGGCCCTGACGCGACAGCTCCTCGCGTTTAGCCGGCAACAGGTTCTCCAGCCGGTCGTGCTGAACGTGATCGACGTCGTGGGGGATCTCGAGAACATGCTGCAGCGCCTATTGGGTGCAGATGTCGAACTGGAGGCCCATTTCGCCGCTGACGTGGGGAACATACGGGCGGATCAAGGCCAGCTCGAGCAGGTCATCCTCAACCTGGCCGTCAACGCTCGCGATGCCATGCCGACCGGCGGCAAACTCACCATCGAAACCGCCAACGTCGAGCTCGACGAGCACTACGCCCAGACGCACCGCCCTGTGGTCCCGGGGCGGTACGTGATGATCGCGGTCAGTGATACTGGCGTCGGCATGGACGCGGCGACCCAGGCCAGGATCTTCGAGCCGTTCTTCACAACCAAGGAACCTGGTAAGGGCACGGGGTTGGGACTCGCGACTGCTTACGGCATCGTCAAACAATCGGGCGGCTTCATCTGGGTGTACAGCGAGGTCGGCCGGGGCGCCACGTTCAAGATCTACCTGCCTCGAGTGGATGCGCCCACGGAGATAGTGGTGGTGCCACCCGAACTGGGCACCGTCGCCGGGACCGAAACGGTCCTGGTCGCCGAAGACGACCCGTTGCTTCTTCCCCTCGCCCGCGACGTGCTGAAGCGGCTGGGCTATACCGTGCTCGAGGCCCGTACGCCGGCGGATGCGATGGCGGTCGCGCAGGCCCACAAGGGCATCATCCATCTCCTCGTGTCCGATGTCGTCATGCCCGGTGAGAGCGGCCTGCAGCTCGCCCGTCGCCTGCTCGAGGTGCGGCCCAACCTCCGGGTGCTCTATATCTCGGGCTACAGCGACGAAGCGATCGTGCGCCACGGCCTGCTCGACCCGGGTACCATTTTCTTGCAGAAACCGTTCAGTCCCGCTGCGCTCGCTCGCAAGGTCCGCGAGCTACTTGACGCGCCGCGACGGGGCGGCAGTTGAACTGAGCCTCCCGCCGGGCCATATTTCCCGCCCCTTCCCGAGTAGCTCAGTTGGTAGAGCAGCCGGCTGTTAACCGGCGGGTCGCAGGTTCGAGTCCTGCCTCGGGAGCTTGGCTGTCAGAAAGCTGTAGACTCCACGCCACACCTCCTGCGCGTTTTGTGATGTCCCTCACGTGGTCACCCGCTGTAGGTCAAGACTGACATTGCTCGGCCCCGAGCGTGTCGCTAGCGTGGACTACTCAGGTCCATCGAGACGACATGGGCGTACGCATCCGCCTCCTGCTGGTGGAGGACTCCGAAGACGACGCACAGCTCCTGCTGCGCGAGCTGAAGCGCGGGGGCTACGAACCCGTCCATGAACGCGTGGCGAGCGAAGCGACCCTCGCGGCCGCGCTCGATCGCCAAGCGTGGGACCTCATCATCGGCGACCACAGCATGCCGGGATTCAGCGGCATCGCGGCCCTCGTGCTCGTGCGCGGACGGGGCCTCGACGTCCCCTTCATTAGTGTGTCCGGCACCCTCACCGAAGACATGGCCGTCGCCGCCATGAAGGCGGGCGCCAACGACTGGGTGACCAAAGGCCAGCTCAAACGCCTCATCCCCGCCGTCGAACGGGAGCTCCGCGAGGCGAAGGCCCGGGCCGCGCTGCGCGCGACCGAGGCGAGCTTCGCGACGATGGTGCAACACGCGCCCGTCGGGATCTACCGCTCCACGCCGGACGGCCGGTTCGTCGCGGTGAACGACGCCCTGGTCCAGCTGCTCGGCTATGCCTCCGCCGACGAAGTCCTCGAACTCGACATCGCGCGCGACGTCTACGCTGATCCCACTGAGCGGCAACGCCTCCTGGCGCGCGATATCAACACCGATCGCGTGTACGACGAGTTGGAAACCACCTGGAGACGGAAAGACGGCCGCGTGCTCAGCGTGCAGCTCAGCGTGCGCACGATTCGGAGTGCCGCCGGTCACGTGGAGTACTACGAGACCTTCGCTCGAGACATCACCGAGCAACGGCGTCTGCAGGCGCAGCTCGTGCAGTCCCAAAAGATGGAAGCGGTGGGCCGCCTCGCCGGCGGCGTCGCGCACGACTTCAACAACCTCCTCACGGTGATCACGACGTCCTGCGACCTGCTGCTCGAGGACCTCGCCGCCGGTGACTCCAAGCGCGAAGACGTGGAGCAGGTGCGGAAGGCGGCCGATGGCGCGGCCGCCCTCACCCGCCAGTTGTTGGCGTTTAGCCGGCAGCAGGTCCTGACGCCCCAGGTCGTCGACCTCGGGGACGTGGTCCACGGCGTCGAGAAGATGCTCCGCCGCGTCATCGGAGAGGACGTCGATCTGGTGACCGTGCTCGGTCCGGACACCGGCGCGGTGAAAGCCGACGTGGGACAGCTCGAGCAGGTCTTGATGAACCTGGCCGTGAACGCCCGCGACGCCATGGCGACGGGTGGCAAACTGACCATCGAGACCGCCAACGTCGAACACGATCCGGAGTACGCCCGCGAGCAGGACGCGGCTCCGGTCAGCCGCTTCGTGATGCTCGCCGTGAGCGACACGGGCGTCGGCATGGACGAAGCAACCAAGGCGCGCATCTTCGAACCGTTCTTCACGACCAAGGGCCCCGGCAAAGGGACGGGACTCGGCCTCGCCACGGTGTACGGAATCGTCAAGCAGAGCGGCGGGTTCATCTGGGTCTACTCGGAGCCGGGGCTCGGCACGACGTTCAAGATCTATCTGCCGCGCGTGGATGCCGCAGCCACCGCCACCGCGGCCCCTGCTGCCTCCGCCGGCGCTCCCCGAGGCACCGAGACGGTGCTGCTCGTCGAGGACGCCGACGCGGTGCGCGCCGTGACACACCAGGCGCTGGCTCGGCAGGGGTACACGGTCCTGGAGGCCCCGAACGGCGCCGAGGCCCTCCGCATCGCGGCGGACCACCCAGGCCCAATCCACCTGCTCCTCACCGACGTCGTGATGCCGGGACTCTCCGGCCGCCAGCTGTCGGACCAGCTCGCGCGGCTGCGTCCCGACACGAAGGTGCTGTTCACCTCGGGCTACACGGACGACGCCGTCGTGCGTCACGGCGTGCTGGAGTCCGGGATCGCCTACCTGCAGAAGCCGTTCACGGTCGACGGACTGGCGCGCAAGGTCCGCGAGGTACTGGGTTAGGCGAAGCCGCCCTCTCGGCCATAGATTCGTGACTCATGGCTGAACGGCCCCGAAAGTCCTCGAAACCGAAGCCCCGCACCCGCGCTGCACTGACTCGCCCGTCCGGCGACGCCCTCGCCACGATCGCCGAGCGCGAAACCCTGCTGCGCACGATCATCGAGGCCTCCCCCGAGTGCGTGAAGCTGCTCGCCCTCGACGGCACGTTGCTCCAAATGAACCAGGCCGGACTCACGATGCTCGATGCGGACCGCGCCGAACAGGTCGTCGGACAGCGGGCGATCGACCTGGTGGTGCCGGAACAGCGGGCGGCGTTCCGGGCGTTGGTGGACCGCGTGGCGGGCGGGACCCCGGGCCGCCTGGAGTTCGAGGTGACGACCTTCAAGGGCGCTCGGCGGTGGCTCGAGACGCAGATGGTGCCGCTGCGGCGCGACGGCACCGGTCCGGTCGAGTCGCTGCTGGGCCTGACCCACGACGTCACCGAGCGCCGCCGCGCCGAGCGCGTCCAACGGGCAACCTTCCGGATTTCTGAAGCGGCGCTGGCCGCTGAAAACCTGCACGGCTTGTTGACGGAGGTACACCGCATCGTCGGCGAGCTGATGCCGGCCCACAATTTCTACGTCGCCTTGTACGACGACGCGACCGACAGTCTCAGTTTCCCCTACTTCGTGGACGAAGCCGATCCCGAGCACGACACGCAGCCGCGACCGCTGCGGCGCGGGATGACGGAGTACGTGCTGCGCACCGGCGCGCCGCTGCTGGCGACACCCGACGTGTACGATGACTTGGTGGCGCGCGGCGAAGTGGAGCTGATCGGCGCCCCCTCGATCGACTGGGTGGGCGCGCCGCTCGTCGCCAAGGATCGGACGATCGGCGTCGTCGCCGCGCAGAGCTACTCGGAGGGTGTCCGCTACGGCCCGGGAGACAAGGAGATCCTCATCTTCGTCTCCTCTCAGATCGCCATGGCGGTCGAGCGCAAGCGCGCCGAGGACGCCCTGCGCCGCCAGAGCGACCTGTTGCAGCAGATCGTGGAGCATATCCCCGTCATGCTCGTATTCCTCGATCCGAGCGGCCTCATCACGTGGGGCAACAGCGAGTGGACGCACGTGCTCGGCTTCACGATGGACGACGCGCGCGCCAGCGACATCTTCGCGGAGATGTACCCCGACGCCGCCGAGCACCAGCGTGTCAAGAGCTCCATCGGGGCGCCGACAAGCCAGTGGATCGATTTCCGCACCCGGACGCGTGACGGCCGCATCCTCGATACCACGTGGGCGAACGTCCCGCTGGCGCAGGGCGGCTGGCTGGCGATCGGCGTGGACATCACGGAGCGCAAACAGGCCGAGAGCGCGTTGCGCCAGAGCGAAGAGCGCTACCGCACGTTCATCGCCCACAGCTCGGAAGGCGTGTCGCGCATGGAGTTCAAGCCGCCCGTCCCGCTTACCCTGCCCGAGGACGAGCAGGTCGACGCCATGTACGACAGTGCCATCGTGGCGGAGTGCAACGACGCGATGGCCCGGATGTACGGCTTCACCGAAGCACGCGAGCTCACGGGCGCGCGGCTCGCCGATCTGCACGATCAGGGCGATCCGGCGAACCGGGAGCAGATGCGCACCTTCATTCGCGCCGGGTACCGTCTCGCCGACTCCGAGACGCGGGAGCGGGACCGGGAGGGCCGGCCGCGGGTGTTCTTGAACAACGTGGTCGGCTTCGTCGAAAACGACCATCTGGTCCGGGTCTGGGGGACCCAGCGCGACGTCTCCGAGCAGCGCCGTCTGGAGGATCAGTTTCGCCAATCACAGAAGATGGAAGCCGTCGGGCAACTCGCCGGCGGCATCGCCCACGACTTCAATAATCTGCTCACGGCGATTCTCGGCAACACACAGTTGCTGCTGCGTGAATTGCCCCCGGGCGACGCGATGCGCGGCGACGTGGAGGAGATCCGCAAGGCCTCCGAGCGCGCGGCCGGACTCACGCGCCAACTCCTCGCCTACAGCCGGCGGCAGATGCTCCAGCCCGAGATCCTCGATCTCAACGTCGTGGTGGCGGACATGGACCGCATGCTGCGGCGGCTCATCGGTGAGCATATCGCGTTCGTCACGGTCCCGGCTCCAGATCTGGGCCGGGTGCGCGCCGACCCGAGTCAGATTGAGCAGGTGCTCGTGAACCTGGTCGTCAATGCCCGCGACGCGATGTCCGAGGGCGGCCGGCTGACGATCGAGACCGCCAACGTCGAGCTCGATGCGGAGTACGCGCAGGAGCACCTCGGCGCCTCCCCGGGCGCGTACACGATGCTCGCGGTCACCGACACGGGTACGGGCATGGACGCCACCGTCCGCGCCCACCTCTTTGAGCCGTTCTTTACGACCAAGGAGGTGGGCAAGGGCACCGGTCTGGGACTCGCCACAGTCTACGGCATCGTGAAGCAGAGTGGGGGTCACATCTCGGTCTACACCGAAGTCGGCCACGGCAGCAGCTTCAAAGTGTACTTGCCGCGGGTCCACCGGCCGCCGGCGACGGCGCCGGCAGCCCCCCGCCCCACCGTCGCGCACGGCTCGGAGACGCTGCTCGTCGTCGAGGACGACGCCGCCGTGCTGTCGCTGACCTGCCGCGCGCTCGAGGCCGAGGGATACACGATTCTGTGCGCGTCCGACCCCACCGATGCTCTGCGGATCGTGGAGCGCCATGGCGGCGAGATCCACCTGCTGCTGACCGACGTCGTCATGCCCGGGATGAGCGGCCGCGAGCTGGCGCAACAGATGGCCGCGCGCCGCGACGGCATCCGCATCTTGTACATGTCGGGCTACCCGGGCGACGCGGCAGTGCACAAGGGCGCGCTGACACGGGGCAGCGCTTTCCTCCAGAAACCGTTCTCCCCCGACGTCCTCCTCCGCAAAGTGCGCGAGACCCTGGACGGTTGACGCCCCCGTGACGCAGGCCCACCTCGATCCGGCGGTCGCAGCCGCGCAGCTGCGCGCCGCGCTCGAGCGCGCGGAGGGAGCGCTCCGCGAATCTCAACGACAGTACCGTGAGATCTTTGAGCTCGCGTCGGTCGGAATCTTCCAGTCCACGCTGGATGGCCGCATCCTCCTCGCCAATCCGGCGCTCGCGACGATGCTCGGCTACGATACCACCGACGAGTTGCGCGAGTTGGATCTCGGCCGCGACATCTACCTGCACCCCGAGGATCGCGCCGCGCTCATCGCCCGCTACGGCCAATCGACGAAGCCCTGGACCATCGAGGTGGAGTGGCGGAAACGAGACGGCACGCCGTTGTGGGTCCAGATCACGGCCCACTTGGTCGACAATCGCGCGGGCCAGGCGCAGTACTTCGAAGCCTTCGTGCAGGACGTCACAGAACACCGCCGGTCCGTCGACGCCATGCGCCTCAGCGAAACACGATACCGGACGTTGGTCACCAACCTGCCCGATACGTCTGTGTTCCTCTTCGATCACGACCTGCGATACGTGCTCGTCGACGGATCGAGTCTCGCCGGAGTGGGCATGTCGAAGGAGGCCCTGGAGGGCAAGACGATCTGGGACCTGCTCCCCGCCGAGATGTGCGAGCGCTTGGCCCCCCTGCGGCGCGCCGCCCTGGCCGGCGAAATCGTCGAGTTCGAAGAGTCCTACGGCGGTCGCACGCACGCCGTGCACCTGCTGCCGATTCGCGACGCGACCGGAGCGGTGGTGTACGGTATGGGCGTCGCGTTGGACATCACCGAGCGGAAGTGCGAGCAGGAGCGGCTGGCGGAAAACGAGAGCCGCCTGCGCGCCATCATTGACGCTGAACCCGAGTGCGTGAAGGTCCTCGACGGATCGGGGCACGTCCTGACGATGAACCCGGCGGGGCTGGCGATGATCGAAGCAGACGCCCTGGACCAGATCGTCGGTCGCAGCGTGTTATCCGTGGTGCCTCCGGAGTATCACCAGGCATTCACCGACCTCTCGCGGCGGGTCTTCTCCGGCGGGGCGGGCACTCTCGAGTTCGAGATCGTTGGGTTCAAGGGCACGCGCCGTTGGCTCGAGACGCACGCGGTGCCGCTGCGTGGTCCGCAGGGCGAGATCCATTCGCTGCTGGGCATCACGCGCGACGTCACCAAGCGGAAGCACGCTGAGCAGGCCCTGCGCGATTCGGAGGAACGCCTGCGGCTCGTGAGCCGGGCCACGAACGACGCGGTGTGGGACTGGGATCTCGTCACCGACGATATCTGGTGGGGTGATGGCTTCCCGAAAATGTTCGGGTACGCGCCCGACGAGCTCGAGCGGAGCGTAGAGTCGTGGTACAGTCGCCTGCACCCCGACGACCGGGACCGCGTGATCACCGGGATTCGCGCGGTGATCGACGGGGGCGAGATGTTCTGGTCCGACGAGTACCGCTTCCGCCGCCGCGACGGTGGATACGCCGATATCTACGACCGCGGCTACGTCATCCGCGACGCCGACAAGCGTGCGCGACGCATGGTCGGCTCGATGATGGAGGTCTCGGAGCGCAAGCGCACCGAGGCGCAGCTGCGCAATCTCGCCGCCCGCCTCGAAGCGATTCGCGAAGAAGAACGGACCCGCATCGCCCGCGAGATTCACGACGAAGTCGGCCAGGCGCTGACCGCGCTAAAGATGGATCTCGCGTGGCTGGGGAAGAAAGTCCCGCCCCGCGGGACGCCGGTGAAGAAGAAGCTCCTCGGGATGGAGGGCGTGATCGACGCCACCATGGACGCGCTGCACCGCATCCTCGCCGAGCTGCGCCCCGGTGTGCTCGATGACCTCGGCCTCCCGGCGGCGATCCGCTGGCTCGCCGAGGAATTCAAACGCCGCACCGAGATCGCCTGCACCGTCCAGATGACGGGCGGGGAGCCGGGGCTCGCCAGCGGCCAGGCGACCGCCATCTTCCGGATCCTGCAGGAAGCCCTCACCAACGTCGCGCGCCACGCCAAGGCGCACCGCGTCGAGATCAAGCTCCACGTCCTGCCCACGGCGTTCGAGCTGGTCGTCACCGACGACGGCCGCGGGATTACACCCGAAGAGCTCGAAGCCACCGGGACCTTGGGGATCCTCGGCATGCGCGAGCGCGCCATCACCTGGCACGGGCGAGTCACGGTGTACGGCGAACGTGGACACGGCACCACGGTGCGCGTCTTCATGCCGGTGGACCGGACGCTCCCGACGGCGCGCGCCGGATGATTCGCCTCCTGATCGCCGACGACCACCCGCTGGTGCGCGCCGGCGTCCACCAGCTCGTCGGCGAGGAGGCGGGCATTCAGGTGGTCGGCGAAGCCGTCGACGGCAACGACCTGCTGGCGCGCCTGCCGCACACCCCGGCCGACGTGGTGATCCTGGACGTCACGATGCCGGGTCCCGGGTTTCTCCCGCTCCTCGCCCGGTTGAAACACGACCATCCCGCCGTACGGGTGCTGGTCGTGAGCGTCCACCCCGAGGGCAACATGGCGCTGGGCGCGCTCCAGGGAGGCGCGGCGGGATACGTCAACAAGACGCGCACGGGCGCGGAGCTGGTCGCCGCGATTCGCAAGGTGCACGCCGGCGGCACATACGTGACGCCCTCATTGGCGGAACGCATCGCCGCGGAACTGACCGCGGGGCACGTGCCACGTCCCCGGGACGGGCTCTCCGAGCGCGAGCACGAAGTGCTACGACTGCTCGGCGCCGGCAAGAGCAATAAGGAAGTCGCGGCCATGGCCGGCGTCAGCCCCAAGACGATTAGTACCTACCGCGCCCGGATTCTTCGCAAGCTGCGGCTCCGGACGAACGCCGACCTCGTGCGCTACGCGCTGGAGCACGCCCTCATCGGCTGATCGGTCGCCCCCTGTCAGTCGCGACTGACAGCGTCGTCACCGCCTTCGCACACTGCGAGTCGCGTCCCGGAACGACACCTTGGGGGCGTGAGGCGTTCCCGCCGGTTGCGGGTCTTCGTCGTCGAAGACTCGGAGATTGTTCGCACCCGTCTCGTAGCGATGCTCGCTGAAACGCGCGGCGTGGAGGTGGCCGGCGAGGCGGCGAGTGTGGCCGACGCCTTGGCGCGCCTCCCGGTGGGGCGGCCCGACGCCGTGCTCCTCGACTTGCGGCTCCCCGACGGCGATGGGTTCGATGTCATTCGCGCGGCGAAGGCCCTGACGCCCACACCGGTCGTCGTGGTCCTCACGAGCTATGCGTACCCGCAGCTCGAGGCGCGGGGTCTCGCCGCCGGCGCCGACTGGTTCCTCGATAAGAGCACTGAGTTCCTCCGGGTCCCGGAGATCCTGACCTCGCTCCCGCGCCGAGCGCCGGAGCGCGTGTGATGACGATCCGCATCCTGCTCGCCGAGGACAATCCCGACGACGCGGCGCTGATCCAGCGCCAGCTGCGGCAATCGGGGGTCGACGTCACGATCCGGCGGGTCGATTCCGCCCCGGCGTTCCTCGCGGCGCTCGATGAGGTGGATCCCGACATCGTCCTCACCGACCATTCGATGCCGCAGTTTACGGCGCGGGACGCCCTGCGCATCGCGCGCGACGCGCGGCCGCAGACGCCGGTGATCGTCGTCACGGGGAGCCTCGATGAGGAAACCGCCGCCGACTACATCAAGCAAGGCGCCGCCGACTACGTGTTGAAGACGCATCTGGTGCGGCTGCCCGCGGCGCTCGTCGGGGCGCTCGAGCGCCGCCGCGCGGTCGTGGCCACCGCCGCGGCCCACAAAGCCCTCCTGGGGTCCGAAGCCAAGTTCGCCAAAGCGTTCAACGCGAACCCCTCGGGGATGGCCATCACCACGCTCGAGGGCCGCGTGGTTGACGTCAATGAGACGTTCTTACGCACGTTGGGCTACACGCGCGATGAGGCGATTGGCCGTACGACCGTCGAGCTGGGCTTGTGGCGCAGCCAGGAAGAACGCTCCCACGCGGTTCAGGAGACGCAACAATTCGGCCGCGTGCAGCAAATTGAAATCGAAGGACGGACCAAGGACAACGCGCGGCGCACCCTGCTCTACTCGGCCGAGTTGATCGACCTCGAGGACGTGCCGCACGTGCTCGTGCTGACGACCGATGTCACCGAGCGTCGGCAACTGGAAGACCAGCTCCGCCAGGCGGGCAAGATGGAAGCCGTGGGACAGTTGGCCGGCGGCGTCGCCCATGACTTCAACAACATCCTCACGGCCATCCTCGGCTACGCCGACCTGCTCGCGGAAGGCCTGCCAGCTGCCGACCAACGGCGCGAGGATTTAGAGGAAATCCGGAAGGCGGCCCAGCGCGCGGCGGCGTTGACGCGCCAGCTGCTCGCCTTCAGCCGCAAACAGGTACTCGAACTGCGCTCGCTCGACGTGAACCTGCTCGTGGACAACATGGACAAGATGTTGCGCCCCCTGCTCGGCGAGAACATCCAACTCCGCGCGGTGCCGGCGCCGAAGTTGCATGCGGTGCGCGCCGATCCGAACCAGATCGAGCAGGTGATCCTCAATCTCGCCGTCAACGCGCGCGACGCGATGCCCAAGGGCGGCAAGTTGACGATCGAGACGGCCAACGTCGACCTCGACGAACACTACGCCGCCCGCCATGCGACCGTCGTGCCCGGCCCCCACGTGCTGCTCGCCGTCAGCGACACGGGAACCGGGATGGATGCCGCCACCCAGGCTCGCATCTTCGAGCCGTTCTTCACGACCAAGGACCCGGGCCGGGGCACGGGCCTCGGTCTGGCGACGGTGTACGGCATCGTGAAGCAGAGCGGCGGCAGCATCTGGGTCTACAGCGAGCTGGGACAGGGGACGACCTTCAAGATCTACTTCCCGGCGCTCAACGCCCCCGCCGAGCGCCTCGGCCGACCCTCCGCGCCCGTGCTCGGGTTGGTAGGTATCGAGACCATCTTGCTGGTGGAGGACGACGAGCAGTTGTTGCACGTGGCCCACAGGGCCCTTGAGGCCCGCGGGTATACCGTCCTCACGGCGGGCCGCGGCGACGCCGCGCTCGAGACCGCACGGCGCCATTCCGGGCCGATCCACCTGCTCCTCAGCGACGTCACGATCCCCGACATGGACGGACGCACCCTCGCGGCGACGCTGCGGGCGGAGCGCCCCGAGGTGCGGGTCCTGTACATGTCCGGCTACGCCGACCAGGCCATCGTGCGCCACGGCGTCCTCGACGCCGCGCTCGCATACCTGCCCAAGCCCTTCACCACCGAGGCGATTGCGCGTAGAGTACGCGAAGTGCTCGACACACCCTAACCGCCGGGGAGCGCCCGCATGACCCGACGCACCTGGAACTGGTCGATCGAACGGAAACTACCGCTCCTGGTCAGTGTCCTCCTCGTCGCCGTCGTGCTCGTCATGCTCGGCGCGGCATATCAGCAGGTCCGGACGGCTGCCCTCTCCTTCGCCGCGGAGCGCGTGACGCGCTCGACCAAGGAGTGGGTCAACGTGTCTGTGCGCTCCGGGGCGCAGCAGCGCACACAGCTCGCGACCTTGGTGGCGGATCCAGGGGTCCGGGACTTCGTCGCCTCGGGGGGGAAGCGCGGCCGCGATTGGGCGCTTGCCGCCATGCGCCGCATCGCGCCGGACAACACGCCCAACATCGCCATGGAGCTGTGGGATGAAAGCGGCCACCGCTTGCTGCTGCGTGGGGACTCGGCGTTCGCCTCGGACCCCGCGCCCCTACCGGCGTCGGACTCGGGGGTCGTGAGCCCGTACCGGGTGCGGCGCGACACGTTGATCTTGTCGGACATGCAGGCTGTGGTGCGCCGGGGGCCGGAGGGCCCGGTGATCGGGCGCGTCGTGGTGGTCCGGCGGCTTAACGTCTCCGCCCTGGCGCGCCAGATGCTCACCGGGATCTCGGGCGGAGACATGAGCCTGCTGATCGGGAACGCCGACGGGGACCCCTGGACGGACCTCGAGAAGATCATGCCGGCCCCGCCCACCGAAGCTCGCGCTCAGCACGATTCGATCATCGCCGCCGCGTATGTGCGGGGCGACGCGAAAATCGGCGCAGCGGCACGCATCCCCGGCACGCCGATCATGTTCATTTCCGAGTTGTCGCGCCGACAAGTGCTCGCTCCCTCCCGCGGGTATCTCCGCCGCATGGCGGCCATCGCGGCCCTCATCGTCCTCGTGGGCACATTGGGCGCGTGGTGGGTGAGCCGGAGCATCACCGATCCGCTCCGCCACCTCACCATCGCGGCCGCGTCGATCGCGAGCGGTGATCTCGCGCAGCGCGTCGACGTACCCGGGAACGACGAGTTGGGCAGACTCGGGAACTCGTTCAACACCATGGCGGGCGAGGTGCAGCGCGCCCGCACTGACCTCGAGACCCAGGTCGTCGAGCGCACACGCGCGCTGAGCGAGACCAACGCCGAGCTCGAAGCGTTCTCGTACTCGGTGTCGCACGACCTGCGGGCGCCGCTCCGCGCGATCCACGGCTTTGCCCGCATTCTCCTCGAGGACCACGGGGCGGGCATGGACGGCGAGGCGAAGCGCGTGCTCGGGGTGATCGACGAGAACACGCGTCGCATGGGCCAGCTGATCGATGATCTGCTCTCGTTCTCCCGCCTCGGCCGCAAGGAGCTCGAGACGGCGCGCGTCGACATGGCCGAGCTCGTGCGGGGGGTGGTCGAGGAGGTCCGTCGCCACGCGGGCGACCGGCCCCTCGAGATTACGGTCGGCTCCCTGCCCCCCGCTCGGGGGGACCGCAATATGCTGCGTCAGGCCGTGATGAACCTGCTCGACAACGCGGCGAAGTTCACGCGCAAGCGCGCCCCGGGGCGCATCGAGGTCGGTCACCAGGACAATGGCGCGGAGGCTGTGTATTATGTGAAGGACAACGGCGCCGGCTTCGATCCCCGCTACGCGTCCAAGTTGTTCGGCGTGTTCCAGCGCCTGCATCGCGCGGAGGAGTTCGAGGGCACGGGAGTCGGCCTGGCGATCGTCCAGCGCGTGGTGTCGCGCCACGGCGGGCGCGTCTGGGCCGAGGGGAAGCTCGACGCGGGTGCCACGTTCTACTTCACGCTACCAGGAGCATAAGACGCATGCCGCAACCGCACGAGGTGGAAATCCTGCTGGTCGAGGACAACCCGAGCGATGCCGAGCTCACGCTCCGAGCGCTCAAACAGCGGAACCTCGCAAACCAGGTGTTCGTGTGTCACGACGGAGCGGAGGCGCTCGAGTTCTTCTTCGGCGACGGCTCCCACGCGCTGCGGGAGATCGGCGTGGTGCCAAAGGTCATCCTGCTCGACTTGAAGCTCCCCAAAGTCGACGGCCTCGAGGTGCTGCGTCGCCTCAAGGAAGAAGCGCGCACCAAGAGCATCCCGGTCGTCGTGCTGACGTCGTCGCGTGAGGAGCCCGACATCGCGCGCGCATACCGCCTCGGCGCGAACAGCTACATCGTCAAACCGGTCGATTTCGAGGCGTTCGCGCGTGCCGTCTCGGATGTGGGGTTATACTGGCTCCTCCTGAATCACCCGCCCCGCTAACCTCGCTCCACATCCTCCTCGTCGAGGATCGCGACGTCGACGCGGAGCTCGTGCAACGGGAGCTCGAGCGGGCCGAGATTGCCTGCCGCACCCGCCGCGTCGACACCGAAGCGGACTTCCGCCGTGTATCAAGGCGGGTGCCGCCGACTACGTCCTCAAGACGCACCTGGGGCGCCTGGCGCCGGCGATCGATCTTGTTCTCACGGATCTCGTCATGCCGGGGATGAGCGGCCGAAACCTCGCCGATCAGCTCGTGCGCCGCTTCCCCGACGTCCGCGTGTTGTACATGTCGGGCTACACCGACGACGCGATAGTCCGCCACGGGATGCTGGAAACCGGGCTCTCCTTTCTGCAGAAACCCTTCCGCCCGGATGCCCTGGTCCGGAAAGTCTGGGAAGTGTTGAAGCGACACACCTAACTCGCAGCCCGAAAAACACCCGAAAACATCGATAATTCAAGCACTATCTCGCGAGTGTGCGCTCACTTTACGCCATATAGCGTTAATTCATAT
>Ga0070696_100001728_pt1 | contig 14314 bp, 15 predicted proteins | sample KBSK1253metaG_FD_65474 | JGI IMG/M metagenome (GOLD analysis project Ga0070696, IMG submission 65474) | Corn, switchgrass and miscanthus rhizosphere microbial communities from Kellogg Biological Station, Michigan, USA - KBS K1-25-3 metaG | ecosystem: Host-associated > Plants > Roots >... | reverse complement strand
TCACGACCACGCTGGCGCCTTCGATGAATACTTTGCCACCGCCCCGCACGGTGCCGATCAGCGACCCGCGCAGGAAGTCCGTGGCGTCGTTCACGATTCCGGCGACGAGTCCTGAGGTCGGGTTGGCGAGCTCTGTCCGGCGCAGGACGGGGTACTGGCTCGCCCAGCGGGCGAGCACGTCCTGAATCTTGGTGAGCGTGTCGGGCAGCCCGCCCACGAGCGCCTGCGTCTGATCGATGACCGGGGGAACGAGGAGAGCCCCGACAAAGACAACTCCGGCGAGCGTGGCCGCGACCGTGATCGTCAGGCCCGCCCAGCGTACCAGCTTGAAGCGCCGCTCCAGCCAGTCGGTCACCGCGGAGAGATAGACCGCGAGCAGGATGGCGATGAAGACCAGCAGCAGGATGTCGACGACCCGGACGATGAACCAGATGGCGAGGGCCGCAACAAAGAGCGCCACGAACGTGGCGCTCGACAACCGTGACGATGGGGGACCGGACTCAGGACTCAGCGGCTGTGCTCGGCGTCGTCATCCTCGACGATGTCCGCCTCTTTCGCACCCTTGCCGAGCGCCTTCGCCTCCGGCGCGGAGCCGGCCGGCAGGAGGCCCATCTTTTGCTTCAGCGCGATCAACTGCTCGTCGGCGCTGGCTTTCACCTCGAGCCCCTGGAACTGCTTGATCAGCGAGTCGCCGGAGAGGTCTTCGTTCACCTCGGCGGCGGCCAGCAGCTTGCGCTCCTCGTGCTCGATCTGCTCCGACATCCGTTCGAAGGTCTCGAAGGCGCTCTTGTCGGAGATCGAGGACATCGTTTCCTGGATGCGCTTGTGCGCCTCCGCCCGCTTTTGGCGTGCGACCAGGATGTTCTTCTTGCGCTTCGCTTCCTCGATCTTGTCGTTGAGGGCGCGGAGCGAGGCCTTGAGTTTGTCGGTTTCCTCGCGGTGCTTGACCCACGTCTCCTGCAGTTGGACGGCGCCCTGCACGTGCTCGTTGTGCCGCAGCAGCGCCTGCTTGGCGAGGTCGTCGCGGCCTTCCTGCACGGCGAGGACGGCGCGCTTCTCCCAGTCCTCGGCGAGCTTTTTCTCCTGTTCGGCCTGCGACGAGAGCCGCTTCTCATCGGCGATCGCGGCGGCCACCTGCTGCTTGGCTTTCGCCAGCTGGCTCCGCATGTCGATGATCAGCTGCTCGAGAACCTTTTCCGGGTTCTCGGCCCGCGAGATCAGGTCCGTGATGTTGGACCGGATCAGCGTGGACAAGCGGTCAAAAATTCCCATTCGGCCCCTCTCGGTCTCCTGGCAGGACTACTCGCCCGCCCGCAATGTGCGCTCGCGCTTCTGCGCGAGCAGCCGCTCCGCGAAATCTAACCGCTCAGCCAACTCGGCGATCTGGCCGTGCATCTGCTCCATCCGTTCCTCGAGCGCTGGGACGTTCGGCTCGTCGGCCGCCGTGTCGACCCACTCCCCGCCCACCCGCTTCCAATTCTTGCGACGACCTATCCCCGCTCGAATCCGCTCCGCCAGCGCCGCCGCCAGGTCTGACTTGAGGAACGCGTACAGCACGACGCCGGTGACGATCATCCCCCCAACCATGCCGATCAGCGGGATCAGCTGATTCGGGTCGAACGGGAGCAGCGGGGGCGGCGGCGTCTGAGCGATTACGGGACCCTGCAAGATCATGGGTTCTCCTACGCCTCACCGGTCGCGCGCGTTTCAGCGGGCAACATTCAGGCGCCCCGTCCCAGGCGTTCATCGCCACGCTGCTGCCCCAGCAACCGCTCCGTAAAATCTACTCGCTCCGCCAGTTCCGCCACCTCGCGACGCAGGTGCTCCACGGATTCGAGCAACTCCTCCTGACCTTCCCGGTCCCCCGCAGGGGTTTTGGCGGCCCGCAGGCGCTCGGCGAACGCCTTGCCGACCGGAGAGAGCGCGATCATCCAGGCGAAGAATCCGCCCACCGAGATGATCGGGATCATTAGTGCCAGGGCGCCTTCCATCGATCAGCTCTTGGCCCTGGGAAACGCCGTGTCACGCTGCTGCGCCAGCAGCCGCTCGGCGAAGTCGACGCGCTCCTCGAGCTCCGCGACCCGCTGTTGCAGCGCCTCGAGCTCCTCGGAGCGTGGTGGTTCGCCCGGCTCGGGGGCCCCCCACTTGAGGAGCCGCTTCGCTACCGTCGGCACGATCATGACGGCCAACAACGGGGCCCCGATGACCGCCGCCAGCAAGAAGAAGATCCGGATCGCTTCACCCATGCCCACGCCCTATTCCCGCGGTTTGGCGAGGAGCCGTTCCGCGAAGTCCATTCGCTCGGCCAGCTCCGCGACTTCCTGCCGCACCTGATGCAACTCGTCGAGGATCTCGTCGCGTTCGGCGGGCTCCATCCCCGGCCGGCGGTGCTCACCGGCAATGCGCTTCGCCACGGCCGCCGCCACCGGCCGCAACACCCAGAAAGTGCCGCCGAAAAACATGAAAGCCGCGATCGCTTCAGGTCCGCTCATTGACGCTCCGCTTCGCGAGCAGCCGTTCGGTGAAGTCCACGCGCTCAGCCAGCTCGCCAATCTCGCGGCGCATGTCGCGCACCTCCGTCAGCACGTCTTCGCGCAGGCCCACCAGGTCGTCCTTGATCCCCGCGTCGACCCGCGGGCGGATGCGTTCCGACAGCGCGCGGACGAGCGGATACGCGAGGAGCGCAAATCCCGCCATCGCGATGACGCTCAGGAAGACTTCTTCAGGATGCATGCGTCACCTCGCCGGCGGGAGGCGCTCGGCCTCGCGGTGCTGCGCCAGCATGCGTTCGGCGAAGTCCATTCGCTCCCCCAGCTCGCTCACCTCTTTGCGTATCTGCTGCAGCTCGGTGAGCATGTCCTCTCGCAGTCCTTCGAGAGCCTCGTGGACCGCGCCGGGCGCATTCGGCGCGCCGCCCCGGATGCGCTCCGCGATGGCTTTCCCGATCGGGGAGATGGCCAGCAGAAACAGGCTTCCGCCGCCGAAGATGAAAACGACCGCAAGGATGTCTTCCACCTAATGCAACCTACCCCCTAGTCCCCTGGCTGCAACACCTTACGCAGATACTGCCCCGTGTGACTTCCCTTGGCGCGCGCGATCACTTCCGGCGTCCCTGCCGCCACCACCTGCCCGCCGGCGTCGCCACCCTCGGGCCCGAGGTCGATCACCCAATCAGCGGTCTTCACGACGTCGAGGTTGTGCTCGATGACCACGACGGTGTTGCCCTTGTCCACCAGCCGGTGCAGCACGTCGAGCAGGAGCCGCACATCCTCGAAGTGCAGGCCCGTCGTCGGTTCGTCCAGGATGTAGAGGGTGCGCCCGGTGTCGCGCTTCGCCAACTCGGTGGCGAGCTTGACGCGTTGCGCCTCGCCCCCCGACAGCGTCGTAGCCGATTGCCCAAGGTGGATGTATCCCAGTCCTACGTCGTTCAGGAGTTCGAGTTTCGTCCTGATACGAGGCTGGTGTTCGAAGAAATCGAGCGCGTCAGCCACCGTCAGGTCGAGCACGTCGGCAATCGACTTTCCTTTATAGCGCACCTCGAGGGTCTCGCGGTTGTAGCGGCGGCCCTTACAGACTTCGCACGGGACGTACACGTCCGGCAGGAAGTGCATCTCCACCTTGACCAGCCCGTCGCCCTGACAGGACTCGCAACGCCCGCCCTTCACGTTGAACGAGAAGCGCCCCGGCCCGTAGCCGCGGAGCTTCGATTCCGGGAGGAACGTGAACAGCTCGCGGATCGGGGTGAAGAGGCCCGTGTACGTGGCCGGATTGGAGCGCGGCGTGCGGCCGATCGGGCTCTGATCGATGTCGATCACCTTATCGATCAGGTCGAGCCCCTCGATGCGGTCGTGCGCACCCGGGATGACCTTCGCGCGGTAGAAGTGGCGCGCCAGCGCCTGATACAGGATGTCGGTGACCAGCGTCGACTTCCCTGACCCCGATACGCCCGTCACGGCGACGAACGATCCCAGCGGGAACTCGACGGTCACGTCTTTGAGATTGTGCTCACGCGCCCCGACGACCCTGATGGCACGATCTTCCGCCCTGACGCGCCGGCTCGGCGGCACGCCGATCCGCAGCTCGCCGCGCAGGTAGCGAGCCGTGAGGGAGTCACGGTGGCGCAGGACCTCGTCGAGGGCGCCCGCGGCGATCACCTCGCCCCCGTGTCGTCCGGCGCGGGGCCCCAGGTCCACGACGTAGTCAGCGGCGCGGATCGTCTCTTCATCGTGCTCGACCACGAGCACCGTGTTCCCGAGGTCGCGCAACTCCTTCAAGGTCGCGAGCAGACGGCCGTTGTCGCGTTGATGCAGGCCGATCGACGGCTCGTCGAGGATGTACAGGACGCCCACCAACCGGCTCCCGATCTGCGTGGCGAGCCGAATGCGCTGCGCCTCGCCACCCGACAGCGACGCGGCGGAACGATCGAGCGTCAGGTAGTCGAGCCCGACGTCGGCCAGGAAGCGCAGGCGATCGACGACCTCTTTGAGAATCGGCCGGGCGATTTCGGGATCGAGGCCCGCCTTCCCGTTGCCGCGAATGGGAACGGCGGTGCAGAACGCCAGCGCCTCGCGCACCGCGAGCGTCACGACGTCGCCGATGCTCTTTCCCGCAACGAGGACGGACAGGCTCTCCGGGCGCAGCCGCTTCCCGTGACACGCGGGACACGCCTGCTCCACCATGTACTGATCGAGCTGCTCGCGCATCGCGTCGGAGGCCGTTTCGCGATATCGCCGCTCCACTGTTTGGAGTACGCCCTTCCAGCCCGATTCATAGGACCCGTGCCACTTCTCGCTGTCGTACCTATAGGTGAACGTCTTCCCCGGCGCGCCCTCGAGGACCACCTTGCGAACCTGCCCCGACAGATCGCGCCACGGTGAGTTGAGGTCGAACTTGAACGCCTTCGCGAGCGCGGGCAGCACGACCTTCCGCAGGTACCCGCTCGGCTCGCCCCACGGCAACACCACGCCTTCGAGGATCGACAGGCTCGAGTCGCCGAGCACGAGGTCGGCGTTGACCTCGCGGCGCGTACCCAGCCCTGAGCATTCGGGACAGGCCCCGAACGGCGAATTGAAGGAGAATTGGCGCGGCTCGAGCTCGGGGAGTGACAGGCCGCACTTGGGACACGCGTAGCGCTCCGAGAACAATGTCGAGCGGGGACTGCCGCTCTGCCGCACGACTTCGACGACCCCGTCCGCGGCCTTGAGCGCCGTCTCGATCGAGTCGGCGAGTCTGCCGCGATCGGTTGCGCGGACCACGAGGCGGTCGACGACGACGGCGATGTCGTGGTTCTGGCGGCGATTCAGTTTTGGTACCGCGGACAGATCGTGCGTCTCGCCATCCACGCGCACGCGGACGAACCCCTGCTTCGACATCGCTTCGAAGACATCGCGGAACTCGCCCTTGCGCCCACGCACCATCGGCGCGAGCACTTCGATCTTCGTGCCCTCGGGCCACGCCAGGACGAGGTCCGTGATCTGTGACGCGCTCTGCCGCTCGACGGGGGTGCCGTCGTTGGGACAGTGCGGTGTTCCGCTGCGGGCCCACAGCAGCCGCAGGTAGTCGTAGATCTCGGTGATCGTGCCGACGGTGGAGCGCGGATTCGAGCCGGCTGTCTTCTGCTCGATCGAAATCGCGGGAGACAACCCTTCGATCGCGTCGACGTCCGGCTTTTCCATCAACCCGAGGAACTGGCGGGCGTACGCCGAGAGCGATTCGACGTAGCGGCGTTGCCCTTCGGCGTAGATCGTGTCGAACGCGAGCGACGACTTCCCCGACCCGGACAGACCGGTGATGACCGTGAGCGTGCCGCGGGGAATCTCGACGCTGATGTTCTTGAGGTTGTGCTCGCGGGCACCCCGGACGACCAACGAATCGCTCGACATATCCCGGTAGCCTAGAGGGCACACGGTTCGCCGGTCAACTCCCCGGGGCAGGACGGGCAACGACGGTCAAGGACGGTCAAGGACGGTCGAGGCCCGCTGAACCATGACCGTCCTGGGCCGTCTTGGGCCGTCGTGGACCGTCCCTGGCCGTCGTTCCCTTGCCTAAGCTGAGCCCTTTTCCTACGTTAGGCCTCCCATGTCTACGCACGCACTGCTCGTGCTCACGACGCTCGGTTCCGCCGAGGACGCGCGGGCGTTTGTGACCGGCTTGGTGGAGGATCGCCTCGTCGCCTGTGGGACGGTCCTCCCCGGGGCCGAGTCGGTGTATCGCTGGGAAGGAACGATCACGCAGGAGCAGGAGGTCGTGGTGTTGCTCAAGACGGATGCGTCGAAGTGGGATGAGCTGCGCGCCGCGGTCGACGAGCGGCATCCCTACGAGGTCCCCGAGCTGCTCGCGTTCCCGGTGGAGCGCGGCAACGATCTGTATCTCTCGTGGTTGACGAGCGAGGTGGTCGCGTGAACCGGCGCCGTGAGCGGCGTTGGCAGTCGTCGCAGGACCGGGCGCGCGTCGCCGCCGAGCTGATTGAAGAAGCCGAGTCGTTGACGGAGACGGGAGCGATCGCGTCGCCGGTCGACGTCGCCCGGGACAAGTTGCCTCCGCCGCTGCGCGTCGAAGCGACGCCGCCGGCCGATGCGCCGCGGGCGAGGCTCGATCCCGAGACGCCCGCCCCTCCGCCCCCCCCATCGCCTCCGGAGCCGTCGCAGGCGGGGCCTCCGCCCGTTGCCGAGCCCGTGCCTCCCGCCCCGGTTGCCGACGATCCGTTGTACATCTCCGCGCGCGAAGCGAGCGAGCGGGGGGACCTGGACCGCGCCGCCGCATCGTACCGCGACCTGCTGGCGCGCGAGCCGGGCCACGTAAAGGCCCGGAACAACCTGGCGCTCATCCTCGACGCGCGCGGTGACCGGGACGGCGCACTCGCCGAGCTCGATCGGGCCCTCGAGACCGACCCGAACAACGCCGGCCTGCTCGTCAATCGTGCCGCGGTGCTCGGCGCCAAGGGGAGCTACGCCGCGGCGCAGCGGGATCTACTGCGCGTGATTCGCGACGATGCCGCCAACGTCGAGGCGCTCTTCAATCTCGGCGTCGTGTTCACGCGGCGGGGATTGTGGACCGACGCGATCGCGCAGCTGAGACGGGCCGTCGAAGTCGATCCGGCCCGGGCCCCCGCCTGGTATTACCTGGGGGATGCGCTGAACCACGTCGACGATCTCACCGGCGCGCTGGCGGCGTTCGAGCGCGCCGTCGAGCTCCAACCCACGAATCCGAAGGCGTTGTACGGGATCGGCAAGGTCCTCGACCGTCTCAACCGCCCCGATGAAGCCACCGTGATGTATCGCCGTTCGCGGGAGGTCGCGGGCAGGTGATTCGCGTGGTGGTGGACGACGTGGGGTTTCTCGCAGCCGACGCGATCGTCCGTCCCGCCACGACCCGCCTCGACCCGACCGCCGCCGCCCTGCGCCGCCTGGAAACCATGGGCGGCGCGGAGTTTCACGACCGCCTCCGCCTGACGCGGGACCTTCCGGTCGGCGCGGCCGTCGTGACCGCCGCCGGCGGCGACCTGCCCGCCGAATTCGTGATCCACACCGTCATTCGCAGCGAGACGGAGCCCGTGAGCCGCGCCAGCGTGACGCGCGCCTGGCGCGCGGCACTGCAGCAGGCGCAGGAGTGGGAATTCGGCCACCTCAGTGTCCCGCCGATCGGCACCGGCGCCGGCAACCTCACGATCGAAGACGCGGCGGAGATCATGGCGACGGTGCTGCAAACGCACCTCGAGAACTCCGCCTTCCCCGCCGACGTTTCGTTTGTCGTGGAGACCCCTCAGGACCACGAAGTATTCGAGGCCGCACTCAAGCGGGCCGCCGCGACGGATCAGCTGTGACCCGCCGCCACTGGGCCATCGCCGTCCTGCTCGTGTGGCTGGTGTCGCTCGGCTGGCTCGTGAAGCGCGAGGTGTTCCGCTCGACCGGCGCCCGTCTCGCCGACGCCGCGCTTTCCGTCCCGCCCGGCGCCACGTTCTATCGCCTGGACCTCGGGGCCCAACAGGTCGGCTTCGCGTCCGCGACGCTCGATACGCTGCCCGACTCGATCCGCGTCGAGGACGACTTCGTGCTCGACGTCGCCGCCGTCGGCAAGTTGCGGCGCACCAAGGCGCGCAGCGTCGCGTTCCTGTCGCGCACGCTCCGGCTGCAGCGGGTCGACGTGACGTTCGACGGCGACATCGGCCAGTTCGACGCCCACGGCCGCGTGCTCGGCGACTCCGTGCTGCGCGTCTCGATCGTGTCGGACGGCGACTCGCAGGTGACGCGGATCCCCCTCACCGGTCCGATCACGCTCCCCTCCCTGCTTCCGCTGCGCCTCGCCTTCGGTGGTGAGCTGCAGCGGGGACGGACCTACTCGGCGCGGCTCTTCGATCCGTTGCTCCTGGCCATGCAGGACGTGACCGTGCGCGTCGCCGCCGAGTCTACGCTCGTCGTCGCCGACAGCGCCGACCTCGACTCGACGACGATGGTGTGGGGGCCCGAGCACTTCGACACGGTGCGGGCATTCCGGATCGATTACGCAGCGAACGGCGTGCAGGTCAGCAACTGGATCGACGCGCAGGGTCGCATCGTGCGCTCGTCGGGCCCCGTCGGATTCGCGATGGAGCGCTCCGCGTTCGAGATCGCGTACGAAAATTTCCGGCGGCGCGACACGGCGCGCGTCGCGCGGAACAGTGCCGCTCCCGGCCTCGGCGACGTGGTCCCGGCGACCGCGCTCGCGGCGGGCGTGCGCGACGGGCCGCCCGACCCCGCCGCCGCGCGCTTCCGCGTTCGGTTGTCCGGCGTGAATCTGGCCGGTTTCGACGTCTTGCTCGGCGGGGTGGGTGGACGGCAACATCTCGCCGGCGATACGCTCGAGATCTCGCGCGAGAGCGCGTTGCAGGCGCACGCCACGCCGTACCGCCTGCCGGCCACCGACACGGCGCTCGCCCGCTGGCTGCAGCCCGAGCCCCTCATCCAGAGCCGCGATCCTCGGATCGCGGCGCAGGCGCGCCTCATCGTCGGGGTACGGGACCGCGGTCCAGCCCGGACCGCCGAGTTGCTGACACACTGGGTGCACGCCAACCTGCGTCGCGAGGTGACGGAGAAGGTGCCCAGCGCGGAGCAGGTGCTCGAGACACGGCGCGGCGACTGCAACGACGCCGCGACGCTGTACGTCGCGCTCGCCCGCGCGACGGGGCTGCCGGCGCGCACGGTCTCCGGACTCATCTACCTCCAGGGCCGCTTCTACTATCACGCCTGGGCCGAGGTGTACCTCGGCGGGTGGGTGGCCGTCGACCCGACCTTCGATCAGTACCCGGCCGACGCCGCGCACCTGCGCTTCGCCATCGGCGGGCTCGCGCGCCAGGTGGAGCTCTTTCCCCTGGTGGGCCGACTCCAGCTCGAGGTCCTATGATCCGCCTGCAGAACCTCACGAAGCTCTACGGCAGCTTCGTCGCCGTGGACGACATCAGCCTGCACGTGCCGCGTGGCGTGCTGTACGGATGCCTCGGCCCCAACGGCGCCGGCAAGACCACCACGCTGCGGATGATCGCCGGCATTCTGCGGCCCACGCAGGGCCGCGTGCTGCTGGGCGGCGATGACGTGCACGTCAATCCGCTCTCCGCCAAGATGCGCCTCGGGTTCATCCCCGACCGGCCCTTCGTGTACGACAAGCTGACCGGCGCCGAGTTCCTCCGCTTCGTGGCGGGGCTGTACGGCCAGGAGGGCGAATCGGTCGAGCGGCGCATTGCCGAGCTGCTCGAGGTGTTCGAGCTGACGAGCTGGCAGAACGAGCTGATCGAGGCGTACAGCCACGGCATGCGCCAGAAACTGATCATTTCGAGCGCCCTGATTCACCGCCCTGAATGCATCGTGGTGGACGAGCCGATGGTGGGTCTCGACCCGAAGGCGGCGCGACTCCTGAAGGACATCTTTCGGCAATTTGTCGAGAAGGGCGGCACAGTGCTGATGAGCACGCACACGCTCGAGGTGGCGGAAGCGATGTGCGACCAGATCGCGATCATTCAGCACGGCAAGGTGGTGGCCGCGGGAACGGTGGCGGACGTGCGGCGCGAGCATCAGGCCGGGAACGGGACCCTCGAAGAGCTGTTCCTGAAGCTCACCGGCGGCGCGCACGTGAAGGCCCTGGTCGAGGTGCTCGGCAAGTGAAGCAGCCGTCGCTGTGGCACGTACTGCAGCCCAAGTGGCGGACGGCGCTGCAACGCATGCGCGAGGAGCGCGACCGCGGTGGGCGCGGCAAGATCGTTGTCCTCGCGGTCGTGGGCGGGCTGTTCTGGCTCGCGGTCTTCGGAGTGCTCTACAAGATCCTCAAGTATTTCCGTGGCGTCGAAGAGTTGGGCCCGCTCCTCGCCGGCAAGTTGCTCGGCCTGGCGCTGCTCTCGTTCATCTCGATCCTCGTCCTCTCCAACGTCATCACGGCGCTCTCGAGCTTCTTCCTCGCGAAGGACCTCGACCTGCTGGTCTCGGCGCCTGTCGACTGGCTGCGGCTCTATCTCGCGAAGCTCGGCGAGACGCTGCTGCATTCATCGTGGATGGTGGCGCTCATGGCGGTGCCGATCCTCGCGGCGTACGGCGTCATCTACCGCGGCGGTCTGTTGTTCATTCCCTATGCCGTCGTCGTCGTCGTCCCGCTGCTCGTGCTGCCGGCGGTGATCGGGTCCGCCGTGACCCTGATCCTCGTGAACGTGTTCCCGGCCCGGCGCACGCGCGACCTCCTGTCGATCATCGCGATCGGCGCGGCGGGGGGCGTCATCCTGCTGTTTCGTATCATCCGCCCCGAGCAGCTGGCGCGGCCCGAAGGGTTCCGCAACCTCCTCGACTTCATCACCGTGCTGCGGACGCCGACGTCGCCGTTCCTCCCGAGCGAGTGGGCCACGAAGGCGGTCATGGGATTCTTGCGGAGCGACTTCGATCCCCTGCCGTTGATCCTGCTGTGGACGACCGCAGCGGCGTTCATCACGCTCGGCGCGCTGTTGCACCGCACCCTGTACGCGCAGGGGTTCACGAAGGCGCAGGAAGGGGCGGAGCGGTTCATTCGCGGCGGGTTCTGGCGCTGGACGATCGGTGGGCTGCTCAAGCCGCTCCCCGTCGCCAAGCGCGAATTCGTGTTGAAGGACATCCGCCTCTTCTTCCGCGACACAACCCAATGGAGCCAGCTGATCCTGTTGGCGGTGCTCGTGGTCGTCTACGTGTTCAACATTCAGGCACTGCCCCTGCGGCGCGGGGAGCCCGTCGGGTTCTTCTACGTCACGCTGGTGTCGTTCCTGAATCTCGGGCTCGCGGGGTTCGTGTTAGCATCGATCGCCGCCCGCTTCGTGTTCCCGGCGGTGTCGCTGGAAGGGCGCCAGATGTGGCTGCTCCGCTCGAGCCCCCTCGACCTGCGTGCGCTGCTCTGGTCGAAGTATTGGGTGGGAACGATCCCCCTGTTGATCCTGGCGCTGCTCCTCACCGGCATCACCAACGTGTTCCTCGAAGTCGCTCCGTTCATGATGATCGTGAGCATGACCGCGATGTTCGCGCTCACGCTCGCGATCTCCGCCATGGCGCTGGCGTTCGGGGCTGTGTATCCACAGTTCGAAACCGAGAACGCGGCGCAGATTCCGACGTCATTCGGCGGCCTGGTGTTCATGATGGCGACCATCGCGCTGCTCGCCGCCGTGACGCTCTCGCTGTGGCAGGCGGTGTACACCTACGTCCGGGCCGTCTACGACGGGCGGCCGGTAGTAATCGACGCGTGGATGATCGGGTGGTTCGTGGTGGCCGCCGCGTTGTGCGCGACGGCCACCGTGGTCCCGCTGCGGTTGGCGTTGCGAAAGATGGAAACCTTCGAGTTCTGACCTACCGCCAGTTGAGGCCGCCCGCGATCTGGAACATGCTCCCGCTGCCGAGGATGAACCGCGCCTCGACGTACGGCCGCGTCGAGCCGCGCCGGCTCTCCAGCCCCGTGAAGAGGTTCAGGTTGCTGTCGCTCCCCCCCGTCGCATGCAGGAGGTTGAGCCCGCCCCCGACGTACCAGGCGCCGTAGCGCGTGGGGGGACGGTACTTCAGGTCGAAGTTCAACGCCCACAGGCTTCCGGGACTCACGAAGTAGTAGTCGAAGGTCGGGTAAAGAGCGAGCTGCGGCGTCAGCGGCCACGAGAGCTGCGCGCCCAACAGCATCTCGTCCACATCGAAATTGTACCCGAGGTGCACGCCGTAGCTCGGCCCGGAGGACGAAACTGCGCGGCGCCGCGTCCGGCGCTGCGCGTCGGCGGTGGACGCCATCAGCACCAGCAGCACTACGACCAGCGTGACGCGCGGCAGGAATCCTTTCACGACTGCTCCTCGGTTCGGGTGATGCAGACTGATAGGAAACGGCGCTGCGAAAAGCAAGGGGTTATCATTGCTCCCATGAGCGCTCCGCTGCGCCCCTCCGCCTTCTTGAGGAGCGGCGACCCCTCGCGGGTGGCCGATCAGGAGGAGCGGCTCGCCAAAGAAGTGCGTCACGCGGCGATCGGCCAATTGCTGGCGGGTGGACAGCTGGTGGAGATGGTCCACGTTGCCGGCGCCATCCTCGTCGCCACGCTGGTCTGGACCTCGCTCCCCGTCGAACGCACGATCGGGTGGGCCCTCGCCATCCTCGTCGCAGCAGCGCAGCGGACCCGGTGGCGCCTGCACGCGCGTCGCCGCAACCTGTCGGACGAGGAGGCGTTGGCGGGGGTTCGGCTGACTGTTGCCGGGATCGGACTGGCGTGGGGCGTCGGCGCCGCAGTCGCGATCCCGGACGTCCCGTTTCAAGAAGCGGCCTTGATCCTCACGGTGGTGGCAGCCATCGTCGCCGGGGGCACGAGCACCCTGGTGGGCGACACGCGGACGTTCCTGTGCCTGGCCGTGCCCATGTTGGCCCCGCTCCCTGTCGGCATCCTGCTCGAAGCCCGTGGCCGACCGCAGCTGGTCGCCGTCGCCCTCACGTTCCTGTTCGCGTTCGGGATGAGGCGAATTCACGGATTGGCGCATCGCACGTTCGTCGAGCGCGTGCGGGCCGCGATGCTGTTACAAGCGTCGAGCGAGGAGCTGGCCCGCCAGCACGCGTACGTCGACGGCCTCTTGGCGAGCGCGCCGGTCGCCATCTCGGTCATCGATGATCAGGGTCGCGTGCAAGGGATCAATCCGCAATTCGAGCGCCTCTTTGGATACGCCCCTGAGGAAGCGGTGGGGCACGACATCAACGCCCTGATCGTCCCGAAGTCCGAAATGCCCAAGGCCAGCCAGCTACAACGCCGCGCCCGTGGGGGGGACACGGTGGTGATCGAAGTCGAACGGCGCCGCAAAGACGGTACGGTGATCCCCGTCCGCCTCTCGGCGCGCCAGGTGGAGGGCTCTGCGGAGGGACACGTCTTCGTGATGTACGAAGACATTACCGACCGGCGGCGCGCGGAGGACGCACTCACGCAGCTGGCCAGCATCGTCGAGACGTCGGAAGACGCGATCATCGGCCAGACGCTCTACGGCACGGTCGTCTCCTGGAACGCCGCGGCCCAGCGCTTGTTCGGGTACACGCTGGGGGAGATCCAGGGGCGTTCCATCAGCGTGCTGGCCCCGCCCGACCGCGCCGACGAGGTGCACGCGATTCTCGAGCGGATTCGGCGCGGCGACCATATCGAGCACTTCGAGACGGTCCGCGTGAACAAGGACGGAACGCCGATTCCGGTCTCCATCAGCATTTCGGTCACGCGCGACACCGACGGGCGCTTCAGCGGCTTCTCGACGATCGCACGCGACGTGCGTGAGGACGTCGCGACGCGCGAGGCGCTGCGGCAGGCGCGGGATGCCGCCGAGCGGCTGGCGCAAACACGCAGCGCATTCCTCGCCAACATGAGCCACGAGATCCGTACGCCCCTGAACGCCGTGCTCGGCTTGACGGAGCTGCTGCTCGATACCGAGCTCTCACCAGAGCAACGGCATTCGCTCTCCCTGGTGCAGGTCGCCGGCGAGACGCTGCTCACCCTGCTCAACGACATTCTCGATTTGTCGAAGATCGAAGCAGAGCACGTCCGGCTCGAGGAGATCCCGTTCGGGCCGGCGCACCTGGTGGAGACGACGATCGGCCTGCTGATGGGGCGTGCGCGCCAACGCCGCCTCGAGCTGATCGCCGACGTGGCGGCGGACGTCCCCCATATGATGCGGGGCGACCCAACTCGCTTGCGCCAGGTGCTCACGAACCTCATCGGCAATGCGATCAAATTCACCGAGACGGGCGAAATCGTCGTCGCCATCCGGAGCGCGGGCGTGCGCGATGGCCGGCCCGTCCTCCACTTCTCCGTCCGCGACACCGGCATCGGCATCCCGCA
>Ga0070696_100001727_pt1 | contig 14320 bp, 21 predicted proteins | sample KBSK1253metaG_FD_65474 | JGI IMG/M metagenome (GOLD analysis project Ga0070696, IMG submission 65474) | Corn, switchgrass and miscanthus rhizosphere microbial communities from Kellogg Biological Station, Michigan, USA - KBS K1-25-3 metaG | ecosystem: Host-associated > Plants > Roots >... | reverse complement strand
CCGGCTGCGCCTCTAACCGAACGGCGGGGGTCACATGGTCGCGATGCCGTACATACTCGTCAACATAGTGGCCTCGCTGCTCTCGGTGCTGCTGTTCTGCATCACCAGCGCTTTGCTGCTCGGCAAATACCCATGGGCCAGCCTGTACCTGCCGGCGCGCTTGAGAAAGCACAAGAAACTCGTGTTCGTGGCACATGCACTGGTGCTCTTGGCGCTTTCGGTCGCGGCGGTGTCTTTGATCGCAAGACGGGGAGACGTCTACATACCCGCGCTCCACATATTCGAAGAATTCTGTTGGATCGGCATCGCCAATACCGCGGTGCTGACCTACCAGTTTCTGGACCGGCGCTATTTTCGGAATACTTCGAGAGTCAAACGGCGGCTGGCGATTGCCCTGTGCGCCGCCGTCTTGACGTTCGTCGGCATTGTTGCCGTTTCCACAGTGGTGGTCGGATTGTTCACGATAAGATGAGGCCCCATGTGGGGCCCGCTACGTGGTCGCCCCCTTGCGAGTCTTGATCAGCCGGTAGATCCAGAGGATGAGGATCGCCCCCAGCGTGGAGGCGATCAGCCCCGCACCGCGGTCCCCTTGGTACCATCCGACGGCACGCCCGAGGAAGTTTGCGACCACCGCGCCGGCGATGCCGAGCAGGATCGTGACCACGAACCCACCCGGGTCCCTGCCCGGCATGATCAGTTTAGCCAGCAGGCCCGCGAAGAGCCCGATGAGGATCGTCCAGAGAATTCCCATGATTCGCTCCTCTCATTTCACCTCGAAGTCCTTGGATTGAGCTGGAGTTCCGTTCAGGAACACCTCGACCTTGTATTTTCCGACGGGCCAACCGTCGGGTTTCGAGACGTGGAACTCCGTCGCCGCGTCGCCGCTGGGTGCGATCGTCTGCTCCGATTCGCTGACGAGCTGGCCATCCCCGAAGGTCCATCGCGCCCTCAACACTGCATTCGGGGAAGCGCCGGAGGTGAGAACCGAGGCGTAGATCACGTCATTGGGGTGGAAGTCGGAGACCTTTTCCGTGACACGCTTGTCGCCCCCAACACTGCGTCCCAGGTCGAGGCCCGTCACGCTCAGTTGGGCGGGTGTCGTCGAGGGAGTCTCTGCGGCCTTCTTGGCGCATGCCGCGGCGCCCACCGCGAGACCGATGCAGAGAAGGGGGATGAGCACTCTATTCGCGAAGGGCATCCTGCCTCCTTAGGCTGACGGAATCTTGAGGGTTTGTCCGGGGTGAATCAGGTCCGGGTCCTTGATGATGTCGCGGTTTGCCTCGAAGATTCTTGGCCAGTCGTTCGCGTTCCCATACTCCCGCTTGGCGATCTTGGACAGGCTGTCGCCCTTCTGAACGACATAGGTCTTTCCCGCCGGAATCGCGGGGCTAGGAGCGGTCGACGAGCCACCGCTTTGGACATTCGAGAAATCCGCTTTGCGCTTGTCCTTCTTCTTGTCGTCCTTGCTGCCGAAGAGTCCCATGGTGCACCCCGCTAGGGTCTTGTGTCATGACGGCGCGCTGACACTGGGCTACCCAGGTGTCCGCCTGGGATTGGTAACGAGCAACGCAAGGGCCAGCGAATCAGCCCGCACAATTCCGGTCACCCTACTCCCTGGTTGGATTCGAGAAAGCGCGGATAACTGCCAGTCCTCTTGTCGGTTGGGCCGTTGCCGGAGGCGTTGCCCGGCGACCAGCCATTCGCGTTGGGGAGCGATCGCCATGCACCGTTATCGCAGATCGGTGAGCGGACAGGTACAGCCGGGGTCGAGGAGGCTGTCGGCCTATGGACCGGACGCGGAGTTCGACAGGGCGGCGCGGTACGTGCGCACCAGATCCTCTCGCTCGCTCGTTTCGAGATCCGGGCTGAAGTGAAGCAGTGGCGCCAGCACGTCATGGCCATCGAAGTAGGCCGGATGGCAGGCGATGTGGACGAAACCGCCCGGAGAGAACCGGCCCTCCTCGAAGAACGCGAGGCGGATCCGCCACGTTCCACGCTCGATTCGTTCTCGGCAGTTGCGGCACTTGGCCTGGCCGCTCGTCGCGCGCTCCGCGCCATCGACGCGCACCAAGCGCCGGTGCGCCAAAGCGGCGCGGGCCGCGCCTTCCAGCGCGTCGCGATCAGCTGGGCTCTCGGCTGAGTCTCCGAGCCCCTCGAGGAGCGGCTCCGGCCGCTTGTACGCGGCGCAGGGAGGGTGAAACCACAGCGTCATCTCGCCCTCGCCATACGGGCTCGGCAGGCGCTCCCCAAAGCGGAGCGCACCCTTCTCAATGGCCCGGCCGCAGCCGCGACATTTCGCGCGCCCGGTGGGCGCGACCTCGAAGACGTGTGGCATCCGTCGAAGTCTACCCCAATTCAACGTTCGCCCCAGCCTTCGGTGTCTAAGAATGCGTTGACCCAACTCGACACCAACCAAGGAGAAGCGCCATGAGCCGCTATCCAGCTACGATCATCGCCCTGCTCGCGCTCACGATCCTGGCGTCATCGGGCACGGCCCTCGCAGGCTTCGGCCCCAAAGGCCTAGGGAACGACGCTTTCGGCTGGGCCATTCTCACCCGCGAGGGGGAGACCATGTCCACGGGCGTTCTGGCGCGGGAGACGCTCCGGAAGATCCAGAAGCAATACGGCCCGGACCTTCTCGTCATTGCCGACGGGGATGAGCGGTGGGTGATCACGGACCCTGGGCTCGTCCGGGACGCAGTGCGGGCGGCCCGGAAAGTCAGGGACTTGGAACCCGAGATCAGAGATCTCGCGGGGGCACAGGCGAAGCTCGCCATGAGCCAGGCGAACTACGGCTCGGGGGAGCGGCTCGAGCGCCGGCAGCGGGCGCTCGAGAAGGCGCTTCGGGACTCGGAGCGCGATGGTGAGGCGACCGAGGAGCTCGAGCAGGAGCTATTCGGGGCGCGCGTGGCGCTTCAGGTAAACGAGAGCATGGCGCGTGAAAACCGGCTCACCGCGGACGAAAAACGGGACCTCATCCGGCGACGCGACAATGCTTCGGAGCGCGTCAACCGGGGGATGGCGAGGATCAACGCGGATTTCCGCGAGATTTTGGATCGGGCCAAGTCGCGGGGTCTTGCGCGACGCGTGGACTGACCGCTACACAGCGATGAGTCGAACCTGCTCTCCCAGACGCTCGAAGGTGCGGGCATAGAGCTTCGTGCGGAGGAGTACCTTCGCGGCCGTGATGCGATTCCGATAGGCCTTCCAGTGACGGCCGCGGTGATTCACCTCTGTTGCGAGCTCACCCGTCGTCATCCACCGGTTCCCGTTGTTGCGGAGAATCGAAACGAGCTCGTCCTGAAGCGTGATCTGCCCCGGCGGCTTCACACAGATCTCATGCACGATGGCCGCGGTTGCATGGAGCGTTTCCACGGTTGCCCATGACTTGGACGCGACCGTCAGGAAGAGACTCGCCACGGCACTGCCTTCGAGGCGATCCGGAACCCACGAGTGCACCAGGTCGCCCGTTTCACGCTCGTGAAAGGTCACCGCGTTGTTCTCTTCGTCGTAGGCGACGTGGATCGGGCTCGTTGATTCGGTCGGAGACCATTCGACTCCTTCGAGGATGGTGCTGTTGTCAGTAGGCATGGTGGTCCTCCTGCGGCGGGATCGTCGGCGTGGCCCCTCGATGAGCTCGGGGGGAGCTACGACTCCCATCGTCTCCGGGGCAGGGGATCTTTACGGCCGAAACGCCTGATCGTTAAGAAAGCTCGCCGGGAGCACGATATTGGATCCGAGGAGGTCCAATCATGCTATCGGCCAAGAAGTTCGCACAGGAGATCCCATCCGAAGCTTTCCCGCGCCCTCAATTGGTGCAAGGCGCGGCCTTCCCGACCCGCCTTACGTGGAGGCGCGCGTTCGCATTTCCCATCGAGACACCGGAGGGCCGCAGGGACATCTGGCTCGGCGGGCTCCTCATCCTTTGCCTGTGGCCGGTCGGGTGGATCCTAAATCTGGGCAACCGGCTGAACGTCGTCTCCCGCTTCTATCGCGGTGATACTCCGGTCTTTCGAGGGTTCAGGCCCTTCACACATACGTTCCGCCGGGGATGCATCTCGTTCGCAACGATCTCGTCCTACCTTGCCCCGTCACTCCTGACCGGCGCTGTGGCCGTGTATCTCAAGCTCCACGGGGAGGAGGCAGTCCATACCGTGTTCGCCGGGCTGTCCGCGTTCCTCTTCGTTCTTGGAGTCTTCACGCTACCGGGGTGCATGACGGTCTACGCCGTCGAGGGGGACCCACGAGTCCTGAGGGACCCGGCCGGAGCTTTCCGCCGCGCGTGGGCGAACCGGGGCATCTACGGCCGGGCCTGGGCCATCAGCCTCGCGTCCGTGTTGGTTTCGTTCCTTGGTCTGTTGGCCTTGGGCGTGGGATTCCTGTTCACCAGCGTCTGGTCCTGGGAAGTGGTTGGATATGCGTTCACGGTTGCGCTCTACCACCCGGAAGATTCCCGCGGATGAATGCGGTCCGGTGGCTCCGGGTGTTGCTTCTCTTCATCGCGGCGTTTCACCTGGTGGCCGGGATTGGACTCATGTTCTCCATTCCCTTCCAGCACTGGGCCGTTTCGTCCTACGGCGCTCGTCTGTCCTGGGACACGCGCGACATCTATTTCATCCGCATCATCGGGTCGTTCGCCTTCGTGCTGGGCTACCTGGCGGCGATGGCCGCCAAGGATCCACTGAAGCACCGCATCGTGATCATCGCGTTCGTCGAGTTCTTCATCCTGCGCAACATCAACCGGCACCTGTATTCCCGCGAGCTCTATTCGGGATTCGGCGTGTCCCCTCTGGCCAACGACCTGACCACGGTGTTCTTCGGCGTGCAGGCCATCACCCTTGCTGTTCTAACGTGGATGGCCTCGAGACCCGCTCCGCGAAATTGAAGTTCTTAGGACTTCTTGTGCGCCGTGATGTCCTGGAACGTCACCAGAACCCTGCGTTCGGTATGGCCCGGGAACGTCAAGGGACGGGCGTCGAGAACCAGTGTCCGCTCGCCCGTTGCCGTCTTGACCTGATCCACCTCGATCTGCTGGAACCCTCCACTGTCCGCGAGCATCTCTTTCAGCTGCTGACGCAACGCGGCAAGTTCGAAGGCGCCATTCCCGAGATCGTATAGCAGGACCCCTTGAGTCTCATCGCGCGAGACCCCAAACATGGTATAGAAGGCGCGATTTCCCGACTGGATCCGCTGGTCAGCGCTCAGCACGACGATGGGATGGGCGACCGTGTTGAGGATCGCCTTGGTGCATTCGCGTTCGTAGATGGCCTGAGCGATGCTTGCCCGGAAAGCCGTCACGTTCGTGAACGTCAGCACCGTGCCGGTGACCTGACGATCGCCCATGGTGTAGGGAGATATCCGAACAACGAACCATTTGTGTCCGTCGCGCAAATCGGCGCGGGATTCGACTCCGCTCGTCATGACCTGGTTGCAGAGCTGTTCCATGCGGGGTAGGCGAGCGAGCACCGAGATATCGCGGTACGCCCGGCCAATGTCCGATGGCGAGAGGCGGAGCACATCCGCCGCTGCCTTATTGAAGCAAGCGATCATGAAATCGCGTCGCATTACGATGATGGGAACTTCCACGGTGTCGAGGATGCTGATCGGATCGATCGGAGCCGTGTTACCAGCCGCGTCGCCGCCATTGTCCCCTTGGAAACCGGTCCAGCCGCCCTTGAGCGGAGCGCGCTGCACTGTCACCGGGAGTCCCCTGGGGCAGAGTACAGATTGCGGCTCCGTTGTAGGACGGAATCGGCGACCGTCGGGAGCGCTTGATGCAAGGCCAGCAGCAATGCTTGGGCACGCGGCATGTCGAATGGTTGCTGATAGTCGGAGAGCAGCCGGTCTTCAAGCACACGGGCTTCGTCCGGGCCGACCGTCTCCCGGAGCGCATCGGCTACGGCGCGCTCCAGGCGAGCGTAGTCCTCCACCGGAATGAGGTGGGAGTGATTCGTCCCGAGCCTGGGCAGCATATGCGCATGGACTTCGCCGTTGAAGTTGTCCATCAGGAACGAGCAGAAGATCGCGATGTCATGCTGTTTGGCGAGTTGATCGAATAGGTCTTCGAGGTTCATGCTGGCGGCGGCGTCCCCGCGTTCCCACAGAACGTTGACCATTTCTCCCCACCAACGCACTTGTGGGTAGCGTCCTCCGGCGCGCGCCTGTCCAATGACGTCCGCCGCGAGGCCGAGGAACAAGGGCGAATCCGGCATGGCGTCCCGCATGAAGCGAGGCAGCAATTCGTCTGCGTCGACCACCGTCAGCTGCCCGCGTTCCCGTGCCGCTTCCACATTCACACCCTCGGCCTCGAGGCGTGGCCGAATGGCATTCCAGTGGGCAAGCGTTGGCACCAGGATCACGCCCTCTCCGTTGGCAAGCGCAGCGCCGGCGAACCGGCAGACGGCGCGGTTGAGAAAATCCTGGTCCTGATAGAGCTGCACGATGTGATCACGTGGGCCGGCATCTGAAACCACTCGATCCCAAGTCTCAATAAGCTCACGGTCCATGACACATGCCTCCGGTTCGAACGGACCTCCGCCTCAGTAGCAGTACGCAACTACATAGGATGCGCCACGCTACTTGCAGTGTCTAGGGTGCTTTGGCGCCTGCTGGCGGTCGGACGCGTGCCTGCGCCGGCATCCTGCTTCCAATGCGTGAGTTGACTTGGCGCCTACTCGGACGCCACGAGCTTCAGCGACCCGACACGCGGCCGGGGAACTCCACGACCGCGCCGACGACGCTCAGGACCAGCGAAACCGCGAGGCCGATGGTCAGGGACGTGAAGCCCCAGCAGGCGCCGAGCGTAGCGCCTATCGCGGCGCCGCTGATCGTGCCGGTTGGCCGATCGACGAGAAACCCAACCCCGGCACCAAGCGCGACGCCAATCGCAGCTCCGGTGCCGGATATCCTGTCGACGCAGCTACCGAACGTTTCCGTTGCTGAAGATTTCGCGATTGCGGGGCATCGGGAGACAAGGGTTTTGTAGAAGGTAGCGTTTGGCATCGGCGAGGGGATTCCAGAGCAATCGCATGGGAGGATCGCAGGCGGCGAGTCGATGCACGCTCGGAGCATCCCGACCGGGGCAGTGCCGTCCGCGTAATCGTATGCCTCGCGTTCCGCGGGATGGTCGCAACCCCCCGCGAAGGAACCGGTGGCTAGGGCACAAGCAATGTAGTTGGCGAGCCCGAAGTTGAATAACCCAACACCAAAGCCACTTCGCTGAAACTGGAGCGCATGGACAAGCTCATGGGCAATTAGTAAGAAGGTCTTCTTGCTGCAGGGCTCGTACATGTCCTCCCTGAGGTAGACGTTCACCGTGCCGATGCCGAGGCTATCCGGGAATGCGAAGCCGGTCATGGCCTCCGGGAGATACCAGGGAGTACCGCGAAAGAATGCGAGCTTCTCAAAGTCGAGTTCAGGGAAGAGGGACTTGTACACATCGAGAAGGCACGCGGGCAAATCGATGAGGTCGGGCACCGTTACGGCTCGCCCGTAGGATGTCCGTTGATGGATTCATTGTACGCGCACCCAGTGCGCGTCTCTTCGCCGAGCTTGAGGATGGCGCTCATCGAGTATTCCCGGTCCGACATGCCGTCGCTGCACGCTCCCTGCCGGATACGCAATTCCAGGATTCGCGGGCCCGACTCGCCGGCAGGAATTTCGCGCCACGTGCGGAATACGCGTGCACCACCCTCCTCGACCGCGGCCACTCTCAAGAACCGGTAGCCCTCCTGATGCTCGGGATCCCGGTAGAGAATCTCCTGTGGCGTGATGCGTACATTCCAGAAGGGCTCGTTCCCGAGGGCCACGATCACGCTGTCGGCTTGGGGTTCGGCCGGCGCGCCACTACGGGTTTCGTGTGGAGTCCGCTGGCCGCATCCGCTGAGTGCCACGAGCGCGACCATTACGATACCGTTTGCGACGTTCATTGGCTTTGCCTCTCCATCGGGGACCGGGCCGCCGCCTGAGTTTACACGGCTCTTGACTCGAGCCACCACGGCCGCCCAATGTAACAAACCCAGGAGGAGATCGAGCATGCCCAGCAAGGGAAAGGCGAAGGCCAAGGCCACGTCGAGCGGTGAGCAAGCGACCGGGGAAGCCGCTTCCAAGCTCATCGACCAGCGGATCCATGACCTCGGGGGATGGCGCGGGGAGACGCTGGCCCGCATGCGGGCGCTGATCCTCGAAGCTGATCCCGAGATGACCGAGGAGTGGAAGTGGATGGGCACCCCGGTCTGGTCGCACCACGGGATTGTCTGCACGGGGGAGTCGTACACGAAGGTCGTGAAGCTCACGTTTGCGCGGGGGGCCAGCGTCCCTGACCCATCGCGCCTCTTCAATTCAAGCTTGGAAGGCAACACGCGAAGGGCGATCGACATCCACGAAGGCGAAAAGATCGACGCGGTCGCGTTCAAGGCGCTCGTGAAGGCCGCGGTAACCCTGAATGGCCAGCCGGCGAAGAAACGGTAGACCCTGATGCCCGGCAAGGCGAAGCCGAAGCCGAGGGCCAAGGGCAAGGTTCGAAAAGGCGGGAAGACCCCGGTCCTCCTCTCGGGCGGCAACCCGCAGATCGCAAAGGCGGACGGCGACGCCCCGGTGCAGGCGTACATCGCCGCGATGCCGGGCTGGAAGCGCGCCATTGGGAAGCGCCTCGACGCGCTCATCGTTCGCAACGTGCCCAACGTGCGCAAGGCCGTGAAGTGGAACTCACCCATGTACGGCATCGAAGGCCAGGGCTTGTTCCTCTCGTTCCACACCTTCACGCGCTACGTCAAGGTGACCTTCTTCCGCGGTACGTCGCTGCGACCCGTCCCACCCGGAGGCACGGCCAAGGACGCGCGCTGGATCGACGTCCACGAGGACGATCTCGACGAGGGACAGATGGCTACCTGGATAAAGCAGGCGGCCGCCTTGCCCGGCTGGGTCCCTGGCCGACCGTCTAACTGAGGATCTGTCTTCCCCCGCCAACGTGGGCCTCCGTACGCAGGCTTCTTCCCCCAATGGACCATGGCGCCGTCTCTAAAAGAGGAGCACAGTCATGGGTAGAAGGGGGGAATCGCATACCCTTGTAGTGCACGCGCTTTGCATCGTTCTCGTCGTTAGGGAAGGGGAAACTCAACGTGGTTGAACGTGCAGCAACCCAACACGCCCCAGTCGCGATCCCGGGGCCGCGAAAGACCCGAGGCACCATGAAGGCGGCGGTCTTTGTCGAGCCGGACCGCATCGTGTTACAAGAGAAAGTCATTCCTCCGGTCGGTCCCACGGACGCGCTCCTCCGCATCACGACGACCACGATCTGCGGCACCGATGTGCACATCCTAAAGGGTGAATACCCCGTGGCCCGTGGACTCACCGTGGGTCATGAGCCCGTCGGCATGATCGAGGAGCTTGGCGCCGCCGTAACCGGTTACAGCCTCGGCCAGCGCGTGATTGCCGGAGCGATCACGCCGTGCGGCCAATGCAACGCGTGTCTCGGTGGCAACCCGTCCCAGTGTGGCGGGAAGGCGATCGGCGGCTGGCGGTTTGGCAATACCATCGACGGATGTCAGGCGGAGTACGTCTTGGTCCCAAACGCCATGGCGAACCTTGCACCCATTCCCGACGGACTCACCGACGAGCAGGTGCTGATGTGCCCCGACATCATGAGCACGGGGTTCGGTGGCGCCGAGCGAGGAGGCATCCGAATCGGTGACACGGTCGCGGTGTTCGCCCAGGGCCCGATCGGCCTGTGTGCGACGGTGGGTGCCAAGCTTTCCGGCGCGGCCCAGATCTTCGCGGTCGACACCCTGCCGGAGCGACTTGCGATGGCAAAGCGGCTCGGCGCCGACGTCACGGTCAACGTGAAGCAGCAGGATCCTGTAACGGCGATCCTCGAAGCGACCCTCGGGCGGGGCGTCGACGTGGCGATCGAAGCCCTCGGAACCCAACAGACCTTCGAGAGCTGCTTGCGCGTCCTCCGGCCGGGCGGAGTTCTTTCGAGCCTGGGTGTCTACTCCGGAAAGCTCAGCCTGCCGCTCGACGCGTTCGCCGCCGGACTGGGCGACCACACGGTTGTCTCGACGCTGTGTCCGGGGGGCAAGGAGCGGATGCGGCGCCTGATGAGCGTGCTCGCTTCCGGCAGGGCCGACCTGCGGCCCCTGGTGACGCACCGGTTTCGGCTGGATCAGATCGAAGAGGCGTATGAGCTTTTCGCGCATCAGCGCGATGGAGTGCTCAAAGTAGCCATCACCCCCTCATGACGAGGCCCGGCCGCTAGCGCCCCCCGCTCGGCTCCGAGGAAACGAGCGACAGGAGGAAGGCGCCCATCGCGGCGAGGGCAAGAAGGCCTCCGACGATCAAGAAGAGAAAGAAGGCGAGCGGGCTCTTCCAGAGAAAGCTGAAAATCTCGACCGCGAACGCCGCGAGGAGAAGAAGAGCGGAGAGGCGGATGCGCCGCTCCATGATCGTCGGCGGGGGACTCATTCGTTCGCCTGCGGTGCCGCGGCGCCGGAGTCGGCGGCGGTGGAAGGGACGGGGGCGGTTTCCGCAGGCTTCGCAGGATCCCAGAGTTCCACGTTCTCGAGCCCACGTACGTCGTGAATGACGTCGTGGCAGCCCGAAGCGATGCACGAGGTCGTACCCGCCTTCAATCCCGCGATCGATCCCTCGACGTCGGCGTGGGCGGAGGCCTCTAGGAACGAGCGCGCGGCCCCGTGGCAGTGAAGGCACTCGCGATTGTTGTAGGGCTGATAGAGCTTGATCGTGTCGGGGGCCGTCCCGGAGTAGTTCACGAGGACGTGACGTAATCCGCGCAGCTTGGAGCGTATGCCGCCGAAGAGCGCGTAGTCCGTATGGCAGCTGTAGCAGGCATGATCTTGCGGAACGCGATTGTTCTGGAAGTGGGCCGCGGCGACGTACTCGCCGTCATTGACGCGCAGGCTCTTGCCGTAGGGTGTCATGATGTGGCACGAGAGGCAGAAGTCGGTCGATTTGGATCGCTCGAGGTGCTCCGAGGCGCCGGCGTACAGAACGAACGCGGGCACGAGAAAGAGGCCCGCGAATGCGAGAATCTTGCCCTCGGTCGTGCGCGTGATCGTGGGGGCGACCAAGAGAACGACCGCCAGCAGAGCGGCCACGACGACGAGTCCGATCAGCATCCACAAAGGAACGTCCACGGTCACTCCTTTGGTTCCCGCCGTCGTGGTCGCAGCCGGGAAAGAATCCCCCCGCCTACTTTGTGGGCGCGCCCTTCGCCGCCTTCTCGTCCTTTAGGGTCTCGAGCCAAGCCGCCAGGGTGGCCAGCTCCGCGTCGGTCCCGCGGAACTTCTTCATGTGTTTGCGTCCCTCGATCGCCTCTTTCTTCGACAGGAACGCGGCGATCCATACGGCGTTCCGCTTCGCGCCGACCCCGGACAGGTCGGGCGGCGCTTTCTTCACGGCGTCCGGTTCCTCCGGGGCCTTGGTGGGACCCGCCTTCTTCACGATTCCCTGACTGGCGATGGCATGGCACGAGGAACACTGGAATTTGGTAAAGATCGGCTTGCCATCCGGTGCCTTATCCGGCACCGCGGCGGCCGGGGACGCGGCCAGCCCGACGGCCACGATCGCCGATCCGAGCGTCCATCCGAGTTTCTTCATGATCTACTCCTTCGCTGATGTCTTCCTCGAGCAATTAGTCTCGGCGCGATCCGAGCGGTCGAAGGAAGAGCGGGTTGCGCGCGACGTAGAGACCGATCTGGAGACGGTCCTGGAGCTTCAACTTGAGGAGGAGATGGCCGACGTGCTTCTTCACGGTCGGCTCGGTGATCGCGAGCGCGGACGAGATCTCTTTGTTGGAGCGCCCCGCGGCGATCAGCTCGGCCACCTCGAGCTCCCGCTGCGAAATCTTCGGGTCCCCGGCGGCGCCGTTCGTGAGCGCATGGCGCATGATGGCGGTCGCCGTGCCCGACTCGTACCAGGCCGCTCCCGAGGCGACGAGTCGCACGGCGCGGAACAGCTCTTCCGGAGTTGCACTTCGGCGGATCGTTCCGGTGGCGCCCTCGGCGACAGCGAGTTGGAGACAGTCGGTGCCGCTCGAGCAGGCCCCCGGCGCGCTCGCGTCACCGCGACGAGACCCGGGCGGATTGAGGACGAGACACTGGCCCTCGCCGCGCTCGGCCACCGCGAGAATCGGCACATTCGGACAGCGCGCCCGAAGGGGGCCGATGGCACTCTTGCTTCCACCGGGATCGAGCCGTAGGGCCAGGAGCACGATGTTGGGCTGAAGCCGTTTGCAGAGCGCGGCAGCGTCGCTTGTGGAGGCAGCTTCGCCGACGATTACGAAGTCGCTCTGTGTCCGGAGGAGCGCGATCAACCCCAGGCGATCCATCGGGAGGTCGTCGGCGATGAGGATCCGGATCGTGCTGGGGACGAGCCGGCGAGAACGCTTCGTTTTCAGCCGTGGTCTCTTGGCCGCGGCTTTGGCGTCAGGGCGGCTCGATCGCGAACGAGGATGTAGGCCAGGTGTCATCAGTCCCAGGATAGTCCTGAGCCTGGAGCGAAGCAACGGAAGCGACGTACTACCTAGGTAGCATAGCGGCAGGGAGGCCCGCCCCCTACGCTCCACTCATGCGTCGCGCGCTAGAGTTCTTGGAAACCGGCCTCATCGCGTTGCTCGCGGCCGCCCTGCTGCCTTGTGCAGCGACCGCCCAGTCCAACGTCGAGCCCGATTCCTTGCGGGCGTCGATCCCGAGCCATGCGAGCTACGTCGGCTCCGAAGCCTGCCAGACATGCCACGCCGAGGAGTGGGAGTCGTTCGAGCACAACCCGCACCATGGCACGCGTGTCGATGGGCACGAGGCGGGCACGTCTGTCGGGTGCGAGTCCTGTCACGGGCCCGGCTCGCTTCACACTGCGGCCGAAGGGGATGAGGACCATCCAGGCTTCCACACGATCCGCTCCCTGAAATCAATGAAGGCCGCCGACGCCGACGCGGTTTGCGTCGCCTGCCACCGGACTTCGGAGCAGTTCCACTGGTCGCAGAGCGTGCACGCGCGGAACGGCGTCGCCTGCCGCGACTGCCACAGGATCCATTCGCCTCAGGATCCGGGGGGCCAAGCGCTGCTGGCCGCCAAGGACGCCACCATGCAGTGCATCAAGTGTCATCACGACAAACGGGTCGACCTCGCACACACCGCGCATATGCCGGTCCGCGAGGGCGCCATGACCTGCGCCGACTGCCATAATCCGCACGGCTCCCCAGGGCCGCACATGATTCGGGGCGCCTCCAACAACGAACTCTGCGAGAGCTGCCACATGGACAAGAGAGGCCCGATGCTTTGGGAGCACCCGCCGGTGCGGGAAGACTGCGTCACCTGCCACATGCCGCATGGCTCGAACAACGACCGCGTGCTCGCCTCGAAGAAGCCGTTTCTTTGTCAGCGCTGTCATATCGCGACCCGGCATCCGAGCACGCTGTACGACTTCCCGGATCTTGTGAGCAACCGACTCTTCAACCGGTCCTGCACCAACTGCCATTCCCAGATTCACGGATCCAATCATCCCTCGGGCAAGACATTCCTAAGGTAGACGGGGAGGGAGCATGAACGCGCAACGGAAGTGGGCCATGGCGGTGACGCTCGTGAGCCTCTTCGTGATCGCTCCTTCCGTCCGCGGGGCGGACGGCTCCGTCACGTTTGGAACACAGTGGTGGAACCAGACGCATCGCGAGGCGAAGTTCGAAGAGTTCCGCGACATTCCCAACGGGCCCTTCCTCGAAGAATTCGTGTTGCTCGACTCGCTCCGGAGCGGGCGCTTCGCGCTATTCGGACAGGACGCCCTGCAGAACGATCAGGCGACCACGCTTCTCTACCGGCGCTCGCGTTGGACGGCCGGCATCGAATATGACCGGACTCCCCATAACTACAGCTTCATCACGCGGACGCCCTTCGCCGAGATCGCCCCCGGAGTGCTGGTCGTGCCGGACTCCCTCCAGCGAACGATCCAGGAGAATCCGAACGCGGCCACCGCGACGTTGAGCGATCTCCTGCGCAGCTCGCCTCAATTTGCCCTCGGGTTCCGGACCGATCACAGCCGGGCCCGGGTCAAATCCCGGCTGGGGCACGGCGTTCAGCTCGACGTCATCGGAAACCGGCGGCAGCGTCAGGGGACCAAGGCGTACGGGTTCTCATTCGGGTTCAACAACGCCCTCGAAGTCACCGAGCCGATCGATCAGACCATGGTGCAGGGAGAAGCGCGCCTCTCCTACCTCACCAAGAGGGTCGCGCTCGAGGTGGCGGGCGTTGTCGAGTCGTTCCAGAACGACGTCGACGCGCTGATCGTCGACAATCCCAGGCGTCTGACC